>Ga0335077_10000131_pt1 | contig 74705 bp, 52 predicted proteins | sample Lox_Sample_31_FD_207151 | JGI IMG/M metagenome (GOLD analysis project Ga0335077, IMG submission 207151) | Soil microbial communities from Loxahatchee National Wildlife Refuge, Florida, United States - Lox_Sample_3.1 | ecosystem: Environmental > Terrestrial > Soil > Wetlands | place: USA... | reverse complement strand
CCAATATGGCCGCGCCTTCACCCGCGACGACGAAGCCCCCGACACCTGCTCCATCATCCTCAGCCACGAATTCTGGGTCGCGGAATTTGCGGCTGATCCCAAAACCGTTGGCGGTCCTATCCGGCTGAGCGACCAGCCCTGCACCATCGTTGGCGTAATGCCTCTCGGCTTCGCCTTCCCTTTTCAAAGTCACCCGCCCGACTTCTGGGACACAACCTCCATTCTCGTTTCCAGTCACTTTACATCCATGATCCGACGTAGCGAGCGCGACGCCAATGTCATCGGCCGCCTTCGCCCCGGCGCCTCACTCGCACAAGCCAGCGCCGAACTCAATTCCATTCAGCGATCTCTTGCTCTCACATTCCCCGAGGACCGCGACTTTCATGCCGTCGCCCTCTCGCCTCTTCTTGCTTCTGTCACCAGTGACATCCGCAAGCCGATCTTCCTCCTGTTCGCCGCGGTCACCGCTGTTCTGCTGATCGCCTGCGTCAATGTAGCGGGACTCCTCCTCGCTCGCGGACTCATCCGCAAAGCCGAATTCTCCGTCCGCATCGCTCTCGGTGCCACCCGAGTGCAGATTTTCCGCCAGGTGCTGCTCGAATCCCTGATCTTGTCCACTTTGTCAGGCCTTGCAGGGGTCATCCTGGCCGGCTTCGTCTTGAAGCTCTCCGTCGCCATTGTCCCTGCGGACTTGCCGCGACTCCAGGAAGTCCACATCGACGGCACCGTCTTGCTGTTTGCTCTCCTCGTCTCCGCATTGACCGGCGTGTTTTGCAGTATTCTTCCTGCCTGGAACGCCACGCGTTCCGGTTCCGCTCTGGAGCTAAGGTCCGGCCGCGCCACTTCCGCCAGTCCTCACGAACACAAACTCCATTCCGGCCTCATCGTCGCCGAAATTGCTGTCAGCCTTGTCCTACTTGCTGGCTCCGGCCTTCTCATTCGCAGTTTCCTGGAGACCACTCGCGTTCACCCCGGCTTCGACCCTCACTCTCTCCTGGCGTTTCGCCTCGGCATGTCCACCGCACATTATCCTCGCGAGAAAGCTCCCGCCTTCATCCGGCTGGTTCAGTCCTCACTCGCCTCGCTTCCCGGCGTGGAATCCGTCACCGGCTCTTATCCTCTTCCCTTCGCTTTCGATGGCTGGAGCAATTTCGACTTGCCTGGCGTCCCCTACGATCCCTCTACTCCAGTCGGCTCTAAGTTCGTCGCCGTGCAACCGCTTTACTTTGAAACCATGCGCATCCCCCTGCTTCGCGGCCGCACTTTCACTGCCCACGACGCCGCCGAATCCAAGCGCGTCGCCATCGTCGACTCCGAATTTGCCCGCAATTTCTTTCCCGGCGTCGACCCCATCGGCAAATCCATTCGCCCGCAACTCGGCGACGATTCCTCTCTTCCCTGGTACGAAATTGTTGGCATCGTTGGTTCCGTCCGCACCACCGACTTGACCCAGGACCTGCAACCCGGATTCTATTTGCCCTTTGAACAAGCTAACGACCGCCCCCAAGGAATCATCCTTCGCGTCGCTGGCGATCCCCACTCCTACATCTCCGCCGTGTCTTCCAAAATCGCTGAACTCGATCCCGACATCCCCCTCTTCGACATGAGCTCCCTCGACGACCGTATCACCCTCTCCACGGCCTACGCGCGCTTCGAAGCCCTGTTGCTCACCGCGTTCTCCATCGCCGCGTTGCTACTCGCCGCCGTCGGCCTCTTCGCCACGCTCTCCCAAATGGTCGCCCGCCGCACTTTCGAAATCGGAGTTCGCGTCGCGCTCGGCGCGCAACCCGCCCACGTCTTCCGCCTCATCGTCCAGCGCGCTTTCGTTTTAGCTGTGATCGGCGTCGCCATTGGTTTTGCCGCCTATTGCTTCGTCGCCCGGCTCTATTCCGACTTGCTCTTTGCTGTTTCCCCGCTCGACCCCTGGGCCACGGTCATCGCCACTGCCGTGCTTCTCTCCACCACTTTCCTCGCCAGCCTCTATCCCGCCCGCCGCGCCATGCGCCTCGACCCCATTCAATCTCTCCGCGATCAGTAACGCCCTCCTCCCCTCGCCACGCCCCATTACTAGTGCTACAATTTCACTCCCCATAACCTCAGGAGGTCCCCATGCCCGCATCGACCCGTCCTTATATGGGCGCCACTCCCTACGACACCGGCGTCACCTTTCGCGTCTGGGCTCCCTTTGCCTCTACCGTGGCGGTCACTGGCGATTTCACCTCGTCCTCCATCCCGCTCTTCTCCGAGAACAACGGCTACTGGTCCGCCGACGTTCCCGGCGCCAAAGTCGGTCAGCTCTACCACTTCCTCGTCACCAATTCCGCCACCGGCGCGGTCCTGCGTCGCGTCGATCCCTACTCGCGCGCTTTCAAAACCCCTGGCGGCGACAGTCTGATCGCCGCGAGCGACACCGCCTACCCTCCCCTCGCCTACTCCACTCCGCCATGGAATGAACTGGTCATCTACGAATTGCACATCGGCACGTTCGCCCAGAAAGATCTCCACGGAAAACTACGCGGCTCTTTCGCCGCCGCAGCCGGCAAGCTTGATTACCTGCAAGCCCTCGGCATCAACGCCATCGAAATCATGGCTGCCGGTGAATTCGAGACCGACACCTCGTGGGGCTACAATCCCGCCTACATCTTCGCAATCGAAGAAAGTTATGGCGGCCCCGACGGGTTTCGCCGGTTCGTTCAGCAAGCCCACCAGCGCGGCATCGCTGTCATCATGGATGTCGTCTTCAACCATCTCGGCGATCCTGCCGGCGATATGTGGCAGTTCGACGGCTGGAACCAGGAAGGCCACGGCGGCATTTACTTCTACAACGACTGGCGCCGCTTCACCCCTTGGGGCGAGACCCGCCTCGACTACGGACGCCCCGAGGTTCGCGGCTATCTCCTCGACTGCGCCCGCCGCTGGCTCCAGCAACGCTTCGCCGACGGCCTTCGCTGGGACGCCACCGGTTACATACGCAACGTGAAAGGCCAGAATAACGATCCCGACAACGACATTCCCGATGGCTGGTCCCTGATGCAAGCCATCAACGACGAAATCAGGCAAACGCAGCCCTGGAAAATCTCCATTGCCGAAGACATGCAGGGCAACGAATGGATCACCAAACCTGCCAACGCCGGCGGCGCCGGTTTCTCTTCTCAGTGGGAAGCGCAATTTGTTCATGCCGTCCGCAACGCCATCATCACTCCCAACGATTCAGACCGTAGCATGTCCTCCGTCGCCGCCGCTTTTCTCCACATTTATAACAACGATGCCTTCCAGCGTGTGCTCTACACCGAATCTCACGACGAGGACGCCAACGGACACTCCCGCGTCCCCGAAGAAATCTGGCCTGGCAACGCCGGCAGTTACTACTCACAAAAACGTTCCACGCTCGGCGCCGCCATCGTCTTCACCACCCCTGGCATTCCCATGATTTTTCAAGGACAGGAGTTTCTGGAGAGTGGCTGGTTCAGCGATCAAACGCCACTCGATTGGTCCAAGCAAAACACTTTTGCCGGAATTCTCAACCTCTACCGCGACCTCATTCATCTTCGCCGCAACTGGTTCAATCACACCGCCGGCCTTCGCGGCCAAAATCTCAACGTATTCCACATCAACGACGACGCCAAAGTCCTCGCCTTCCATCGTTGGGATCGCGGCGGTCCCGGCGACGACGTTGTCGTCATCCTCAACTTCGCCAACCAATCTTACGATTCCTACACGCTGGGCTTCCCTCGCCCCGGCCCTTGGCGCCTGCGCTTCAACTCCGACTGGAACGGCTACAGCCCCGCCTTTGGCAATCACCCTTCCTTCGACACCAGCGCTGGCGATCCTCCGCGCGACAATTTGCCCTGCGGCGCCTCTGTCTCCCTTGGCCCCTACACCGCCCTCATCTTTTCCCAAGACCGCCCCACCTAGCGCCGCCTCCTATTGCACCTTGAGTCTTTCACTTTTCACCTGCTACGGTTTTGTTTTTTCACCAATCACCGGCACTTACAAAACAGGATCTGTCATCCTGAGCACCGCCGTCTGCGACGAAGGATCTCAACGTAAGCTTGGCCTCGGTTGTTCATTTCGTCGAGGCCCTTCCCGAATTTTGAGTCTCGCCTTTCGAATTTCGGTTCCTCCAGCATTCCGTTCTATAATCCCCCCAAACCATGCCCCTCTCTCCCGGCACCAAGCTCGGCCCCTACGAAATCCTCGCTCCTCTCGGTTCCGGCGGCATGGGCGAAGTCTACCGCGCACGCGACACCCGCCTCGACCGCTCTGTCGCCATCAAAATTCTCCCGCACCATCTCTCCGCCGACGCTTCCGCCAAGCTCCGCTTCGAGCGTGAAGCCAAAACCGTCTCTGCTCTGAATCACCCAAACATCTGCTCGCTCTTCGATGTCGGCTCGCAAGACGGCACCGATTTCCTGGTCATGGAATGCATCGAGGGCGAATCGCTCGCGCAACGCATTGCCAAAGGCGCGCTTCCGACCGATCAGGTTCTCAAGATCGGCACGGAAATCGCCGACGCTCTCGACAAGGCCCACCGCTCCGGCGTCGTTCATCGCGATCTCAAACCCGGCAACATCATGCTCACCAAGACCGGCGCCAAGCTTCTCGACTTTGGCCTTGCCAAGCCCGTCACCGCGCCCGTCTCCGCCGTCACCCTCACCAACGCCGCGGCCTCTTCTCCCGTTACAGAAAAAGGCACCATCGTCGGCACTTTCCAGTACATGTCTCCCGAGCAGGTCGAGGGCAAGGAGCTCGACGGCCGCAGCGACATTTTCTCTCTTGGCGCCGTCCTCTACGAAGCGCTCACCGGACAGCGCGCCTTTGCAGGCAAGAGCCAGCTCTCCGTCGCCTCCGCCATTCTCGAAAAAGAGCCCGCGCCCATCTCCGCGATCAAGCCGCTCACCCCGCGCAATCTCGACCACATCATCCGCCGCGCTCTTGCCAAAGATCCCGACGACCGCTGGCAATCCGCTCGCGATCTTGCCCTGGAACTTAAATCCATCTTTTCGCTCGATCCGTCCTCTTCTTCATCCGGTGTTGCGCTTCCCGTTGCCCGCCGCAAGAATCCTCGCGAACTCCTCGCCTGGTCCATCGCCATCCTCGCAATCCTCGCGGCCTTTGGACTTCTCCTTTTCCGCCCCAGACGCATCCCCTCAGCTCCACTGATCTACTCCTCCATTACCGCTCCGCCTGGCACGAATTTCCAGATTGAGGGCGATATGGGCGCCCAACCTGCTCTCTCACCTGACGGTAGTTTTCTGGTCTTCGGCGCCGGCGGTGAGCTCTGGCTCCGCTCCCTTCGCAACGGCACAGAGCGCGCCCTGGCCAGTGCGCGCGGCGGCATCAGCCCCTTCTGGGCTCCCGACAGTTCCAGCATCGGCTTCTTCGCCGATGGCAAACTCAAGACTCTCGAAGTGGCCACCGGTGTTGTCCGCACTCTTTGCAACACGCCGGCCCCGCGCGGTGGCTCCTGGGGCTCCAGCGGCATCATCCTGTTCACTCCTTCTCCTCGCGATGTCATCTACCAGATTCCCGCCGGCGGCGGCTCTCCCGCCCCTGTCACCAAGCTCGACGTCAAACTCCACTCCACCCATCGCTGGCCTTTTTTCCTTCCCGATGGCCGGCATTTTCTCTTCATGGCTTCCAATCACACTTCCCCTCAAGGTGAGCAGAACGGACTGTACGTCGCCTCCCTCGACGGCAAGCTCGACCGCTTCCTCACCGCCACTCTGGCCGGTGGTGTTTACGTGCAAGGTCGGCTTCTTTTCACCAAGGAATCCACTCTCTTCGCTCAGCCCTTCGATCTCTCTTCTTTCTCTCTAACCGGCAGCCCTCGCCCCATCACTGACAGTATCGTTGTCGACCTCGGTGTATGGCACGCGACTTTCACCGCGTCGCTGACCGGCGATTTGCTTTTCCAGACCGGCGCTGCCATGGCGCAGTCCCGCATGGAGTGGGTCGATCGTGCCGGCAAGCATCTCAGTTTTGTTGGTGACCGCGACGTTTACCTGGGTCCTCGCCTGTCCAAGGACGGCCAGCGCATTCTGGTTGGCGTGGGCGATCCCACCCACGATGTCTGGGCCTTCGATTCCTTCGGCCCCAACAAGTCTCGCCTCACTTTCGACGGCACCGTTTCCAGCGAGGCCACCTGGTCCCCCGACGGCTCTCATTTCGCCGTCGTGCTGGGGTTGCCCAACAGTGTATTCCGCGTCGTTGTCCGCTCCTCCAGCGGTTCCGGCGAATCCACCACCGTCCAGGAGCTCCCTTACAACGCGGCTGCCACCGACTGGTCTCCCGACGGCCGCTATCTACTTACCGAACGCTCTGCGAAGGACATGGACACGGTTGCCGCTGTGCCTCTCAAACCCGGAGAAGAGGCCCGCACTCTCCTGCCTTCTTCTCCAGCCTACGGCGCTCCCTCCAGCGGGCAGTTTTCTCCCGACGGCAAATTCGTTGCCCTTACCCTCTCCCTCAGCAGCGGACCGCAGATTTTCATCGTTCCTTTTTCCGGCGGACCCGGCATGTGGCAGGTCTCGACCGCTGGTGGAAAATGGGCCCGCTGGAGCCGCGATGGCAAGCAAATCTACTTTGTCTCCATGCGCGATGAAATGGTTGCGGTCGACGTTCACGAAAAGGGCGACGCCGTCGAAATCGGCCATCCCACTACCCTTTTCTCTTTCCGCCCTTCTCTCCGCATTTACCGCATGGGCATGATCGGTTTTGACGTCTCTCCCGATGGCAAGAAGTTTCTCCTCGTTACCGCCGCCGATGAAAACAATCGCCCCCTCACTCTCCTCCAAAACTGGCCCGCCCTCCTTGCCACAAAATAGTCGGCTCGGTGGTCGCCCGGCGGCACTCTCACCGCAAACCCATGCCCTTCTCTATTTTCTGGAAGCGTTCATCCCCACGCAGCACATCGAATATCGGATCCACGTGGACGTCCATCGAGATCGATCGGTCCGCAAGTGCCTGTTCCAGTTGCGCGATGGCCTTCTCTCTATCTCCCGCACCCATTTCCGCCACCGCCAGTTGATACGCCGTCACAGCTCGCAGCCGCCGCAATTTCGCCAGCGCCTCTTCCGCCAGCTTCTGGTTCCCTGCCCGTCCGTTTAAATACGCCCGCAGCACTTCCGTCCAGCTGCTGTAATCGCTTCTGGCGTGTTTCTCCACAATTTCCAGCGCTTCCGGGTACCGCCCTTTCTGCGCGAGCGCTAGCGCCAGCATCGGAGCTCGTGGAAAATCCGGCTCCATCTCCACTACTTCCTGCAATTCCGCAATCGCTTCATCATAACGGTGGGCAAAGTAGTGAAATACTCCGCGGTCCGTCCGAATAATCAGCGACAGCGGATCCAACTGCCGCGCCAATTCGATCTCGCGGAACGCTTCGTCGTATCTCCCTTGCCACGCCAGATATTCCGCATACCAGTGGTGTGCTGTCGCATAGTTCGGATTCAACTCGATGGACCGCCGGAACTCCGCTTCCGCCTTTTTCCAGTCCCAGTCATAAATCTCCGCCACCAGCGCCGCCGAGGTATGCGCTTCCGCCAATCGCTCATCCAGTTCCAAAGCTCTTTTCGACGCCGCCCTCGCTTTCGGCATGGTTTCGCTTGCCGGCGCTATCGCGTAACTGCTCATCAGCGTGTAGCAGTCCGCCAGTCCCGCATAAGCGCGCGCGTACGATGGGTCCTTTTCTACCGCCTCCTGAAAATACTCAGCGGCCCGCCGGAATCCTTCCACGGTCCTCTTGTTCCAGAAATACCGGCCGCGCAGGTACAAGTCATAGGCTTCCACTTCCTTCGAGGAGAGCGTGGCGCTGGCGGCGCCTTTACCCCCTTCGCCCAGCGTTAGTCGGATTTCCCCGGCGATCTCCCGCGCAATTTCCGATTGCAGCGCCAGCAGGTTGCTCATGTCGCGGTCGTACTCTTTCGACCACACGTGCGTCTGATCCCGCGTCTGGATCAGCTTCGCTGTCACTCGCACTTTTTCCGCGTCGCGCCGCACACTGCCCTGCAACACGTACTGCGCCCCGAGCTGCTTCCCGATCTGCCCCGCATCGCTGCCGGATTTCGTTAGTGATACAGGCGGCCCCGCGATCACTCCCAGTCTCTGCGGGTCCAGCCATCCCAACTGCGCAATCATTTCGTCCGTCAATCCGTCGCTAAAATAATCCTGCCCGCTGTCTCCGGTCAGATTCTCGAACGGTATCACCGCCAGCATGATCTTCCCGCTAGTTGCCGCTCCCGGTGCCTCAGGTGCGCCTGCCCATCGGCGGTATCCCGCGTAACCCAGCGCAGCCAGAATCACCGCCATACCAGCCAGCAGCAGCCGTCGAAACAGCCTGCGATCCAGCAGGCTTTGCGCCAAAGCCGACCCCGTCTGCGTTCGCGTCTCAGCGTTGGCCTCTGTCTCAGCGGGTCCTTCGGCCATCGGCACTGGTCCGCTGCTTCTCTTCTCCTCTTCTGGTACCACCTCCGCTGCCACCATCATCCGGTAGCCCACCCGCGGCAGCGTCTCGATGTATCTGGGCTCCGTCGCCGAATCCCCCAGAACTCCCCTCAATTCCTTCACCGCCGTATTCAGACCATGCTCGAAGTCCACAAACGTATCCGACGGCCACAGCTGCTTCTGCAGCTCCTCCCGCGTAACCACTTCGCCCGAGTTCTCCAGCAAAATCTGCAGCACCGCCATTGGCTGCCGGCGCAGCTTCAGCCGGACACCCAGCTTCCAGATCTCCTGATTTTTCGGGCACAGGACAAACGGCCCAAACCGCATTCGCGTCTTACGGGTTACTTCCATGACCTGCCGTACAATCCCTCCGAGTCAGGGGATTCTCGCCCACCCCCACGCTTCCCGCAACTCCTAAATCTCCCGTGTCTTCTATCGCTTACCCCTTCACCCCTTTCACACCCCTTCTTCACCCTCTTTCCATTGCCCCTGGCACCATCTTCTGCCAACCTCGCTCCACCATTCCGGGGGTGCTCCGGCTCCGGCCCGAACCGCAGGCACTCTTAGGTCTACCGGAAACGCGCTTTCTTACAGTGGAGTTCAATTCCAGGCTGTTCATTCTTTAGGAGGATTCCTATGTCTGTCGGTTCGCTCCCCGCGCTGCGGCGCTATGCCCGTTTTCGCTATCGCCTTCTTCTTCTTTGTAGTGTCCTGGTCGTCGCCACCGTTGCATCCGCCGCCATCTTCATCCCCAATCTCTTTCCGTTCCGCGACCCCACCGGCTTCGTCTCCACCTACAACGCAACTGGCCCGATCCTCGAAAACAATCCTTTCTTCCAGAGTCTCGGCACCAACGGCCGCGCTTGTTCCACTTGCCATCTCGCCTCCGACGCCATGGGTCTCGGCACCACGAGCGTCCGCAACACCTACCTCCGCACTCGCGGCCACGACCCGCTCTTCGCCGCCGTCGACGGTGCGAATTGTCCGAACGGTTCTCCCACCAACCCTGCCGACCACAGCCTGCTTCTCAAGCACGGCCTGATCCGCATTCCGCTTGTCCTCCCCGCCGGCTCCGAACTCACCATCTCCACTGTCCGCGATCCCTACGGCTGCGCCAATGTCACAGATTCCACGGGTGCGCAGACCATTTCCGTCTATCGCCGGCCGCTTCCCACCACGAATCTCAGTTTTCTCAGCGCGATTATGTTCGATGGACGCGAAACCATTCAGCCCCTCACCTCTGCTTCCACCTTTCACGACAACCTCGTCGCCGACTTGATGCACCAGTCCGTTGACGCCACACTTGGCCACGCCCAAGCCATCGCCGCTCCGACCCTCGACCAGCAAACCGCCATCGTCAACTTCGAGCTTGGCCTCAACAGCGCCCAGACCTACGACTCCAATGCTCGTCTTCTCAACTCCTACGGCGGACTCGGTGGCGCATACAATCTCGCGCAACAGGAGTATCATCCCGGCACCAACGACTCCTTGGGGCACGATCCCAACGGTCTTCCCTTCAATCCAGCCGCCACCTTCACTCTCTTCCAATCCTGGACGAACGCCACGCCAAACAGCGGCGATGATGACGCTGCCGCTGCCCGCAGACAAATCGCTGCCGGCGAAGTTCTCTTCAATACCCGCGACCTCACCATTTCCAGTGTCCGGGGCTTGAACGACAACACCACGCTCGGCGCTGTCCCTGTTGCTCCGTTCATCGGCCACTGCACCACCTGTCACGATACGCCGAACGTTGGCAACCACTCCCTCCCCCTTCCCCTCGACATCGGCACGGGCCACGATCCTGCCTATGAGTCCGACCCCCTCATCGCGAACGGAGTCTCGCAACTCGATTTCCCTGATCTCCCGGTCTTCGCCATTACCGGCTGTCCCAATCCTTTTGACCCCACGGCCACCAACTACGTCATCTACACCACCGACCCGGGCAAAGCTTTGCTCACCGGCAAATGCGCCGACGTCAACCGCATCAAGGGTCCTATCCTCCGTGGACTCGCCGCGCGCGCGCCGTACTTCCACAACGGTGCCGCACAGGACCTCAACCAGCTCCTCGATTTCTACAATCAACGTTTCCAGATGAATTTGACCGACCAGGAGAAATCCGACTTGATCGCCTTCTTGAACTCGCTCTAGCATGCGATCCGCAGATCGCGCCAGGGGCACGATCCGTCGTGCCCTTCCCTACAACCTAGACATTGAGCAGTTTACGATAGCTTTGTAGTTCAGTTTCACTCAGCAAGAGTCCATGCGTGTCTAGGATTCCGTTTAGCCACGCCACTTGTTCTGCTGTCGGTTTTGTGAAACTGCGGTTCCATCGTTGCGATAATCGCCGAATATATCTTCCGCTCGCGGCTGAGATGGACTCATCCGCATCGCCCAACGCCTGCAAAAGGTACCCTAGACTCTCCCATCGTGTCAGCCGCGCGATCAGGAACAGAATTCCTCGCTTTCCGCGAGCGTTTCCGCATGAACTAAAGGTGCGCCAAAGCCGCTCCCCTCCCGCAGAATTGGCTTTTCTCATTAATGCGGCTCGCGCTTCGCGTGCCACCGAGCGGCTCTGATCCGTCAGTCCTTCCACAAGTTCATCTATGTGTCTGTTGAAATCCAACTTGGCTACGGCACGTAACGCCGCCGCCCTCACCCTCGGTATGCCGTGCTTGAGATATCCTTCGATGAGATTCGAGTCCCCTGCGTTACCCTTCTCGCCCAGCCCGGCAATCGCTCCGCAAAGTTTCTCGCCCCGCGCGATCTTCAATCTCTCCCTATAGAACTCTCGCAGATTTGGCCCGCCCCGTTTCTCATGGAGAAACTGCGCTAATTCGCGCACGATAATGTTGGCATCAAGTAGCCCCTCGTTGACGACTCCCTCCTCTTCTTCCGGAAAGTGTTCGGAATAAACTGCCATGGCTTCGGCTCTCACTTTCGAAAATCGGTCCCTTTTCGCTTGCCGCAGCAACTCGAGTTGCCGCGCCCTGTCGCTAACCTTGCCGAGCGCCTTGACCCCCTCAAGGCGAATCAGCGGCTCTCGATCCGCCAAGGCCCTTCTGACCAAAGACTCGCTGCGTTCTTCCTCCCGCGTCAACAATTCCTGAAAGCAAAAGCTTCTGACCGTCCGGTCTGTCGATTCGCAACCAGGCCTCAGAAATGCGACCGCCTCCGCCGATTCGATCATGCGCTGAATCGCTTCGACGAGATCTGCCTGGTTCCAACGGCTCATCGTTCGTAATCGCACCACCAGTGGCAACCACTTAAGAAAATGCGCGCCATATTCGACCCGAACTCGCTCTCCGAGCAACAGCCGCGCCAGATACCGCACCGGAGTGACCCAGTCATTCACCCGCATCAGCAGAAACGGCAATTCTGCCCCCGTGCGTACTTTTCCCAACTCCCGCACGGCACCTTCCCGAACGTGGCCGTTCCAGTGGCAGCTCGCGAGCCCCATTACCGCAACACCGGCATCGCCGAACTTCATCATCCGTCGCAGGTCTCTTTCGCGGAATTCGTCCCAGCGCTTCCAGCGAGATAGCATGTTGGCGTACCCGAGCCGCACGTACTGGTCAAACTGGACATAGTCCGCCGGCGTGAGAGCCGCCAACAGCCGCTCGATCGCTCGTGCACTGGCTTCCGCCACCTCGCTCTTGCTGGCAATCGCAAAGGAGACCAGGAACGGGATGGCTGCCGGTTCGCCACTGTTCCCGATTTCTTCAAGGATCCGTTTTTCATTCGGGTCGGCCGTCAAAGATGCAATGAACGACCTCGGCCGGTGGAGTCTTTCCACCAGCTTCAACGTGTTCTCACTCAGTCGTTTTTTCCGCATGAGAGTCTGGAAGTCGATTCGACCACAGTCTATCGTTCTTTTCGATGGAATGTGTCGAGCAGGAGAGGCAGAGGCTCACGGCCATCTCAACATTGCAGCGTGAGGCGTTAGGCCGCGCGCAACTGTTGCGTCCTTACCGCGTACGCTCCGGCGACACATGCCGCCGCGATTCCCAGCGCTACCAACGCGTACGCCGTCGTGTGCGCGCCGTTCGCCGCTCCCGTGAAATCCAGCCCCGGCGTGTGATTCATTGGCCCCACGTACCACACCAGCGTAAGCGCTCCCTCGAACGGCTTGCTTGTGCCGCTCAGTACACCCAGAAACAGCGCCGCTGACGGCAACAGCAGCGCGCCCGCCAGCCATGCCAGCAATCCCGCTGCATCTGTTGCCATCAAGAGCCGCCCTGCCGCACCTACACCCACCAGAATTGCGACCGCTACTCCCGCTGCCCAGCACGCCAGCAGTTGTCGCGGCAAAATATTGGCGCATGAAAAAAGTAGCGCCCGCGTTTCGAATCTTTTTTCTCGCGCGCCCATTCCCGACCAGACAAACACACACCACATCCACGCGCTTGCTACCAGCGGGCCGCGCGACACTCCAAGTGGCGCCGCAAACTGCGCAATCAGCAGCCCTGCCGCTACCACATACCACCACCAACGCAGTCCAAACAAGGCTAGCCGCAATTCCGCGGCAAACAGCCTGCCGAACGCATGCACTCGCGCCGGAACCGCCAGTGGTGTCAGGTGCACGGGAGCCACCGTGGTTCCCACCGCGACTGTCGTTCTCAACGCCGCCCCGTTCGTTGCCGCGTTTTTCTTTTTCTTCTTCGCGCCAACTGCCTGTGCCGTGTCGAACCGGTCGAATGCCAGCGCCGCCACCACGGCAATCACGCAAGCCACGCCAAACCACATCAGTCGCAGCCCGACATATTGGGCGGTCCAGTCAATTCCCGCAAATCGCCATTCCCGCAACACCTGCATGTGCTGTCCCACATCGATCTGGAAAGACATTCCTCCGCGATATCCCGGCACGTATTTTTTCGCTTGCGCTCCCAGCGTATTCATCACCGCAATCAATCCCATCGGGTCCAGCCACCCGCGGTGGCTCCAGATCGGCGCCGCCAACGTGAAGTTCCACACGAAAAACCACGCCACATTCCCAAACCCGGCTCGCAGCCACGGCACCATTTCGAAAAACAGCGCGACCGCCGCCGTCAGCGCCACCGTTGGCAATGCCAGCAGCAAGAACGGGGAGAGTAAGGCCCACATGTCGATCCGCGAATCCTCGGCCGCAATAAACTGCATGACTACCGCTGCCACTGCCAGCACTCCCACCATCGCGGAGAGCACCGCGAAATTGCTCAGGAATTTTCCAAACGCATACGCTGTCTTCGAAAGCGGTGTCCCCGCCAGAATCTGTCCTACTCCCGTCACCCGGTCGCGCTCCACCGAATTCTTCACAATGTAGAAACCCACCAGCGACACGAAGCACGTGATCGTCAGCGCCACCAGGGTCCCGATCCACCCTGACGTGTACAATCCCCGATACTCGTCGAATTGAATGAAGATTTTTCCGGTCGCCGTGGCATAACCGAGAAACACCGCGAACAACAGAGCGAGAAAGAAACTGTACCGTCGCGTCCGCTCCAGAAAATCCGCCCGCGCAATCGCCACGATGGATCGCATCCGGCTCACGCTGCCGCTCCCGCCGCACCATTCCTCTGCGCCGCCAGCACCGCGAGATATGCATCCTCCAACGTTGGTTCGACCGCCCGAGCCGAGCTGCTCGGCGCCGCTTCCGCCACTACCCGCGCATGCACGCCGTCCGCACGGTGCGCCGTGCTGCTGATCAGATATTTCGTCCTCAGTGGCGGCAGTTCCCCACTCGGCACCACCACTTCCCAAATCCTCCCATTCACCCGGGCCAGCAACTCTTCCGGTGCGCCGTGCGCCAGCAGTTGCCCTTGCCCCAGGATGGCAATCTCCGTGGCCACCGCCTCCACGTCCGAAACGATGTGCGTCGACAGAATCACGATCCGCTCGCCGGAAAGCTCCGAAAGCAAATTCCGGAAGCGCACGCGCTCTTCCGGGTCCAATCCCGCCGTCGGTTCGTCCACGATCAGCAGTTTCGGATCGTTCAGCAACGCCTGCGCGATTCCCACGCGCTGCCGCATCCCGCCCGAATACCCGCCCAGCGGACGCTTCGCCGCATCGGCCAGGTTTACCAGCGCCAGCAACTCCGAAATCCGTCGCCGCGCCGCATCCGCGGGAATCCCCTTCACCGCCGCCAGGTAATCCAGAAACTCAATCGCGCTCAGATTCGGATACACGCCAAAATCCTGCGGCAAATATCCCAGCACGCTGCGCAGCTCATCCGGTTCGCGCGAAGTGTCGCTGTCATTCCAGACCACGCGCCCCGCGGATGCCCGCGTGATCGTCGCCAGGATCCGCATCAGCGTCGACTTCCCCGCTCCATTCGGCCCCAGTAGCCCCAGCACGCCCGGCTTCAGCTCCAGATTCACTCCACGCAGCGCCTGCACCCCACCTCGATACGTCTTGCTCAGCCCTTCGACCGTCAGCCGCATGACTCCTCCGTCGCACCCGCGGTGCAAGCGAACTCCACGCCTCAAAATAGCATTTGTAGAGGACGCTTTACGCGTCCACTCCGGGCTTCAACGCCACTCGCACTGCCCAAGGATACGCGTATCTCGCTCCAAAAGTTTCCCGTGTCGCGTCAACGCGACTCGCCAAATCCAACCTCGCTATAATGTTGAGGTTCTGCCTATTGCTGCGGTCGTTATGCTTGGTTCTTCTCAATTCACGCTTCCGACTGGAGTTGTTCGGTGCTAAGGAGACCTTGGCTATACAAATCGTCAGGGATACAAGTCGTTGCGATTCGTATCGTGGCTGCAATGCTTTCGCTGGCAGTGTTTGTTCTCGAAGACATCTTCATTCTAATAACAGGTAGCCCCTCACGGTGGTCCACGCCGAGGCAGTCCTTTTATCTACTTGCGGCAACTGTCGCAGCGTTATTTGCGGCCTGACTGCACTCATCTCGCGCCGCTTCTGGGCCAAGCTCATCGCTTTCCTCTTCGGCGTGTCCATGGCTTCGCATGTGATGGCCAGGGTTGTGTCTATGCCAGCACATCATTTAAGGCTTATCGCGTTGTGTAGACTACTGGTGAGTTTTGCAGTGCTGGTTGTTTTCTTGTACCTCGGCCGGGACAAACTACACTCTGAGTCGCCGTAACTTTGCGAGTTGTGACGCCGCAATCTGTTCTCTCGGTGCTTGGCGGCTCTGCTTTTACTTGGGACTGGGAAGCGATCGCAGACAACCTTCCCTACTTCTTCCCGACAAACCGGAGCCGCGCCGTGATCGCTCTGCCCTGCCCGCCCGAAAACGTCAGGAAATTCGGCGTTGCTCCCAGCGCATCGATGTTGTTCACCACCACATCCGGATTCTGCCGGTTCAGCGCGTTCACCGCCGCCACGCGTACCGCAAATATATACTTCGTGAACCGGAACGGCTTCTCCAGCGACACCGTCAAGCTGCTGTAGTACGGGAAGCGTTGCGCCGCCGGCGGCCCGATCAGTTGTTCCTGCTGGTTGATCACGTTGAACGGATACCCGCTCCGGTATTCATAGAAATACGCGAATAGCATTCCCCAGATTGGCGTCGGTACGCTGCCCCAGGTCACCACGCGGTTCGGTGCGTCCCAGGCCAGTTGCCCCGCTTGCTGCGCCACGAAATACAATTGCCCGAAATAGGGATCGAGCGCAAAGTCCGTGCTCGAATTCGACCGCGTATAGGCGCCGAAGAGGATCGTGCCATTGGCAAACAAGTGCTTCGCGCTCACGGTAAACGCGCGATACTTGTCGCGCCGCTGCGCCTGCAGCACAAATTCCGACCCGATCTGATCCGGCGTCGCCGTCTGATAGACCAGCCCGTGGTGCTCGTCGCGCGCCAGTGCGTCCAGCGTTATCAGCGTGTGCGAACCGATCCTCTGCTCGTAACTGGCATCCGCTATCGCGAAATACGGCATCTTCCAGTTGCTGCCCAGCACGAACTGGCTCACCGCGCCACTCACGATCGGCGTGCCATTCGGCGCATAGGTCGAATCCAACTCGTGCTGGTCCATCGTCAATCCCACCTGCGACAGGTTCAGTGGAATCGAATACATTCCCCAGCCCACGGAAAATTTCGACCGGTTATCCGCCATCGGCATATAGTTCAGCGTCACGCGCGGCTGCGGCAGCGCTTTCTCCACATAACGGTCCAGGTCCAGCCGCAATCCCGACTGCAAAAACAAGTGTTTGTTGATCGTCCAGCTGTCTTGCACAAACATGCCCGCCAGCGTGTCTGACACCTCGTACTGCCCCGTGCCCGTGAACTGCGACACGCGGATCAGCGTCACGCCGTCCGGCGCCATCGCCTGAATATCCGACCGCACCGCGTCCTGGTGCAGGTCCACGCTGGACAGGTTCGCTCCGATCGCAATCGTGTGCGCCCCGTACCAGTTCAGATTGGCCCGGTTCACCGACGCGAACCCCTGATACCGGTGGCCCGTCATGCGAATCCGCTCCCACCAGTTCCCATCCGCCCCGTTCACCAGCTGGATATACGGCGCCGTCCCCTGTGGACTGGTCTTCAGGTAGCTCTCATCCACGGAAATTCCCAGCTGAAACAACGTCTTCTGCCACCACAACTGGTCCAGGAACGATCCGAAAATCCGCTGCGAATTCTGATTTACCGTCGCCGACTGCGGCCGCTGCGAGCTTAACCCGCCATTCGTCCCATATTCCTGGTTGTACAAAAACTCGCCGTGAATACTGTGATTCGGCGATACCAGCCACAGCAGCCGCGTCAGGGAATCTCCCGCATAGTCCGTCTGCGTGTCCGGCGCACCGGGCGGCAGATCCTTCACGATGCCCAGCGAGTGCTGCAAACTCAACGACTCGCTGAACCACAGCTTCCCTTTTTCAATCGGCCCCGACAGTGAAAACCGCGGATAAAAGCTGCCCAGCTGCACACCTTGCTGCACATTCACCGTGGGTATGAAATCCACCATTCCGAAGCGCCACTGATCGTCGCCGTCCGGCGTGTCGAAGCCCATCACCGCCGCACCCGGATGCGCGTATTCCGCCCCCATCCGCCCCGTCTGTACTTCTGCCAGCCGCACCGCATCCACGCTGAACCGTACGTCCAACTGTCCGCTCACCGGATCGCCAATGTCGAAGCCATCCAGCAAATACTGCGTCTGCGTGGTGCGCGCGCCAACCACATGCAAAAAGTTAAGATTGTCCCGCAATACCTGCGGCAGGATCACCAGGCTCTGCTGCAGCGTGTGGGAACTCGGCACCGGCACATCCCGAATCTCCTTGGCGCTCAGGTCCTCCGTCTGCGGGGCCTGCGCCGGGTCGATCCGTTCGGTGGTCACGCTGACGTCCACCTTTTCCTTCACTTCCTCTTCATAGTTCAGCGTGAACGTAAATTCCGAGCTGGACTCACTCACCTGAATCTTCTGGCCCTCCAGAACGAAGAACCCCATCTTCTGTACATGAGCCGTCGCCTCTCCGGTCGGGAAGTTCTCTATCGCAAAGAATCCCGCGTCGTCGCTCACCGCAGAAAAAGATTGCCCGCCGGCAACCTCAAGTTTTACTTGAGCTCCGCCGACGGGCAGTCCATTTTCATCCACCACGCGCCCTTTGAGCACAATCGGTGGATCCGCAGCCCAACTGGCGCTCCCCATCACGAGCAGCGCCACCAGAACCGCACAATAACGATGAAGCCGCTTGCCCGTACCTCCCCCAGGTTCCGGAAAATGACTTCAAGTATTACTTGAACTTCGGCCAGTTACTTCTTCTTGCTCTTCTTGGCCGCCTTCTTTTCTTCCACCACGGCTTGCGCCGCCGCCAGCCGCGAAATCGGCACGCGGAACGGAGACGCGCTCACGTAGTCCATACCGACCTGGTGGCAGAACTTGACGCTGTCCGCGTCGCCACCGTGCTCTCCGCAGATACCGACCTTCAGTTTTGGACGCGTCGAGCGGCCTTTTTCGATGCCCCACTGCATCAGCATTCCCACACCCTTCACATCGAGCGTCTGGAACGGGTCGCCGTGGAACACCCCGGCCTTCTTCTCGTCCACATAGTCTGGCAGGAAGCGCCCCGCGTCGTCGCGCGACAGCCCCATGGTCGTCTGCGTCAGGTCGTTGGTGCCGAAGCTGAAGAACTCCGCCACCTCCGCGATTTCGTTGGCAAGCAACGCCGCGCGCGGCAACTCGATCATGGTCCCGACCAGGTACGGCAGCTTCACGCCCGCCTTCTTGATCAGGTCATCGGCCACCCGCCGCGTTGCATCCACCAGGATTCCGAGTTCTTTCTTGTCCAGGGTCAACGGAATCATGATCTCAGGTAATACTTTAACTTTGTTCTTCTGGCATTCGATGGCCGCTTCGATGATCGCGCGCACCTGCATCTCCAGAATCTCGGGATAGGTGATGGACAAACGGCACCCGCGATGGCCCAGCATGGGGTTCGCCTCGTGCAACTGCTCCACGCGGCGCGCCACCGTTTCCACCGGAATGCCCAGTTCCTTCGCCAGTTCCGCCTGCTTGGCGTGATCGTGGGGTACGAATTCGTGTAGTGGTGGGTCAATTAACCGAATCGTAACTGGAAAGCCGTTCATCGCCTTGAAGATGCCGATGAAGTCGCGCCGCTGGAACGGCAGCAACTTGTCGAGCGCCTTCACGCGCGCTTCCCGGTCTTCCGCCACGATCATTTCCTGAATCGCCCGCTGGCGGTCGGCGCTCTTCTCCGGGAACTCGAAGTCCGTGAAGAACATGTGCTCGGTGCGGCACAGTCCGATGCCCTCGGCGCCAAACTCGATGGCCTTCCGCGCATCCTGCGGGGTATCCGCATTCGTGCGAACGCGCAACCGGCGAATCTCGTCCGCCCACTTCATGATTGTCGTATAAGCCTTGGGGAATTCCGGCGCCACCAGCGGCAACTGGTCCGCATACACGGTGCCTTCGCTGCCGTCGAGCGTCAGCCACTCTCCTTCCCTAATCGTCTTGCCGCTCTTGCCATCCTTCATCGACTTCGTTTTGTAATCGATGTTCAGGGTCTCGGCGCCCACAATGCAGCACTTGCCCCAGCCGCGCGCCACCACCGCGGCGTGCGAGGTCTTGCCGCCGGTCGCCGTCAAGATACCCTGCGCCACGGCCATGCCGCCCACGTCTTCGGGGCTGGTTTCGCGCCGCACCAGGATTACCTTCTCGCCCTTCTTGGCCCACTCTTCCGCGTCGGCCGCATTGAACACCACCTTACCGGCGGCCGCGCCCGGCACGGCGTCGATCCCGTGCGTCAGAATTTTCGACTGCAGCGCTTTCTTGTCGAACTTGCTGTCAATCACCGGATAAAACAGCCGTTCGATATCTTCCGGCTTGATGCGCAGTACCGCTTCTTCCTTGGTGATCAGCTTCTCATTGGCCATGTCCATGGCGATCTTGAAGGTGGCCGCAGGCGTGCGCTTGCCGGTGCGCGTCTGCAACATATATAAGGTGCCTTCTTCGATCGTGAATTCCATGTCCTGCATGTCTTTGTAGTGATTCTCGAGCTTCACACGAACCTTCTCGAGCTGCCCGTAGGCCTTCGGCATGATCTTCGCCAGTTCGGTCAGGTGTACCGGCGTGCGGATGCCCGCCACCACATCTTCCCCCTGCGCGTTGGTCAGATAGTCGCCGTAGAAAATCTTTTCGCCGGAGCTTGGGTCGCGCGTAAAACACACGCCCGTGCCGGAATTGTCGCCCGTGTTGCCGAACACCATCTGCACCACGTTCACGGCAGTGCCGAGCAAGCCGGTGATCTTCTCCACGCGGCGGTAGGTCACGGCTTTTTCCGCCATCCACGAGCCGAACACCGCGCCAATCGCGCCCCACAACTGCTCCATCGGGTCGTCGGGAAAATCCTTCTCCGCGTGTTCCTTGAAGTAGGCCTTGTACTCGCCGACCAGTTCCTTCCAGCCGTTCGCCGGAACATCGGTGTCGAGCTTCACACCCATACGGTCCTTCATTGCGCGCAAACGGTGCTCCAAATCCTCTTTCGAGAGCCCCATGACCACCGTCGAATACATCTGCACGAACCGGCGGTACGCGTCATACGCAAAGCGCTCGTTTTTGGTGGCCCCGGCCAAACCTTGCACGGACTTGTCGTTCAGGCCGAGATTGAGAATCGTTTCCATCATGCCCGGCATGGACCGCGCCGAACCCGATCGTACGCTCACCAACAGCGGATTCTGCGGATCGCCCAGCTTCTTCTGAGTGACCTTTTCCAACTTGGCCACGTTGTCCTTCAACTGCTTCGCCAGATCCTTCGGATACTTCTTGCCGTTCTTGTAAAAGAAGTCGCACGTTTCCGTGGTGATCGTGAAGCCGGCTGGCACCGGCAGTCCGATCTTGGTCATCTCCGCCAGGCCTGCACCCTTCCCGCCCAGCAGATCGCGCCACTCTCCATCACCTTCTGCTTTTCCCGCACCAAAGAAATAGACCCACTTTGTCACTTTGTGCCTCTCTTGTGTTTTCACCGCCGCTGTAGCTCAGGTCTTCAGACCTGAGGTTTTTCCGATGCACGGCAATTTCGCACCGTTGGTCGTAAACCCTCACCCCTGTAGGGGGTGAGCTACAACTGCACCTCAACTCGCGCCGCCGTTTCCACTCAGTTGAGTTTGGAGTGGAACTCCAACGGGCACGTCGACATCTTTCCGAAGAAATCTGTCGCTAAACTCTTCGACCTGCCTTTTGCAGCGGCGGGCCTTCAGGTCCGCCCGTTCTAATCCAAACTTCAAGTAACGCTTGAAATGTCGGCGCGCCGACAATTGTCGCTGCCTCGCAGGCGGAGCTCGAATAAAATTGAAGTTAAAGTCTTACTTTAACTTCGGATTGCTCTCCTGCTTCACGGACTACTTGAGCTTTGGCCGCATTCCGCCATCGTCCGCCAACTTCAAGTAATACTTTAAATGTCGGCGCGCCGACATTTTCAACCGCCGACGTGCCGCATCACCTGTAGCTCACGCCTTCCAGGCCCGAGGCTCCTCAGCCCCGCTGAACATGCCACCTACGACGGTCGAAAAAACCTCACCCCTCCAAGGGGTGAGCAACAGCACCACCTACTTCTCTTCTCCCGCCAACTCCGAAAAGTCCGCAATGGTCGTGAACTCCCGCAACAACTCTGCCAGCAGCGCCAGCCGGTTCTTCCGCACTGCTTCATCCTCCGCCATCACCATCACGTCGACGAAGAACTGGTCCACCACTTTCCGCAAACCGGCGATCTCTTCCAGCGCCTCCTGATACTTCCCGGCGCGCTTATCGTCGCCCACCTTCCCCGCGGCCTTCCGCACGGCCGCGTACAGTTCTCTCTCCGCGTCCTTTTCGAAGAGGTCCTTGTTCACGTGGCGCAATTCGCTCTCCGGCAGATTCGCTTTTTCCAGAATCTTGCGGATGCGCTTGAACGACACCGCCAGCGGCTCGAAGTTCTTCGACTTGCGAATCGACTTCAGCGCCCGCAGCCGCTTTTCGACATCCACCAGGTCATCGGACCCGGCGCGCAGTACCGCGTTCACCTCGTCGTAGGCATATCCCGACTTTTCGCGCAGTACGAAGCGGGCGCGCTCCAGAAGGAATTCTAATATTTGCGCCTCCTGCTCCGTTGTGACGGATTTACGTGGCGGATGAGTAAGTAGCGCTTTTGTGGCTGCTCCAATCGCCAGCGGGAGGGACACGAATATCTTCTTCTCCAGAATGATCTTCACGATGCCCATGGCCGCCCGGCGCAATGCGTAGGGATCACTGGACCCGGTGGGCACCACACCCACCGAAAAGCATCCCACAATGGAATCAAGCTTATCGGCTAATGCCACGGCGCACCCGATCAGGTTGCGCGGAATGGGATCGTCCAAACCCACGGGACGGTAGTGGTCATACACCGCGTCAGCGACTTCTTCCGACTCGCCCTGAGCTCGTGCGTAGAGACCGCCAACGATTCCCTGCAGTTCCGTGAACTCGCGAACCATCTCGGTCGCCAAATCGCATTTCGCCAGTTCCGCGGCGCGGTCCGCATCGGCCACGTGCGCTTGAACGATGCCGAGGTTGTACCACTGCTCGGTGAGCCAGCGCGCAATCGCTCGCACCCGCTCCACCTTATCGAAGTAGCTCCCAAGCCGCGACTCGTAGGTCACCTTCTGGAGCTTGGGCAGGATGTCGCCGAGCTTGGTCTTCTGATCGGACTCCCAGAAGAATCGCGCATCGGCAAATCTTGCGCGCAGCACGCGTTCGTGCCCGGCGCGCACAAGGCCCTTGGTGTCTTTCTCCAAATTAATGACCGCCAGGAAGTGTGGCGCCAGTTCCTCGCTTGTCCTGAGTCGCGACGGGCCCCGCTTCTCCACGGCAAAATACTTCTGGTGGCCGCGCATCACGGTAATCAGGATCTCGTCCGGCAGCTCGAGGTACGATGGATCGAAGTCCCCTTCGATCACCGTGGGAAATTCATTCAGGTACGAAACCAGTTCCAGCAGCCCTTCGTCCGCGTGGACGTGATAACCCGCACGCTTGCTGTGGGCCGCCAGTTCCTTAGAGATCTTGGCGCGCCGCTCTTCCGGCCGCACGATCACGCCATTCGCACAGAGCTTCTTCTCGTAGTCCGCGAAGTCCTTCACCGCGATGGAAGACTTGCCCAGGAAGCGATGGCCGCGCGTGGTATCGCCCGCGGTCACTCCGCCGAAAGAAAACCTCAGCGGCTTGCCGCCGAGCAGCGCCACAATCCAGCGAATCGGCCGGATGAATCGCGCGCCCTTCAGTCCGGTCCACGTCATGGTCTTCGGCCAGGAGAGGTCGTGGATCACGCGGGGCAGAATCTCGAACAACAAGTCGAACGAGGTACGCCCTAGCTTCGTCACTTTTGCCGCAATGAACTCGCCCTTGGCGGTCTGCACGATTTTCAATTCGTGCAACGGCACGTTCTGCTTCTCAGCAAAACTCACGGCGGCGCGTGTCGGCGCGCCACTCGCATCGTAGGCCACTGACTTCGGCGGACCGGTCACCTCCAGGTCCACGTCGGCTTGCTTGGCCACCAGCCCGCGCACCCACGCGGTGAGTCGCCGCGGACCTCCAAACGTTTCTATGGCCACGCCCTCCATCAGGCTCTCGGCCGTGAGGTGTTTCTCCAGGATGGTTTTCAACTCGGCGACGGCTCGTGGCAGCATGCCGGCCGGAATCTCTTCGGCGCCGATTTCGAATAGAAGCTCCACGCGCTTCACCGGCTGCACAGCCGCTCCGGACTTCGCATCACGGGCGGTTTTCGAATGCTTTTTGGCACTCCCCTTGGCGAAGGCGGCGCTCATGCGGTCACCTCAATCACAAACCTGTCATTCCGAGCAACGCGAGGAATCCCTCTTGGCCCTTCCCTACGGCTCAGTCCAACTTCAAGTAATACTTTAAATGTCGGCGCGCCGACATTTCTGCTTTCAGCGACCTGTAGCTCACCCCTTTCAGGGGTGAGGCCTTCGCGATCTGCAATGCGGCTGTGCTGTCGGCGCAAAGAACCCTCCATCGTGAACGCCTGATCTGCAACTTCACACGCCGTCATGCGCGCACCTCATGACCCGGCTTGCCTGCACCGCCTGCTGGCCCGCCACCTCTTCCGTCGCTCTTGCCTTCACCAATCTGCGCGAGGTACGCCGCCGCTGTGCGGCACGCCAAGGTGCGCACGCGCTGCATGAGCGCCGCACGCTCAGTCGTGGAAATCACGCCACGCGCATCCATCAGATTGAACAGGTGCGAGCACTTCAGGCAATGGTCGTAGGCCGCGAGCAGCGGATAGCGCGCCCGCTCTTTTGCGCTGGCATCGCCCGGCAACGCCTTCCATCCGTCGAGCAGTTCTTTGGCTTCCTTCTCGTGCAGCTCAAATTCCGAGCGCAGGGCCTTGGCGTCGCTGCGATCGAAGCTGTACTCGGAAAGTTGCTGTTCTTCCGCCAGGCGAATCTCGCCGTACGTTTTATCCGCGGTCCATCGGATATCGAACACACTCTCCACGTTCTGCAGAAATGAGCAGATGCGCTCAAGACCGTAGGTAATTTCAACCGAAATGGGATCGAGGTCGATGCCGCCGCTCTGCTGGAAGTAGGTGAACTGCGTAATCTCTTGGCCGTCGAGCAACACCTGCCAGCCAATGCCCCACGCACCGAGTGTGGGGGACTCCCAATTGTCTTCCTCGAAGCGGATGTCGTGTGCGCGCAAATCAATGCCGATGGCTTCCAGACTCTTCAGGTACATTTCCTGAATGTTCGCCGGCGAAGGCTTGAGGATCACCTGATACTGGAAGTGCTTATAGAGGCGGTTGGGGTTTTCACCGTAGCGGCCATCAGCGGGACGGCGCGAAGGTTGGACGTAAGCGACGCGGTAGGGCGTGGAGCCGAGCACGCGGAGAAACGTCTCCGGGTGCATGGTGCCGGCGCCCACTTCCGTGTCATAGGGCTGCTGCAAGACGCAGCCTTGCCCATCCCAGAAGTGCATGAGCTTGAGAATGAGTTCCTGAAAGGTAAGTCCCTGCTGCTTTGGCTTGGCTTCCAGTTTTGCTTTCGCTTTCACAGATGCTCCCGGCAGTACATTCGGTCCGCAATACAATTCGACGCGAAGTTCAAGTAATACTTTAAATGTCGGCGCGCCGACATTGTTCTCTGTAGCTCATCCCTTTCAGGGGTGAGGGTTGTGCGATCCGAGCACTGCTACCGGATCGCAAAGGCCTCAGGCCTAAAAGGCCTGAGCTACAGCCTTCGCTACACGGTTTCGAGCAACTCGCGCGTCGCCAGCTTGCGCTCCGTGTGATGCTCGATCCAGTTCAATCCCGCTTCGCGCAATTCCTTCGCGCCCGGCAAACTCCCCAACGCTGCATCCAGCTGATCGAGGCGCTGTTTGGCGAAAACTTCGGCCAGTTCCCTTGCTTCCAGGCTCACCGGCTTCATCCCCGGGCGGCGATGCTCGTCATCGAGAAGCCCGGGATGATAGGCCGCCTGGTAGGCATTGGCCTTGCCGAATAGCTTGCCGCACTGCGCGCAAACGTCAAAGCGCGGAAGCCAGCCCGCCAGCCGTACCGTCCAGAACGCGAAGTAACTGACCGCCAGAGCCGAAGCGCCCAGGCGTTCAATGTCGCGCGCGGTGAGCAGAATCAGCCGGAACATGGATTCGCTGACTTCGTGCTCCGGCAGAACCAGTTCCGTTACCTCGCTCACCAGTGCGAGATTCGTGCTCAGGCTGTAGTCGCTCTGGGCCTTGTTGAAAGACTCCAGTGACTCGGCCTGCTGGATGCGCACGAGGTCGCGCGTCTCGCGCTCCACATACCAGATCTGCACATGCGACAAGACTTGCAGCGTGGAGCCGTAGCGGTTCTTGATGCGCCGCGCGCCCGCGGCTACACCCCGCATGCGCCCCGAGGAACGACCGAGAAAACTGACCAGGCGATCGGCCTCGCCCAGCGGAAAGGTCTTCAGGATGATGGCTTCCGTTTCGCGGGCAGGCATGCGCAATGTCGGCGGCTTACGCAGTGGAGGGTGGAAGAATGCAGCCACACTCAACGCGAAATGCGCGCCAGTGCAGAACCTATTTTTCTACCATACGCAGTATGCCATAGCAATGAGCGCGTGCGCGAAGTTGTGGAGGAATAGAGCCGAGGCCAGCCTGGAAGTGGGCTCCGCCGCCGCACTCGGATGACGCGAGGGTTGCGGTTGAGATTTGGCAGGAATTTTTGTACGGTGATATCCCGCCCGAAATTCTTCACGGAGAATCGCAGTGCATTTCCACCGATACATCATTGGACTCCTGCTGCTCTTCCCTTTTGCGATGGTATCGCCGGGGCAAACCATTTCGTGCAACTCAGCACCAGGCGACACAGAGAAACATTACTGCGAGGCGGACACGCGGCAGGGTGCGCACTTGGTCAAGCAAACGTCCACCGTGGACTGCGTCGAGGGGAAAACCTGGGGCTGGGATGAAGAAGGAATCTGGGTGAACAAAGGCTGCGGCGGACAGTTTGCGCTGGGCAAGGCTGAGGCAACGATCGAGGCAAAACCGGAGCATCCGCCGATTCCGGCGAAGGGCACGGAGCAGAAAGAGGAGCGCATGAATTGCGCGTCGAATGACGGCCGGCGCGATACCTGTGACGCGGAGTTGCAAGGGGCCACAGTGAAGCTGGTGCGACAGATCGGTCCGGCACCGTGCACGAAGGATTCGACGTGGGGCTACGACGACAGGGGAATCTGGGTGGACCGGGGATGCCGGGGTGAGTTCGTGATCATGAAGCAAGGCGGTGCCGGGGACGTGAGCTGCGAAAAGGCGATCGGGAAGAAGGAGTCGAAGAAGCTGGTGAGCGAGTGCCTTCAAGTCTCACCGGCAACGCACCCGCCGTGCAACGCGGCAAATTCATGTGTGCTGATCAAAGAAGAGATTCGGAGAAGCTGCGGACTGATCGGGAAGGATGCACCGAAGTTTTGCGAAGAGTACAAATAGCGGCGGGCGCGTTCAAGAATCCAAGAGAGGCTCCCCGCTGAGTGTCGGAATGACGGGCCGGGAAGTGAGAGGAGAGAAAATGTCGGCGCGCCGACATTTAAAGTAATACTTTAACTACGCCCAAGTACTTCCCATTTCGTTCCGTTTTGGAACCATTCGAATGAAAATACAGTTTGGTCGGCGCGCCGACAATTCAAGTGTTACTTGAAGTCCGATTTGCATCCGAATCCAGCAAGACCCCAATCGAGATACCTCCCTGCGCAGACTTTTTCGGCCCGAGGGACTTCGGACTGGAGACGCAAGCAGGCCGACGGGTAAGCTACAATGATGCGAACATGGCCTCACCCCTGAAAGGGGTGAGCTACAGGGCAAGATGATTCCGATCAAGGACGACAATCCCACACGAACATTTCCCATCATCAATTACGCGTTGATCGCGGTCAATGTGGCGGTGTTTTTTTACCAGGTGACGCTACCTCCACACGCGGCCAAGGCGTTCCTGATGGCGAACGCCACGGTGCCGATGAAGATCCCGGCATTCCTGGCGGGATACCTGGGATTCAAGATGGCCTTCTATCCGATGTTCACGAGCATGTTTCTGCACGGCGGGCTGATGCACCTGCTGGGAAACATGCTGTTCCTGTATGTGTTCGGTGACAATGTGGAGGACTACTTCGGGCACGTGGGGTATCTGATCTTTTATCTGTTCTGCGGCGTCAGTTCCAGCTTTGTGCACGTGCTGTTCAACTGGAACTCTTCCCTCCCCGCGATCGGGGCCAGCGGAGCGATCAGCGGGGTGATGGGCGCGTATGCGGTGCTATATCCCCGGGCAAACGTGTTGATGCTGTTCTTTGTGTTTCTGATTCCGATTCCGGCCGTGTTTGTGCTGGGCTACTGGTTCGTGCTGCAGTTCATCGAAGGCGTCGGTGGACTGGGCGCGGCCAACACGGGCGGGGTGGCGTTCTGGGCGCACATCGGCGGCTTCCTGATCGGGCTGGTGATCGCGTTGGTGGCGAAGCGGAAGTAGAGCGGCAGTTCAGCCGTGCAGGAAATTCTTGAGCAGTTGCAGGACACCCTGCCAGCCAGAGCCATAGTCTTTGCGAGACTCCGGTTCATTGGCGAGAGCACTGTGAGTGACGCGAACCAGCGTGCCTGACTTCGTGGGAGTGAGTTCCCAACGCACGATGGTGGCGTGTTGGGGATCCTTATGCCAGTTGGCGATCCAACTCCAGACCAGCAGACGCGGCGGATCGATTTCCAACACTTCGCCGTGACAATCGAAAACGACTTGGCCGTTCTGCTTCAGTTGTTCGGTGATGGGGCCGAAGTCCCGATTCCCTTTTGGGGTGCACGCGTAGTGATAGCGGCCACCCTTGCGGGCGTCCATGGTGAAGGTGCTGAGGTCAACAGACGGCTCACTTCCCCACCAAGTGAAGAGCTGCTTTTCGTCGGTGAGGGCCTGGAAGACGCGTTCGGGAGGAGCGGCGATTTCGAGTTCGACGATTACGGCGTCGTCGCCGGTGACGGACTTTGCTTTGGGTGCGGTCATGCGGATTCTCCTAACGTCGTTTGGAATGCTGAGAAACCGGAGTCGTGGGTTCGGGGGGCTCGAGGAAGGATTTGAGGTTCGCGAGCTTGCCGGACCAGAAGAGGCGGTAGTCGTTGAGCCAGTGGTCGACAGAGCGAAGTGGCTCGGGGTCAAGGTGGTAGTAGCGGTGTCGACCGACGCGATGTTCACGAACCAGGCGAGCGCGGCGGAGAAGACGAAGGTGCTTAGAGATGGCGGGGCGGGAGACGGGGAAGGCGAGCGCGATTTGCCCGGCGGGCTGATGGCCCTGGCGAAGGAGGTCGAGAACGGCGCGGCGGGTGGGGTCAGCCAGGGCGCGGAAGACGGCGTCGGGGGGAAGAGTGAGGGAACGGGCACGCACAATGCGTAACTGTATGGTTACGCTTTGGGAATGTCAAGAAGGAAATGGAGCACCGTGGCGATTCGCGTTGCCCGGGCAAGACGCGGGTCGTGGGCGTGGTGGCGCTGCGGTGAGAGTAATGTTTGAGTGAGGAGAGTTGTGGTATTATGCGCGGACTATGCGTCGGATGTTGGCCTCGCTCCAGGTCTGTGTGTTGGTGATTTCCATGCTGGCAGCATGGAGCGCGCCGGCGTGTGAAGAAATGGCGTGCTGCCAGAAGGGCAAAATGTGCCCGGCCCACGCGAAGCATTCACCGAAAAACACGAAGAACGAGAAGCGGGTGGAGATGCCGTGCGCGCACCACGGGAAAGCAGCGCAGGCAACGGAACCGAGCAAGAGCGAATGTGCGATGAGCGCGTGCTGCGGCGGCTCGGACGGACCGACAGCGGTGCCGGCGATCGGAAAGATGATTTTGGCGCGAGCGGAGCGCCCTGAGCCGTTGGACACGGCCTTGCGAGGAATCGCGCAGCAAGAGATATCGGAAGCCAGCGGGTTTGTCGTTCCTCCGTTTGAACCTCCCCGGTCGTAATCCACAAAGAAGAAGTGTTAGCGCGGCGGAGCACTCGTGCGAGCGTTCGCCGAGGCGCAGCTAAGCGGCTGGCGCGCCCGCACCGGCGCACCTGGCTGGAGCGGCAGTTCCATTCATTGAAGCCGGAAAAATTCATGTACGGGAGGGCACATGAGATTCGTGTATGCATTGGTATTTGCGCTGGTTGGTGGAAGTGGGGATGGGAAAAGCGGAAAACGATTTGAGCGGATGTACGGAGTGCTGCTGGCGCTGACGATACTGGGCGCCGCGGCAAATGGATTCGCGCAGAAAGGGGGGAAACCGGAGACGGTAAGCGGGGTAGTGAAGGACGAGAGCGGCGGGGGGATCGGGAACGCCCGGGTGATTCTGACGAACACGGAGGGAAGAGCCGCCGGGAAGGCAACAACGGATGGGAGCGGGCACTTTGCGATCGGCGGCGTGGCGCTGGGGACGTATGTGCTGCGGGTGGAGAGCGAGACGTTTGAAATGGCGGAGCGGCGGATAGAGGTTACAGCGGGAATGGCGCCGGTGGCACTGGAGATAATGCTGAGAGTAGCGGCGGTGAAACAATCTGTAACGGTGTCGGCGACAAGCGAGTATGTGCAGCCGAGCACGGAGACGGCGACCAAGCTGGAGATGCCGAGTTACGAGGTGCCGTTGACGGTGGATAGCGTGAATTGAGAGTTGTTTCAAGATCAGGGAGCGCGGAACCTGGAACAGATTCTGCAGAACGTGAGCGCGGTGCAGGCCAACGATTCCATAGCGGGATGGGGCGCGAAGACGTATGCGGTGCGCGGATTCAATTTGTATAACAACTTATTGGAGGACGGAGTGCGATTGCCGACATATGCGGAGGTGGACCCGGCGATCATCGATCACGTAGACGTGCTGAAGGGGTCGGCGGGTGGACTATACGGGCGGATCGAACCGGGGGGAGTGATCAACATCGCGACGTTGCGGCCGCAGGGGAGTTCGGAGTACGAAGTGGGAATGGCGTTTGGGCCGTACGGCTATGTGCGCAGTGAACTGGACGTGACGGGGGCGCTGAGGTTCTACAAGAACTTGCGATATCGCGGCATCGCGGCGTATGAGACGGCGGGGTCTTACCGGGATAACGTAGAGACCCGGCACTGGTCGCTGTTGCCAGCGCTGCAGTGGGTAGCTAGCGAGGAGGACCAGATCGACTTCCGTTTCGAATACAAAAACTGGCGGGATACCGCGGACATGGGGGAGCCGGTGATACCGGTGGGAAGCGACCCGGCTACGGGGAACTATGTGAACCGGTTGCCGGATTTGCCGCGCAGCGTATACATCGGACCTTCGGGTACGTTTTATAGCGTGCGGACGACGCAGGAGACGCTGACGTGGAGCCACAGGTTTTCGAATGACTGGGTGGTGCGGCCGATTTTTGTGCACTATCAGGTGAACCAGCCGGGGCACGAGACGGGACCATCGGGGTGCGCGGATGGGAGCGGCGCAGGCAATTGGGCGGATCCGTTGCCGCCGGGACAGGATGGATATGGCGCGTACACGCCGACGACGGCATGTTTTTACGTGGGAAATCCTTCGAATCTTGGGGCGCACGGGTGGTTCGCGGAGGTGGACTGGACGGGAAGGGGACGGGCGCTGGGCATGCAGCACAATTTCCTGGTGAGCGCGGAGTATCGGAACGACTCGAGTTATTACGAGACGTGGATTTACAACTTGCCTGAAGGTCAGACCTCGTCGTGCCCGCAATTGTGCATCGAGGTGAACCATCCGATATACACGCCGATAGGCGACTACTACACGCCGCCAAGTTCGGGGAGCCCGACGTACGGGTACACGGGGGAAAACAAGTGGGGTTCGGGAACAGTGCAGGACCAGATTGCGATAGGAAGAAAACTGCGGGTGCTGGCAGGAGTGCGGTTTGACGCGGCGTCTTCGGTGAGCAAGTCGGCGCCAGATGACCCGGTGAAGCAGCCGGAGACGAGCATCGGGGACCAGAAGTGGGAGCCGCGAATTGCGGTTAGTTACGATGTAACGGCGTGGCTGGCGGGATATGGGAGCTACTCGGAATCGTTTGGCGCGGCGACTTACCCTACGCCACTGTGGGACGGGACGCTACCGAGCGCGGAGACTTCCAGTCAGTGGGAAGCGGGAGTGAAGGGGCATTGGTTCGGGAACCGGCTGATCGGAGAGGTAGTGTACTTCGATTTGCGGAAGCAGAACATCGTGGTAAGCGAACCGTTGTCGTATTTCAACGGGAACTGCAAGGCGACGTACACGGACAACAGCTGCCTAGTGCAGGTGGGACAGGTGGGAAGCAAAGGGGTGGAATTCACGCTGACGGGACGGCTAACGAATACGCTGAGCGTGAATGTGGCGTACGCGAATATTTCGGCGAAGGTGCTGGACTCGGGGTCGCAGGACCCGGCGGACGCGTACTACTTCCCTGCCGGGCAGAGTCTGGCAGGGATACCGCGAAATGCGGGATCGGCGTGGGTGAATTACCAAAACCGGTCGGGGTGGTCGGCGGGATTGGGGGCAGTGGGGGCGGGCGCGCGGCCATTTGACCAACCGTTCACCCAGGGGGTGACGACGTTGACGCTGCCCGAATACCTGCAGTGGAACGCGGTGGTGGGCTACGAATGGAAAAGGGAGCGCGTGCGCTGGCAGGCGCAATTCCAGATGGAGAACTTCACAAACACGAACGCGTGGGAAGCGGGATGGGCATCGTCGGGAGTGCTGCCGTCAGCGCCGCGAGCGTTCTACGGGACAGTGCGGCTGACATTCCACTGAGGCATTTGGTGCAGACGAAAATGGACGCGAGGAGGCGGAGATGAGCGAGCGGAAGCGACTTTGCAAGATGACGGCGATGGCGCTGCTTGGGTTGAACGTGTTGGGTGGGTGCGGCTACAAGGCCTCGAGAGAAGCGGCCGGACCGACGACGGCTTCTCAAGAAAAGGCGGTAGCGCCGTCACTGCAGTTTGAGCCGCGCCCGGAGCCGCTCAGAGTGCCGGGTGAAAGCACGATGGCCACGCGGCACCCGAAGATTGGGGGAGATCATGTGGCGTCGGGGGTGATTCACTTTCTGACGGTGGTTGGGGAGGGAGAAGATTCCCGGCTGGCGCTGCTGAATTCGAATGACAGCGGGGATACCTTCGAGAAGCCGGTATGGGTGAGCGAGAAGGGGGCGAGATTCAGTTCGCATGGTGAGAATAGCCCGGCGCTGTTGGTGACAACGGATGTGATGTATGCCGCGTGGAACCAGGGAGGGGATATCCGGCTGGCGCGGTCGCTGACGTGGGGAGAGAGTTTCGAGAAACCGGTGCGGATCAGCGACAAAACAGCAAAGGACTATAGCGGTTATGTGTCGATCGGCGTGGCACCGAATGGTGACGTATACGCAGTGTGGCTGGATACGCGGGACCGCGAGAACGGGAAGGAAGTGTATTCGTTATACGTGGCGCGGTCGAAGGATCACGGGGCGACGTTTGGAAAGAACGTGCGCGTGGCGGCATACGTGTGCGAATGTTGCCGGCCCAATGTGTCGTTCGGCGCGAATGGCGAAGTGCTGGTGTTCTGGCGGCACATTTATCCGGGAAACGTGCGCGACATGACGGTGGCGGTAAGCCGCGACAATGGGGAAACGTTTGGAGCGCCGGTGCGGATTGCGGAGGACAACTGGAAACTGGAAGGCTGCCCGGATTCGGGGGTGGCACTGGCGCGCACGGGAAGTCGCGTGTATGCGGCGTGGCTAACGGAAGCGTCGGCGACGATAAATGGTGTACGGATGACGTGGACGGATGACGCGGGAAAAACGTGGGCGGCGCCAGTGATGGCTTCGCAGAAGGTGCTGGACGCGAATTATCCGGCGATGTCTGTGGCGGATGATGGGCGAGTGGAAATGGTCTTTCAGGGACGCAATCCGGAGAAGGAGAAAGGGTGGGCACCGACAACGGCGTACGCGGTGGAGATCGCGAAAGATGGAACGCTGTCGGCGCCCATTGAGGTGCCAGGGATCGAAGCGGCGGTGTCGAGGCCGACGGTGTATGCGGCGACGAACGGAAGAGTGTTTGTAGGATGGACGGAGATGAAGGAGGGAAAGGGGGCGGCGAAATTTTCGCGGGGAAGGCGGATGTGAAGGCGGGCGAAAACCCGGTTGTTCAAACGTTGGCAAAAGAGTGCGCCTGGTGGATGAGACATTGGTAACGAGAAACTTCGGAGGCGAAGCGGTTGGAAAGAGGAGAGCGATCGATGAGCCGAGGGCGGTAGAAGAGCCGAAGCGGGCGCGAGCGGGAGGCAAGACGCAAAGAGCGAAGCCGCCTAGTGGCTGGCCGCGCGGCGAGCGCGCGTCAGTTCGGCGGGAACGGAGAGGCGGGGAGGGAGAGGAGCAACGACACGCGGAGGTCGGGCACAGTGGAATTCCAGGAGGCCGAGAGTTTGAGAAGGGAGCCTTCGAAGCGTTGGTAAAAGTAGGACGGGATTAGCTGCGGAGAGGAGGGGCGCGCGGGCGAAAGAGCCTGTGAGACGGTGACAAACTCGATGGATTGGAGCTGGCCGGGGATGTTGGCGCCGAACCAGCGGGGGTCTTCGCGCTGGGTCCAGGTGACGAGAGCGAGCTGGGAGCCGTCGGGATAGTCGTGGCCGGAGTTGGAGCGCGAATATTGGACGGCGGTGTCGTTGCCGTAGAGAGTGGACATGGTGGAATGAGATTTGTCGACAAACGAAGTGATGACCTGCCATTGGAGAGGGTTGGTGCGGAGTTCGCCAGAGAGCGAGGCGGGCAAATTGATGGAAGCCACGAGCGCAGGGTTAGTGGGAGCGGAGCAGCCGGCGAGGGTCAGCGTGGCGAGCAGCGAGAGCGCGGCGAGTTTGCTCATGGGTGATCGGCTCCGCGGTGGGATGAGATCGGTGCGGTGAAAACGTAGTTGGTGGACGCGAGTGGCGCGTGGCATCCGACGCATTCGCGGGTGAAGGAAGCGTCTTTGCCGTAGGGCGTAAGATTGGAGCCGCGCCAGCGGGCCCAGCCCCAACCTTTCGTGGCGGCGAATTTCTGGCTGTCGCGAATCATAAATTCAACCTGATAGAAATCGGTGGGAAGCAGAAGCCCGGTGGCATCGTCTTTGCGGTAGTGCCAGGCGACTTTGGCGAAGGTAGTGCCGTCGGGCCAGGGATTGATGTTGTTGGACGCGATGGCCTGGACAGCGACGTCGTTGCCGAGGATGACGCGAAGGGAGTGATTGTCGAAGCGTTCGGTGGAGCTGATGGTGCGCCAGTTTTTGTATTCGGTGGGGAAGGGGATGCCGTTGGGTGCGGGAGAGATGAAGGCGCTGGCGACTTGCGGGGAGGCGGCCGGCGCAGTGGTGGCGGTGGCCGTGACAGGAGGTGCGTCGGCGAGCGAGCGGAGATAGGTTTTGAGCGCGTCGATTTGGGTGGGAGTAAGTTTTGATTCGGGATGGAGCTGCTGGTAAGCGGGGAGAGGCATGGCACCCAGTTCGATCTGAGAGAGCGATTCAAAAAGGGCGGCCTGTTGCTGGGGCACGGGGAGATTCGCGAGCTCGGAGAAATTAAGGTGTTCCCTGCCCCGTTTGACGTCGCGAGCAACGAGCCAGTAGGCGGGGACGGGGAGGTCGAACCAGGAGAGAGTGGTTTCGTTGGAGTGGCAGTTGTAGCAGCAGGTTTTGAGGATTTGCTTGATTTCTGGAGGAGCCTGAAGATCCGCGGTAACGGGAGGATTGGAGAGAGAGGGGCGGACGAATTGGAGGATGAGGAAAAGAAGCAAAAGGATCGCGCCAACGCGGAACAACGGATGGAATAAGAAGGAGCGAGTTGGCATATGGAGGTTGGATTTGCGGGAGAGGAGTGGGGTTGCATTTTTGTTCGGATGAGGCGGCGCGGAACGATCTAAAGATGGGCAAAGGGTGTGCGATGGATGAAGAGTACCTCGCTACGCTCGGAATGACGGATTTGGGGGTGGGAGGCAAGACGCGGGGTTGAGGACCCGAGCGGACCGCCTCCCTTCTTTCGTCAGGGCAAGCAGAAGGCCCTACACGAGAAACCTTTGGGGCGCTCGATGCGATCGCACGGTCGGCGATGCATGTGGGAAAAGCCTCACGCCTAAAGGCGTGAGCTACAGGTGCGCTAGGAGTGTTTGGAGACGTGGGCGAGGAGATAATCGGAGACTTGCTGGGTGTTCTGCGTGCCGTGGAGGTCGGGGGTAGTGACGTTATCGAGGAGGGCGGCTTTGACGGCGTTTTTGAGGGCGGCGGCTTCTTCGTACCAGGTGAGGAAATCGAGCATCATGCCGGCGGCCAAGACGGAGCCGAAAGGATTGGCGATTCCCTTCCCGGCAATGTTGGGCGCGGAGCCGTGGACGGGTTCGAAGAGCGAAGTGCGGCCGGGATGAATGTTCCCTGAGGGGGCGAGGCCAAGTCCACCGGCGAGTTCGGCAGCGAGGTCGGAGATGATGTCGCCGAAAAGATTGTTGGTGACGATGACATCGAACTGGCGGGGATCGCGGACGAGTTCCATGGCGAGGGTGTCGATGTATAGGTGGCGGGAGTCGACATCGGGATAGTCGGCGCGAACGAGTTTGAAGGTGCGTTGCCAGAGATCGCCAGCGAAGGTCATGGCGTTGGATTTGTCGGACATGCAGAGGCGTTTGAGTTTGTGGTCACGCGCATACTCGAAGGCGTAGCGGAGGATGCGCTCGACGCCCTTGCGGGAGTTGATGTCTTCCTGAGTGGCGATTTCGTCGAGAGTTCCCTTCTTGAAGAAGCCGCCGGCGCCGACGTAGATGCCTTCGGTGTTTTCGCGGAAGACGATGAGGCGAATGTCGTTGCAGACGCGGTCCTTGAGCGGAGTGAAGCGCTCGTGGAGAAGTTCGGTGGGACGGGCGTTGACGTAGAGATCGAGTTTGAAACGCAGGCCGAGGAGGATGTCGGCGGCATGCTGATTGGAAGGGACGCGGGGATCACCAAGAGCGCCGAAGAGAATGGCGTCGAATTCGTTCTGAAGCATTTCGACAGCGCCTTCGGGGAGAGAGATTTTTTCGCGAAGGTATTTGTCGGCGGACCAGTCGAAGTCGACGAATTCGATGGGGCGGTGGCGTTTCGCGCTGGCGGCTTGGATGGCGGCGACGGCGACGGGAGTGACTTCTTTGCCGATGCCGTCACCGGGGATGACAGCGATGCGAGCGTTGGGACCGCCGGAACGGAGAGGAACGTTGGGCACGAGAGTGGCTCCGAGGAACGAGATGAAGTACGAGGTAAGGTAGCACGCGCGGAGAGAGTGGAAAAGTGGAACAGTAGAAAAGTGGAAAGGTGAATGCGCAACAGCGCGAGAAGTGAGCCCCAATGTGCTCGCGTTACGCTAAAAGCCAAGAGCGGACCGCCTCCCTTCTTTCATCGGGGCAAGCCCTTCGAAGCTCAGGGCAAGCAGAAGGCGGGCCCTACAGGAGCAAACCCAAGATGGACGCTTAAAGCGTCCGCTACAAATGGAGTTGCGAGGTGGCCAGGATGAGGGAGGCGGGGCCGGGGAGGGGCAGGTGGCGGATGTCGGTGAGGCGAGCTTCGGCCAGCCAGGCGGAGTATTCGGGTTCGGAGTAACTGGAACCGGCGCGGGTGCCGACGAGCATGTTCAGGGAGAAGAGAGCGGCGAAGTGGGGAGCGGTTTTGTCGGGATTGAGGATGAAGTCCTGGATGACGAGGAGGCCGCCAGGCGCGAGGGCCCGCGCGGCGCGTTGAATGAGAGAGCGGTTTTCTCTGGGTGAGAACATGTGGCAGATGGCGGAGATGAGGATCAAATCGAAATTTTCGCCGAGCTCATCGTCGATCATGTCGCCGGCGCGTACGGAGATGCGATCGGAGAGGCCGGCCTTGCGGATGTATTCCTGAGCGAGAGGAACGATTTCAGGAAGATCGAGAATCTCGGAGCGCAATTCGTTGTGGGCGCGAACGAAAGCGATGGAGTAGGCGGCGGAACCTCCGCCGAGATCAAGCATGCGGCGGAAGCTGGATTTGGAGTTGGTGACGGCTTTGACGACGGCGGCGGCGCGTTCCCTGGCGTTGCGGTCCATGGCGGCAATGAAGGAGATCACCCCTTCAGCACTGCGGTGGCGTTCGACGACGGAGGTGCCGGCGCGGATGGCGTCGGTAAGGGTGGTCCAAGTATTCCAGAGATTGGCGGTGTGGAGCAGAGCGGGGCGGGCGTTGTCGTGAGAGCCAGTGGCGAAAAAGCGTGCGCTGACAGGCGTGTTGTAGAAAGCGGCTTTCTGTTTTTCCAGGAGATTCAGGCTGACGAGGACATTGAGCAGCATTTCCGTGGCGCGCGGGTGCGTGTGCAGTTTGGTGGCGAGATGCGCGGCGGAAGCGCCGTTGGCGATAGCGGTGAAGAGGTCGAGTTCGAGAGCGGTGAGAATGGCGCGGGCGGGCATGAAGCCGCGAATGGTGTCGTTGATATCCTCGGGGAGGATGCCGGCACGATCGCGAGCTTGAAGGATGGCGCGGTAGTGCTGGCGATGCTCAATCGCCATGGACCTGATGGCGGCGGGATCGTCCCAGACTAGGCGAGCGACGGGCTGGCCGCTGCGAAGATGCGAAGAGACGATTTCGCGAATGTCGGCGGGATGGACGCTGCGGTAGTAGACGGGGCCGGGATAGACGAGGAGGACGGGGCCTTCGTCGCAGAGGCCGAGGCAGCCGCAGGTGGTGAGCTGGACCTCGGGATCGAGGCCGTGGGCCAGGAGTTCGGCCTCGAGAACGCGGAGGAGTTGGAAGGAACCACTGGAGGGGCAAGAGGGGACGCCCTCAGGTTTGGATTGCGTGCAGACGAACAGGTGGAAACGGAATGGTTCCATGACGCGCTCCTGAGTGGCCAGTGGAGCGCCCGGACCGGAGAGAATCGTGAGGCTATGTTAGGAGATGGGCAAGGGATGGCGCGGTAACGCGCGTCACAGGGGTTGGGTAGGAGTAGGGGGCAGCAGGGAAAGCGAGACAGAGGCAGGAGTCGAAGCCCAGTCAAGACGCGGGGGATGAGATCCTTCGTCGCAGAGAACGCTCCTCAAGATGACAACGGTTTAGCTACTGCCCGTGGTAGTGATCGGGGAGGAGAGGAATCTAAGCCCGTGCCCTCACACGGCAAGGGGTGCGGCACCCGGCAAACTTAGGGAATCTGCACGGTGGAAGATTGAGAGAAGAGCTGCTGGGAGACCGTGTCGCGGATGACGAGGCGAACGAGGTAATCGCCGGGATCGAGGATGAAATCATAACTGGCAGCGGTATAGGGCCGAGCAGTTTTGTCGGTCCAGCGGACACCAATGGTCTGATCGAAGGCGCCCAGGTAGGCGCCATTGCGATCGAAGACCGCAGCGACAATACGCAGAGAGTTGACGCGCCGGCCGTTGAGTTCGCGGTGAGGGAGATCCTGGAGATCGACAATGGCGGAAACGGTGAGTTTTCCGGTGGGGTCGTTGCCTTTGACGATTTGACTGCGCATTTCGATGGGAAGACCCACGGAAGCATTGGATGAATAGAGAGCGGAGGAAACGTCGTCCTTTTCGGATTGTGAAGAATCCGAGGGCTGCTGGGGAGCAAAATAGCCGCGTCGCCAGGCAATAGAGAGCTGGGGAGCTGCGACAAGCTTGACAGTGAGATTGTGGTAGAAGCCGTTGAATTTCATGTCAACGGGAGAGAAGGCGAGCGTATAGACGTATTCAGGGATGACGGACAGCCGGCGAAGGCCCTCGTCGAGATCATTTCGATTGTGGTAGAGCGTGCCGCCGGTGCCGTCGGTGAGTTCAGCGAGAGGATCAACTTCTTCGCGAGTATCGTCGTCGGTGAGAACGCCGCGAACATCGAGGGCGGAGATAACGATGCGATTCCTGACAGCCAAATCGATGACTTTGAACTCCGTATGCTTCACATCGCTGATAAAAAGGCCTGGAGAAAGGACGACGAGGTTACGCTGGCCGGGAGCGGTAGAGAGACGGCCCAGGGCAACGGTAATGGCGCTGAGGAGTTGGCGAGTGTTGGCGTCACCCATGTTGAGGGAGCGCTCAGACTGGGATAGGGCCATAAGAACGGCTTCCCGGCGTTCCTTGATGAAGCAAGCAGCCTGGATTTCACTGGCTTTGGCGGACAACAGAGACTCATCGTGCTGGTTGATAATGCGGTTGGCCTCTTCGAAGGTAATGACGGTGCACTCGTCGAGCGCCGCGGACCGCGGAGGGATGAACTGGAGGCGATTGATCGCGTCGATGAGTTTCGCAGGGTTGTCGGTAAAGTCGAGAGTGACTTTGCCGGTCGCCGTGAAGATGGCGACGCGCTCGGCAGGAGCGAGCCCATTGGCGAAGCGGCGAAGGGCAGCGGCGCGGATGGTGGGGAGAGTGGCATCGGTGAGATGGATGTCATCGAAAAGAAGTACGGTAAAACGAACTGGGGGAATGAAGCCGGGAACCGTGGAGCGCGGCGCTGCGGAATCGGGAGGCGAAAATCTCTCGACGTTGAATTGAGCGATGTCCTGCAGTTTGTGATTGTCGAAGAGCTGGAAATTTTCCCGTGTGAGGTTACCAACTGCGTGGCCTGATCGATCGCGGACCACGACGGGGACCTCGACCAAGTTGACGCGGACACGAACAGTTGGGGCAGATGTGGAGGACTCCGAGGGAGCCTGGGGTTGGGGAGTTGTTGCCTGGGCAACGGCTGGTTGGGATGAGATCAGAACAAGTAGCGGGAAAAGAATCAAGTACACGAGGAAGCTGAGGCTAACCGGCTGACCAATTCCGGAAAAGAACCTGATGTGCAGAAGAACGCGGCCCAATCCCATCACGAGTAACGTACCTCCAAACAAAGACAGACGGAAAAGATAGCAGAAATTGGAAAGCGCAGCGCGGGGGTCAGTTGATGCGGAGCGGGGTGAAGGCGGCGGAGTTCTTGATGGCGAGGCGGATGGGGCGCGGTGGACCTTTGGCGGGAAGAGTGAGTTCGACCCAGAGCTGGTCGCCAGGGTGAGGGGTGGGCATCTGAAAGGTTTCGGGAAGGAAAACGAGGACGGGTTCCTGAGCAAGAGCGGTGATGTCGCCGGCGGGATTTTTCTGAACATGAATCCACATGGCGCAGCCGGAACCCTGGGGGGAAGCGACGAGTTGATTGTTGCGGGCGGAGAGGTATCCCCAGTACTGGTTGGCCCACCAGTCGCCGACATTGGGCTGGTTGGGATGTTGATAGGTAAAGCCTTCGGGAATGACGCGCGGGCGAAGGGCGAGATAACGGCCACGCATGGGAAGATCGGGATCGAAATTTTCGGCCTGGGCCCAGACGCGAGGGCGAGCGGCGCGGTCGTAGAGAAGTTTGGCGCCGAGACTGAGGACGATGGCCAGTTGAAGGGCGGCGAGGAGAAGGCCTTTGCGGGTTAGGTTCATGGCGTGGACTCCATGCGCGCGAGAAGGCGTCGACGAGTAACTTCGAGCAGGTAGCCACCGAGGATGCAGATCAGGCCGAGCAGGAGGAGGCTGAAGGAGCGGCCGAGTTTGCCCATGAAACTATCGAAATAGAAAAAGAGCACGGAGATGGCGAAAGCGGCGATGCCGAGGTTGACGCGTTCTCTGCGTTTTTCGTGGAGGCCCCAGGCGATGAGACCGACGGAACCGAGAGCGCAAAGAAGGTAGAGGAGGAGAGTCCACCCGAAACTATTCGCATAGCCGCGAGCTTCGAATCGGCTTGCGCGAGCGGAGGTAAATATCAGCGCATACGACCAAAGTCCAGCAACGACGTTCATCCAAGCAAAGCGGCCCCGGAGAAGCAGGGAGAGTAACAACGGAGCGACGATAGCGACTGTCCACAGCATGGCCAGCGTGGAGTTAGAAATCGCGGAACTGGCGTAATAGGCGACGAAGTTATCCTGCCGCGAAAGTTCTATCGCGAAAGCGGCACAAGGGAGCAAGGCAATGCCGCCGATCCAGACAAGGGTGCGTCGCGTCGTAGACGATTGATCGGCGACTCGCGCCGAGAGATAGGTAAGCGAAGTGAGGAGCATGAACAGGCCCAGTGGACGATGCCCCCCGAAGGTGTGTTCGGTGGAGATCTCCCATTGGGCGATGAGCCAGGCGGGAACGAGGAGGGCGAGGGCGGCGGCTTGCGGCCACTGACGGAGAAGGAGGTAGCCGGCAGCGGCACCGAGAGCCCAAAGGAGGATGCCGGTGGCCCAGTTCTCGTGGAGATTGAAAATTTGCGCGGCGAGGAAGATGGCGGCGCCGAGAGTGGCGGTGCCGATGGCGTGGAGGGTGATGGAGAGGGCCGGAAAACGCGTGGCGAGGAAGGCCCCAGCGAGATGGAACACGGTGACCATGAGAAGGACGAGGCTGAAACGGGCGGTGGGCGAGAGAGTGGCCCAGTGGGCGGCGACAAAGAGCGTGACGCCGGCGGCGAGGAGCATGGCGCCAAACAGAAGAGCGACAAAGACGGGCCAGCGGAGCGAGGAGCGGCGTTCGTGAGTGGATTCGAAAGCGAGGATGCGGTCGGCGGTAGCAGAGTCAATGATGCCTGCGGCGAGCCAAGCCTGGACGCGGGCGGCGAGTTGGGATGATTGGGGCAAGGGCGAGGAGCGAAGGAATACGATATAGCGACGTAGCGGGGAAAGCAATGGGGGAGAGTGGAATCGTTAAACAGTGAAAGCGTAAAAAAGTGGAAGCACAAACCCGTGCAAAGTGAAAAGTGCAAGGTGAAAAGTTGACAACAGAATGGACGCGTACCCTTCGAGGTTCAGGGCAAGAAGCGTCCGCTGCAAATGGGCGGATCGATTACAAATGCGCGGATCGAGAGAGTTGATTCAGGGGAAAGCAACAGGGGGAGTGGAATCGTTGAACAGTGAAAGCGTAAAAAAGTGGAAGCACAAACCCGTGCAAAGTGAAAAGTGCAAGGTGAAAAGTTGACAACAAAATGGACGCGTAAAGCGTCCTCTACAAATGCGCAAATCGAGAGAGTTGATTCAGGGGCAAGCCTCACCCCTGAAGGGGTGAGCTACAGGCTGGCGAAGGGAGGATCACCGACTAGCGGAGTAGGGAGTAGAGGAGATTCTTCCAGCGGGGGTTGTCGATGAGCCAGTGGATGCGGGCTTTGCGTTGCGTGGAGAGGTGGTGGGGCCACAGGTGGCGATTGCGTTCATCGTGAGCGACGTTGAGGCGGTCGACGACGGTCATGCCACGGGTGAGTGCGGACTGGGTTTCGATATCGAGGAAATGATCGGAGTGCGACGTGACGATGGTGGGATCGATGGCAATAGCCATGGCGACAGGATCAGGGAGGGAGAGGCCGTGTTCGCCGGTCTGTTCATGGAAGGCGGCGATGGCGTGGGCATTGCACTCGATGGCGAACGTGGCGATGGGATTTTTATACGAGAGGATTTGCTGAATTTCGACGGGAGAGAGGACCGCCTGGCCGCGGCAGAGATGCCAGCCGACGAGTTCAACGGGAAGCGCGCTGCGCACGACGGTGGAGGCGGCTTCGGGATCGCACCAGCTATTGTATTCGGCGGCGGGAGTGACGTTGCCTTCGCAACAAGGATTGCCGCCCATGATGATGAAGCGGGAGACGTGGCGGGCGAGATCGGGGCGCATATCGAGGGCAAGCGCGAGGTTGGTCAGCGGGCCGATGGTGACGATGACGATGCCGGGATTGGCTTCGACGGTTTGAATGATGGCGTCGACGGCGTGAAGTTTTTCGGGAGCGCGCTGCCGGGGAGCGTAGCCACGGTCGGAGAGGCCGTCTTTGCCGTGGAACCAGTCGGCGGGCGAGTGCGGGCGCGTGAGCGGCTTTTCGGCGCCGACGAAGACGGGGACTTGGGAGTTACAGAGCTCGGCGACGTAGAGGGCGTTACGCGCGGCTTGCTGGACGGGGACATTTCCGGCGACGGTGGTGATGGCCCGGACATCGATGTGCGGATGGCGGAGAGCCATGAGAAGAGCAACGGCGTCGTCGGAAGCGGTGTCGGTGTCGATGAGGAAAGGGATTTTCTGGGACATGAAAGAGGAAGGATAACGGAAAAAAGTGGAAGAGTGGAACAGTAAACGAGACGGGGGACCGATGGTTGGCGTTTTGATTGGGGGAAGCAAGTGGAGAAAGCCGCGACAAAGGCGCCGATCGGGAGATCGGCGTTCCTGGGAGAAGGCACGATGTATCGCGGCAGGCGTCAGGGCAAGCAAACAGCGGGCACGATGTATCGTGCCCCTACGGTTATTTGCGGGATTTCTTTTTGGACTTGGATTTTTTGGCGGAGGCGGATTTCGGCTTCTTGCCTTTTTGTTTTTTGACGGGGCGGCCGTGGAGGGCAAGTTCCTTGGCGGCGTCGACCTTGTGCTGCTCGAGTTCCTCGAGCAGGCCTTCGTCGGAGAGGTCGAGCGGGTGAGAGTGCTTCCAGTCGTGGTGAACAATCTTGCGAAGACGTTCGACGACTTCGGGGCTGTGGACCTCGATGGCAAGTTCGCGGCGGGAATCGAAACTGCCGGGTGCGAGATTGATGGAGCCGATGACGGCGCGAGAATGATCGGCGAGGAGCATTTTGCCATGAAGCTTGAGGTGCTTGAGTTTGTGAATCTTGATGCCGACATCGTCCATGATGCGAAGACCGCCAACGCCTTCCGTGAGCTTTTCCTTTTTTAGCTTGTGTGGCGGGCGGGCCATGACATGGACCTTGACGCCGCGCTCTTTGGCGCGCACGAGCCGTTCGATAATGACCTGGTCCTGATAGCGCTCATTCTGAACAAAGAGAGTGTGCTTGGCTTCGTCGATAAAGGTGGCGATGCGGTCGCGTCCATTGCCATTGCACCAGATGAGGAGGGTCTTGGAGTCGACGGAGAAGGGCTTGCGGGCCCAATCGTGTTCAAAGCACTGGATGACTTCGTTGACCTCATGGGGATTGGTAGTGACGATGGCATAGTCGCGGGTGTCGGTAAGATTCTTCATGTCCCAGTTGAGGGATTGCACGAAGGCAGTTTCGTCGTCGACGACCATGGATTTTTCGTGAGTAACATCGAAATCGGGGTTGGAATCGATGACCTCGACGCCGGCGGCTTTGAGTTTTTTGTGGGTATCGGTGTTTTCGGATTCGCCGTCGCGGCGTGCGGGATTCAGCATGACGCGGACGTGGAGGCCACGCCTTTTGGCGTCGATGATGGCGGAAACGAGGTCGGGATGGGAGAACAGGAACATTTTGACGCGGATGGATTTTTTGGCGTTGCGAATAGCGTCGAGGAACGGCTTGGACGTGTCATCGGGAAGAACGATGAGGGAGTGAGTGGACATGGGGCCTCCGTGGGAGCGGTGATTGGGAGGATAACACGAGAAAAGTGGGAAGGGGAAAGAGGGAGGGGTTCTCGATTGGGAGGCCCTTCGCGAAGCTCAGGGCACGCAAGACGCGGGGATCGAAGACAGATCCCTGGCTGAACTCGGGATGACGGGTGTTGTGTTTTGAGTTCTCCGTGGTGAGCGAGATGAACGGAAATGTGACCGCAACCTAACGCGGCGGCGCTACGGAAGCAACCCCAAGAGCCGATCGGGAGATCGGCGTTCCCGGGAGAGGCGGGCACGACGTGCCGTGCGCCTACGGTAAGAAGACGGCCCTATGAGGAGAGGGGAGAGGAGGGGATGGGGGAGATGGTGAGCGGTGGCGTGGTGCCGGCGAACTGAGTGTGGTAGAGGTCGGCGTAGAGGCCGTTGTTGGCGAGAAGCTCGTCGTGAGTACCTTGTTCGACGAGTAAGCCGTCTTTGAGGACGATGATCTTGTGGGCATCGCGGATGGTGGAGAGGCGATGGGCGATGGTGATGACGGTACGGCCCTTCATGAGGTTTTGTAGAGCCTCCATGACCAGGCGTTCGGATTCGGTGTCGAGGGCAGCGGTGGGTTCGTCGAGGATCAGGATCGGATTGTTGCGGATGATGGCGCGGGCGATGCCGATGCGTTGGCGCTGACCACCGGAGAGGGTGTCGCCGCGGTCGCCGACCATGGTGTCGTAGCCATGGGGCATCTTGGAGATGAATTCGTCGGCGTTAGCGAGTTTGGCGGCAGCGACGATTTCGTCGCGGGTGGCAGTTCCCTTCCCATAGGCGATGTTGTCGGCGACGGTGCCGCGGAAGAGAACGGTTTCCTGGAGGACGTAGGCGATTTGACCGCGAAGGCCGGCGAGGGTGAGATCGCGGATGTCGGTGCCGTCGATGGTGACGGAGCCGGAGCCGGGATCGTAAAAGCGCGGGATGAGGCTGACGATGGTGGATTTGCCGCTGCCCGTGGGACCGACGAGACCGATCATCTGGCCAGCTTTGATCTGAAAACTGACGCCTTTAAGGATTTGCGCTTCCTCGTTGTAGCCGAAAACAACATTTTCGAACGCGATATCGCCCTTGATAGGAGGCGGCACGCGTGCCTCGGGTTTTTCGGGAATGACGTCGCTATCTTCGAGGATGGCGCGGACACGATCGACGCCGACGGCGGTTTGCGCGATGGAGTTGGTCATGGTGGCGAGGTCTTTGACAGGCTTGAAGAACTGGCCGAGGTAAGAGAGGAAGACGGTGAGTTCGCCGGCGGTCATGGAGTTGCGGAGGATGAGAGCGGAACTGCGCCAGAGGACGAAGGCAGTGCAAGCGGCGACGACGATGTTGACGACGGGGGAGAGGAGAGCTTTGACCCGACGAGCCTTAAGAGCGGCTTCGACGGTGGCCTTGGAAACGTCAGAAAGTTCCTGCTCTTCGAAGTCTTGACGGCCAAAAGCCTTGACGACTTTCATGGACTCGAGGCCCTGCTGAACGACGGCAACGATGTTGGACTGTTCTTTGCGGACTTCCTTGGTGGCCTTTTTGACGGCCTTTTTGAATCGGGAAATCATGAAGAGCATGAAGGGAGTGACGGCGATGGCGATGAGGGTGAAGTCCCAATTGAGCATAAACATGACGACGAGCATGGCAATGATGGTGAGGAAGTCGACGAAGATGCCGAGGGTGGAAGAAGAGGCGAAGGACTGGATAGTCTGGACGTCGGCGGTGATTGTGGAGAGTAGAGTGCCGAGGTCGTGGGTGTTGTAGTAGTTGAGGGAGAGGCGCTGGAGATGATTGTAGGTGCGGAGGCGGAGGTCGTTGGCAACCCATTGGCCGACGCTGGTGGTGTAGTAGTTGGCGACATAGGAAGCAACCGCGCCAAGCACGGCGATGACGATCAGGCCGACAGCGGCGGCCAGAGCGATCTCCATTTTGGAGGAGCCGGCAAAAAAGATGTGGAGGAAGGATTCGAAGCGCGGGGAAAGCTTGTGCTGACCGACGACGTTATCGAGAACGATTTTGAGGGGCCAGGGAGCGGCGACGGAAGCGGCCATCTGGAGGAGCATGGCGACAAAAATAATGATGAGCGTGGCGCGATAGGGTTTGAGCAGACTCCAGATAAGGGGAAACACGTGAAGAACTCCTTGCGGCTGACCTGTGGAGGCGGAGTATGACCGGGCCGTCCGTATCGCGAACAATCTAGACTGAAAAGCGCGGAATGGCAAGGCGAAGAAGAGTCAGCGGCCTTCGCGAAGAGATTCATAAATCGGTGGATTCTTCAGGATGGAAGCGGTGAGGGCAGCGGCGAAGGATGCGCCGAGCATCGGCAGGAACAGGCTGAAGCTGCCGGTGAGTTCGACGGCAAGAACAATACCAGTGAGGGGAGCCCGAACGACAGCGGCGAAAAAGGCCGCGATACCGACAATGGCGAACTGCTGGGGGGACGAGGCGAGGTGAGTCAGGAGTCGAGTCCAAAGCATGAAGAAGAGAAGACCGGCCTGGGAGCCCACAGTAAGCATTGGCGCGAAAAGTCCTCCGGGAGTGCGGGCGGCATAAGAAAGGGGACCGAGGAAAAAGCGAAGTGCGAAGGAAGAGAGGAGCGCAGCGAACAGGTAATGAGAGTCGAAGACGCTTTGCGTGAGGGCGTCGCCGGCACCGATGAGGGATGGGACAAACCACCCCACCAGACCGACGAACGCACCGATGCAGGCGGCGCGAAGTGTGCCGTGGAGGCGAGAAAATCGCGCGGTGAGGTCCAGAGCGCGAACGAGGGAAAGATTGTAAGCGACGCCAACGAGCCCCAGCACCGCGCCGAGAAGGAGACTGGCGGGTAGCACGCCGAAGCCGGCGTAGTCGAGCGCGGGCACACGGAAGTCCGGGGATTGGCCAAGGAAGACGCGAGAGACGGCGATGGCAGCAGCGGAAGCGCCGAGTGTGGAGACGGTGACGGGAAGATCGAAGACGCCAACGAGTTCCTCGAGCACAAAGATGGCACCAGCGATGGGGGCGTTGAAGGCCGTGGCCAGACCGGCGCCAGCGCCGGCGGCAAGAAGGACGCGGCATTCGTTTTCGTTACGGTGAAAAGCACGCCCGATGATGTGGCCAATACCGGCGCCCATCTGAACGGTAGGGCCTTCGCGTCCGAGAGCGAGGCCGCCACCGATGGCAAGGATTCCGCCGACAAATTTAACGATGACGGTGGGAACGGGATTCCCGGACCAGCCAATTTTGAGCTGATGTTCGACGTTGGGGATGCCACTTCCACTGGACTGAGGCGCAAAACGGAAGACGAGCCAGGCAGCAAAAGCGGCGACCAGAGCAGTGCCAAGAACAAGTACCGGGAAGCCGAGCCAACCCCAGAGCTGCAGGCGAGAAATGACGTAGGTACGCCAACCCTCGGCGCTCTGCAAAAGGATGCGGAACGATGCGCCAACGAGACCGGCGAATGCTCCGACAACGAACGAAAGAGAGGCAAGTGGAACAAGGCTGCGGGAGCCTTGCGAGTCGTCAATCAGCAGTGTGGGCTGGTTGAGCACGCTAGGAATTCAAAGAGCGGCTGAATCGCGCGGAATGGGGAGCGCAGCGACGCCGATAGTGGAGGAGTGTACATCAGACAGGGGGGCGAAGAAATGACGAGGTGGAGAGGGGAGGCGGTGCCGAGTGAGGGTGTGCGGCTGTAGCCTAGGCCCGACGCGAAGGCGGCGTCAGTTGGAGGAAGGGGCGTTGGGGTCGGCAGGGATAGTGGGCTTGGAGATTTTCTGGCCAGTATCGATGGTGAAGAGGCGATATTCGGAGTAGGAGTGACGCTCGGTGAAGTCCTTGCTGCGATAGCGGACAGTGATGATGGCGACTTGGGGAAGCCAGAGCTGGTCAGGGTGAGTGGCGAAAGAGACGGAGCGATAGTCGATGGACTGGTGCTCAAGTTCAAGGATTTCGGGGATGGGCCGAAGGAGATCGGTATCGAGATGGAGAATCTGGAAAGAGTCGGGATCGACGAAAGCAGTGCCCTTGAGGAAGATGTCGTAAGACATTTTGCCGACGCGGAATTCGCTCATGGTATTGGGGAGATCTTCGCGCTGCTGAAAAGTGATTTCGTAGACCGGAAAATTCTGCCAATAGGTCACTCCCTTACAAGTGAAGGCGAACTCTTTGAGGTGTGTGGGATGAAAGATGAGAACGAGGGCAACGGAACCGGTAGCGGAGATATGGCCAGGAAAACCGGTCATGCCGGAAAAACCGTTACGGAATTCCTCCACGGAGAGATAGCCATTGTCGAGAGGCTGGATGATAGCGACATAGTTGACCTTGGCCTTGGCATCCTCTTCGAAGCGGCCTTTACGACTGCGGCGCTCGAAGTTCATGAATTCGGTGGCGGTGATGCGATTGATGCTCTCGACGAATTGCTGGACGTGATCGGAGACGCGAGGGATGACCTCGTCGGCGGAGCAGGAACCGATGAAAGGCTGAACGGCGGTGGCAGCGGGCGCGGCGGGCAGAGAGGGAATGTCCGCAGACGAGGAGGACGGATCGGTGGAAGGAGGAGTTGCGGGAGCCGGCGCGGAGGCTGGCGCGGGGACGGAGGGGGACGGCGAGGGAGACGAAGCGGTGCCCGGTGAAGAAAGCGGAAGAGAGGAATCCGTTGCCGGGGGAACGGAGGAGGTGAGGGAAGCAGCAGCCCTAGGGTCGAGTTGGAGAGTCAGAGGAAATATCTTGTCGACGATGAGAGAGACTTTAGCGGAGGCGCCGGGAGGGAGAGTGAGTTCCAGTTGAGTGGGCTCGCGGGAGGGGGCAGAGGCGGTGACACGGTAGGTGCCGGGAGGGAGATTGGGAAATTGGAGGCTAGAAGGCTTGTCGGCCGTGGAGGAGAGGTCCGATTCCAGGGAGGAGGAGTGGATCTGAATGGCGGTGGGAAAATCTGCTTTGGGGCGACCGAAGGTCTGGACATCGACGGTGATGGAGGCGAGGGACGAGGAAGACGGCGTATCAGCCTGAAGTGGAGCCGTAAAGACTGGGGCGGAGGCAGAGAGGACCACAACCATAGAGAAGATGCGGAGCGATGAAAACACTGCCATAACTGCTCCCTATGGGCGGAAATGCAGGACCTTCGAAGAAACTCCGCGAGGCGGGACGGAATCTCGAGCTATGGCGGACAAGTGTACAACGGTCGCGAGGGGAGCGCCATAGGCTGGTGGGATCGTGAGACGGATGGCGTTTCTGGTTGCTGATGGGCGAAAGGAGCAACTAGGGGTGCACGATGGCGAAGGAGTTACGGCCACGATTGGGGAAAACGTGGCATGATGGTGCGGTTCAATGGGGGGAGGATGCCATGAAAAAAGAGGCGATGCTGGTGGGACTGGTGGCGGCGGGATTTGTAATGGTGGCGGCGGCGCAGGCGCCACCGGGACCAATTACAACGCCAAATGTGCAGGTGGCACCAACGGTAACGGCGATGGCGGCGAATCCAGCGCCCGGTCCGAAGGCGAAGAACCAGGGGCAGAAGACGAGCATCGGAAGCCCCACGTTGTCGGTGAAAGCATCGGCGCCTTCCGCATATTGGACGGACCTGGTGGACGTGGATGCGGACGGAGTGGAAGAAGACAACCAGTTCTTGTACGACAAGCAGCGCGGAATTCTGTACACCTACCGGAACGACAATTACCAATGCGCGGACGGGACCGCGCAGCGCGGGGATGTGTTGATGGGAATTTGCGCGCAGGGGAATCCGGCAGGGAGGCCGTCGGGGTCGGGGTGGTTCGTGGTGGCGGTGAGCGCCGGACAGTGTGGCGAGAAGAAGGCGGGATTGTTCGGGTGCCGGTTTGACGCGAGTGGAAAACCGACAACGTGCGGTACAGCGAAGGTGAAAGAGGAGTCGGGGGAAGTGGAAGTGACGATCCGGAAGTAAACGGACGCGGAAGATTCTCAGAAAAAGGGGAGAGTGGGAATGAGGAACGCAGCCATGGTGTGCGTGGGATTGTGCTGTTTGATGCTGGGCGGAATGACTGCGGCGCAGAACAAGCCGCTGCATGGAGTGGACCTGAGCGACATGGACCGGAAGGTATCGCCATGCAATGACTTTTTTGAGTACGCGAACGGGGCGTGGCGAGCGAACAACCCGATTCCGCCATCGATGGTGAGGTGGAGCCGCCGATGGGCGTCGGGGGAGACGAACAAAGACGTGCTGCACGAGATTCTGGAGGAAGCGGCAGCGAACGCGGCAAAAGCGGCGCCGGGCTCTACGGAACAGTTGATCGGAGATTACTACGGGTCGTGCATGAACGAGGCAGCCATCAACCAGCAAGGAGCGAAACCGGTGACGAGCGACTTGGCGCTGATCGAGGCCATGAAGACGCCGGCGGACCTGCAAAATGTGATCACGCACTTGAATCAGGAAGCGGTGTTCGTTCCCTTCCCTTTTGGGGCGAGCCAGGATCCGCACAATCCGACACAGGTGGTTGCGGACGTGGCGGCGGGAGGATTGGGTTTGCCGGACCGGGACTACTACTTCAAGGATGACGACAAGTCCAAGGAGACGCGGCAGAAATACCTGGCGCACGTGGCGGCGACGCTGGAACTGGCGGGGATGAGCAAGGCGGATGCGGAGAAAGGCGCGGCGACGGTGATGAAGTTGGAGACTGCGCTCGCGGGGGCGTCACTGACAAACGTGGAGCTGCGAGACCCCTATGCGACGGACCACAAAATGACGGTCGGGGATGTGCAGAAACTGACGCCCGGATTCGACTGGGGGAAGTATTTCGACGCGATGCAAGTGGATGCGAAGGTGGCAATCAACGTGGACCAGCCGAAATTCATAGGCGAGGTGCAAAAGCAGATCGCAGAGACGCCGCTGGCAGACTGGAAAGTGTACCTGGAGTGGCACGTGCTGCGCGAAGCGTCACCGTCGCTATCGGATGCGTTTGTGAAAGAAGATTTCGCGTTCTACCAGGAGTACTTGAATGGCGCGAAAGAAATGAAGCCGCGCTGGAAGCGCTGCGTGGAGTCGACGGACCGCGGGCTGGGCGAGGCGCTGGGAAAGAGGTACGTGGAGAAGACGTTCCCGCCGGAGGCAAAAGCGCGGATTCAGGAGATGGTGAAGAACATTTTGCTGGCGCTGCGGGAGGACCTGCAGACGGTGGACTGGATGAGCGAACAGACGAAGCTGAAGGCGCTGGCGAAGCTGGACACGTTCAATCCGAAGGTCGGGTATCCCGATAAATGGAAGGATTACAGCAGCGTGAAGATCGGGACCGCGCCGTACTGGCAAAACGTGGTGGAAGCGAGGAAGTTTGCGGTGCGGGACGATATTAAGGACATCGGGAAACCGGTGGACCGCGGGAAATGGGGGATGACGACGCCGACGTCGAACGCTTATTACAATCCGTTGCTGAATGAGATCGTGTTTCCAGCGGGAATATTGGTGCCGCCGATGTTTGACGTGACGGCAACGGACGCGGTGAATTATGGAGCGATCGGGCCGGTAATCGGGCACGAGATTTCGCACGGGTTCGACGACGAGGGCGCACAATTCGACGCACAGGGGCGGCTGGAGAATTGGTGGACGAAGGAGGATTACGAGAAGTTTAAGAAGAGAGGCGAGTGCATTGTGAAGCAGTTCGACGGATACACGGTGGAAGGCGGACTGCACGAGAACGGGAAACTGGTGGAGGGCGAGAGCATCGGCGATCTGGGAGGGGTGAAGCTGGCGTTTCGCGCGTTTCAGAAATCGATGGAAGGAAAACCGCGCTCAGCGAATATTGACGGGTTCACGCCAGAGCAGCAATTTTTTATCGCGTGGGGCCAGGCGCGAGGCGATGCGATTCGGGCGGAGGCGCAGAGACAGATGGTGCTGACGGATCCACATCCGATTGGAAAGTATCGCGTGATCGGACCATTGAGCAATTTGCCGGAATTTCAGACGGCGTTTGGCTGCAAGGCGGGAGATCCGATGGTGCGGCCGGAGGGAGACCGGTGCGCGGTGTGGTAGGAAGGTCAGAAAAGAAAGTGGAACGGTAGAAGAGTGGAACAGTGAACACAATTGGAGTGAGGTAGGTTGGACGCCGCCTGCGGAGGAAATCGCGGGCGGCGTTTTTGTGTGCGAGAGCAACCGTTCAATACACGGCACGGCGCGCGTTTGGTTGGACGTGGCGAAGTGTATACTGGCGCCATTATCTCAATTGGAGGGTTCTGACCGTGAGACGAGTGGCGGCCGCAGTACTGCTGAACTGGGCTGGTACAACGCTGTTGGTGAGGGCAGCTAGCGGGCAGGGAAACTCCCAGCCCGGAAGGAAAGCCGGTCCAGATCAAAGAGGAAAACGGAGCGGCGCCAGGATCCGCGATTCCGGGATTATTGAAGGCGGCGGACCAAGCGGCCAAGAACCGGGATTATTCGACATGCGCGCAGATGCTGGAAAGGGTGGTGACGCTCGATCCGAAATATAAGAATGCGTGGAATTACCTGGGATGGATCTATAACGCCCTGGGTGAGTACACGAAGGCGGAGTCGGTGTTGAGGAAAGCGATCGACGTCGATCCCAAGGATAGCCGGGCCTACAACAACTTGGGGCAGGCGCTGGCAGCGCAGAAGAAATATCCGGAAGCCATCGAACAGTACCAAAAACAGGTGGAGCTTAATCCAAAGGACCCGTGGGCACACGCGAACATGGGGCGTGTGTACATGTTGATGAAGGAGTATGAGAAGGCCCTGGCGCAGCTGGAGATCGCTGCGGCGATTTCGCCCAACGACCCGGGCATTCCATACAACATGGGCAGGGCGTATGCGAGATTGCGACAACCTGATCTGGCGCAGAAAGCGTTTGAAAAGTCGGCCGACCTGCAACCGGTACCACTGCGATGGAACGCAGTGGCATACCAGATGGCGGACGAATCCCTGGACCTGAAAGTGGCGGAGAAATACGCACAACAAGCGATTGCGGCACAGGTGCTGCAGATGAGGGACACCTCACTGCAGCACTTGACGAAGGATGCGTACGCCGCCTCGCGGATTGGCTCGTACTGGGATACGTGGGGCTGGATCCGATACCGGGAGAATGACCTGGCGGAGGCGGAAAGGTACGTGAAGAGCGCGTGGCTGATACATCCGCTGGCGATCAGCAGCGAGCACCTGGGTGAAATCTACGAAAAGCAGAAGAAGACGGCCGAGGCAACAATGATGTACCAGATGGCGCTGGCGGACGATGGAGCTCTGAGTTCCGCAAAAGAACGGCTGATCGCGCTGGCAGGCTCGGCGAAGTTCGATGCCCTTGTGGAGGAGGGTCACGGGCTATTGAAGGAATCGCGGACGATTGCGGTGAAGAATTCGCACGGGCAGGAAGGATTCGCGGAGTTCTGGATATTGCTGTCGCCAGGGCCGACGGTACGGGGTGTGAAATTTGTGACGGGAGACGGAGAACTAAAGGCGTTTGAAAAGGACCTGGAAGGCGTGACCTACCCGAATTCGTTCCCGGAGGCAACTGAGTTGCGCTTGTTGCGGCGAGGACGGTTGAGCTGTACAAGCGGCGCCGCGGATTGCAAGTTGCAGATGATTTCGTCGGCCAGTATGAGCAGTGATGAAATCACCGCCGCCACACCGACTGTGGCAGGGGAGGTGGGAGGACTAGTCGGCGGAAGGATACGAATCGGCGGGAGCGTTCAGGCGGCAAAACTAATTAACCGAGTACAGCCGAAATACCCGGAGGAAGCGCGACAGCAACGAATCGAGGGTGTGGTGAAGCTGAGGGCTGTTATTGGTAAGGACGGAAAGGTCAATCAACTCGAGCTAGTTTCCGGTCACCCCCTGTTGGCGCCAGCGGGATTTGGCCGCCGTGCGGCAGTGGATTTATCAGCCTACGCTGCTAGAGGGGAAACCGGTGGAAGTCGAAACGGAGATCGATGTGATTTTTGCGCTGCAGGTGATGTAAAGGAAGCAGCGGAAGTTGGACGACGCCTGCGGAGGGGATCGCGGGCGGCGTTTTTGTTTTTGGATGCGGAGTGGGGCCGGATTGTGGGGAGGGGCGAGACGCGGGGGTTGAGATCCTTCGCCGTAAAAAGCGCTTCTCAGGAGGACAACGCGCGTTTGGCCAAGCTTGGCGCAACGACGAACGGACGGCCTCCCTTCCTGCTTCAGGAGAGGCGGAAGGCCGTCCCTAGATGACCGAGGACGGGACCGGGCGCAGCGTCAGTTCTGAGGCTTGGACGGAGCGACGGGCTTTGGTTGCGGCTTGGGAGCGGCGGTGGCCGGCTTCTTGGCGGCGGCTTCGGCGGCGGCACCGATGAGGTAAGCCGTACGGATGGTGTCGAGCTTGGGCCACTTGGCGGAAATGTACTGTTCCCCGCCCTTTTCCATGGCCTGCTGGTCGAGGCCGGCGGAATCGCCGTACTGGTCGTACATCATTTCGACCACGTCCATGCCCTTGTCGTCCACCACGCCAAACGGAGCGAAGCCTTGGGAGTCGAGAGAGGAATTGTCTTTGAGATTAATGAAGATCTGAACGGTGCGTGAGTTGGGCATGGCGGTCTTGGCAAAGGTGAGCGTGCCGCGCTTATTTTTCTGCGTGACGGGCTCGTCCTTGATGGTGGCCTTGTCCCAGGCGGCATTGACCGCGGGTTGAGCGTTGATACCAAATTGCACGACGAAGCCGGGAACGACGCGGAAGAACCGGGCGTTATCGAAATAGTGGTGTTTGACGAGATTGTAGAAGCGGTCGGCAGCGAGAGGAGCCCAGGCACGCGTGACCGTGACGGTGAAATCGCCGCGAGTAGTTTCGAATTTGACCTGATAGGTGTCGGGGGCGGTGTCTTTGAGGAGAGCAGGCTTGAGTAACGTCCTATCGTAAGCAGGCGCGGAAGTTTTCGCGGGCGGTTTCGCGGCCGTGCTGGTGGTGGATTTGGGTTTCGTGGTGGTGGACGGCGTGGTGGTGGAAGTTTGCGAGAAGGCGGGAGCAACGAAAAGAGTTACGGCGAACGCGGCAGACGCGATAGTGCGAACGAAAGACATGTGCAAAAGCCTCCGAATGATGCGTGTGTGATTCGGAGAATAGTTTAACGCAAAGCGGGTGTAAGGGTGAAAGTGGCGCCGCTGCGATCGGCTTGGGAATGAGTTGACAGCAGGCCACGGCGCCTCCGCTGCGCCCAGGACAAGCAGGAGGACGACGCCGAGTGTTTTTGGGTCAAGCGCGCCAGTGGAGTGGCGACAAAGGCGCCGATCGGGAGATCGGCGTTCCCGGGAAAAGGCGGGCACGATGTATCGTGCCCTACAGCCGCACGTTGCGAGATTATTTGTTCAACGATTGCGAGACGCGCTGGACTTCGGCGAGGACGCGCAACGTGTTTTCACCGAGGATTTTGCGGATGTCGGATTCGGAGTAGCCCTTCTTGAGGAGCGCGTCGGTGATCTCGGGGAGGTGGGTGACGTCCTCCATGCCAATGGGCATGATGGCGCCATCGAAATCCGAGCCGAGGCCGACATGATCGACGCCGGCGATTTTGACGGCGTGATCGATGTGCTCGATGATTTTGGTCCAATCGACCTTGGGCAGTTTGCCGGCTTCCATCATTTCGCGAACGATGTGATCGCCGGCGGTGAGTTTGCAGCCTTCGTTGTCGCCGCAGCGCTTTTCGACTTCAGCCTTGATTTCTTTTTCCGCTTCGGGATGGGCGGCTTCGTAATCGCGGAATTCCTGGGATAGGAAGCCAACGTGATAGTTGATCTGGATGACGCCGCCGTTTTTGGCGAGGTCGCGGATCATGTCGTCGGTCATGTTGCGCGCGGCGTTACAAATGGTGCGGCAGGAGGAATGGGAGGCGAAGACAGGGGCCTTGGTGGTGGCGAGAACGTCGGCAAAAGTTTTGTCGGAGACGTGAGAGATGTCGACGATCACGCCGAGACGATTCATTTCGAGGACGACCTGTTTGCCGAAGTCGGTGAGGCCGTTATGTTCCGGCTTGGCAGTGGAGGAATCGGCCCACTCGGTGTTTTCCATGTGGGTGAGGGTCATGTAGCGGACACCGAGAGCGGCGAAAGTGCGTAGGACGGAAAGATCGTTGCCCATCATGTGGCCGCCTTCGACGCCCATGAGCGCGGCGATTTTGTTTTCTTTTTTGGCGGCGCGGATATCGTCCGCGGAGGTGGCGAGGACGAGTTCGCCGGGATGCTTGCGGACAGTTTCGCGGACGCCGTCGATCTGATCGAGGGCCTGCTTGACGGCTTGCGGACCGAGGGTTTTGCCAGGAATCCAGATGGAGAAGAAAATGGCGGAGAGGCCGCCTTCGCGCATGCGAGGGACATCGATGTTGCCGTCGGAGTGGCGGGCGGTGATATCGAAATTGGGGTCGAGGAGGCGCTGGGTGGTGTCGTCGTGGGTATCGATGACGATGGAGGAGGATTGGAGTTTTTTGGCTTGCGGCGAGACGGATTGGGCTTGCGTGGTGACAGTCATCAGGACTCCCAGAAGACACACGGATAAAAGAGCGGAAACGCGGGTCATTTTTGTTCCCCTTGGTGGAGCGGAGATAGATTAGCAGAGGAATCGGAGGGAGAGCAGGAAAGTGGAAGAGTGAGGGGTGAACGGCGTCACCGAAACGGCCTCAGGCCTGGAAGGCCTGAGCTACAGGAGGAGGAGGAGAATAGTGGAATGGTTGCACCACGGGACGGCACAGGCTAAAGCCCGTGCTACGTGTGCGCGGGGGTGAGTTGGCGGGCAACGTCGGCGATGTAGGGTTGCGAGATGTGTTCGAGGCCGGCGGATTGCACGAGACAACGAGCGGAGTAATGATCGAAGTTGGAGAGCCAGCAGCCGCGCGGATCTTTGGTGGAGCCGTCGGAGCAGAAACCGGATTGCGTCCAGATAATTTTGGCGTGAACGGATTTGGCGAGATCGACGATGACGGGAAGTTCGGAGAGCGGCCGATAAGAATAGACGATATCCGCGCGGTCGGGAGGATGGCCGAGACGTTGTTGGACGAGTTGATTACCGCGCCAATCGTAAGCGAAGAAATCGTCGGGCGCGGGACCACCCTTAACGAAGACGCGGAGACCGGCCTGGACGAGGGATTCGGGGACGTCTTTCGTTGGCCAATCGATGAGAAGAATGGAGTGGGCGTGTTGGAGGATTTCGGTGGTGTTCATGGGGCCTCCATGGACTTACAGTACCGCTCGGGAGAGGGAAAGAGAAGAGGGTTCCCGTTGGGTGAACGGCGTTTGAATTCAAGCACAACGTGCGGTGGCCTAACATCGACGCCATTCGGGAGAATGGCGTTCCCGGAAACGGCGACCCCAAGATGGACGCGTAAAGCCGCCGCTACAGGTGAGATTGGAATGGGTGGCCCTTCGCGGCTCAGGGCAGGCAAGACGCGTGGGAGCGAAGAGGGATTCATCGCGCAAAGAGCATGCGAACGCCGTTCGGGAGCGTGGTGCGTGCGAGGAGAGGCAAACCCAAGATGGACGCGTAAAGCGTCCTCTACAGGGCGATCGCGGATTCCAAATCAGGCCCAGGAGTAGCCGTGCTTGCTTAGGGGAAGCGAGCGGATGCGCTGGCCGGTAGCGGCGAAGATGGCGTTGCAGACGGCCGGGAGAACGGGCGGAAGCGCGGGCTCGCCAAGGCCGGTGGGCGAGTTGTCGGTCTTGAGAAAGTGAATTTCGATTTCGGGCGGAGTCTGATTGATGCGGACGGGTTCGTATTCGTGGAAGTTGGACTGCATGGCGCGGCCCTTGTCGATGGTGATCTCGTAGGACATGACGGAACTAAGGGCTTCGATGACGGCACCCTGGCATTCATTTTCGGCGGCGCCAGGATTGACGATGTGACTACCAACATCGCCGACGACCCAGACTTTATGAACCTTGATTTGCTTTTGTGCGCTAACACTTAGCTCGACGACAGAGGCGAAATGGCCTCGATGAGAAAACTGGAAAGCAATTCCCTTCCTGGTGCCTAACCGTGTTTTTTGCTCCCACCCAGACACTTCAGAAGCGAGTTTGACGACCGCAGCCATGCGGGGGCCGTCGATCTCGGGGCCATCGGATTTGTATTGCGGATTGACGACGCGGGGAAGGGCGAGAAGGTCGAGGCGGAACTGCACAGGGTCCTTCCCTGCCGCGTGGGCGAGTTCATCGAGGAAAGATTGGAAGACCCAGGAGAAGGCGTTGCTGCCGGGGGCACGAAGGGCGTAGGTGGGTACACCGAGAGGCATGAGCGAGGCGACGAAGGAAAAGTTGGTGAGAAAGGTACCGGGAAACTGATTGCCGTCGATGCCGCAGACGGGAGCGAATTTGCCGTCGGCGCCAAAGCTGACGAAGTGATTTTCCCAGGCGGTGAGTTTGCCGCCAGAGTCGACGCCACCCTTGAGGAAGTGATAGCCAGCGGCGCGGTAGTGATCGTGGTGGAAATCGTCTTCGCGTGTCCAGAGAAGTTTGACGGGGACGCCGCTGGAGGCAGCAGCGGAGCCAAGGCCCGAGGTTGTAAGTACAGATCCGGCAAGGTGGGGCCCTAGGCCAGCGGCGGCATCCTCAGTGAGTTTCTTGGCAATGGCGCCGGCTTCGAGCATGTAGTCGTTGGTGAGGCGACGGCCGAAACCGCCGCCGGTGCGCTTCATGTGGACGATGATTTTGTCTTCGGGAACACCGAGGACCTGGGAGACGATCTGGCGGCCGCGCGCGGGAGTTTGCGAAGGGGACCAGAATTCGAGTTTGCCGTCGTGGTAGTGGGCGAGGCAATTCTGCGGCTCCATGGGGGCGTGAGCGAGGAAGGGATAGTCGTAAGCAGCGGTGACGGTTTTGGCGGCGGCTTGAAGGGCGGCGGAGGTGTCGCCATCTTTGCGAAGAGTCATGGAAGGTGGTTGCTTGGAGAGTTCCTGAGCCTGCTTGAGGAAGCCTTCGCTGGATTGCTGCGCGGTGGGGCCCTCGTCCCATTTCACCTGAAGTTTTTCGCGCGCGGACTTGGCTTGCCACCAGGTGTCGGCAACGACGGCAATGCCGGGCATGAGGCCGAGAAGATCGGAAGTCCCGGCGACGGGAAAAACGTGGCGTACGCCGGGCTCTTTTTTAATGTCGTCGAGATTGGAGGAGACGAGTTTGCCGGCGAAGACGGGACATTTTTCGTAGACGGCCCAGAGCATGTTGGGGACGCGATAATCGATGGAGTAGAGAGGTTTGCCGGTGACGATGGAGAGATTGTCGACGCCGAGAGTAGTGTGGCCGATGATGGTGTAGTTTTTGGGATCTTTGAGGGTGACGGATTTGAGATCGGGCGGAGTGAGCGTGGCGACTTTGGCGGCCAGAGAGCCGAAGGTGGCGGAACGGTTGGAAGCGGAGTGAAGGACGCGGCCGGAGGAAGTGGTGCATTCGGTTTCGGGGACGGACCAAGTTTGCGCGGCGGCAGTGACGAACATTTGACGGCAGGCGGCACCGACGCGGCGGAGCGGGTCCCAGTTCATGGGAGTGGCGGTGCTGCCACCGGCGCGCTGCGGTCCGTAAAGAGATTCGTCGAGGTCGGCCTGCTCGATGCGGACATCTTTCCAATCGACATCGAGTTCTTCGGCGATGAGCATGGGCATGGAGGTCTTGACGCCCTGGCCAATTTCGGGATTCTTGGCGGTGATGGTGAAGAGATTGTCGGCGGAGACGCGGAGGAACGCGGTGGGGACGTAATTTTGCGCCGGAGCGGGAGTTTGCGCGAAGAGACAGTCGACGTGGTCGGCGTAGATAGAGACGAGGAGACCGCCGGTGGCCGCGGCGGACACTTTGAGGAAGGCGCGACGATTGAGCTGAGTGGCAAGCATGGAAAGCTCCTTTTGGCGTATGCGTTTAGGACGGGAGAAACGCCGTGGGAGTTACGAGGGGAGATTGTAGCAAGAAGAGGCGGGCGAATTCACTTGATTGGCGGGATAGATGGTGGCCTTCGCGGCTCAGGGCAGGCAAGACGCAACGATTGAAGAGGGATTCCTCGCTGCGCTCGGAATGGCGGGGCGCTTTATTGGTTTTCAAACAAGCACAACACGCGGTGGCCTGGCATCGGCGCCATTCGGGAGAATGGCGTTCCCGGGAAAGGCAAACCAGGTTGGACATGGACCCTCGCGGTTATTCGGAGCGGAGGGAGAGCATGGGATCGGTGCGGGAGGCGCGGCGGGCGGGGATGAGGATGGCGGCGAGGGCGACGGATAAGAGGATGAGCGGGATGGCGATGAAAGTGAGCGGGTCGGTAGCGGTGACGCCGTAGAGGAGCGATTCGAGTAAGCGCGAGAGGAGGAATGCCGCGAGGAGGCCCACGGCTACGCCTGTGGCAGCCAGCGTCATGCCGCGGCCGATGATCATGGCGAGGATTTTTTGTTGCGTGGCGCCGAGGGCCATGCGTATAGCGATTTCGCGGGTGCCCTGCGTGACGAGATAGGCCATGACGCCGTAGATGCCGACGGAAGCGAGGATGAGGGAGAAGGCGGCGAAGACGGCGAGAAGGATCATGGAGAAGCGCCGCCGGGCGAGGGATTCGGAAACGCGGTCGTCCATGGTGCGGACGGCGTAGACGGGGAGATCGGGATCGACGGAGCGGACCACTTCGCGAGCGGCGGCCGAGATGGAACGCACGTCGAAATTTGCGGAGGACGAGAACAGGCTTGCGGCACGATTCGCCGATGCGTTTTCACGGATGGGAACTGCGCGGGTCTGAAGACCCGGCGCCACACTGGCATGGCCATTCGCCGAAACGGGTGCGGAGGCGGAGCGAAGGACGATGAAGAGTTCGCGGGCGGGAAATTGGGTGTGGGAGAGGTAGAAAGCGATGCGGCCGTCGGTGTCGAGAGTGTATTGCTTGACGCGGCCGACGACACCGATGACGGTCATCCAGGGATCGGTGGAGTGGAGACCGCCATTGCGAATGCGCTTGCCGACGGGATCCTGGCCAGGCCAAAGTTCGTTGGCCATGAATTCATCGACGAGAATGACGGGAGGCTTATCGATGTTATCGAGGGTGGGATCGAAGAGGCGGCCGCGTAGGAGCGGGATCTGCATGGCTTCGAAGTAGTCGCCGGCGACGACGCGCTCGTCGGCGTTGATGAAGTTTTCGCCGGGCGGAGGGACGCGGCCTTCGACGTTGATGGGGCCCCAAGCCCAGAGTTCACTGAGAGGGAGAGCGGTGACGCCACCAGCAGCGGAGACAGAGGGGATGTGTTCGAAACGATCCCAGAGTTGGCGGTAGGTGTTGAGAGTGATTTCCTTGGAAGGGTAGTTCTGGCCGCGGAGGGTGAGTCCAAGGGTGAGGACGTTGTGAGGATTGAAGCCGGGTGCGACGTTTTGGAGGCGCGCGAAGCTGCGGATAAGAAGCCCGGCACCGACGAGGAGCATGAGAGAGAGTGCGAGTTCGGCAACAACGATGAAGCGGCGGAGATGATTGCCGCGTCCCCAGAGAGCGTTGGCGGAGGAAGAGCCGCGGGCGGAGTCGGTGAGTTGATCGTGGAGATCGAGGCGAGAAACGCGGAGAGCGGGGGCGAGTCCAAAGAGAATTCCGGCGAAGAGCGAGATGGCCAGGGTGAACAAAAGGACGCGAGCGTCTACGGAAATGGAGGCAAGACGGGGGACGCTGTGTGCGCCAAGGAAGTGGAGCGCTTTGACGGCGGCGAAGGAGAGAAACGCGCCGGCGACGCCAGCACAGACGGCGAGTAGAACGCTTTCGGTGAGGAGCTGTTGGATGATGCGGGGGCGCGAGGCGCCGAGAGCGGCGCGGACGGCCATTTCCTTCTGGCGAGCGACGGCGCGCGAGAGGAGGAGACTGGCGACGTTGGCGCAGGCAATGAAAAGAACAAAGGAAACGGCCCCATTGAGGACGAGCAGTGGGCGGCGAGTGTCGCCAACAATCTGTTCGAGGAGAGGAAAGATGCCGAAGGTGAGGCCACCGTTGGGAGGATAGAGGTCGGGGTGCTGCTCGCGGAGGCGGGCGGTGATGGTGTCCATTTCGGCTTGGGCTTGCTGGATGGAAACACCGGGCTTGAGGCGCGCGACAACGTTGTAATCTTCGTGATCGCGATCGTCGGAGGCCACAGCGGAAAGAGGGAGAGGAACGATAATTTCGGCGAGTTCGGGGCCGCCGAGCGTGGGAAGGACCTCGTGGGAGAGTGAAAAATCCTGGGCGAGAACGCCGACGACGTTGAGGGGCTTGCCGTTGACGCGGAGAGTTTGACCGAGAATGTTGGGACTGCGGCCATAGCGGCGGGCCCAGGTGCCGTAAGTGAGAAGCGCGGTGGCGGGCTGGCCGGGGATGTCGTCTTCAGGGGTGAAGACACGGCCGAGGGCGGTGTTGGCACCGAGCATCGGGAGGAGATTGGAAGAGAGGCGAACGACGCCGATGCGTTCGGGAGGGCCATCGCCAGTGAGATTTTCGTTGCCACCGATGGCGATGGCGACCTGTTCGAATCCGGAGTGGTTGCGCTTGATGTCGAAATACTGGGCGGTGGAGAACCAGTCTTGTGCGATGTTGAGGCCGGGGGAACGGTTCCAGAGAATGACGAGGCGATCGGAATCGGGGAATGGGAGAGGACGGAGGAGCAGGGCGTTGGTGACGGAGAAGATGGCAGTGTTGGCACCAATGCCGATGGCCAGGGAGAGGATAGCGGCGAGAACGAAGCCGGGGGAGCGGCGGAAATTGCGAAGGGCGATGGTGAGGTCCTGGCGGAGAGCGGTGAGCATGTGACGGGTATTGTAGTGGATGAACGGGCGGGAGAGGAAAGGGGTAGCAGCAGCGGGGGGTGAGGCTCAGGGATTGGCGCGAGCGTGTGGCTTGATTTGGGCAAACGAACGGGGCCCTTCCTGCGTCAGGCCAGGCTAAAGACCCGCCGCTACACCAGATTCATTTCGACTAACGATTGCGGGACTTGGACGGGCGAGACGATTTGGGAGAGGAGGAGTCGGGAGAGGAAGAGGTAAAACGCTTCAGGACCGAGGTGAGGCGTTCGGGGACAGTCTCGATGTGTATGGGCCCACCTTGGGAATCCGAAGAGATTTCCGTCAGATGAGCTTCAAGATAATCGGATTCGGTATAGATGATCACAGCGCACCTTGAGAACGAATGTAAAAGCGAGGCTAAACCAGCGCAGCAGAAAGGGCAAGAGGAAAAGACAAGGTGTCGAGCGGGGCGGAGGAAAGAAAACTTTGCAACAATGGAGATGACGGGCTGGCAGATTGGGAGCAAGATACGGCGGCGCGGGAGGAGCGCGGGCAGGACGGGCGGAGAAATAGCGACAAGACTTAGGCTGAGATCCTTTTGCGCGACGAATGTTCCTCCCTTCGCCGCGCTCAGGGCTGTCAGGACGACAACGCATTGGGTGAGGAGACAAGCACGTGGCCCGAAGCGCGACTTCGGAAAGGCTGGCGGCGTAAAGCCGCCGCTACAAGCGGGACTTTGGATCGTGGCAAGACGAAGTGTAAGGAGACGGAGCGAGTATGAAAGTGGAACAGTTTTATTTGGGGTGCCTGGCGCATGCGTCGTATCTGATTGCGGATGAAAAAACGCGAACAGCGGCGGTGGTGGATCCGCAACGGGACATCGCGCGGTATCTGGAGGCGGCGGAGCGAGATGGATTGGCGATACGGCATGTGTTGCTGACGCATCTGCACGCGGATTTTATTGCCGGACATCTGGAATTGCGGGACCGCGTGGGCGCCAAGATTTATTTGGGCGCGAAGGCGCAGGCGGAGTATGCGTTCACGCCGATGGGGGATGGGGACAGGCTGGAATTTGGGAAGGTGAGACTGCAGGCGATGGAAACGCCGGGGCACACGCCGGAGTCGATATCGATATTGGTGTTTGACTTGGCGAAGGACGAAAAGGAGCCGGTGGCAGTGTTGACGGGAGACACATTGTTTATCGGCGATGTGGGGCGACCGGATTTGCGGGCGGCGCTGGGATGGAAGCCGGAAGTGCTGGCGCGCATGCTGTATGGCTCGTTGACAACAAAGCTGCTGGGATTGCCGGACGAGACGCTGGTGTATCCCGCGCATGGAGCGGGCTCGTTGTGCGGGAGAAACATCGGGAAGGAAGCGGTGTCGACGATTGGAGTGCAACGGCGGACAAATTACGCGTTACAACCGATGAGGGAAGACGAGTTTGTGAAAATGATTACGGCAGATCAGCCGGAAGCGCCGGCGTATTTCACGTACGATGCGGTACTGAATACGAAAGAGCGGCCAACGCTGGAGAAGACACTGGAGCAGGCGTTGAAGCCGCTAGGGCTGACGGGAGTGCTGGAGTTGATGAAGGACGGCGCGCAGGTGGTGGACGTGCGGGAGCCGGACGAGTTTGCGGCAGGCCATCTCCACGGGAGCGTGAATATTGGATTGGGAGGACAGTACGCGACGTGGGCGGGGACGCTGCTGAAGAGAGACAAGGTGATCGTGTTGATCGCGAATCCGGGAAGAGAGGAAGAGGCGGCGATGCGACTGGGGAGAATTGGATTCGATCACGTGGCCGGATTTTTGAAGGGCGGGCTGCAGGAGCTGGAGAGGCATGCGGCGTTGTTGCGCGGGACGCGGCGCGTGGATGCAAGCGAACTGGCGAAGGAGATGGCGTTGAGCGCGGCAGAACGGCCGGTGTTGATGGACGTGCGAGGGCCGAAAGAGAGGGAGAGCAAGAGAATAGCGGGGAGCGTGCATGTGCCGCTAAACCATCTGGAGGAACGATTGGCGGAAGTGCCGCGCGGGAAAAAGATTGTGGTGCATTGCGCGGGGGGATACCGGTCGTCGATTGCGGCGAGTTTGCTGGAGAAGAATGGGATCGAGGAGTTGCGGGAATTGGCGGGGGGATTGGCGGCGTGGGAAGCGGCGAGGCAGAGAGTAGAAGAGTGAAAAAGTGGAACAGTAGAAAAGTAAAGGCGGATTCAACCAACTGGGGCACGATGCATCGTGCCCCTACTTTTTTGGTCGGAGTTTGAAGGCTTTACGGGGCTTGGATTTGGACTTGGAGTTTTTCTGAAGGCGGAGGGTGTAGGCGGCGTGGAGGGCGCCGGTGAGGACGTCGGTGTTGGCTTTGGCGAGGACGATGTGAGTGGCACCCATGCGTCCCCAACCACCGGGAACCGGGAGAAACACTTCAGGAAGATCGTGGACGAAGAGTTGTTGCTGCTCGGGATCGAGCATGAGGTTGCCATAGCCCTTCTTCACGTGAGCGAGGGTGGCGAAGATGCGGCCACCGACGCGGAAGTCTGCGGCGCCGAAATGGGAACCTTGTTCGGCGTTGGGAAAGCTGAGGGCGATGCGGGCGAAGTCTTTGGGAGTCACGGGGGGATATGGTAGCGGACGGCGATTTGCGGGAAAAGAGTGAAGAAAGTAGAAAAGTGGAACGGGCGAACGGTGGAATGGTAAAGACGAAAAGCAGAAAACCGAAAGGCTAAACCGTATAAGGTGAAAAGTGTAAGGTGCAAGGTTTGATGCGGAAACCGCGGGGGAACCGTGCCGGCTAGGCGCCGAATTGGCGGAGGTGGTGGTCGAGGTGCTTGTACATGCCGCGACTCCATTCCTGCGCCGTGAGCTTTCCGAAAAAGGGATGGGGATGACGGGTGCACTTGGCTTCTCCGCCTTCGTGAAACTGGCGGACCTTGCCGCGGAGTTGTTGCTGTTCGCGAGCGAAATCGCGGGGATCCAGGAAGATGAGTTCCTTGGCCGTCGGGCTGTTTCTGGAAAGGGGTTTTTCGTTGGTGAAGACGGACTTGACGAGCGGTCCGATGAGGCGACCGATAAAAACGCGCGGGAGATTGCTTTCGCCGGTGGCCATGTCCATCGCGGCGGAGCAGTGAGCAAGCATTTGGGCGACGTCCATTTTGCCCCATTGGCGAGCGGAGGTGGGCTGCAGTTTGTCGATGCGGGAGAGGATTTCGTCGGTGGAGTCGCGATCGAAGAGATTTTTCATGTGCGCCTCGAAGGGGATTGTAGCACTGGACTGGGAGTGGGGTTAGGTTAGGTGGCAGGTTCATCCGCTGGGAGACAAGATGCGGCGGTTGAGATCCTTCGTCGCAAAAAGCGCTCCTCAGGATGACAAGTTCCCTTTTTAGCCAAGCACATGGTTTGCGGGCTGACGGCGAAAGGCCTCAGGCCTGAAGGCCTGAGCTACAAGGCACGCGCTACAGGGCCTGCGCTACAGGTTTATTCGAAGAGGATGAGGACGATTTCGGGTTGAGTGCCGACGCGCATCGGAGGGCCCCAGGTGCCGGCGCCGGAGGAAGTGTAGACGAGCAGGTCGCCGAAACGTTTCAGGCCGTAGGTGAATTCACCGAAGATGCGGGAGGTAAACCAGGTGAAGGGAAAAATCTGGCCGCCATGAGTGTGCCCGGAGAGTTGGAGGCTAATTCCCTGCTCTTCGACGATGGGGAGACTGTGCGGAACGTGGGTGAGGAGGACGCTAGCGCGGGTGGGATCGAGTTGGGCATTTTCGAGAATGGATTGGAAGCGGCGCGGGTTGGCGGATTCGTGGAACGGAACGCCAAGGACCTGGAGGCCATCGAGATCAACAGCTTCATTGTGAAGGACGTGGATGCCGGAACTCTTGATGGCGTTCAGATAGTTGGTGGGGTCGGAGAATTCTTCGTGATTGCCGGTGACGAAGTAGGAGCCGAATCGCGGAGCAAGAGATTTCCAGGGAGCGGCGAGGCGGTTATAGTCGACGCGAGTGCCATCGAACATGTCGCCGGAAACAAAGACGACGTCGGGGCGAAGATGGCGGAGAGTGGAGACGAGTCGACGGAGGAAGCGGCGGCCGATGATATGGCCGAGGTGGGTGTCGGTGACGAGGGCGGCGGCGCGCCCACGCCAGGAAGCGGGAAGGCCGGGGAGTTTGACGGTGATGCGATGGACGCGGATGTTGGCTGCATTGAGGATGCCGTAAAGGCTCGCGAGAAGAGCGAGCGAGAAGAAGCTGGCGGCGATCTGAAAGCGAGTGATGGGGAGATGGAAGAGCTGGACGAAGGGGAGAACGAGCCAGGAGGCAACGGAGGCGAGGAAGGCAAAATTAAGAATGCCAAGCCAGGTGGCGGCGAATTTGTAGTAGAAGCGAACAGGGCGGTTGAAATAGCGATGGGCGAGAAGCGTGGCTGGGACGAAGGAGATGGAGAGGAAGAAGAGCATTGTGGCGAGCGCGGGGGGAGGGATGGGGTCGTGGCCGGCGAAGAAGTAGGAGAGCGTTTCGTAGACGAAAGCGTGAAAGACGAAGAGGAGCAGTTGGACGATAGCGACGAAGCGCGCGATGCGGGAGATGGGGAGGGGCTGGGCTTGTGGCAAGGTCGAGTCGGCGGTGGGCATACGTTCATTGGATGCGGGATCTGGACAAGAGGTGAGATGGAGGAAAAGAGGACAGAGAGTGGAAAAGTAGAACAGTGGAACAGTAAAGGCTTGAAGAGAAGAGGTGAAAGGTGAAAAGTATAAGGTATAGCGTTCATGAGTGAGGTGGCAGGATGGATTGGAAGCGGCGGCTAGCGGCGTGGGGAGCGATGGCGTTTGCGGCGGCGGTGCTGTGGGTGTTCACGATGCCGAGTTACCGGCAGGGGGAAGCGTCGATTGCGGGACGAAAGGCGGAAGAGTTCACGGTGATGGTGAATGGAAAGCCGGCGAGGTTGTCGGACTTTCACGGGAAAGTGGTGGTGCTGAATTTCTGGGCATCGTATTGCGGGTCCTGCGTGGAGGAGATTCCGGATTTGGACCGGTTGCAGCAGCGGATTGCGGGGCGAGGGGGCGTGGTGTTGGGCGTGAGCGTGGATGAGAGTTGCGCGAATTACGAGGACTTTTTGAGGAAGCACCCGGTGGCGTTTCAGACCACTTGCCAGGAGCCGACGACGAAGAGACTGGCGGAAGATTATGGGTCGGTGATGATTCCGGAGACGTACGTGATTGACCGCGAGGGGAAGATTGCGCGGAAGATCATTGGTCCACAGCAATGGGATTCGGCGGAGATGGTGAGTTATTTTGATGGGGTGCTGGAGAGGAATTGAAGAAGTGGCCCTTTGGAGCTCAGTGCAAGCAAAGGGCGAGCGGGAAGAAAAACCGTATAGAGTGAAAAGTAGAAGGCTCCTGGTTTCGGTCAGAGAAGATCCAAATTGAATGGAGAGGTGGGCGGCGAGGGATGGGATTGGTGTGAGTGACGGGGGGCTGTTGAAGGTGTGACGCCAAGCATTCCCCCGCGGCCGGCGGGACGGGCAGTCCTGGTAAACAGTTACTGATTGGAATGGTACCGAGGGTCTATATACGGGTGTGGGGCGGGGGCGTAGATTGCCGATAAGGGAAAGTTTGCGACGGAGGCCCCCATGCGACATCGGCCTCGGAGTTGGTTCATTGTAATTGCGTGTTGGTGTGTGCCCGCGGGACTGTGGGCGCAGAATGCGGGCAATACAGCGAGTGGAGCAGCGCAGGTGAAGAGTGCCAGCGCGGTGCAGAAGCCGGTCCGGAAGCCGGATCAGGTGATCACAAATGACACCATTGGGCTGTTGGCAGTGCGGCGCGCGCCACGGATCGTGGGTGCTCCCGCGGGGGAGCCCGCAGCAGCGAAGGACGAGGGGGCGGCCGCGCCGGAATCGGAGATAGCATCGCTGGAGCAGCAGATCAAGGACCGGCAAAAACGGATTGCGTTGCTGATGAAGTTGTTTGTGAACGACGAGAAGGAATTTCTGAAGAATGCCGGTGGAGCGGAAGCGGATGCAGCAGCGCAAGAGCGAAGGAAGTATGAGCAGGATGAGTTGCGGTGGGAAACGGCGGAATTGGCGAAGGTAACGGCGAGAGTGAATGAGTTGAAGGGCGAAGATAGAAAATAGAAGAGTGAAATTCGTAAATCGGGATTCGAAATCCGCTCAAACAAAAACAAAAGTGGTGGAGTGCGCGATTTAGCCCGTGTGTACCTGTGCGGATCGCGTGAGGCGCAGCGTAGTTAGCCGAATAGGTCTTGGAGCAGTCGCTCGCGAGAGATCTCCAGATAGGCGGCAACGTCAGAGAGAATCTGGGACAGCGTGCCGATTTTTATTGAAGCGTGCGCGGGAATGGTGATGTGGTGTTCCGGGCCTCGGAAAGTGGAGGTCAGCCGCATATGAGAGCCCGACTGGCGCGTAACGTGGTAGCCAAATCGAGACAAAGATCGGCCGAGTTCCGCCCCGCTGACGTCGCGGGGAATTTTCACGCGGGGATGACCTCGTCACGGACAAGATGAAGGCGAATGACGGAGGGCTTGTCGCCATTCGGGAAATGACAGGCGACGGCGTCGCGGAGCATGGATTTCAATTCGTCGAGGGTGTCCGCTTGCGTGAAGATGGAGTAACCGAGAGCACGGGCCTCGTAGCCGCCCTCGGGCGATTCTTGAACGGAGAAGATGATCTCGGTCTGATGCACGCGGGAAACTCCTCGCGAAATTATACGCCCAGATTATGGAAATCCGCGACGGACATTGTGCGAACCGTTGCGTTAACGGCCCTTCGCAGAACAGGCCGTCGATGCTCAGCGCCTCGTGGATTCGATGTAGTAGACACCGAGGAGGGCGAGGATGGCGCCGAGGAGTTCGAGAAGGGAGCCGCGTTCGCCAAGGAAGAGGATGCTGAGGCCGGAGGCGGAGACGGGGAGAAGGTAGGAGAAGGAAGCGAGCTGGGAGGCGGCGAGATAGCGAAGAAGCCAGAAGTAGAAGAGGTAGGCGAGGGTGGAGCTGAAGAGTCCGGTGTAAAAGACGCAGGCATAGACTTGCCAGGGGAGCGAGCGCCAGGTGTGCGCGAGGTCGTTGGCGATGAACTGTTGGGCGGCGAAAGGGAGAGCGATGAGGGCGCCGAAGATGAAATTCCAGGTGGTCATGGTGAGCGGGTTGTACTGGGAGGCCACGCGTTTGCCGAGGACGACGTACATGGCGAAGCCGAGGGAGCCGCACATGGTGATGGCGTCGCCGAGAAGAGTGGGCGAGCGGTGGGCCATGCCGGTGGAGGAAGCGAGGAGCGCGACGCCGGTGAAGGCGATGGTCATGCCGATAACGATGCGGAGAGTGAGGCGTTCGAGGCGCAAAAGAACGGCCAGGGTGAGGGTGTAAATGGGAGCGAGGCCGACGATGATGGAGGAATGGGTGACGTTGGTGTAGCGGAGTCCGAGGGTGAAACAGAGCTGATTGACAGCGACGCCGAAGAAGCCGAGATAGAAGAAGGTCCAGAGATCGCGCGACGAGTGGGGAGTGGCCCTTCGAGGCTCAGGACGAGCGAGTGGCGAGGGAGACAAATTCCTCAGGCCTGAAAGAACTGAGCTACGGGTGGGTTCGCGGAAAATTGCGAGGCGGGCGCAGAGTGGGGCGATGGCGAGCATGAAGAAGCCGGCGGCGACTACGCGGAAGGACGCGAAGGCGAGCGCGGGGAGATAACGCAGGCCCCATTTCACGACAAGGAAATTGAAGGCCCAGATGGCCATGAGAGCGGCGATGGAGAGGGCGATGACGGGGCGGGAAGGAGCGCCGGGGACGGAGGAGTCTACGCGCACGGAGCGGGACCGGGAATCATGGCGAGGAGGATGGGCACGTGTTGTTCATTATAAAAGAGCGAGAGTAGAAAAGTGGAACAATAGAAGAGTGAAACCGTGGGAGAGCGGGCGCGCCTGGGGCGATTGTGGGCAAGACGCAGCGGGTGAAGAGAGATCCGTCGCTGCGCTCGGGATGACAGGTGTTTGATTTAAGGCGGTTTCGTTCATGCCACGCGCTCGGGAAAGGCCTCACCCCTGAAGGGGTGAGCTACAGGTGAGAGCAGAAGGCGTGCAACTGAAGAGGGGCCCGGGCGATCAGGTGAGGTGGTCCTTTCGGACGGTGACGCTGGAGATGCGATCGATGCGCGGGGCATAGCCTATGCCTGGAGTATCTGGGACCTTGATGGTGCCTTGTGGGGTGACGGTGACTTCGGGGGTGATGACATCTTCGTGCCAGTAACGCTGGGAGGCGGTGATATCGCCGGGCAGTGAAAAATTCGGGAGTGTGGACATGGCGATGTTCTGGGCGCGGCCGATGCCGGACTCGAGCATGCCGCCGCACCAGACGGGGACATTGTGGCGCTGGCAGAGATCGTGGATGCGCTTGGCCTGGAGAAGGCCGCCGACGCGACCGAGTTTGATGTTGATGATTTTGCAGGCGCCGAGGGAGATGGCGGCTTCGGCCTGCTCGTAGGTGTGGATGCATTCGTCGAGGCAGATGGGGGTCTGGAGATTCTTCTGGATTTCGACGTGGCCGAAGAGGTCGTCCCAGCCGAGAGGCTGCTCGATCATCATGAGGTAAAAGGCGTCGAGCTGCTTGAGGAGCGGAAGGTCCTCACGGCGATACGCGGAGTTGGCGTCGACAGTGAGCTTGATGCGAGGAAAATCCTGGCGCAGGCGCTGGACGGGTTGAATGTCTTTACCGGGCTTGATTTTAATTTTGACGCGCTGATAGCCGGCGGCTAATTCTTTTTTGACGGTGGCGGAGAGTTCGTCGAGCGAATCCTTGATGCCGATGGAAACGCCGCAGGGGATCTCCGTGCGTTGGCCACCGAGGAGTTTCCAGAGCGGGATATTTTTGAGTTTGGCTTCGGCGTCCCAGATGGCGGTTTCGACGGTGGCCTTGGCCATGTTGTGTCCGCGGACGTGGCCGAAGAGTGGCCAGACGTCGGCGGCGGAGTTCAATTCCCTGCCCTTGAGCATGGGCCAAAGATATTTCTTGAGAATGTGCCAGGCGGTGTCGGTGTCTTCGGGGCAGTAGAAAGGAGACTCGCCGGCGGTGCATTCGCCCCAGCCGGAGACGCCGTCGACGCGGGCCTCGGCGAGAAGGATGCGGCGTTCGGTGACGCGGTCCATGGAAGTCTCGAAGGGAGTGACGAGCTTGAGGTGAATTTCGCGAAGGGTGAGAGATTGGATGCGCATTGTTTCGTTGCGTAATACGTTATCAGGTTTGTGGTGAAAGAAAAGAGGGGAGGAATTTCGAGCCGGTGGCAAGACCGGGGGTTGACGCTCCGTTAGAAGTCGGAGTAGGGGGCGAGGCAGTAGTCGACGCCGGAGCGAGTGGAGCGGACACCGAGGACGGCGTAGCCTTTGGAGAACCAGCTGGTGAATCCCTCGCGGATGCGGGATTGGACTTCGATGACTTTGTCGGGATCGGAGGATTTCCAATCCTCGAGTTCGGCGGGGAGATGGATGTGGGCGGGACAGTCGCGGGGTTCGGGAGTGAGTTCGTTGATGGCGGCAACGACACGTTTGGTTTCGAGGTGCCATTCGACGAGGAGGCGGTCGGTAGGCATGTTGCGATGGAGAGGGCTGGTAGTGATGCCGTAGAAATCGGGAATGTATTTGCGGGAGATGGCGCCGAGGCGATTGATGTTGAAGTGGGCGTTTTTGGTTTCGAGAGGATCGAAGGTCCATTCGACGAGACGGATGTTGCGGCGGAGAGCATTTTCGCGCTGAAAAAGCTTGAGGTGACGGCCCACGCGGCGATCGCGGTGAGAGGGGAGGACGCCGGTCATGTGAGAGTGGAGATAGGGAGTGACGCCATGAAGGCCGATGAAGGCTTTGGTGAAGCCAACCATGAGGTCTCCGTCGAAAGCGCCGAGTACCTGGCCGCCGGTATGGTCGGCGATGACGTAAGTGACGTGGGGCTCGACGTCGAGTTCTGAATCGGCCCAGACTTCGCGGGCGATCTGGACGCAGCGGTGGAATTCAGGGAGCGAGTGAAGCGGGCGGACGACAATGTCAGAGGGCATAGGGGTTCGATGAGTTATCAGAATTCAGTAATACGTTAGCAGTTTTTGCGGGAAAGAAAAGAGGGGCGAGGCCAGGGGAACTCATGCGGCGCCGGGATGTTCGAGGAGTTTGGCGCGATCCCAGAAGGATTCGAGTTGGTCGCGGGGGATTTGGGCGAGGGTGACGCCTTGCTCGCGAGCGAATTGTTCCATCTGGTGGAAGCGGCGAGTGAATTTGGCGGAAGTTTTCTTAAGGGCGAGTTCAGGGTCGACATGGAGGAAGCGGGCAAGGTTGACGGCGACGAAGAGGATGTCGCCAAGTTCGGATTCGATGCGGGATGAAAGGGATTCAGCCGGAGCGGAAGGCAAGAGAGATTCCTTACTGCGTTCGGAATGACGGAATTTTTTGTTGGCAGAGATCGCCGCGGCCGGCGTGGGGGAAGAAACAGCCTCAGGGCTGAAGCCCTGAGCTACAGGGGTGGAGGCTTCGGGAGTCAGGGCAAGCTGGAGTTCGCGGGTTTCTTCCTGGAGTTTGGCGAAGATGCCGTCGACGTTGGACCAGTCGAAGCCGATGCGGGAGGCTTTGCGGGTGAGTTGCAGGGCTTCGAGGAGAGCGGGGAGGGTGCGGGAGACGCCGTCGAGGACGGAGACGGGTTGCTCAGGGGCTGAAGCCCCGTGTCTCTGTGCTGGCTTACTATCGGAGCCGAAGCTTCGACCGCCGGTTTTCCTTGGACCTTTGGAGCTCCCAGAAACAGCCTCCGGGCTGAAGCCCTGAGCTACAGGTTGCTTGGCTTGGCGTTCTTGCTGTTTGATTTGTTCCCAGTTGCGGAGGACGTCGGCGGCGGTCTTGGCGGTGGTGGTGCCGAAGACGTGGGGATGGCGGCGAACCATTTTCGCGTGGATTTCGCAGATGACGTCGGTGATGGAGAAGCGTTTTTCTTCGTGAGCGATCTGAGCGTGGAAGAGGACCTGAAGGAGGAGATCGCCGAGTTCCTCGGCGAACTTGGCGTCGTCAGTAGAGTCGAGAGCGTCAAGGACTTCGTAGGCTTCTTCGATGAGATAGGTGCGAAGAGTGGAGTGGGTCTGCTCGCGATCCCAGGGGCAACCGCCGGGCGCGCGCAGGCGAGCCATGACGGCGACAAGCTTTTCAAAATCGCGGCCGATGTTCGAAGAGGACTTCGCTTTCGAATTGGACCAGCGAGGCTTGGGAGATTTACGAGGCTTGGCGGGCTTGCGCCGGGATTTGCGAGATGGCATGGATCAATCCGAAGAGAATGGAGAGACGATTCACTTTACGGTGGGAGGAGAGATTTGACAAGCGAGGTGGATGCGTAAATCGGCATAGGGGGAGCGGTCGCCCACTCTCCCCTGCCACACCACCCGACATGCGGGTCCGCATCGGGCGGTTCAGTGGGTTACGCGAGGCCAT
>Ga0335077_10000130_pt1 | contig 75111 bp, 72 predicted proteins | sample Lox_Sample_31_FD_207151 | JGI IMG/M metagenome (GOLD analysis project Ga0335077, IMG submission 207151) | Soil microbial communities from Loxahatchee National Wildlife Refuge, Florida, United States - Lox_Sample_3.1 | ecosystem: Environmental > Terrestrial > Soil > Wetlands | place: USA... | reverse complement strand
CCGGCCAGCACGCCGGCGAGGGCTCTCTTCACGGCGGCACCCGGACACCCTGCGGTGGCGGCTGATAGAGGAGCGCGGAGGGATTCTCGCGCAGGCTGTGGGCGAGATCGCGAATCTCCGCGGTCGCATCCCGGCCATCGTGCAGGAATCGCTCGAGCTCGGGCAGGCTGTCGCGCGTGAAGGAGCGCACATCGGCGCTGTTCTCGGCGATGAGTCGATCGAGTCTCGCGGTCGCATCGGCCAGGTGAGTCGCGACAGCGCTCATGTGGTCGACGGCGCTTGACAGCCGCGGACCTGATTCCTGCGTGATGGCGTGCACGCTCGCCGCGGTCGCGCGCAGCTCGTCGCTCGTCCCGCGCACATCGGCGAGGAGCGCGCGCATCTCGCGCAGCGTGTCCGGCAGTGCGGCGCTCGCGCGATCCAGGTTACCGATCGAGCGCGACAGCGCTGCAAGGTTCGCATCGCTCAGCACACGATCGACCCGTTCCAGGGTGACGCTCGCGACGGCGACGATCTCGGGCAACCCCGAGATCAGCACATCGAAGTCCGAATGCGCCGAGCGGATCACCGGGTACTCCTCGCTCGGCACGTTCGGCAGCAGACGCCCGGCCGGCACGCTCTGCATCAGATCGATGTAGAGCACGCCGGTGACTCCCTGCAGGGCGAGCTCGGCGGCGGTATGCGCCGTGATCGGGGTGGAGGAATCGATATCGACGATGATCTGCACGCGCCCTGCGTTGCGCGGATCGACCCGCATTTGCATCACCCGACCGATATCCACGCCCAGGTAGCGCACCGAGCCGCCGCGCGTGAGGCCGCTGACGCTGCCGTCGAAGTAGATCTCGTAACGCGTGTAGTGGCGGTGCTCGCCGCTGTCCGAGTACCAGTAGATGAACAGCGCCGCCATCGCGACGACCAGCAGCACGAAAGCACCGACCGCCGCGTAGTTGGCCTCACGTTCCATGTTCGGGGTGCGTCTGCGAGCGAGGACTGTCCGAGCTAGCCCGCCGCGGCCTGCGGGCCTCGGCGCGTGCACCGTGAAAATATGCTTGGATCCACGGGTGCGGATTATCGACGATGCGCTCGAGCGTGTCGCTGATCATGTGCTTGTCCACGATCACACCGACACGATTGCAGGTACGGAAGATAGTGTCCAGATCGTGCGTGATCATCACCACCGTCAGGTGCAGGTACTTGTGCAAATAAAGTAGCAGCTCGTCGAATGCTGCGGCGCTCAACGGATCGAGTCCCGAGGTCGGCTCATCGAGCAGCAGCAGTCGCGGATCGAGCGCGAGGGCGCGCGCGAGCGCCGCCCGCTTGACCATGCCGCCCGAGAGCTGCGCCGGGAATTTCGCGGCGGAGTCCTCCGGCAGACCCACCATGCGCACTTTCAGCATGCCGAGCTCCTGGAGTTCCCTCTGCGGCAGGCGCAGATGCTCGATCATCGGCAGCTGCACGTTCTGCAGCACATCGAGTGAGCTCACCAGCGCGCCCTGCTGAAAGGTGACGCCGTAGTCGGCCTTCACGGCGTGCAGCTGGCGCGGCGAGAGCCGCGTGAGATCGCGGCCGTACAGGCGCACGCTACCTGCCTGCGGGCGATTCAGGCCCAGAATCGAGCGCAGCAGCACGGACTTGCCCGCACCCGAGGCGCCGACCACCCCGAAGATCTCGCCGGCCGAAACGTCCATGTCGAGTCCGTCGTGCACGACCTGGCTGCCGTAACGGTTGACGAGCCCGCGCACCTCCACGACGGGATAGATCAAATGTCGAGCTCCAGGAACAGCACGGCGAACAGCGCGTCGGCAAAAATCACCAGGAAGATCGCCTGCACCACGGCCACGGTCGTGAGTCGCCCGAGCTCGCGCGAGGAGCCCTGCACCTGCATGCCGCGATAGGTGCCCGCAAGCCCGATCAGAATGGCGAATACCGGTGCCTTGATGATGCCCACCCAGAACGTCGTGGGGGCGATCGATTCGTTGACGCGGCTCAGATACTGAGGCAGTGGAATTTCGAGGAGGAAGCGGCACAGCAATGCTCCGCCGGTGAGCCCGATCACGTCGGCCACAACGGTGAGCAGCGGTAGCGCGATCGTGAGTCCCGCGAGGCGCGGCAGCACCAACGCCTCGAACGGATCCACGCCCATGGCGGACAAGGCATCGACTTCCTCGTTGAGCTGCATGGCACCGATCTCGGCGGCGAAGGCGCTGCCGGAGCGGCCCGCGAGAATGATGGCAGTCAACAGCACGGCGAGCTCGCGTAACACGCCGATCGTCACCAGATCGACCACGAATATCTCGGCGCCGAACTTCTGCAGCTGCTGGGCGCTCATGTAGGCGATGATGACGCTGATCAGGAAGGCGATCAGGGAGACAATCGGCAAGGCGGTGATGCCGGTGTCATAGACGTGGCGCGCGATGGCGGTCGGCCGCAGGCGGCGCTGCCCGATGAGCACGCCGAGTGCGGTGCTCGCGAGCCGTCCGAGAAATGCGAGTCCACTCATCACGTCGTGCGCGCCGCGCACGACGCGCCGGCCCAGTGCTTCGACCGGCTCCTCGAACAGAGCCAGCTCATCCGGCGGCGGCGGCGGACGCTCTGCCGGAGCCTCGCCGAGCGTCTCGTCGATCAGATGCAGCTGCTCAGGCGGCTGCTCGCGAAAGCGGACCGGCACGCCGCTCCCGCGTGCGCGCTTGAGGAATTCGCGCAGCGCCCAGCTGCCGGAAAGATCGAGCGCCTCGAGATGCTGTGTACCGATGACGATCTCGTGCGCGCCGTCGAGCGGCGTCTGGGCAAGCTCACGCTCCAGTTCGACGAGATTGCGGACGCGCCACTGGCCAATCAGATCGAGCTCGAGACGATCGGCATTCCGCAGCGCGGAAAGATACACGCGGGTTGTCGCTCAACTGTCGTCGCGATACCGACGGATGCGAATCGCACCGTAGACGAAGACCGCGGCCAAAGCGAGCCCGAGCCACAGGTCGATGTTCCCGAAGACCGGCAGCGGATTGACTGCCCCCAGGATGCTCTTCCAGGAAGGCAGTTGGTCGTGGTGAGGCCCGAGGGAGACGTCGCTGAAAAGCCTGCCGACCCTGAAGGTGCGCCACACCCCTCCCAGCCGATACACGATCACGGTCCACACATGGTGCGTGCCGAAGACGAGCCGCTCGAGCAGCACCGCGACCAGCGGTGGCAGCACGACCCACAGAAAGACGTTACGCCGCGCCCAGGACGAGACCAGCAGCAGATAAGCGGTGAGCGGCGCGTACCAAAGCGAGGCAACGACCGTGGTGACGAGCAGCACGCCCTGAACACGCAGCCACGTCGCGGTGTCCCAGAAGAGCCCGGAGATCGAGCCCGTCAGGGCGCGGATCTCCCAGATGCCGGAGATCACGAGCCCGATGACGATATTGAACAGCCACACTCCGAGGGGTACGACCACCATGGCGACGAGCAGCTTCGAGATGACGACCTGCGCATCCGAAACGGGCATCGATTTCCAGAACAGAATGCTGCGGTCGCGGCGCTCGGCGTACAGGCTGTCGCTGGCGTAGAACCACAGCACGATGGACATGGCGAGGTATTCGGGGGCGGAGAACGCCCACACCGCACCGCCGAACAGCGCGCGCTGGGTATCGACGGGCAACGCCTCCAAGGTGTCCGCGCGCAGATGCAGGCCCCGGAAATCGAAGTGGCCGATCGCCGCGCCCACGAACAGCAGCACGGCGATGCACAGCGGCGCGAGCCAGAGCGCGCGGTGCTCCCAGAACTCGCGCCGCACCAAGGTCAACATGGGCCACTGCGCGGAGTGAGCGCTCGAGGTCGTGCCGGGCTCGAGCGCCGGATCGTGCACGCTTGCGTTCATGATTGCCCACCCGCGAGCGGCTGCGCCTCGGGGCCGGCAGCGGCCGCTGCCGCCGCGATCACCTGCGGCTGGCCTTGCATCCTGGCGACGAACAGATCCGCGATGGAGGGCGTGCGTACATCGCCGTACGGGGAAAGCTCACTGCTCGTGCGGCCCTCGAAGAACATCGCCACCCGGCCGAAGACCTCACGCTCGTAGAAAGGCTTGAGCTCGCGTACGCGTGGCGCCTGCTCGGGCGCGACGGTGAGCTGCATGTAGCGCGCCGCGATCGCCTCGACGGGACTCGCGAGCGCAATGCGCCCGTGACTCAGGAAGATCACGTCGGTGAGCAGATTCTCGATCTCCTCGACCTGGTGCGTCGTCAGCAGGATGGTGCGCTCCTTGTCGAAGTAGTCGTTGAGCAGCGTGTCGTAGAACTGACGCCGATAGAGCAGATCGAGTCCGAGCGTCGGCTCGTCGAGCACCAGGAGCCGGGCATCGATGGCGAGGATGAGCGCGAGGTGCAGCTGCGTCACCATGCCTTTCGACAGCTCGCGCACTCGGCTCGACAGGCGGATGTCGGTATGGCTCAAGAAGTCTGCGGCGCGCGCGCGATCGAAGCGCGGATGCACGCCGGCGACGAAGTCCAGAGCTTGGCGCACTCGCAGCCACTTGGGCAGAACGGCTACGTCGGCGATGAAGCACACCTCGCGCATCAAGAGGTCGCGCTCCGTGCGCGGATTGCGTCCGAGCACGCTCAGCTCGCCATCAAAATGCGTGAGCCCGAGCATCGCTTTGAGCGCCGTCGTCTTGCCTGCGCCGTTCGGGCCAATGATCCCAAGGATGCGACCCGATTCGACGCTGAAGCTGACGCCATCGAGTGCGCGCGTGCTGCCGTAAGATTTCGCGAGGCCGCGCGCTTCAATCACTATCGTCATGATCCGGTTCCGCGTTGGTCGGCCACGGCGTTGCCGGCGCCGGGATCGGCGCCTGCAGCAGCTCCGTGGCTGACAGTCCAAGTCTTTGAATGGTCGCGTGCACGCGCGGCCACTCCTCGGTCAGAAAGCGCTGCCGCTCGTCCTTCATCAGCGCAGATCGAGCCCCCGTACTCACGAACATGCCGCGTCCGCGACGCTTTTCCACCAGGCGTTCGTCGACGAGTTGCTGATACCCCTTGAGCACCGTGAGCGGATTCAAGCGAAACTCCGCCGCGACGCTCCTGACGGAGGGCAGCGCGTCGCCCTCCCTCAGGACACCCTCGAGGATCATCGCCACGACTCGGTCCCGCAATTGCCGATAGATCGGCAGGCTGTCATCCCACTGCGGGTCCATCGAGTCTCCGTCGCGCTCCGTTAGGGGCAATTAGCGGACTACTCTACCAGAGCAGCGGTCGTAGACCCGTTAGCATGTGTATACGCGCTCGTGGCCACACGCCCGGTCTGCTCCATGTACTGCGCCATCGTGATCCAGTGGCGGACCGGGGCGACTTCAGCGGTGCTCTTGACCGCACCCCAGGCCAGCACGGCGTTGAGTGCCAGCGCGGCGGCTGCACAGATCACGATCTTCATGGCCTGGTTCTGCACGCTCGTCATGGTCATCATGGTCGTCTCTCCTTCGTTCGGTGGATGATCCCAGTACCATCCAGCTATGGTGTTATATATAACTACACCACTAGTCTTGTGTCAAGCCCCTACAGTAAAAAAGGGCTGCTGGGGTCCGTGGAAGGGGCCCAGGGCTCGAAGCGACTCGAAGCAGCCTCCAGGCGGCCCGGATCTGGGCCCAGTTTCTTGCAGGGGACGAGGCGCGTAGAGTCATCCGCTTCGGGTGCGGAGCTCCTCATGAAGCAAGCTCTCAACGTCGCGATCACGGGCGCCGCCGGGCATATCGGCTATGCGCTCGCCTTTCGCGTGGCATCCGGCGCCATGCTCGGCGCCGATCAGCCGCTCAACCTGCGCCTGTTGGAGATCACGCCGGCACTTCCCGGGCTGCAGGGCATCGTCATGGAGCTCGAGGACTGCGCCTTTCCGCTTCTCAAGCAGATCACGGCCACCGATGATGCGCGCACCGCCTTCAGTGATTGTCATGTTGCATTGCTGGTCGGTGCCCGACCGCGCGGGCCCGGGATGGAGCGCAAGGACCTGCTGCTCGCGAACGCGCAGATCTTTTCGGCTCAGGGCAAGGCACTCGCAGAGCTCGCCGACCGCAACGTGAAGGTGCTCGTGGTCGGCAACCCGGCCAACACCAACGCTCTGATCGCGCGCGCCAACGCGGGGGGGCTCAACGCGCGCAACTTCACCGCGATGACGCGCCTGGATCACAATCGCGCACTGGCACAGCTCTCGCGCAAGACCGGCACGCACGTCTCTGGCATCCGCCGCATGATCATCTGGGGGAACCACTCCGCGACTCAGTATCCCGACGTGAGTCATTGCCTGGTGGAGGGCCGGCCGGCGAGCCAGCTGGTGGGGCGCAAATGGCTCGAGGAGAGCTTCATTCCGACCGTCCAGCAGCGCGGCGCGGCTGTCATCAAGGCCCGCGGCTCCTCGTCAGCTGCGTCAGCCGCCTCGGCCATCATCGACCACGTCCGTGATTGGGTGAGAGGGACGCCCGAGGGAGACTGGGTGAGCATGGCCGTGCCCGCGGATGGCAGCTACGGCATCCCCGAGGGTGTCGTCTATTCCTATCCGGTCGTCTGTCGTGGCGGGGATTACGAGATCGTGCAGGGCCTCGGCATCGACGAATTCAGTTGCACGCGCATGCAGACGACGCTCGCCGAGCTGCGCGAGGAACGCGACGGCATCAAGGAGCTGCTGGGCTGACCCGCCGATGCTGGGCGCGATCCTGACACTGCTTCTGCTCGCCGCGGCGGTCTACGCTGCTACCCAGGCCGGCGGCATCGTTACGCTGCTGCTGATCGCCGCCGTGCTGTTCCTCGCCTACAAGCGCCTGAGCCTGCTCGCATGGTCGACCACGTTCACGGTGCTGCTCGTCACCTACACGTACGTCGGCGCACCCGCGCCGCTCTGGAAGGGCTTTCTCTGGGTCATGCTCGCGCTCATGTGGGCCTGCAACGTGCGTCCGCTGCGCAAGCTGCTCATCACGCGCCCGTTCATGAGGTCGTATCTGCGCCTGCTGCCCTCGATGTCGGCCACCGAAAAGGAGGCGCTCGAGGCCGGCACCGTATGGTGGGACGGGGAGCTCTTCACGGGCGCGCCGCGCTGGGACCGACTGCTCGCCGCGAGGCCGCCGGCGCTCTCGGCAGAGGAGCAGGCCTTTCTGGACGGGCCCTGTGAGCAGCTCTGCCGCATGCTCGATGATTGGGACATCACACACCGCCGCTTAGACATGCCGCCGGAGGTGTGGGATTTCCTGATCACGCGCGGCTTCTTCGCGATGATCATTCCGAAGCACTATGGCGGCCTCGAGTTCTCCGCGTATGCCCACTCGTGTGTGCTCGCGAAGCTCGCGAGCCGCAGCACCACCGCCTCATCGACCGTTGCCGTGCCCAACTCCCTCGGGCCGGCGGAGCTGCTCAACCACTACGGCACCGAAGAGCAGAAGAACTATTACCTGCCGCGGCTCGCGCGCGGAGAGGAGATCCCGTGCTTCGCACTCACGGGTCCGCGCGCAGGCTCCGACGCCGCGTCCATACCCGATACCGGCGTGCTCTGCCTCGGCTCGTGGCAGGGACGCGAGGTGGTCGGCATTCGGCTCAACTTCTCCAAGCGCTATATCACCCTCGCGCCGGTCGCGACCGTCATCGGCCTGGCGTTCCGCCTCTTCGATCCCGACCACCTGCTCGGTGAGCGAGCGGACCTCGGCATCACCTGTGCGCTGATCCCGCGTGCAACTCCTGGGGTCAGCATCGGACGGCGTCATTTTCCGCTCAACATTCCGTTTCAGAACGGGCCCATTGAGGGCAAGGATGTGTTCGTGCCGCTCGATGCGATCATCGGCGGTGCGCGCATGGCGGGCCAGGGCTGGCGAATGCTCGTCGAGCAGCTCTCGGTCGGACGCTGCATCTCGCTGCCTTCCAACGCAACCGGCGGCGCCAAGGCGGCGATCTGGGCAACCGGGGCGTATGCCCGCGTGCGGCGGCAGTTCAATGCTCCGGTCGGGCGCTTCGAGGGGATCCAGGCCGTCATCGCACGCATGGCTGGGCTCACATACATCATGGATGCGGCCCGCTCGGTGACCGCCGGTGCGATCGATGGCGGCGAAAAACCGTCGGTCCCCTCCGCGATGCTCAAGTATCACGTGACGGAGATGGGCCGCCAGATCGCCAACGATGCGATGGATGTGCACGGCGGCAAGGCCATCTGCATGGGCCCGCGCAACTACCTGGCGCGTGGCTACGAGAGCGTGCCTATCGCGATCACGGTCGAGGGCGCGAACATCCTCACGCGCAGCCTCATCATCTTCGGACAGGGTGCCATCCGCTGCCATCCGTACGTGCTGCGGGAGATGAACGCGGCGCGCGATCCTGACCGGCGCAAGGGCGTGGACGATTTCGACGCCGCGCTGTTCGCGCACGTGGGCTTCGCCGTCTCGAACGCGGTGCGCTCGTTCCTGATGGCGCTGACGTTTGCGCGCTTTCAGAGCGTGCCCGACCACGGACCCACGCGGCGCTACTTTCAACACATCGAGCGCTTCAGCGCCTCGTTCGCGTTTGCCGTCGACATCGCCATGCTGACCTTGGGCGGCTACTTGAAGAAGAAGGAGAGCCTGTCCGCGCGACTGGGCGATGTGCTCTCGTGCATGTATCTCGCCTCCATGGTCCTCAAGCACTACAACGACGAGGATCAACCGCAGGAGGACCTGCCGCTCATCGAATGGGCATGCCGCCATCTGCTCTATCACGCACAGGACCAGTTGCACGGTTTTCTGCGCAATTTCCCGAACCGCACGCTCGCCGGTCTGATGCGCTTGCTGATCTTTCCGCGCGGCCTCACCTACTTCGCACCGTCCGATCGGCTGGCGCGCCAGGTAGCCGGGCTCATGACGAGCGCGACCGCCGCCCGCGAGCGCCTCTGCCGTTTTGCCTACACCACACTGGAGCCGAGCAATGCGCTCGGGCTGCTCCAGGAGGCGCTGACGCTCGCAACGGCGGCCGAGCCGATCGAGCAACGCATCCGCGTCGAGGGCGTGCGCACCGGCAAAGTCACCGCACTCGACCTGCCGGGCCGCATCCAGCAGGCGCTCGCCGCGGGAATCGTCGCGGAGAAGGAGGCCGCACTGCTGCGCGAGTACGATCGCAAGGTGATGGACCTCATTCACGTCGACGATTTCGCCTCGCACGAGCTCGCAGCGCGGGATGTAGCGCCCACGGAGCAGGGACCCACTGCCCTTTCGAGCATCCACGCCGCCTGAGCGGGGCGGGCACCGGCGACGCCGTAGGGGACTAGGCCGGGATCGGCCCTGGCACTAAGCTTATGTGTTGCCCTGCACTCGAAGCCTCAAAACTCGAACGCTCAAAAAAAGGAGCTCCCATGCGTGTACTGGCATTCGCCGTGGTTCTCATCGCAGCGTCGCTGGCCTGGGCCGCGGACGCCGCCTACTGGCCGAAGGGCGCCGAGGTGTACATCATCAGCCCGCGCGACGGCGCCACTGTGAAGAATCCCGTCACCGTGCGCTTCGGACTGAAGGGCATGGGTATTGCGCCGGCGGGAGTGAAGTTCGAGAACACCGGACATCACCATCTGCTCATCGACACCGCGGTCCCCGCCGATCTGACGCAACCCCTGCCGGTCACCGACAACGTGCGTCATTTCGGCAAGGGACAGACGGAGGCCACGCTCACCTTGCCTGCCGGCACGCATACGCTGCAGCTCGTGCTCGGTGACGAGAATCACGTGCCCCACAGCCCACCGCTCGTATCGAAGAAGATCACCATCCACGTGACCGAATGAGCGGGCGCGAGCGCGCGATCCTGCACGTCGACATGGATGCGTTCTACGCATCCGTCGAGCAGCATGATGATCCGCGGCTCGCTGGCAAACCGGTCATCGTCGGCAGCACACGCGGCCGGGGCGTGGTCGCGGCGGCGAGCTATGAAGTGCGCAAGTTCGGGGTGCACTCCGCCATGCCCATGGCGAGCGCCCTGCGCTTGTGTCCGCACGCCCTATGCGTGCAGCCGCGCATGCAGCGTTACCAGGAGGTCTCCGGACGGATCTTCGACATCTTCACGGCCTTCACGCCCTTGGTGCAGGGCCTGTCGCTCGATGAGGCGTTTCTGGATGTCACGGCGAGCTCACAGCCCGCCGCAGATATTGCGGCAGCGATCAAGGCACGGATCGCCGCGGCGACAGGTCTCACGGCCTCCGTCGGTGTGGCACCCAACAAGCTGATCGCAAAGATCGCCTCTGATCTGCACAAGCCCGACGGACTGACACTCGTGACGCCGGACACTGTCCGCAAGACCCTCGATCCGTTATCGGTGCGGAGGCTGCCCGGGCTCGGGCGCAAGGCGGGCGCGCGGGTCGAGGCGCTCGGCATCGCGACGCTCGGCGAGCTGCGCAGTGCTCCGGACAGCCTGCTGCGGCCGCTTTTCGGCCGCTACACCGAGCGGCTCAGGGAGCGGGCGAGCGGCATCGACGATCGCCCGGTCGAGCCGGACCGCACCGAGCGCTCGATCAGTGCGGAGGACACTTTCGCGAGCGATATCGCCGATGCCCGGGCGCTGCAGGGCGAGCTCTCCCGACTCGCGGATCTCGCCTGCGAGCGTCTCAGAAGGCGCGGGCTGGCGGCGGGGTGCGTCGGGGTTAAGATTCGCCGTGACGACTTCGCCACGTTCAGCCGCCAGCGTGCCGTGGCGCCCCCTACCCAGGATCGGCGCACGGTCGGCGGGGTCACCGCCAAGCTCCTCGCCGAGTGGCTCGGCACCCACCCGGGGGCGAAACTTCGGCTGCTGGGGGTTGCCTTAAGCGAGTTGGGCCCGGCAACGCAGCTGGGGCTCTTCGAGGCGCACCGGCCCTCCCTGGACCTGGCGGTGGACGCGATTCACGGGCGCTTTGGGATGCATGCACTCCGGCGCGCCACAAGCATTAAGTAACATTGGCGTATGTATCTGTCCTTTTTCGGCCTGAACGAGAAGCCGTTCGCGATCACCCCCGATCCGCGCTACCTGTACTTGAGCGCCCGCCATTCCGAAGCGCTGGCGCATCTGCTGTACGGAATCAACGAGGCGGGCGGTTTCGTGCAGCTCACCGGGGAGGTGGGCACCGGCAAGACGACGGTGATCCGCTCGCTGCTGGCGCAAACGCCGAAGAATGCCGAGATCGCGCTCATTCTCAATCCCCGCATGACCGCACCCGAGTTCCTGCTCACGATCTGTGAGGAGCTCGGCATCGGTGTGCAGGACGCCGCGACGGGCAGTCTCAAGGACCTGGTCGACATCCTCAGTCGCTACCTGCTGCGCGCCCACAGCAGGGGGAATCGCATCGTGCTCGTCGTGGACGAGGCCCAGAATCTCGCCCCGGAGGTGCTCGAGCAGGTGCGCTTGCTCACCAATCTCGAGACGAATACCCAGAAGCTGCTGCAGATCATTCTCATCGGCCAGCCCGAGCTGCGGGAGCTGCTCGGGCGCAACGAGCTACGGCAGCTCGCGCAGCGCATCACCGGCCGCTACCACCTGCGGCCGCTCTCGCACGAGGAGACCGCCGGCTACGTGCGCCACCGGTTGCGCGTCGCGGGGGCCACGACGGACATTTTCACATCGCACGCGCTCACGGAGGTGCACCGGCTATCGGGCGGCGTGCCCCGTATCATCAACGTGGTCTGCGACCGTGCCCTTCTCGGTGCCTATACGCAGGATCGTCACCGGGTGACTACGTCGACCGTGCGACGCAGCGCGGAGGAAGTATTCGGGCGCCGCATCACGCCCTGGTGGGTATCGTGGAGCGCTATCGCAGCTTCTGCGGTCGTGCTGACCCTGGGGGCAATCGCCGCATGGCAGCTCGCGCCTCGGGCTTTCGCCCATCCCAGTGTTGCAACCCCACAGGCAGCGCCGAAAGCCGCAAGCGCGCCCGAGGCGAGCAACACGGGCATCGTGCAACGGGACGGGGTCGCGCCGGGTATGCTCGCCCCACCGGGAGCCGCATCCGAGATCCCGAGCACCTCCGCGGCGTATGCGATCCCGACCTCGGCAGGCGCCGCTTCTCAGGGACCGACGCTCGCACGACTGCTGGCGCAACACGCTGCGGAGACCGATCCGGACAGTGCTTTCGGCCGGCTGTTCACGTTGTGGGGTGCCCGCTATGTCACCGGCAGCGTGGATCCGTGCACACAGGCTCTGCAGCAGGGGCTCGAGTGCTTCGTGCAGCGCGGCTCATTCGCGCAGCTGCGGCTCTACAATCGCCCCGCGATCCTCATGCTCAGCGACGATGCGGGCATGCCGCACCAGGTGGTACTGTCGGCACTGGACGATGAGCGGGCGCAGGTCGATCTGGGCGGTCACCACTCGATCGGCATCCTCGAGCTCTCGCACTACTGGTTCGGCGACTTCGTGCTCCTGTGGCGCCCGGACACGCACACCTCGAAGCCGCTCTCGGTCGGCATGCGGGGCGAGGATGTGCGACGTCTGCGCCGCAGTCTGGAGCAGCTGAATGGAGTCAAGAGTGCACAGCCGGCGAGCGATCTCTTCGACGAGCAGCTCAGCGAGCTGGTCCGTCAGTTTCAACGTAAGCACCGGCTCACAGTGGATGGTGTGGCCGGCGTGCAGACTCTGGTGGTGTTGAATGGCGCGACGGCCGACCCCAACTCACCCCTGCTGCAGGTTCAACCTATCCACGGCGGTTGAGCGATGTCGTTCATACTGGACGCGCTGAAGAAGTCGGAGAGCGAGCGGCAGCGTCAAAGCGGGCCTGCCTTGTTCGAGGTGAAAGTCGCGCCGCCCAAGGGGCGCTCACTGCCCTGGGCCGGCCTGCTCGGTGTGTTGCTCGCGGTCAATCTCGCGGTGGTCGGCTGGCTCCTGCTGCGCAGTGCCAGTCGCTCGGCGGGTGCCGCCGCGAGCCCAGTGACCGCGGCCATGCCCGCTGCACCGAGCACGTCCCCAACCCCTGCGCTGCCGGGTCCACCGCTGACTGGCGCGGCCCCCGGCTCATCTTCGGCCACCGCATCGGCAGCCGTCGCACCACCGACGCCCGCTACCGCGGCTGCAGCTAACGAACCGCAAGCCACCAATACGGCGCCGCGCGGCGATGCCGATGCGAGTGCCGAGGATCTCGCACCGGCAGTCGAGCCCCGCAAGGCCACAGGCACGATTGACTCCGCCGTGGTCCGGGCGACCACGAGCGGGCTACCGAGCTATCAGGACGCGGCCGCCGCGCCGGGCGCGAATCTGCCCGCGTTACGCCTCGACCTGCACGTCTACGCGGCACAGCCCGACCAGCGGTTCGTCTTCTTGAACATGGCCAAGCTGCATGAGGGCGATTCTCTGCCGCAGGGAGTGCGCGTAGAAACGATCACACCAGACGGTGTCATTCTCTCGTACCAGGGTACGCGCTTCGTGCTGCTGCGCGAGTGAGCCTCCGTCCGCGCGGCTCAAGTTTGCGGATCGGTCTGCGCCTCGGGTGACTTGGTGCGGTCGAGTGCCGGCCACTGCTTCTCGAGCGCCGGCAGCGGCGCCTCCTTGCCCGTCATGCGCTCGATCGCGATCGCATAGACGGTGACCTGATCGAGGCGCGGGAACAGGCCCCGCGGCCGCACCCACGCCGGATCGCCGTACTTCGCCATGAACGCCTCGAAGAACGCCTGCTTCTTCGCGCGCTCCTCGACGATGCGAATATGGCCGAAGATCACGGCGCTGCGGTAGGCGATCGACGTGTCGCATTCGAAGCGGCCGTAGGGAAATACTTTCCCCGCCTCATCGAGCTCGAAGCACACCGCGGAAGCTTGCTCGACATTGGCGCGTAGATGACCCGTGGCGCGGGTGTTGTGGACCCAGATCTCCCCGTCGAGAAACACATAGAGCAGCGGCACCACGTAGGGCCACGTGCCCGGTCCGACGGTCGCGAGTCGACCGCAGTAGCCACGCGCGATGAGCTCGCGCAGCTGCGCATCGGACATCTGCTTGTCGGTACGGCGGAGCTGTGGCGTATCACTCGTGGGCCGTGGCGTATCACTCGTGGGCCGTGGCGTGTCACTCATCTCATGCACCCAGCTTCATATACCACGAGCGCGTCACAAGCGACCACGCGTCCCCGGGATCACAAGGTCAGCGAGGATCGGGCGGTGATCGGATCCGACGCTCGGTCCGCGGGCGAATCTCTGCACCTGGATCCCCGGCGAGACGAATACATGGTCGATCTGGATTCCAGCCGGGGGCAGAAACGTCGGCCAGGTAGGTTGCCAGCCAGCGCCCTGCGCGGCCCACACGAGGCCGCTCGCAGCGAGAAAACGCCGAAAGTACGGCGAGAACGGGGTGACATTGAAATCGCCCGCGACAATGCACGGCTCGGTTTCCGAACGGACGCGGGTGGCGAGCGCGACGAGCTCCTCATTGCGCTCGCCGGACACTGATAGGCCCAGCGGCCATGCCGCGTGCACGCCGATGATGCGCACGTCACGGCCCTGCACGGCGAGCACGGCCGTGACTGCCGGATCGGTCGTCGGACCGAGCGCGAGCTGCTCTGCGTGCACGATGGGCCAGCGCGACAGCAGCAGCGCACCCCGCACTTCGCTACTGCCGAACGCGAGCGGCCGCGGCGCGGCCGCATAGTACTGAAACGGATAAGCCGCGCGCAGCCGCTCGAAGGCACTGCGCCACTGCGGCGTGATCTCCACGAGCACGACCACGTCGGGGCGCGCCGCGCGCACGAATGTGAGCGCGCGCTCGTACTGCGAATTGTGGTAGAAGACGTTCAGCGCAACGATGCGGACGTTCGTCGGATGGGGGGCAGCCGCGTGGCCTGCAGCGACGAAATCCGGCATCGGTCCGAGGATCGATGCCGCGGCGGCGAGATTGACGATCAGAGTGAGCAACGAGGCCGCAGCCCAGCTCCAGCTGCGCGCCCAAACGAGAACAACGAGAGCGATGAGCGCAAGAGCCGCGTATTGCAGGCGAAAGTGCACCGCGAGGTCACCCAACCACCAGCGGGAGGCACTCGCGGCGAGCAGCGTGGCGAGCAGCACGCAGACAGTGATCCTCGCGGCCGCAGACCTGAGAAGGCCGCGTATGTCGCGCCTCTGGCCGGAACCTCGCTCCATGCACATCACCTCGCTGCAGCGAAATACCGCGGTGCGGGTGCTGCGCCCGCGGGATCAGGCAATGCGGCCGCAGTCGCCGCAATGACCAACTTCACAGAATGCACAGGATCAAGCCACATGTGCTCCGCGCGCCGCGCGCTCGTCGTAAACTCTCGCCACAGGGGTCTTAGTCGCCGCTGGCCAGAGGGTAGCGGAAGGTCGCAATAGTGTCCGAGAGTGCACAGCATCAGGGACAGTTGAGCCTCTCGGCGCGCAGCGAGCCGCCGCAGCTCGACTTGCGCACGGGCGAATCGCTCATCGCGCTCACCTCCGACGACTCCCTGCGGCAGACCCTCTCCGCAGTGGCCCCCGAGCACGCCATCTCCTTCGTAACGAGCGAGGCCGATCTGTCCGCGCGTCTGCTCGCCGAGCCGGCCGGGGTAGCCATTCTCGACACGGCCGCAATCAAGTCGCATGTCGCGGATCTCGCCTTGCGGCTGCGCGTCCAGTTTCCCGACCTGGTGCTGATCGTGGCCGGCGGACCCGAGGATCAAGCGCTGCTCTCGGCGCACGTCACGCAGGGCACGATCTATCGCTTCTTGCACAAGCCGGTATCCGGGCAGCGTGTGAAGCTGTTCGTGGATGCAGCCTGGCGGCGCCACGACGTGGAGCATGCGGCCACCGGCAACTTCGCGGCCCTGCAGTTGCAATCGGCGTCCGCACGCCGCGCCATGTCGCGCCGGCTGCGTGCGGCCGTCCTCGCGTTGAGCATCGGCGCGCTCGGCGTGCTCATCTGGGCGATGGTGCGAGGTCCGGGCGTGTCGGTGAGTCGGGGCAAGGTCGCGATGACACACCCTGCGAGCACCTCCGCGGCCGGTGCGGGTAAGGCGGTGCTCCTGGGCGAGACCGCGCGTTTGCTCGCGCGCGCCGATCTGGCGCTGACGCACGGCGCCCTCATCGCACCCCCGGCGGAGAATGCCGCCGATCTCTACCGCCTGGCCTTGCAACGCGACCCGGCGAATGCGCGCGCACACGCAGGCCTTGCTCAGGTGCTCGAGCGCCTGCTGACCGCAGCGGAGCAGGCCCTGCTCGCCGAGCGTACGGACGATGCCGAGCGCCTGACGAATGCGGCCCGCGCGATCGACCCCGCCAACGTGCGGGTCGAATTTCTCGTGGCGCAGATCGAGAAGGAGCGCGAGCGTGCTCGGGCCGCGCAGGCACATCCGGCCGCCGCCGCGCGCGCTCCGGATCAGGTTGCCCTCGATGCGCGCGTGAACGGCTTTCTGCGCCAGGCGCAGAGTCGCCAGCGCAGCGATTCCTTGCTCGATCCTCCTGAGAGCAGCGCCAAGTTCTTCATCGACTCGGCGGTCGCTCTCGAGCCCGACAATCCGGCGGTCCGCAAGGCCCAGCACGACCTGACGCGGCGCTTGCTCGAGCTGGCGCGCGCGGCGACGCAGGGCGGGAACATCCCCCAGGCTGAGCGCTGGATCCAGGCTGCAGCCGCGGAGGGTGCCAGCGCGGACGACATAGCTAGTCTGCAGCGCGAGCTCGCCAATACACGCATCGCTTCCAAGGCGATCGCGATGGCAAAGCTGTCGGATCTCTTCAATCAGCGCCTCACGCAGGGCCGCCTTGTCGACCCGCCCAACGACAGCGCCAAGTACTATCTCGGGCAGTTGGAGGCGGCCGATGCGACCCACCCCTCCACGGTGCTCGCCCGCGAGGCGCTGAGCGCGCAGCTGCTGAACGAGGCGCGCAACGCCACGCAGAGGAATGATTTCACGGCGGCTCAGGACTGGGCCAACCAGGCGCGCACTGCTGGTGCGAGCGCCACGGACCTGGCTGCGGTCGAGCGCGGCATCACGACCGCGCGCACGGCACCGCCGGCGCCGCCGGCCATCGTCGCGGAAGGCACTCTGCAACGCGTGCGCTACGTGCCGCCGGAGTACCCGGAGGTCGAGGAAGAGCGCGGGCGCGGAGGCGTCGTGAGCATGGAGTATTCCGTGCGGCCCGACGGGTCGGTGTCCGACGTCATCGTCACGGACGCGCAACCGCCCGGTGTATTCGATGCCGCGGCGCTGCGCGCCGTGCGCCGCTGGCGCTACCGACCGGTCATGCGCGACGGACACGCCGTCGAGCAGCGCGTGCGCTTGCGCCTGGTGTTCGCGCCGCAATAACGCGCGCGCCGCACTCCTCAGCGAATGAAAGCGCGCCTCCTGATCGTCGATGCCGACACCGCGTACGGTGAGTGGCTGCGCCATCAGTTGGGCGTGCTGTTCCCCGACGGCATGATCAATCCCATTGATACGGAGCACTTCGCGCGCACCGGCGCGACGCTCACGCGCGCCGACGCCGACCTGCTGCTGCTTGCCGCGGCCTTCGGCGAGGGCCCCGAGGATCCGGAGGCCACCGGACTCGAATGGCTGCGCCAGCTGCGCGACCGGCCGGCCTATCCCGGCGTGATCGTCATCGCCGAGGGCGGCAACGAGCTCAGCGCGGTGCGCGCTCTGCAGCTTGGCGCCGAGGACTATCTGCCGAAGCGACTCATCACGCCCGAGCGCCTGCGCGCAGCGGTGCTGCTCGCGCTGCGTCGCGTGGAGCTGCGCGGGGCGGAGGCTGCGATCAGCGAGAACACCAGCACGACGACCGGCGAGCGCTCGCTGCGCGATCCGATCCCGGGCTACACGATCCGCAAGTCGATCGGCGAGTCCGAGAAGGCGATGGTCTACCTGGCCACGAGCGCGGCGCTCGGCATCGACGTTGCGCTCAAGGTGAGCAAGAGCGAGCCGGACGAGGCCAACGAGCGGCAGTTCCTGGCGCGCGAGCATGCGGCGATCTCCGCGATCCGCCACTCCTCCATCGTCACGATCTATGACTACGGCTCGCACCAGGGGCGCGAGTATCTCGCGATGGAATACTTTCCACGCGGCGACCTCAAGGCGCGACTGCAGCGTGGCATCATCGAGGCCGATGTGCTGCGCTATCTCGAGCTGATCGCGCGTGCGCTCGACGTAGTGCATCAGGCCGGCGTCTTCCATCGCGATCTGAAGCCGCCGAACGTGATGCTGCGTGAGAATGACGAGGTGGTGCTCATCGATTTCGGCCTCGCACGCAACGTGCACGGCAACGTCCAGAGCACGCGCAAGGGCGTGCTGCGCGGCTCGCCCTACTACATGAGCCCCGAGCAGGCGCTCGCCGAGGAGCTCGACGCGCGCACCGATCTGTACAGTCTCGGCATTATCTTCTACGAGATGCTCACGGGTCGTAAGCCCTACACCGGCACCTCGGCCGTGGAAGTGCTGCAGCAGCACGTGAACGCGCCGTTGCCGCGCCTGCCGCGCCAGTACGAGCATCTGCAGGCGCTGCTCGACGGTCTGCTCGCAAAATCACCGGCCGAGCGCCTCGCAAGCGCCGCACAGGTGGTCGAGGCCGTCTCGGGGTTGCGCGCGCTGCGACCCTACGAGGGAAGCACAGTCGTCGCCTGAGCGACGGGACGTGTCGACCGTCGCAGCCGCGGCGTGTTACGTATGTCCCGCAACCGGCTGCGCTTGGGCTACCGCGCTCCGATCCTTGTTGTACATGCGCCCGAGGTACACGCCGACCAGCGCCCACACGGCCGCCAGCACCGCGCCGAGCGCTGCAATGAACGCCGGAGTCCAGCCTGCATTGCCGAGCGCATCCTGCACCTGACTCGATACGGCATCACCGCCGCGATAGATCGTCACGTCGATCAGGTTCTTGACCTTGTAGCGCGTCTCATTGTCGACGGTGCTGAAGAGCATCTCGCGCCCCGGACGGATGAAGGCGTATTCGCCCACGCGGCGCAAGACCATCACGGTGACCAGCACCGCGAAGGTCCCGGTGAGTGCGAGACCGATGAAGCCCAGCACCATCAGCACCGGCACGAAAGTCACGAGCGCGATAACCCCTACACGCTGTGCGATGCGTCCCGTCAGAAACAGCTGAAACACCACCGTCAGCGTCTGCACCACGGTGTCGATGATGCTGAACACCCGCGTGCGGGTCTCCTTGTCGTGGAAAGTATCCGACACGATGCGCAACTGCTCGAAGTACAGAAACGTCGTGGCCGTAGCGAGCAACACGATGAAGCAGGAGATGCCGAGCAGATAAGGAGACTTCACCAAAGCGGTGAAGCCGGCGAAAGGATTACCGCCAAGGGGACGGTCGTCCCGGCCTGAGCCAGCCGTTCCTGACCCCGAGCCGCGCCAGATGTTGATGAGCGTGCGCTGGCAAAGAATGGTGACGACGAACATGGCGGCGCCCATGAAAAGCACGCCCGGATTGCCGATCTGCTTCACCAGCAGCGTGGTCAATGCGGGCCCTACCAGGGCGCCGGCGGTGCCACCCGCCGCAATGACGCCGAAGAGGCGCTTCGCCTGCTCCTTGTTGAACAGTTCGAGCAGAAAGCTCCAGAACACCGACACCATGAACAGGTTGAGCACGCTGATCATGACGTAGAAGAACTGCATGCTGCGCACGTTCTCCGGATAGGACTTGAGCACCAGACCCACCACGGCCAGGGCGAGCGCGATGAAGCCGTAGATGAACGGCAACAGCACCGAGCGGCGCACGCGTGCGACCAGCCAACCGTAGATCGGCACGATGGCGATCGAGGCCACCCAGGTGACCAGGAACAAGTGCGCCACACGCTCGCGGCCGAGAAGCGTGCCCGCTGTCTCACGCACCGGACGCACGGCAAAGTAACCGGCGAAGATGAAGAAGAACAGGACGAAGGCCGCGATGACCGCGGGCATCTCCTTGGGATCAATGTTCGCGCTACGGCCGAGAAACCGTGCCAGTAATGATTTGCTTTGATCGCTCATGGCAGCGGCATCATAGCCAAGGGTTGCAGAGCTTGTCCCGCGTGTCGGCTCTACGTCAGCGAGGCGAGCGGTTGCCCGCGCGCCGGCATCCGGGCACGCAACACTTCGTAACGCCTGCCCAGCTGCAAAGCAACGGCTGCCCAAAACAGGGAGACACCGAAGCCGACGACCGAGCAGCCCACGATGCGCAGCCCCGCGGCGCGCAGACCCGCCTGGATCCAGGCGGCGCTCAAGTCTCCGAAGCGATATACCGCCGTGTCGATGACGTTCTTGGCCTTGTAACGCCCGCTCTGCTCCAGCACGGTAAAACACATTTCGCGGCTCGGCCGCGCGATGGCGTACTGCGCCACGCTGCGCACCACTTGCAGCGCCTGGATCATGAACAGGGTCGGCGAGAGCGCCACGGCCACGAATGCGACCAGCATGATGAGCGGATTGAGCAGCAGACCGGTGGTCACGCCGAAGCGCTGCACGATGCGGCCGAGACCGAATATCAGGATGAGCGCCGAGCAGATGTTGACCGTCAGCGCGATGTCGGCGATGACGATGGCACGGTCCGTGACCGCGCTGAAGGACTTCGCGATGACATCCGTCTGAAAGAAATACGCCACCGTGTTCACGTACGTCATGAGCAGCATGAACAGCGCTTGGTTGCGCGTGTAGGCTGAGTTGATCAGCTCGCGGAAGCCGTCGAAAGGCTTACCGGCGAGCCCATGATCGAACGTCGAGTGCTGCACCAGCGCACCGCTGGCGCGCAGCCGCTCCTTCTCGCGCATCAAGAGGTGAATCAGCCCGATGACGAGCAGGAAGCCCCCCGCAGCGACCCACAGGAGTCCCTGCAAACCCACGGCCGGCACGGTGAACCGGGTGACGAGCGGCCCGGCGATCGCGCCGACACTGCCGCCGGCCGCTACCAGCGCGAATAGCCGTGTGGCCTGTCCGGGCGTGAACAGATCGACCATCAAACTCCAGAACACCGAGATCATGAACAGATTCACGACACTGAACCACACGTAGTAAGCGCCGGCGACCCAGGGGTTCTGCGGCGCTCTGTGGAACAGCGCTGCGAACAGGAGCACGTTGATCAGCCAGAACCAGAACACGCCGGGGAGCAGGCGCTTGAGCTTCACGCGCGAGGCGAGCGCGCTGTAGATCGGCGAAGCGATCAGGGTGCCGACGAAGGTGCCAGTGAAGAGCAGCTGCAACTCATCGACGCCGAAGACCGTGGCCACGGTATCGCGCACGGGGCGCAAGATGTAGTAGCTGCCCAGCAGCATGAAGTTGCAGAGGAACGCGAGCGCGACGGCCTTGCGCTCGTGCGCTTCGATCCGTGCAAAACGCTGCGCGAGAGGCACAAGCCAGGACGCGAATGGCCTCACCGCACGCATGAGGCCGCGGAAGTCAGGCCAGCAAGCCCGCTGCGGGCGCGGCTCTCCTTAGCGCAGCACCGCAAGACGGGCCAGGTTGGTCTGCACCGTCGGATCGCGAGCGGCGCACTCGCTGTACCAGCGGCGTACGCCCTCGAGCAACGCGATGCAGGCTTCGCGCGCGGGCTCATCGTCCCAGTCGATCACATCGGCGGCGGAGACCTGCCGGCGCATCGGTGCCGCACGCGCCAGACGCCGCAAGCGCAGCTGACGCAGCGGCCGCGTGGGCACGCCGGGCCGGCTTTCGATCTCGTGGGCGACGCCGCGTTCGTTTGCGAGCGCGTAGATCTGCTCCGGCGTGGGTACCGACATCGTCGTATCGGATAGCGGTGGCCGCACCCACGACTCGCACCAGTGCAGAAACTGCTCACGGGAGCTTTGCATCGCAGGATGAGCGAGAGCGGCGCAGATGTGCGGAAGGGCAAGGGCGAGCGGCGCGGCTTCGCCCCACAGCCGTTCACGCACCAAGTACTCGATGTCCCCGAGGTAGCTCTCGAGCATCTTCGAGCTGCCATGGCGCATGCGCAGCGGTGCGCGTGCGCTTTCGGCCACGCTCCGGGTTGCAGGGTCCTGTTGGCTCTCGATCGGCATGAACGCGTCCTCTCGGATCAAGTCGGAGCTCGTATGAGGCCGGTCGCGCGCGGGCTGTACTGATTATTCGCGTGTGCGTCCGCTGCCCCGGACCATATTGGCCCAAGCAGTGGCCCTTTGCCAGCCCAGGGACCTATTGACATCGCGCGCGCGGGTATGGCAGCAACGCCACGCGCGCACGCCCGATCCGCCAGCTTGACAGGACAACTGAGTTACGGGTGCAATGTGGGCTCGATGGTTGCTGAGCGGCCTTCCGGAAGCGAGCGCGCCCGAAACACCGCATGCATCTCGTTGACACCACGCTCTTTTATTCGCCGACCAGCGGCGGCGTCAAACGCTATCTCTCGGCTAAGCACGAATGGCTGCGACGCCATACCGCATGGCAGCATTCGATCCTCGTCCCCGGCGACCGCGAGCATATCGAGCGCGGCTCGATCTGCTTTCTGCGCGGACCGCGTCTGCCGGGTACCTTCAACTACCGCCTGCCGCTCAATCCGCGCCATTGGAGTCGTGTGCTCGATCGGCTCGAGCCTGATCTCATCGAGGTCGGCGATGCCTTTCATCCGGCGTGGTGCTCGTGGCGGGTCGCGGAGCACCGCGGAATTCCGCTGGTCGCGTTCTATCACTCGGATTTGCCGCAGATCGTCGGCGCACGCACCGGGCGCCTGAGCGAGCATGCATTCGAGCGCTACCTGCGGTGGTTGTATTCGCGTTGCGATGCGGTGTTCGCACCGAGCCGCATCATGTGTGCCTTTCTGCGCAGCCTCGGGGTGGTGCAGGCCATCTATCAGCCGCTGGGAGTCGACACCGAGCTGTTCCGTCCGGAGCAGCGCACGCTCGACGTGCGGGCCACACTCGGACTGCCGCCGCAGACGCGCGTGCTGTTGTACGCCGGGCGCTTCGCGGCTGAGAAGAACGTCCCGGTGCTGCTGGCGGCCTTCGCGCTTCTCGGCCGCCCCTATCACCTGGTGCTGATCGGCGGTGAGCGCGAGGCGCGCCCCGCGCCCAACGTCACGATGCTTCCGTATCGGGGCGATGGCCGGGAGCTCGCGCGCTGGATCGCATCGGCGGATGCGCTCGTGCATGCAGGCACGCGCGAAACCTTCGGTCTGGTGATCCTCGAGGCCATGGCCTGCGCGCGCCCCGTCGTCGCGGTGCGTGCCGGCGCCATTCCGGAGCTCGTCGACGAGGGCGTCGGCATGCTCGCCGAGCCGTCGAGCGCCCCGAGCCTGGCGGCGGCGATCGCCGCGCTTTATGAGCGCGATCTCGACGCTATCGGAGCGGCGGCGCGCAGCCGGGTGCTGCGCCAATTCACCTGGTCGCGCGCCTTTCAGATTCAGACCGCCGCGTATGCCAGCCTGATCGCTGCGCGTCGCATCTCGCTGGGCGTGCCGAGCGCTATCGAGCTCAGCTGAACCTCGAGAGCCACCACCGCCCGAGAGGATGGGCGGCCACTCCGAGCACCACTCGCCAGAAGAGCCGTTTCATGAGCGGCGCTTGCCGTTCGGGTACCGCGTGCCGAAACTGAGCGCTCACGTCGCGGTGCAGGTAGCTGCGCGCCGCGCTGATCAGCCAGCTGCGATCTTCAGCGCTGATCCGATACTGCTGCGGGCCCAGACATTCGACAGTCGCCGCCGGCAGCTGCGCCGGCAGCTCCGCGGGCGCTGCGCACAGGAAGGCGAGGTGTGCGATGTCGCCGGCCGCTGTGCGCCCGACGAGCGTCAGCCCGAGCGGGCTCGACTCGTCACGCCGGCACTCGACCTCGGCACTGAAGCGCACGACGGTGGCGGGCGTTGAGCTCACACCGAGGGAGCAGCGCCAGCACGCGCAGGGCTCTGGCCTGCGGCTTCTTTGAGTCCCACGCGCAACGACAGCGGCCAGATGATGCGCCGCTCCTCCATGTCATCGCCCCACAGCGCTTGCAGCTTGCGCGCGAGGTCCACCACAGGATCAGTGCCGTAGTGCGCCATGAAGCGGCGCGTGGCCGACCAGCTGCGCACGTAGCCGAGCAGGCGCGTCAGCGCCCAACGCTGTTGCATGTGAAAGACGGGGGATTCGAGCTCTGCGTAGGGGAACGGCAGCGTGCGGTAGCCCTCGTCGACGAGTCGCCGCTCGGCAGGCCAATGGGGTCCGACCACATCACGATTGAATCGCAGCAGCTCCTCATCGAGCGCCGCATCGGGCATGCGCATGCCGCCATAGGTCCATACCGCGAGGGTGCCGCCGGTCCTCAGCACGCGATCGGCCTCGGCGTAGAAGCGTTCCACCTCGAACCAATGCAACGCCTGCGCCACGGTGATCAGATCGACGCAACCGTTCGCGAGCCCGCACTGTTCCGCCGGCGCGACGCGATATTCCACGCGCGGGTGGGGTGCCGCGGCGGCGATCTGCGCGCCGCTCGCATCCGTGCCGAGCACGCGCCCGAAATGCGTCGCGAGGGGCAGCGTCGCCTGGCCACTGCCGCAGGCGCAGTCCCAGGCCAGATCCCGCGCGACCGCAAGCGACGCGAGATACTCGAACAGCTCACGTGGGTAGAGGGGACGAAATTCAGCGTATTGCGTCGCAATCGTCGAGAAGTGATCTTTGAATGCAGCCACGGAGCGGACCCCTCGTCGAGCTTTGCCGATGCTAGCTCACCCAGACCGAATCGCGACAGCCGGCGCACGCGGCGCCGGTGGTGCGCAGTCGCTCACCCGCGTGTCTCGAGCTCCCAGATCGCAAGCGGTGCGCGGCGCTGCACCCAGAAGCCTGCGCCGATTTCCCGGAAGCTGCGGCGCAGGCGCGCGCGGTACCAGTCTCCCGTGCGCAAGTGCACATTGCGGTCCGTGCGACGCTGATCACAGTTGTGGCGCCAGTCGGCGCGCGTCAGTGCGCTGAAATAGAGAACCCCGCGGCACAGGCGGCTGAGATTGGCGAGCGCCCGCGCCGCTCCGCGTGCATCCAGGTATTGAAGCACGTCGTAGCAGACCACGAGGTCGAAGGGCTGCGCCGCGCGATAGTCTTCGATGCGAGCGCACTGCCATCCGTAGCGCGCGCAGAGATACTCGCTCGTGTCCAGACCTGTGTAGGTCGCGCGCTCGAGATGACGCAGAAGGGTAGCGCGCAGCTGTCCCGTGCCGCAGCCGGCGTCCAGGATGCGGCGCACGGGTAGTCCGACGTGCTCCACGAAGGCGGCGATCAACGTCGCTCGTGCGCGTACCTCGTGGGGCGAGATCACCGCGGTGCGGGGATCGAAATAGTAGCGCTGGAAGTAGCTCTGATCGAAGCTCTGCTGTGCAGGTCGAGCGGCTGGCACGATCACTCACACTTCGCGCAGATAGCCCCAAGTGTGCAGCTTGTCGTGATCCTCGAACCAGCGCTCGCCGATGTCGTCCCGATAGTACATGTCGGGAATCATGATGTTGCGGATGCGTGAGTAGGCTTGCGCCTGAGCCTGGCGCATCGACTGACCCACGCCGCATACGATCAGCACCACACCCGAGGTGCCCGCCACGTACCACTGTCCGTTGACCTGCTTCACGTCCTCGATATGGACTTCTTCCGGGATACCCTTCTTGAAGAGGATGGCCGCATTCTTCGAGACCGAGAGGAACGTGGCGTCGTCATCGAACGGAAAAGGCGACACGACGATACGCACTCCGATCTGAAAGCCGCTTTTCACCTTGAGCTTGGGATTCGCGCCGGCGGCGAGATCGCTCAGGAACTGGCCGATCGGGGTGGTCATGCCCTCCTGCTGGATGCTGATCGTGGGATAGCCGAAGCGCGCCGTGAACTCGAGCGGGTAGATGCCGTTGCCGTTGACGATGCAGTTGAGATCCATGTAGCCGACGTAGCCTTCGTCTGCGAGCCGCGACTCCATCTTCTTCAGCGTCGAGTTGAAGAGGCGGTTCGGCCCGCTCCAGAACATGGCCGTTCCCATCTCGCCGGTCGAGGGTCCAATGTTGCCGGGGAACAGCTTCTTGTGCTCGAAATTCACATTGAGGGGGTAAATGAACTCCTTGCCGCTGAAAAACGCTCCGACCGCGATCTCCACCCCTGTGACGCGGCGCTGCAGCTGAAAGATCTTGATCTCATCCGGAAAGGATTTCTTGTAGGCCTCCAGTACGCGGATCACGTCCTCCCCATCCTCCTCGTCGCCGACGAACAGGCGTCGCTTGACGTTGCCGGCGGCGCCGGAGGGCTTGATGACGTAGCGCTCCGGATTTGCCTTCACGTACGCGATCGCCTCGTCGAAGTTGTCGAACTCCCGGTAAGGCAGGATGTTCACGCCGGACTTCTTGAGCTCCTCCTGCCCGAAGGAGCGGTCGTCCTCGAGCCGATCGGTGTAGGCGCTGCCGCCCACCACGTGCTTGCCCCGGGCGCGCAGGCTCGCCGCGATCGCCCCGAGGCCGAGCGTGTCGTCGAACACGATCACGTCGGCCCAGTCGATCTCGCTTTCCCAGTCCGCGACCTTGGGCACGAATCCATCGGCGATGTCCCGGTCCTTCTCATCGCGGATGGAGTACTTGACTTCGTGGCCTTCCTTGGCGACCTGCCAGGCGATATCGCTTATCAGTCCTGTGAAGGATACGAAAAGGAACTTACGATGCTCGGAATTCACACCTACACCTTGATGCATTGCGCGGACTATGCATGAGAGCGCATGGGTTGGCGAGATGCGTGGAGCGGCTGCACACTTTCAGCGGCCCGCGCGCGCAGTGCGCGCAGTGCGCGCAGTCCAGCGGCGATGCTTCGCATCGGTCTGATCTCCGACACTCACGGGCTGCTGCGGCCGGAGGCCAAGCAGGCACTCGCGGGCGTCAGCCACATCGTGCATGCGGGCGATGTGGGGGCTGCAGCGGTGCTCACCGAGCTCGCGAAGCTCGCTCCGGTGCACGCGGTGCGCGGCAATAACGACCGTGGCGCCTGGGCCCGGCGGCTACCGCTCAGCGCATCCCTCGAGCTCGAGGGCGTCGGCATTCTCGTCTTGCATGATCTCAAGGAGCTCGACATCGACCCGGTAGATGCCGGACTCTCGGTGGTCGTCGCGGGCCATTCCCATCGGCCGCTCATCGAGCGCCGCGACGCTGTGTTGTACGTCAATCCGGGTAGCGCGGGTCCGCGCCGCTTCAGCCTTCCCGTGACGGTTGGCTTCCTGGAATTGGCCGCTGGTGCGGCTCATGCGCGGATCCAGCCGCTTCTATGAACCACTCGACTGCGCGCCGCGCCACCTCGGCAGGAATGCGGTGACCCCCGTCGAATTCGACGTACTGCAGCTCGAGCCCCATGCGCTCGAGCTGTCCCAGCAAGCGATGGCTGCAGGCCTCGAGCGGCTGGATCTCATCGCGCGTGCCGTGCGAGACGAACACTCGCGGTCGGCCGACCTCCTCGGTGAGCAGCACGAAGCCCGGCGAGAAGGCAATCACGTGCGTGAACAGATCGCCGTTGGCAACCCCGAGCGTCAGCGCGTAGGAGGCGCCGTCCGAGAAGCCGCCGACCGCCACATGCGCAGGATCCACGGCGTAGGTGGAGAACACCTGCGCGAGCGCCTTGTTCACGGTCGTCAGATCCGGAGCTGACCGGCCGAATACCACGTCCCAGGTGTAGTCCGTGGATGCGGGAGCGACGAGGATCAACCCGGTCTCATCGGCCAGATTCTGCAGGATGCCGAGCCCATGGTGAGCATGCCCGCCGGAGCCGTGCAGCACCAGCAGGAGCGGATTCGGCTGCGTATGGCGATAGCTTTGCGGGACGTACAGGTAGCCGTCGTGCATACCACCCGCCTCGAGTGGTTGCAGCCCGAGCGCGGCCGGCTTCTCAACGGCCGAAGGGCGGGCATCCAAGCGGGCGCGACGGGCCATAAAAATTGAGCTCCTCATGGCTGCGCGCCGCAAGATCCAGGCCCGGCACCGCACCCTGCATTGCCCCCGGCGAGCCCCTGAGAGTAGGCTGCGCGCCATGCCGAGGTACTCGCATGCCCCGCAGCCGAGCACGGAGCGCCGCTCGCCGCTTTGGCCGTGGCTGTTGATGCCTGCGGTGGCGCTCGGGATCTTCTGGGCGCTGTACAAAGTGCGGCACGCGACCGAGGTCGGACCCGTGCCCGGTCCTAACGCGGAAGCCTCCACCGACTCAGGTCCCTGACACCGCTGCATGACTGCCCGCCGCACCTCCGCCTCCGCTCGTGTCCCGCGAGTCGGTTTCGTAAGCCTCGGCTGCCCCAAGGCACTGGTCGACTCCGAGCACATCCTGACGGGCTTGCGCGCCGAGGGCTACGCGATAGCTCCGAGCTATCGGGAAGCGGACCTCGTCGTCGTCAACACCTGTGGGTTCATCGAGGCAGCGATCGACGAGTCCCTGCAGGCGATCGGCGAGGCGCTTACGGAGAACGGCCGCGTCATCGTCACCGGATGCCTGGGAGCGAAGCCGGAGCGCATTCTCGAGCGCCATCCACGCGTGCTCGCGATCACCGGTCCGCATGCGCACGAGCAGGTACTCGAGGCGATCCACGAGCATCTGCCGCCCCGGCACGATCCGTTTCTGGATCTCGTGCCGCCGCAGGGCATCCGTCTCACACCGGCGCATTATGCGTATCTGAAGATCTCCGAGGGCTGCAACAACAAGTGCAGCTTCTGTGTCATTCCGCAGCTACGCGGTCGGCTTGCGAGCAGGCCGATCGACGCTGTGCTGCACGAGGCGGAGCGTCTGGTAGCGGCAGGCGTGAAGGAGCTACTGGTCATCTCGCAGGACACCAGTGCCTATGGCGCCGACCTGCGCTATCGCGATGCGCTGTGGCGGGGCGAACGCCACGCCACGCGTTTCATCGACCTGGCGCGCGCGCTCGGCTCGCTCGGGGTATGGGTGCGATTTCACTATGTCTATCCCTATCCGCACGTCGATGAGGTGATTCCGTTGATGGCGGAGCGCCGCGTGTTGCCCTACCTCGACGTGCCGTTTCAGCACGGCAGTCCGAGCGTGCTCAAGCGCATGCGCCGTCCGGCGCACAGCGAGAACACGCTTGCGCGCATCCGCTCCTGGCGTGCCGAGTGTCCCGAGCTCACGCTGCGCAGCACGTTCATCGTGGGGTTCCCGGGCGAGACGGAGGGCGAATTCGCCGAACTGCTCGCCTGGCTCGAGGAGGCTGAGCTCGACCGCGTCGGTTGCTTCAAGTATTCACCGGTGGAGGGCGCGGCTGCCAACGCACTCGCCGACCTCGTGCCCGGCGAGGTGCAAGAGGAGCGCTATGCGCGCTTCATGGAATGCGCGCGCGACATCAGTGCACGCCGGCTCGAGCGGCGCATCGGCAAGCATCTCGAGGTGCTCGTCGATACGGTCGACGCGGCTGAGGGTGTCGCAGTGGCGCGTAGCAGCGCGGATGCGCCGGACATCGACGGTGTCGTGCGCGTGAGCAACGGGGCAAAGCTGCGTCCGGGCGAATTCGCCGAGGTCGAAGTCACCGCAGCAGACGCTTACGACCTTCGGGCCCGGCTCATCGAGCGGACCGCTTCGCGACCGCGCGGAGCGTGCGCGGCGTCACGAGCCAGTTGAGCTGTCCCTGACCCGCTCGCGGTAGAGCGGCGAACGACAGCGAGATGACACCCCCCTTCTTGAGCTCGCAGCCCACGCGTGCGCCGGCACCGGCGATGCACACGGCGAGCAGATCCGTGAGATTGGGCTCGTGGCCGACCAGTGCGAGGCACTCGACGCTTTGATTGCGGATGAGCGCCAGCGCCTGAGCCGGCGTGCGCCCGGGCGCCAGCTCCGCGGCCTCGATCGCCCGCGGCCAGCCGGTGACGCTCGTCAGGATCTCCGCCGTCTGGCTTGCGCGCACGAGCGGGCTCGTCAACACGCACTCGATCGTGCCGACGATGCGCTCCAGACCGGCCGCTGCCTGGCGAAACTTCTTCATGCCCTCCGCTGTGAGCGGCCGCTCGCGATCGTCGGGCCATCGTTTGCGGTCGCGCTCGTACGCGGGTGCATGCCGGATGAGGTAGACGCACAGCACACGCGAATTGTATGGTGCTCGCCCCACTTGCGTGTATTTCCGTGCAGACGCTTCAGCTCGGCAGGTCTGGTCCCACCATCTCGCGCATCGGCCTCGGCTGCATGGGCATGTCGGACTTCTATGGCTCAGCCGACGAGGTCGAGAGCAGCGCCACGATCCATGCGGCGCTCGATGTCGGCATCACGCTGCTCGATACCGGCGACTTCTACGGCATGGGGCACAATGAGATGCTCCTCGGCCGGGCACTGCGACAGCGAGCGCGCGGCAGCTTCCTGCTCAGCGTCAAGTTCGGCGCGCTGCGCACGCCCGAGGGCTCGTTCTCGGGTATTGATTGCCGCCCGCAGGCCGTCAGGAACTTCGCGGCGTACAGTCTCAAGCGTCTCGGCACCGACTACATAGACATCTATCGTCCGGCACGCCTCGATCCCAACGTGCCCATCGAGGAGACCGTCGGTGCAATTGCCGATCTCATCCGCGCCGGCCGGGTACGCTATCTCGGGCTCTCGGAAGCCGGAGCCGAGACGCTGCGGCGCGCGCATGCCGTGCATCCCGTTGTCGATCTGCAGATCGAGTATTCGCTGATGAGCCGCGGCATCGAAGCAGGGCTGTTGCAAAGCGCCCGCGAGCTGGGCGTTGCGATCACGGCTTATGGAGTGCTGTCGCGCGGACTGCTGAGCGGCACGCTCCCCGTCCAGGGACTCACCGGTCTGCGCACTCACATGCCGCGCTTCCAGGGAGAGAACTACCGGCGCAATCTGCAGCTCGTCGACGCCCTGAGTGCCATCGCGCGCCGCAAGGGCGTCACGCCCTCGCAGCTTGCGATCGCCTGGGTGCTCTCGCGCGGCGAGGACATCGTGCCGCTCATCGGCACCAAGAGCCGCGCGCGGCTTGCCGAGGCCGTTGCCGCACTCGGCATGCGCTTGAGCGAGGCGGAGCTCGCCGAGCTCGAGACGGCAGTACCCGCGGCCTCAGTGGCCGGCACGCGTTATGCCGCCGAGCAGATGGCCCACCTGGATAGCGAGCGCTGAGCGAGCCGACGCTCAGTTGACGGGTTCGAGCTCCACATGTGAGCGGCGGCGCACTCGCTCGGGCGGCAGCGCCGGGCGGCCGAGGACCAGATCCGATGCCTTCTCAGCGATCATGACCACGGCGGCATTGGTGTTGGCGCCCGGGACCGTCGGCATGATCGATGCGTCGGCCACGCGCAGACCCTCGACACCGCGCACCCGCAGCTGTGGGTCGACGACTGCCTGCGCGCCCGTCCCCATGCTGCAGGTGCCGACCGGGTGCTGCGTGACCGATGCGCTCTCGCGGATATAGGCGTCGAGCTCGGCGTCCGATTGCAGCGTCACCCCCGGGCGGATCTCCCGGCCGACGATCTCGGATTGCGGCGCGGTCCGATAGATTTTGCGGGCGGTCGCGATCCCGCGCCGTGCGATCTCGAAATCGGAGGGCTCGGCGAACGAGTTCAGCTGGATGCACGGAGCATCCAGCGGGTTCGCCGAGCGCAGCGTGACGTAGCCGCGGCTCTTTTGGTGCAGGACCACGACGTCCGCCGTGATCCGATGCTCCTGTTTGCCCGTGAAGAGCGGAAACCAGAACTTCGCGTCCATGCGCACCGGATTGCACATGAGCTGCACATCGGGCTGCGTGAGACCCGAATGCGTGCGCACCACGACATTGCAGCTGTTGATCTGCGTTGCGAATGCACCCGTGCCGAACAGAGCCCATTGCATGACGGAGAAAGCCGCGCGATCAAAGCGCAGCTCGTTGAGAAAAGTGACGGGCAGGCGTGCCGCGAACTCCACCGGAATGTGCGGATGCTCTGACAGGTTGCGGCCGACACCCGGCAGATCGACGCGCGGCGTGATGTCGTGCTTGCGCAGCTCATCGGCCGGCCCGATTCCCGAGAGCATGAGCAGCTGCGGCGAGTTGTAGGTGCCGCCGGCGAGGATCACCTCGCGCTGCGCGCGCACCTGGTGCAGACGCTTCTCTTGATTGAACTCCACACCGACTGCGCGTCCTCCCTCCAGCAAGACACGCGTCACCTGTGAATCGAGCGTCACCGTGAGATTGCGCCGCCCCATCACCGGATGCAGGTATGCCCAGGAGCTGCTCGAGCGGCGCCCGCGGCGATCGATCGTCACCTCACCGCGCGCGAAACCCTCTTCGATGTCGCCGTGAATGTCGTCGGTCGTATTGAAGCCGGCGGACGCCGCCGTTCGCATCAGCCGGTCGTGCAGCAGGCGCGTCGTGTCGATGGCACACACGTACACCGGGCCACGGTCGCCGTGATATTTCGTGGCCCCCCGCCAGCTGCTCTCGGAGCGCTTGAAGTAAGGGAGCACGTCTTCGTAGCCCCATCCCGTGCATCCGAGCTGCCGCCACGTGTCGAAGTCGAGGGAGTGGCCGCGCATGTAGAAGAGGCCATTGATCGAGCCCGAGCCGCCGAGCACCCGCCCGCGGGGTAGCGGAATGCGCCGGCCGTTCAAATGCGGCTCGGGCTCGCTGAAATAGCCCCACGAGAAGCGCGGCTGCAACATCGCCCGGAGAAAGGCGAGCGGCATGCGCAGCAGATAGTGATGATCGCGGCCGCCGGCCTCGAGCAGCAGCACCGAGCGATTCTTGTCTTCGCTCAGCCGGCTCGCCAGGACGCACCCGGCGGAGCCCCCTCCGACGACAATGTAATCAAAAGATTGCGTGGGCTCGCTCATAACACGGGGTCCCCCGGCGGCGCGGCAGCCGCGTGCCCGCCACGGTCAACGCCGGGCGGCTGCGCCGACGTAGCTTATGTGATTGTGCTGCGGCTCACCGGATTATGCCGTCACGCACGCGCGGGCGTCGACGTCGCTGGCCCAGGGCCGATCATTCCACCGTGACGCTCTTGGCTAGATTGCGCGGCTGATCCACATCGGTGCCCTTCAAGATCGCAACGTGATAGGCGAGCAGCTGCAGCGGAACCGTGTACACCGCGGGCGCCTGAAAATACGACACATGCTGGGGCATGTTGATGACGGTCACTCCGTCTCCCTCGGTGAGCCCGGCCTTGGGATCGGCGAACACGATGAGCTCACCGCCGCGCGCACGCACCTCCATGAGGTTGGATTTGAGCTTCTCGAGCAGATCGTTGTTGGGTGCGACCGTGATCACCGGCATCTCGGCATCGACGAGCGCGAGGGGGCCGTGTTTGAGCTCGCCGGCCGGATACGCCTCGGCGTGAATGTAGGAGATCTCCTTGAGCTTCAGCGCGCCCTCCATGGCGATGGGATGCAGCGCCCCGCGTCCCAGGAACAAGGCATGGCGCTTGTCGGCGAAGCGTTCGGCGAGCTTGTGAATGAGCGAATCGAGCGCGAGCGTCTTCTCGATCAGCGCCGGCAGCTCGATGAGCCGCATGACGAGGCCGCGCTCACGCTCGCTGTCGGCGCCATGATGCTTCGCGAGCGCGATCACCAGCATGCCGAGCGCGGCCAGCTGCGTGGTGAAGGCCTTGGTTGATGCGACGCCGATCTCCGGTCCGGCGCGCGTCAGCATCACGAGCTCGGACTCGCGCACCAGCGAGCTCTCTGGCGCGTTGCAGATGGCCAGTGCCGAAAGATAGCCCGCCTGCTTGGCGAGACGCAGCGCGGCGAGCGTGTCCGCCGTCTCGCCCGATTGGGAGATGGTCACGAACAGCGCGTTGCGCGGCACGACGGGATTGCGATAACGATACTCACTCGCGATTTCCACGGCGCACGGCAGCTTGCAGATCTGCTCGATGAAGTAGCGCGCCACCACGCCGGCGTGGAAGCTCGTGCCACAGGCGACGATGTGCACGTACTCGGTCTGCTTGAAGATCTCGGTCGCGCGCGGCCCGAAGGCCGCCTCGAGCAGCCGGCCGTTGGCGACCCGCTCCTGCAAGGTGTTCGCGACGGCGCGCGGCTGCTCGTGGATCTCCTTCAGCATGAAATGCCGATAGGGTCCTCTCTCGGCGGCATCGGCGCTGAGCTCGGATTCGCGCACCGGGCGCTCGACGCTGCTGCCCTCGCGATCGATCACGCGCACCGACTTGCGCCGAATCTCGGCAATATCCCCCTCCTCGAGGAACATGAAGCGGCGCGTAACGGGCAGCAGCGCTGCGACGTCAGAGGCGACGAAATTCTCCTCGACGCCCACGCCGATCACCACCGGACAGCCTTCGCGGGCGAGAATGATGCGCTCCGGATCGCTCTCGCTGACGACCGCGAGCGCGTACGCGCCCTCGAGCTCGGCGACGGTGGCGCGCACGGCCTTGAATAGATCGTTGAGGGTGCGCAGATGATGATGGATGCGGTGGGCGATGACTTCCGTGTCGGTCTCCGAGGTGAACTGGTAGCCAGCACGCTCGAGCTCCGCGCGCAGCTCTTGGTGATTCTCAATGATGCCGTTATGGACGATCGCGAGCCCGTCGTAGGACACGTGCGGGTGCGCGTTGCGCTCGCTCGGAACCCCGTGCGTCGCCCAGCGTGTGTGTGCAATGCCGACCTTGCCGTGCGGCGGCTGACGATCGATCGTGTCCTGCAGCACCTGTACCTTGCCCACGGTGCGCAGTCGCGTGAGACTCTGCGAGCCGTTGAGTACGGCGATGCCCGCGGAATCGTAGCCTCGATACTCGAGCCGGCGCAGACCCTCCATCAGAATGGGAACGACGTTCCGATCGGCGATCGCGCCGACGATTCCGCACATGATTGATCCCTTAACTTATTGCGACAGCCACGCGGTCCGTCGAAAGTCGGTAGTTTGCCTCAATCATGCTCGGTGCGCCGAATCCAGACGGCACGTGCCGCGCACGCCCGGTGCCGGTCCCGGTAACCTCGTGGGGGCGGCTGCGCTGGCTCCCTGGTTCACTCGTGCGGTAAGGTCTCGAATATGTCGAGCCCGCGGCAGAGCATGATCTTGGTCACCGGCGGAGCCGGATTCATCGGCTCGAACCTCGTCGCTGCGCTAGCGCAGCGCGGTCTTCGGGTCGCCGTCTGCGACCGGCTGCGGCAGGGTGAGAAATGGCGCAACCTGCGCAAGGCGCAGCTGCACGATATCGTGACCCCAGAATCGCTGCTGCCCTGGCTGCAGGCGCACGGGGACGAGCTCGATACGATCGTGCATCTGGGGGCCATCTCTTCTACCACGGAGCCGGATGCGGACCTCATCGTCGAAGTCAACTTTCGGCTGTCGACCAGCCTCTGGCGGTGGTGTGCGGCGCACCGCAAGCGCCTGATCTACGCCTCATCGGGAGCGACCTACGGCGCCGGGGAGCACGGCTTCAACGACGACGACTCACCTGCCGCGCTGCGGCTGTTGCGCCCACTCAACGCCTATGGCTGGAGCAAGCACCTGTTCGATTGCTGGGTGTCACGCGCCGTCGCCGACGGCGCACCGCTGCCGCCGCAGTGGGTCGGTCTCAAGTTCTTCAACGTCTATGGGCCCAACGAATATCACAAGGACTCGATGCAGAGTGTAGTCGCCCAGAAATATCCCGTGGCGGCCGCCGGAGATCCCGTAACACTGTTCCGATCGTATCGTGCGGACGTTCCCGATGGCGGTCAGAAGAGAGACTTCGTGTATGTCGAGGATTGCGTGGAGGTGATGAGCTGGCTGCTGGATCATCCGCAGGTGAGCGGCCTCTACAATCTCGGCTCTGGGCACGCCCGCAGCTTCGAGGACCTGGCACGAGCGCTCTTTCGGGCGCTCGGCCGGCCGGCCGTCGTGCACTACGTCGAAATGCCGCCCAGCCTGCGAGCGAACTATCAGTATTTCACCGAGGCTCGCATGGAGCGCCTGCGGCAGGCGGGTTACACGCGCCCGTTCACCGCTCTCGAGGAGGGCGTGCAGGCGTACGTGCAACGCTATCTATCGCAACCCGACCCGTACCGATGAGCGCGGGCCCCGCCTCAGCATGAGAGTCAGGCATGTCATCGTCGACCGCGACGGGGTGCTGAATCGGGAATCACCGGACGGCGGCTATGTGATGCAGCCGGGGGATTTTCACTGGCTCCCCGGAGCGCTCGCCGGACTCGCCGCGCTGCACCAGGCCGGAATCCGGATCTCAGTCGCGACGAACCAGGCGGGGGTCGGCCGCGGCGTTATGAGGCTCGAGCAGCTGCAGGCTGTGCACGAGCGCATGCAAGCTGAAGCTGCCGCCGCCGGTGGGACCCTCGCTGCGGTCCTGTTCTGCCCACACTCGCCCGAGGAGCACTGCGAATGCCGCAAGCCTGCTGCGGGGCTCATCCGCAGCGCCATTGCGGACTCCGACATCGCCGCTGCGGAGACCCTCATGGTCGGCGACGACGAGCGGGACCTGGAGGCGGCGCGGCGGGCCGGCGTGCGCGCGGTGCTGGTGCGAACCGGCAAGGGACGCGCGGCAGAGGCGCAGCTTCGGGACATCGAAGTAGCGGTTTACGATGACCTCGCGCAACTCGCGCACGCTATCGTGGCTGAACAGGCCTGAAGGGAAATCCGACGATGTCTATTCCGCAGGTGTTCTCCGAGCACGCTCGCGTTGCGGCTCAGGCTGCCGAGCAGTTACCGGCCATTCTCGAGCGGGTCGTGCAGGCGTTCGACACCTGCCTCGCGGGTGGACACAAGATTCTCGCCTGTGGCAACGGGGGCAGTGCCGCGGACGCCCAACACCTCGTGGCCGAGCTCGTAGGCCGGTTCCGGGAGGAACGCCGCGCCCTTCCGGCCATCGCGTTGAACGCGGATACGGCGATCCTGACAGCGCTCGCCAACGATTATGGCTACGAGCGCGTGTTCGCGCGGCAGATCGAGGCGCTGGCGCATCGTGGAGACGTCCTCGTCGCGATCAGCACGAGCGGCAGTTCGCGCAATGTGGTTCACGCGGCACAGAGCGCGCGTGGCCTGGGATGCACGGTTGTGGCGCTGACCGGCGAGAGCGGCGGGCAGCTCGCCGCCCATGCGGATCTGCTCATTCGCGCACCATCGAGCGTGGTCGCACGCATCCAGGAGATGCATACGCTGTGCATTCACGCAATTGCAGCGGGCCTCGATGAACTGCTGCATGAGCGCACGATACTATGAGCGATACAGCGCTCGCTGCGGACGTCGGCACGCTGCTCCCGGTCCTGGATCGGTATACCGAAAGCCATGTCTGGGTCGTCGGTGATGTCATGCTGGACGAGTACGTCCTGGGAGCCGTGGATCGCATCTCGCCCGAAGCCCCGGTTCCGGTGGTACGGGTGCGCGAAACGGAGTATCGGCTCGGTGGGGCGGCGAACGTCGCGCGGCAGATCGCAGCGCTCGGTGCCCGGGTCAGCCTCGCCGGAATCGTTGGCAGCGACGACGCCGGAGGCGAGCTTCTGCGGCTGTGTACAACCGCAGCCATCGACATACGCGCCGTCCTTCAGCTTGAGCAACGTCGCACCACGCGCAAGCTGCGCGTGCTCGGTCACAGTCAGCAGTTGCTGCGCCTCGATTGGGAGGACGCGAAGGCATGCGATGAGCAGCTGAGCGCGACCATCGTGTCACGGCTTGCGGAGGGCCCCCGGCCGGACGCTATCGTCCTGAGCGACTACGCTAAAGGCGTCTTGACGCCCGCGGCCATCGCCGCACTCGCGCGGCTGCGCGCCTCGGCTCCCCTCCTGGTCGATCCGAAGAACCGTGACTTCGGCATCTATCGTGGCGCTACGATCGTCACGCCGAATCTCAGAGAGCTTGAGGCTGCCGCGGGTCGCACGCTCGATCCAGACGACATCGCAGATATCGTAGCCGCGGCGCGGCCGCTCGCGGCCGCCGCGGGACTCGAGGCCATGGTCGTAACGCTGGGCGATCGTGGCATGCTTCTGGTTCCCACGCAGGGCGAGGATTTCTTGGTGCCGGCCGTGCAGCGCGCCGTTTACGATGTAACCGGAGCAGGTGATACGGCGATTGCCGTTCTCGCGCTGTCGCTCGCCGCGCGTGCGCCGCTCCGCCATGCCGTGCGCATCGCGAATGCCGCCGCCGGCGTCGCAGTGGGTCAGGTTGGTACCGCGGCGGTCGACAAGGACGCCATCCGCAACGCGCTCGCGGCGCTACCGGAGAGCAAGATACTGGCTCGGGACGAGCTCGCGGCGCGTGCCGCATCCTGGCGTATGGCCGGCAAGCGCATCGTGTTCACGAACGGCTGCTTCGATCTGTTGCATTCCGGGCATCTCGCCCTGCTGAGCAGCGCGGCAAGTCTCGGCGACGTGCTGGTGCTCGCCATCAACAGCGATGCGTCGGTGCGCCGTTTGAAAGGGGCCGAGCGTCCTCTGGTGCCTCAGGCTGAGCGGGCGGCACTCCTCGCTGCACTCGGATTCGTCGCTGCCGTGACGATCTTCGACGAGGATACGCCCCTGCAGATCCTGCAACACGTCCGTCCCCATGTGCTCGTCAAGGGCGGAGACTACACGCCTGACCAGGTCGTCGGACGCGAGTTCATGGAATCGATCGGCGGCCGTGTGGTGCTCGTGCCGCTTGTCCCGGAGAAATCCACCTCCGCACTGGTGGAGCGCATTCGCGGCGGCAATCCGGGTCGCTAAAGCCGGCGGCATCGACCATGGCCTACGAGCTGAATCGCAACGAGCCTGGAACGCTCGCGGCGCGCCACATTCTGCGCCAGCAGGTGAGACGCGCTCTGCAGGCGCTCGCGCGGCGCGAGCTGTCGGATGCGGCCGTCCATTCGGCCCGCAAGGATTTGAAGAAGGCACGCGCGACCCTACGGTTGCTGCGCCCCGCGCTGGGCGACACCACGTACAAGCGCGAGAACGCGGCGCTGCGCGATGCGGCGCGACCGCTCAGCCTGGCGCGTGACAGCACGGCACTGCTCGCGCAGCTCGACAAGCTCATCGATCGCTACGGGACAACCGCCCGCGAGCTCGCGCTCGACACGTTGCGGCAGGAGCTGCGCCGGGAGCATCGCGCGGCGCGCCGCAAGCTGCGCCAACGCGAGATGCTGACTCCCCACCTCGCCGCGCTGCAAGGTGTGCACGACCGCAGTGTGCGCTGGCGCGTGGGCAGGCACGGCTGGACGATCCTCGGTGCAGGGCTGAAGGGTGTCTATGCGAGCGGACGTGGAGCGCTCGGCGTGGCACGCGGCAAGCGCTCACCAGAAAACCTGCACGAATGGCGCAAGCACGTGAAGTACCTGTGGCATCAACTGCAGCTCCTGACACCGCTCTGGCCCGGGCTCCTCGGAGAGCTGGCGGACCAGGCTCACCAGCTGGCCGACTACCTGGGAGACGACCATGATCTCGCGGTGCTGCGGGTGAAGGTCTTGGAGCGTCGCGACCTGTTCCCGGACCTCGCCACGCGCCGCGGATTGCTCGCGCTAGTCGATCAATGCCGTACCGAGCTCGAGGACAAGGCCGTGGTGCTGGGGGAGCGCATCTTCGAGGAGAAGCCGCAGGCATTCGCGGCCCGCCTGGGCCAGTACTGGAGTGGCTGGCATCGCGTGCGCAGTTGACCGATAGGCGCCCGGGCGCGGCGGCGCGTCATCGCGAGCGCGGACCTTACTCAGACGTCGCGCTCAGACGTCGCGCTTCTTGGGCCGCTGCCAACCGGCGATTGAGACCTGCGCGGTGCGCGCCAGCGTCAGCTTCCCCGCAGGAGCATCCTGAGTGATCGTGGATCCGGCGCCGATGGTCGCTCCGGCGCCGATGCTCACTGGAGCGACCAGCATGCTGCCCGAGCCGATGAAGGCACCCGACTCGATATGGGTCTCGGATTTGTTCACGCCGTCGTAGTTGCACGTCACGGTGCCCGCACCGATGTTGACGCCATCGCCAACCGTGGCATCACCGAGGTAGGTCAGATGATTCGCCTTGCTGCCGGCGCCGATGCGAGTGTTCTTGACCTCAACGAAATTGCCTATATGCGCCTCGCGTGCGAGCACCGAGGCGGGTCGGATACGCGCAAAGGGCCCGATGATGCACGCGGGCCCGACGACGGCTCGGTCGACAAGGCAATTGGCATGTATCTGCGTGTCGGGCCCAATCTCGCTGTCGCGCACCAGGCAGTTGGGCCCGATGCGGACGCGATCGCCGAGCTTCACGCGACCCTCCAGCACGACATTCACATCAAGCACTACGTCGCGGCCCGCCTCGATCTGCCCACGCACGTCGAGCCGGGCTGGGTCGATGACGGTGACGCCGGCCAGCATGAGATCGCGGACCTGTAGGCGCCGGTACTCGCACTCCACGGCTGCCAGTTGCAACTTGTCATTCACACCGAGAACTTCTGCGGTCGTTGCCGCAAGCAACGGTGTCACCGTGACGCGCTCGGTGACCGCCATCGCAATGACATCGGTCAGATAGTATTCGCGCTGCGCGTTGTCGCTGCGCAGTCGGGCGAGCCAACTTTTGAGCGGCTTCGCAGGTGCTGCCAGCACGCCGGTGTTGATCTCCTTGAGGGCGCGCTCCTTGGGAGTGGCATCGCTCTGCTCCACGATTCGCCGCACGCGGCCGCGCGCATCCCGAATGATCCGCCCATAGCCGCTCGGCTCATCGAGCCGTGCCGTGAGCAGCGCGACGGCGCTTGGGCCGGCCTGGTGCACGAGCTCGGTGAGCGTTGCGGCGCGCATCAAGGGCGTATCGCCGTAGAGAACGAGCACCAGATGCTCATCGCTCAGGTGAGGCGCCACCTGCAGCAGCGCGTGGCCGGTGCCGCGCTGCTCCGACTGCAAGATCCATTGCACCGGTAGGTCGCTCAGAGCTTTGGGCACCGAGTCCCCGCCGTGGCCGTACACGACATAGACGGCCGCGGGCGCGAGGCGTAGCGCGGTCTCGGTCACGTGGCGCAGCAACGGTCGGCCGGCGAGCGGTTGCAGAACCTTCGGCAGGTCGGACTTCATCCGCTTTCCCTGGCCCGCCGCGAGAATCACGATGGACAGAGCGAGCGTGCGTGGTCGACTCGGGCGCTGCGCCTCCCTCGAACGCTGCGGCTCGCTCGAGCGTCGCGGCGCAGCTCGCCGTGCTCGTGGCAATGTTCGGCCCCGCTGACTGGATTTACCCCCCTTCATCGCGCGCCAGCTCAGCCGCTGCGCTCTGGGCCACGCGCGCTACAGGCGCGGGCCTCCGGGAGACCCTGCAGCTTCGCGTGCATGCCTGCGCCCACGTAGAGCTGCGGATTCGAGTGGATCTCGCCCTCCGCGGTCTCGCGCCGGCGGATGATGCCGCGCGCATCCACGAAGGCATCCTCGAGCGAGCAGGTCCGCGTGAGCGCATCCTGAAACAGCGCCTCACCGAAGTACGTGAGGTCGCGATCGTCTGCGCAGCCGAAGGAGCTATGACGTGCGTCGGCGGCAGTCATGACGAGCGTGGAATCGCTCTTGAGCGGTGGGATGAAGATACCTGCATAGCACGCGGAGGCGACCACGACCCGCCACCGAATGCCTGCATGGTCGAGCGCCGCACGCAGGTCCTCGGGAGCGAGCGCATCATCGACCAGCTTGCCGTTCGTGAGCGCGATACCGTCTTCGCGCGAGCCGTGAGAGGTGAGCACGAGCATCAGCACGTCCTCACCCCTGTCCATGCGTGCAGCGATGAGCTCGAGCGCGTAGCGTAGATTCTGGAGCGTCGCCAGCGGATAGCTGTGGCGGTCATGGACATCGTTCACCAGCTCGAGCGAGCGCGCGCCGGAGCCAAAGTGCTCCGCGAACACACGCTCGGCGAGCTCCGCCTCCTTGCGGAACACCCGTTGCTCGCCGTAGCCCGCGAAGCCTACGAAGAATACGTTCGCCACGCCGCTGCGCCGCGGCGCCATGTGCGCGACGGCCTGCGCGATGCGTTGCTGCTGCTGGGTCGCTGCCGCGTGCTCGGTCGCGGCTTGCGCGAGCCGCGGAATTCCCGACGCGAGAGTGGCCAGGCACAGCGCCAGTGAGCATGCAACCCGCAGCGCGGCCTGGCGCAAGCGAGGCATGGAGTGCTCAGCCGCGAACCTTGCGCAGCCGCTCGATCACTTTGAGCTGCGCGGCCGCGCGCACCAGCTCCGCCTGCGCATGCGCCAGGTCGATCTTGTCGGCCTTGGAACGCAGAGTCTCCTCCGCACGCTGCTTGGCGGCGAGTGCCGCGCCTTCATCGATATCCCGGGCTCGCAGCGCGGTGTCGGCGAGCACGGTCACGCGATTGGGCTGCACTTCGAGCGCGCCGCCACCGACGTAGAAGGGCTGCTCCTCGCCCTCCAGGGGCTTCACACGCACCTCACCGGGCTTCAGCAGTGTCAACAATGGGGCATGACGCGGCAGGATCCCCAGCGGACCCTGTGAACCGGGGACGTACACCTCGCGTGCCTCACCCGAGAATATCTGGCCCTCGGCGCTGACGATGTCGACGTGAATGGTATCGGCCATGAGAGTCTCCCGCCGCGACGCGCCTTACTGCAGCGTCTTGGCCTTCGCGCCCGCCTCGTCGATGGTGCCCACCATGTAGAAGGCCTGCTCGGGCAGGGAATCATACTCGCCGGCGAGAATGCCCTTGAAGCCACGGATGGTTTCCTTGAGGGGAACGTACTTGCCTTCCTGCCCCGTGAAGGTCTGCGCCACGGCGAACGGCTGCGACAGGAAGCGCTGGATCTTGCGCGCCCGATATACCGTCAGCTTGTCATCCTCGGACAGCTCGTCCATACCGAGGATGGCAATGATGTCCTGCAGCTCCTTGTAGCGTTGCAGTACCGCCTGCACACCGCGCGCGGTGCTGTAGTGCTCGTCGCCGACGACGAGCGGATCGAGCTGGCGGCTCGTCGAGTCGAGCGGGTTCACGGCCGGATAGATCCCCATCGCCGCAATCTGGCGGTCGAGCACCACGGTGGCGTCCAGGTGCGCGAACGTGGTCGCGGGCGAGGGGTCGGTGAGGTCGTCGGCAGGCACGTACACCGCCTGGATGGAGGTGATGGAGCCGGTCTTGGTCGAGGTGATGCGCTCCTGCAGCGTGCCCATCTCCTCGGCGAGCGTCGGCTGATAGCCCACCGCCGAAGGCATGCGCCCGAGCAGCGCGGAGACCTCCACGCCCGCGAGCGTGTAGCGGTAGATGTTGTCGATGAAGAGGAGCACGTCGCGCCCGCGTCCGCCCTCGCGTCGCTGATCGCGGAAGTACTCCGCCATGGTCAGGCCGGTGAGCGCCACCCGCAGGCGATTGCCGGGCGGCTCATTCATCTGCCCGAATACCATCGCGACCTTGTCGATGACGCCCGACTCCTTCATCTCGTGATAGAAATCGTTGCCCTCACGAGTGCGCTCACCCACACCGGCGAACACGGATAACCCCGAGTGCGCCTTGGCGATGTTGTTGATGAGCTCGAGCATGTTCACCGTCTTGCCCACACCGGCACCGCCGAACAGTCCCACCTTGCCGCCCTTCGCGAACGGAATGATGAGATCGATGACCTTGATGCCGGTCTCCAGGATCTCCTGGCCGCCGGCCTGGTCGGCAAACGCCGGCGCGGGGCGATGGATTGGCCAGCGCTCCTCGGTCTTGATCGGACCGGCCTCGTCGATGGGGCTGCCGAGCACATCCATGATGCGACCGAGCGTGCCCGCGCCGACCGGCACGCTGATGGGCGCCCCGGTGGCGCTCACGGCCATGCCGCGCTTCAGGCCCTCGGAGGAGCCCATGGCGATCGTGCGCACGACGCCGTCGCCGAGCTGCTGCTGCACCTCGAGCGTGAGGTCCACACCGTCGCTGAGCTTCAGCGCCTCGTAGACCTTCGGTACGGACTCGCGCGGGAATTCAACGTCGATGACTGCGCCGATGATTTGGGTGATTTTGCCTGGTGTAGTGGTCATGATGGTCCTGGGGTTCAAGAAAGTTATGAGTTATGAGTTATGAGTTATGAGTTGTGAGTAAGAGCTCTGACTCAAAACTCATAACTCAAAACTCATAACTTCCACCTCACACCGCCGCCGCTCCGCCCACGATCTCCGCGAGCTCCTTGGTGATCGCCGCCTGACGCGCCTTGTTGTAGACGAGCTGCAGCTCTTCGATGAGCTTGCCGGCGTTGTCGGTCGCGCTCTTCATCGCGACCATGCGCGCCGCCATCTCGCAGGCGACGTTCTCAACCGCCGCCTGGTACACCTGCGATTCGATGTAGCGCATCAAGAGCCCATCGAGAATCGCCGCCGCCTCAGGCTCGTAGATGTAGTCCCAGTGCTCGGGAAGCTCCGCGGCTTCGAATGACGGCACGGGCAGCAGCTGCTTGATCTCCGGCCGCTGGGTCATCGTGTTCAGGAAGTGGCAGTTGAGCAGCTGCAGGCGATCGATGCGGCCGTCCCGATAGGCATCGAGCATCACCTTGACGGCGCCGATGAGATCGCTCACGTGCGGGCGATCACCGAGGTGCGTCGCCTGCGCGAGGATGTTGAGACGCAACCGGCGGAAGAAGGCGACGCCCTTCGCGCCGATGAGGCACAGACTCACCTCCGCGCCTTTCTGCTGCCAGTCGCGCACCGTGTGCAGCACGAGCTTGAAGAGGTTCACGTTGAGACCGCCCGCGAGACCGCGATCCGTGCTGATCACTATGAGCCCTACTGCCTTGACCGGGCGCTCGTGCAGGAAGGGATGGTGGTAGTCGGGGTTCGCCTCGTTCAGGTCTGAGAGGACGAGGCGCATCTTCTCCGCATACGGTCGTGCCGCGCGCATGCGCTCCTGGGCGCGCCGCATCTTGCTCGTCGCTACCATCTGCATCGCCTTGGTGATCTTCTGCGTGTTCTTGATGCTGGCGATCTTGGCGCGGATTTCCTTGGTGCCTGGCATTTCAGTAGCTACCCGTGCGCGCGAACTCCTCGCAGATCTTCTTCAGGCCCTGCTCGAACTCAGGCGTGAGATTCGGATTGGCGTTGATCGCCTTGAGCAGCTCGGCATGGTTGCTCTTGGCGAAGGCCTGCAGGGCCGCCTCGAAGCTCTGGATCTTCGTGCGCTCCACCTTGTCCATGTAGCCGCTGTTGACCGCGTAGATCGACAGAGCCATCTCCGCGACCGACATCGGTGCGTACTGCTTCTGCTTCATCACCTCGGTCACACGCTGGCCACGCTCGAGCTGCCGGCGCGTGGACTCATCCAGGTCGGAGGCGAATTGCGAGAACGCGGCGAGCTCGCGAAATTGCGCGAGCGCGAGGCGGATACCCCCGCCGAGCTTTCTGATGATGCCCGTCTGAGCGGCGCCGCCGACGCGCGAGACCGAGATACCTGCGTTCATCGCCGGGCGGATGCCCGCGTTGAACAGGTCGCTCTCGAGGAAGATCTGCCCATCGGTGATCGAGATGACGTTCGTCGGCACGAAGGCCGTCACGTCACCGGCCTGTGTCTCGATGATCGGCAGTCCCGTCAGGGAGCCGGTCTTGCCCTTGATGCGCCCCTTGGTGATCTCCTCGACGTAGTGCTCGTTGACGCGCGCCGAGCGCTCGAGCAGGCGCGAGTGCAGATAGAACACGTCACCGGGATAGGCCTCGCGTCCGGGCGGACGGCGCAGCAGCAGCGAGATCTGCCGGTAGGCCCAGGCCTGCTTGGTGAGGTCGTCGTAGATGATGAGCGCGTCCTCGCCGTTGTCCATGAAGTACTCGCCCATGGTGCAGCCGCTGTAGGGCGCGATGTATTGCATGGAAGCGGGCGAGGAGGCCGCGGCGGCCACGATGATGGTGTGCTTGAGCGCATCGTATTCTTCGAGCTTGCGCACCACGTTCGCGATCGAGGACTGCTTCTGGCCGATCGCCACATAGATGCATTTGATGCCGCTGTCTTTCTGATTGATGATCGTATCCACCGCGAGTGCGGTCTTGCCCGTCTGACGATCGCCGATGATGAGCTCGCGCTGACCGCGGCCGATCGGCACCATCGCATCGATCGACTTGTAGCCGGTCTGCACGGGCTGGCTGACGGACTTGCGATGGACCACGCCGGGCGCCACGCGCTCGATCGGTGCGTTGCGCTCGCCCTGGATCGGGCCCCGGCCATCGAGCGGCTGCCCGAGCGAATCCACGACCCGGCCGAGCAGCGCTCGGCCCACGGGCACTTCCAGGATGCGGCCCGTGGTCTTGACCGTGTCGCCCTCGGAGAGATGCTCGTACTCGCCGAGCACGACAGCGCCGACCGAATCCTGCTCGAGATTGAGCGCGAGTCCGAAGGTGTTGCCGGGGAACTCGAGCATCTCGCCATAGCGCACATCGGCAAGCCCATAGACGCGACAGATGCCGTCGGTGAGCGAGACGATGCTGCCGACGTTGCGCGCTTCGGTGACCGAGCGGAAATTCTCGATCCGCTGCTTGATGAGATCGCTGATCTCGGTTGCCTTGATCGCCATGCGTGTCTTCCTCGGTGAATACCTGTCCTAGCTACCCTGATTGCCGGCCTCAGGCCGTGAGCTCGTACGCCATGCGTTCGAGTCGCGCGCGCAGCGAGCCGTCGATGACCAGATCACCCGTGCGCAGCACCGCTCCGCCGATGAGCGCGGGATCGACCTGGCAGTGCAGGCGCACCTCGCGCTTGAGCCTCCGCGCGAGCGCATCGCTCAAGGTGCGCTGCTGTTTGCCGTCGAGGGGCGCCGCCGATGTCACGGTCACCTCCGCGATACCCTCGGCGTCGTCCTTCATCTCGTGAAAGAGCGTCGCGATCTCCGGAAGGTAGGCGAGACGGTGATTCTCCGCGAGCGTGAGCACGAAATTGCGGCCATCCTCGGTCAGGCGCGCGCCGGCGATCCCGATCAGAAGCTGGGCGAGCTCGCCAGGGGTGACCTTGGGGTTGTCCAGCAAGTCGGCGACGCGGGCATCACGGACTACCTCGGCCGCAATGGCCAACGCGTCCGCCCACGCGGCGCGCTGCTCCTTGGCGCTCGCATCTTCGAACGCCGCCCTCGCGTAGGGGCGCGCGATCGTCATTTTGTCGGATGCCATGCGCTCTCCGGCTCTTCGATTGCGGTCTAGATCTGGGCCGCGAGCTTGCTGATCAGATCGGCGTGCGCGCGCGCATCCACCTCACGCTCGAGCACCTTGGCTGCCGTCTCGATCGCGAGCTGTCCGATGTCCCTGCGCAGGCTGTCGCGCGCCCGATTCGCCTCGAGCTCGATCTGCTGCTGCGCGTTGACGAGCATGCGCTGGCCCTCCTCGCCCGCACTGTGACGCGCCTGCTCGATCATGTCGTTGGCGCGGCGCTGCGCCTGATCGACGATCTGATTGGCGCGCTCTTGAGCCTCACGGATCATCACAGCGATACGCTGCTCGGCCTGGGCGAGCTCCTGCTGGCCCTTCTCCGCCGCAGCGAGCCCCATCGCGATCTTGCGCGAGCGCTCTTCCAAGGCACCCATGAGCTTCGGCCAGACGAAGCTCATCGTGAACCAGACGAGGACCGCAAAGACGATCATCTGCAAGACGAGCGTCAGGTTGATGTTCACTCTCGCCTCCTACACCAGACCGGCTGCCCAGTCGTGGCTGGTCATCTTCAGTGCGCGGCCGACTGCAGCTGCTGCACGGCAGAGACGAACGGATTCGCGAACGTGAAGAAGAGCGCGAAGCCGATGCCGATGAAGGTCACCGCGTCCAGCAGCGCGACGAAGATGAACGCGCGTACCAGCAGCGCCGGAGCGAGCTCGGGTTGGCGCGCCATGCCTTCGAGGTAGCGGCCGCCGAGCAAGCCGAAGCCGATGGCCGTGCCGAATGCGCCCATGCCGAAGATGATGCCGACGGCGAGCACCGTCATGGCTTCAATATGCGCAATGCTTTCCATCAAATTCTCCTAGTACTCGATCGATGCCAAGGAAACCTTATGTCGCTCAGTCGTGATGCTCGGATGCCTGCGACAGATACACGACCGTCAGGATCGCGAAGATGAACGCCTGCAGCAGCCCGATGAACAAGTCGAAACCCGTCCAAATGATCCCGAACAGCAGCGTGCCGAGTGTCCCCAGCCAACCGCCCACTGATGCGAGCCCAGCGAAGCCCTTGGACAGAGTCAACAGCGCGATCAGTATGAACACCATCTCGCCGGCGAACATATTGCCGTAGAGTCGCAGCGCGAGCGACACGGGACGCGCGAGGAATGAGGCGAGCTCCACCACAACGTTGAAGGGTGCGATCAGCGCCTGCAGCAATGGATTCCTGATCCGCAAGGGATGCAGCGCGAACTCCGCGAAGAATCCGACGAAACCCTTCATCTTGATGCTGTAGAAAATGATGAGCAGGAACACCGTGAGCGACAGGCCGAAGACGATGTTGAGGTCCGTGCTCGGCACGATGCGCAAATGGCCAACGCCGGCGGCGCCAGCAATGCCCGGCAGCAGATCGAGAGGCACGACGTCGAGGACGTTAAAGAGAAACACCCAGCAGAAGATCGTGAGTGCGAGCGGGGCGATCAGCTTGCTCTGGCCGTGGAAGACGTCCTTCACCTGCGAGTCGACCAGCTCGACCACCACCTCGACGAAATTCTGGAACTTGGTGGGCACGCCACTGCTCGCGCGGCGCGCAGCAGCATAGAAGAGTCCGCCGAACGCGAGAGCGAGCAGCACCGAGAAGAACACGCTGTCGAGATTTACGGCAGAGAAATCGAGAATGCCTTGCGCAGACCGGTTTCTGAGGAAGGTCAAATGATGGAGGATGTACTCGTTGGGAGACTCACCGGCCGCGTGTCGCAGAAACATTTCTCTACCGCATCTCTCGTAGGGACACCGAGTCTGCACCGAGATCGTGGCCGCCATGCGTCCGCCGTGTTGCATTGAACACGGGCAGCTCGCGCGCGAGCACTATCCAGTACACCAGAAAGGTCGCCGCGTACGCTGCCAACATGGCGGCGGGCGCGACCTTTATCAACCTCCACACGACCACGAACAGCGCCACTACCACGGCGAGCTTCGCGGCCTCGCCGACGAACAGTGCGACGAGCGCCTGCACCGCATCCATGGCACGACGGCGACCACAGACCACCAGCGCCATGACAGCCGTTGCGCACGTGCTGATGCCACCGCCGAGCAGCGCCGAGAGCGCTGCATGTCGTCCGCCGAGCGCCCAGCTCAGCAGCGCAGCGACGACGCTGATCGCCGCCTGACCGAGCACCACGCTGCGCGCCAGGCGCCTGAGTGGTGTCAGCTCGATCGTGGTCAGTGCGTCGTCGGATCCCACGGTATTTCCGTGACACGCCCGCGCCAGATGCTCCACGCTGCCGCGTGTCACTCGATTGCGTGGGTGGTCATTGCCGTGCCGCTCGCCCAGGGTTGCCAAGTCGCGCTCCCTGGGCGAGAGGTAACGAGGCAACTTCGCGGCTTTTACTTTATCTACCAGCCACTTACGTGACCCCGGCGACAAAGCCGCGGAATTATAGAGACGTGCGCCGCAAAAGGCTACACGGTTGTGAGGTCCGGCCCGACCGCGCGTGGCGCGCCTGCGGAGGCGGCGGTCACCGTCGCTGCCGCCTCACTGGATGTGCCCCAGGATACCGTCGAGCTCATCGAGGCTGTGGTACTCCACGACGAGCTTGCCCTTACCCGAGCTCGAATGCTGGATGGTGACCTTGGCACCGAGCTTTTCCTGCAGCTCCTGCTCCAGCCGCCGCACGTCCGGGTCGCGACTGGGCTCTGCGCTTGGCGCGCTGCGGCCGGGCACGAGCATGCGCCGCACGAGCGCCTCGGTCTCACGCACGGACACGGCCTTCTTGGCGATCAACGCGCCAACCTCGATCTGCTGCCGCCGTCCCGGCAACCCGAGCAGCGCACGGGCATGGCCCATCTCGATCTGCCGCCTCTCGACGAGCTCGCAGACCTCGGGAGCCAGCTCGAGCAGGCGCAGCAAGTTGCTGACCGCAGCGCGCGAGCGGCCGACCGCATCCGCGGCCTGCTGATGCGTCAGCTGGAACTCATTGATCAGCCGATCGAGCGCGCGGGCCTCTTCGAGCGGATTGAGATTCTCGCGCTGGATGTTCTCGATGAGCGCCACGACGATGGCGGCGTCATCGGGAATGGGACGAATGACTGCCGGGATTTCCGTAAGTCCCGCGATCTGGGCGGCGCGCCAGCGGCGCTCCCCCGCGATGATCTCGTAGCGCTGCACCTCGAAGGGGTCGGCGCTCTTGAGCGGTCGCACGACGATCGGCTGTACCACGCCTTGCGCCTTGATCGAGTCGGCGAGCTCCTGCAGCGACTCGGCCCGCATATCCTGCCGGGGCTGATAGCGCCCGCGCTGCAAGCGCTCGAGCGGCAGTTTCGCGAGCTCCTCCCCTGGCGCCGCAGCTGTGGGCGCATGCGCATCAGACGCGGCAGGGCGGCTCGTGGCCGAGCCGATGAGCGCTTCGAGGCCGCGCCCAAGGCTAGGTTTCTTCTGCATCATGAAGGCCGATCATAGCGAATCTCTGCCGCTCCGCCGCACTGTTGTGTCTTGGCCTGCAGCTGCCTACGCTTGCCTGCCCCCTCTAGGCGTGGAACGCAATACGGAGAACAACACGTGCGAGCATTCAAATGGTCTTTCTTGCTGGCGACTCCTGCAGCGCTGAGCCTGATCGTCGCTGCGTACTCTACGACGGCAGCGCGTGCGGCGGACACACCCGCCGTCAGTCCGGCGATCCAAGCGGCCATCGACAGCCCGGACCGCCCCGAGGCTGACAAGAAACGTGACGAGGGCCGCCGGCCGGCGATCGTGCTGCAGTTCTTCGGCATCCGTCCGGGGCAGACCCTCATCGAGTACTACGCGACCGGCGGCAATACTGCCGAGCTGCTCGCGCGCGTGGTGGGCCCGAAGGGCAAGGTGTACATGCAGAATCCGCCCGCGTTCTATCAGCGGGTGAGCCCGAGCGGTGTACCGACCACGAAGCTGGTCGAGGATCGACTGGCCAACAATCGACTGCCGAACGTCGTGCGGCTCGATCGGCCCTTCGACGATCTCGGTCTGCCGCCTCATTCGGTGGACGGAGCCGTGATGAACCTCGTATTCCACGACATGTTCTATGCAACCGACGATCACGTGGAAGCCGTCCTCAAGAATCTCTACGCGACCTTGAAGCCCGGCGGCTTCGTCGGTGTCGTCGATCACTCGGCGCCGGCGGGCACCGGCAAGGAATACGCGCTCAAGGCGGACGGTCAGCACCGTATCGACGAGGACTACGCGAAGAAAATGTTCCGCGAGGCAGGCTTCGTGCTCGCCAAGGAGAGCAACGCGCTGCGCAATCCCGACGATGACCGGCAGAAGCCGTTCTTCGCACCCGAGATGCGCGGCAAGCTGACCGATCGCTTCATGCTGCTGTTCCGCAAGCCGAAGTAGCAGCCACGCGGGCACCACACGCCGGCGCGCAGCCGTGCGCCGGCGCAGCCGCGCGCCTCAGCTCTCGGCGCTCGATGAGGCTGGCTCTGGGGACTCCGATGAGGTGGGCGCGGAAGCGCTCGCCGGCGCCGCATCGCCCGGCGCCTCCTCGGGACTCGAATGCGGCCCGTCGCCCGTCGGCTGCCCGTTCGTGGCCGCGCTCTGGTGGAGGGGCGGCGCGGGCGCCCCAGCCGTCGCACGCTCCTCCTCCTCGCGACGGATCATCTCCCCCGCGAGCGCCAGATAGGCCAGGGCTCCGCGCGAGTCCTTGTCATGAAAGAGCACGGGCTTGCCGAAGGACGGCGCCTCGGCGAGGCGGATGTTGCGCGGGATGATGGTGCGGAACACCTTGTCCGGAAAATGCATAAGGAGCTGAGCGCTCACCTCGTTGGCGAGATTGTTCCGCGGATCGAACATCGTGCGCAGCACCCCTTCGATCTCGAGAGCCGGGTTCACGGCGGCGGCGATCTGCTCGATCGTGGAGAGCAGCGCGGAGAGGCCTTCCAGCGCGTAGTACTCGCACTGCATCGGGATGAGCACGCTGTCGGCCGCCACCAGCGCATTCACGGTCAGCATGTTGAGTGCCGGAGGGCAGTCGATCAGGATCACATCGAAGGAGTCGCGCACGGGTCGCAGCGCATTGCGCAGCTTCACCTCGCGACCCGCCATCATCGTGAGCAGCCGTACCTCGGCGGCGGTGAGGTCCTGGTTCGCGGGCAACAGCCGGAAGCCCGCCGGCTCTACGGCGATCAGGGCTCCCGGGATCGCGGCCTCCCCGAGCAGCACCTCGCAGGCGCCGCGCTCCACCTGCGCCTTCTCGACGCCACAGCCCATGGTGGCGTTGCCCTGCGGATCCAGATCGACGAGCAACACCCGACGCCTGGTCGCGGCGAGCGAGGCGGCCAGATTGACCGCGGTCGTCGTCTTGCCCACGCCACCTTTCTGATTGGCGATCGCAATGACGCGCTTCATGAGCGGGAGTCTACAGCCCGCGGGGCTCGAGCACGACCAGGTGACGGGCCGCGCCCAGATGCGGCACGTCGAGGGGCTGCACGGCCACGACGCTCCAGGGCGCCGGGAGGCCCTCGATCTCGCCGTCTGTGATCCGACCCTTCATGGCGAGCACACGGGTCCCGCGGCCGCATAGCGCCTCGGCGGCCTGCAACAGGCGCGGCAGGGGCGCAAACGCACGCGCCACTACGGTATCGAAGGGGGTCGGGACATCCAGGGTCTCGACGCGCGCATGGGTAACAGTCACGTTCGCAAGGCCGAGCTCCCGCGCGGCGTGGGTGACGAACCGCACTTTCTTGTTGTTGGCATCGATGAGCGTGAACTCACGGTTCGGGTTGGTCAGCGCCAGCGGCAGGCCCGGAAACCCGGCGCCTGTGCCCAGATCCGCGATCGTGACTCCTCGCAGATGTGAGTGGATGGAGAGGCTGTCGAGCAGGTGATGCGTAAGCATCGCCTGGCGGCTCCGGATGGAGGTCAGGTTGTAGGCCGCGTTCCAGCGCTCGAGCTCATCCATCAGCCGCAGCAGACTGGCTGCCGAGTCTTCCGTGAGCTCGACGCCCATGCGGCGCGCGCCTTCGATCAGCTGCGCACGCTCATGTACGACCATTCGTGATCAGCGCGGCCATGAACTCATTGACCGGCATCGCATCAAGCTGACCCGGCTCCCCGAACAGCGCCTGGATGCGCTCGCTCTGGCGGGCCGGAAAATGTGCGGCGACGGCGGCGTTGAACTTGGCGATGAGCAGCGGAAGTCCTTCGGCGCGGCGTTCGCGATGGCCGATCGGCACGTCCACGGCCACGCGCGGGGTCGCGGACCCGTCACGGAAGAACACCTGCACGGCATTGCCGATGTAGCGCTTGTCGGGCGCGTAGTAATCGTGCGTGAAGCTGGGATTCTCGCGCACCTGGGTGCGATCCCGCAGCTGATCGATACGCGGATCGGCGGCAACCGCATCCTCGTAATCCTCAGCCGTGAGCCGCCCGAAGATGAGTGGCACCGCCACCATGTACTGAATGCAGTGATCGCGATCGGCTGGATTGGCGAGTGGGCCCGTCTTGTCAATGATGCGCACTCCCGGCTCTTGCGTCTCGATGACGATGCGCTCGATCTGCTCAAGCCGGTCGCGCACCTGCGCATGCAGCGTCATGGCGCACTCGACCGCGGTCTGCGCATGGAACTCCGCCGGGTAGGAGATCTTGAAGAGCACGTTCTCCATGACATAGCTGCCGAGCGGCTGTGCCAAGGCGATCGGCACGCCCTTGAAAAGCACGTCACAGAAGCCCCAGTGCAGAGCGCTGAGCGCGGAGGGATAGCCCATCTCCCCGGTGAGCGCCATCAATGCGTGGCGCACGCCACGGCTGGTGGCATCACCCGCCGCCCAGCTCTTGCGCGATCCCGTGTTGGGCGCATGGCGATAGGTGCGCAGCGCCCCGCCGTCCACCCACGCGTTGGAGACGGCATTGATGATCTGCTCGCGCGTCGCTCCCAGCAGACCCGCGGCGACTGCGGTGGAGGCAACCCGCACCAGCAGCACGTGATCGAGTCCCACGCGGTTGAAGCTGTTCTTCAGGGCGAGGACACCTTGAATCTCGTGCGCCTTGATCATCGCGGCGAGCACCTCGCGCACCGTGATTGGACGCGTTCCCTCCATCAGCGCCTTGCGCCCGAGATAGTCTGCGGTGGCCAGAATGGCGCCGAGATTGTCCGACGGGTGGCCCCACTCGGCGGCGAGCCAGGTGTCGTTGAAATCGAGCCAGCGGATCATCGCGCCGATGCAGAAGGCGGCGTGCACAGGCTCGAGCTCGTAGGAGGTGCCGGGCACGCGCGCACCGCCGGGCATCACTGCGCCGGGCACGAGCGGCCCGAGCAGCTTGGTGCACGCTCGATACTTGAGCGCGAGAAAGCCGCAAGCGAGCGTGTCTCGCAGGCAATGGCGCGCGGTGTCGAACGCGAGCGCGCTCCTCAGCTCGAAGCTCTTGACGTACTCCGCGATGTCGACCAGCAGGCGGTCCGGCTCGGGTCGCTGTGCCGACTTGACGTCGTGTGACATGCAGCCTTCAACGCCTGGCGAGCGGCACGAACTTGCGCGGCTCCGGTCCAGTGTAGTTGGCCGCGGGGCGGATGATCTTGCCGTCGGCGCGCTGCTCCATCACGTGCGCCGCCCAGCCGGTGGTGCGCGCGATGACGAAGAGCGGCGTGAACATCGCCGTGGGCACACCCATCATGTGATACGAGACGGCCGAGAACCAATCGAGATTCGGAAACATCTTCTTGGCGTCCATCATGGTCGACTCGATCCGCTCGGCGATCGCGAACAGCTGCGTATCCCCGGCCTCTTTCGCCAGACGCCGGGCGACCTCCTTGATCACCTGATTGCGCGGATCCGAGACGGTATAGACCGGATGGCCGAAGCCGATGATCACTTCCTTGGTTGCGATACGTGCGCGGATGTCGGCATCCGCCTGCTGCGGGGTGTCGTAGCGCAGTTGGATCTCCAGCGCTGCCTCGTTGGCACCGCCATGCTTGGGGCCGCGGAGCGCGCCGATCGCGCCCGTGAGGCACGAGTACATGTCCGAGCCCGTACCCGCTATCACGCGCGCCGCGAAGGTGGAGGCGTTGAACTCGTGCTCGGCATACAGGATGAGCGAGGTGTGCATCGCCCGCACCCACGATGGCGGCGGCGGTCGCCGGTGCAGCAGATGCAGGAAGTGACCACCGATCGAATCGTCCTCCGTCTCCACGAAAATGCGCTGCCCCGAATGACTGTAGTGGTACCAGTACGCGAGCATGGAGCCCAGTGAGGCGATCAGGCGATCGGCGATCTCGCGCGCACCGGCGGGGTGGTGATCGTCCTTCTCGGGCAGCAGGCATCCGCAGCTGGACACCGCGGTGCGCAGCACGTCCATCGGGTGCGTTGCAGGGGGTAGACTCTCGAGCGTCGCGCGCAGCACCGCGGGCAGGCCGCGCAGGGCTTTGAGCTTGGCCTTGTAGGCGGCGAGCCGCGCCGCGTTCGGTAACTCGCCGTGGATCAGAAGGTGGGCGATCTCCTCGAACTCGGCCGCTTCCGCCACCTCTAGAATGTCGTAGCCGCGGTAATGCAGATCATTGCCCGTGCGCCCGACGGTACACAGGGCCGTGTTCCCGGCGGTGACGCCGGACAGCGCGACCGATTTCTTGGGCCGGAACGCCGTGGGTGCGGGCTCACTCATTTCGTAACCTCCGGATCGCGCCCGAAGAGCCGATCAAGCTGCTCCTCATACGCGTGATAGTCGAGCACCTGGTAGAGCTCCTCACGCGTCTGCATGCGCGCCACGACGGCCTGCTGCGTCCCGTCGCGGCGGATCGCCTGATAGACCGCGAGCGCTGCGTGGCTCATGGCACGAAACGCCGAGAGTGGATACAGCACCAGACGGATTCCGGCGGCGGCGAGCTGTGCGGTGGTGAAAAAGGGTGTCTTGCCGAATTCCGTCACATTGGCGAGCACGGGCACGGCGATGCTGGCGGTGAACTGCCGATACTCCTCGAGGCTCGTGAGCGCTTCGGCGAAGATCATGTCGGCGCCGGCCGCGACGTATTGCTGCGCGCGCTCGAGCGCCGCGTGCTGACCCTCGACCGCGTGCGCATCGGTGCGCGCCATGATGATGAAGGAGGTGTCGTTGCGGGCATCGACGGCCGCCTTCAGCCGGTCCACCATCTCATCCGCGGGCACCAGTGCCTTGCCGGGTCGGTGACCGCAGCGCTTGGCCTGCACCTGATCCTCCAGATGCATGCCCGCGGCCCCCGAGCGGATCAGCTCATGGCAGGTCCGGGCAATGTTGAAAGCGCTGCCGAAGCCCGTGTCGGCATCCACGAGCAGGGGCAGGTCCACCGCTCCGGTGATGCGCCGGACGTCCTCGCAGACATCGTCAAGCGAGGTGATGCCAAGATCCGGTACGCCGAATGAGGCGTTCGCGACGCCCGCGCCCGAAACATAGATGGCCTTGAAGCCCGCGGACCGCGCCAACAGCGCCGCGTATGCGTTGATCGCGCCTACGATCTGCAACGGCCGCTCGGACTCGAGCGCGGCGCGCAGGCGCGCTCCGGGTGTGAGTGCTGAGGACATGTCGGTCCGGCCTGAAAGCTCGATCTTAATACGCGGCGGAGGCCTTGCGCTCCAGAAAGGACACCAGGCCTTGAGTGTTCAACTCGAGATCCATGCCGAGGACCGCATCGATGACCTCATCGGATGCTCCGACGGCCTCGCTCCTGGCAAGCCCAAGCCACAGCGAGCGCATCTCGCTGCGGATGGCAGCAGCGCGGTTGGCATCCTGCGCATGTCGAAACGCAATGGCGGCGAGCTCGCGGACTTGCCTCTTCAGCAGCTCCGCAAGGCGCGGCAGGCCGGTTACGCGGCTGTAATGCATGAGGTACGCGGCCTGTGGGGAGTAGCTCAGCAAGCGGTCGATCGAGGCGACGAGCTGCTCGGGGTCGAACTGAGTCGGCGTGGTAGCCGGTACGATGAAGGCGCCGGACGGCCCATCGAGCTCGCGGTAGGACACCCCGAAGGTATCGCCGGTGAACACATTGGCATGAGCCACATCCAAGATGCTGTAGTGATGCAGAGCATGACCGGGCGTCTCCAGCAGCAGGAGCTCCCGTCCGGCCAGGGAGAGACGCTGGCCGTCATGCATCGTGAGCATGCGCTCGCGCGCAATCGGCAGTAGCTCGCCGTAGAGACTCCGATACGTCTCCTCGCCGTAGACGGCAATAGTGCCTGCGATCAGACGCGCGGGATCGGCCAGGTGCCGCGCGCCGCGCGGATGCACCACCGCGCGTGCATTGGGGAGCTCACGCACCGCGAGACCCGCGCCTCCGGCATGATCCAGATGCACATGTGTCAGGAGGATGAAGTCCACCGCGCCGCGCTCGATGCCGAGCTCCTCGAGCGCGGCGAGCAGGTGTGGCACGGAGTGGTTGGTGCCGACATCGACGACGGCGGCATGCCCTGACTGCTCGATGATGTGTGCAGCAGCGAGCCCCGGCCGCACATATTGCGCATCCACCGCGGAGATGCCGTGCGGGTGCCGGATCAGCATGCATCTGGGTACTGGTTCGGGCATGAGCGCGCTGTGCTGGAATCTCGACGCACGCCACGGAAGTGCGCGCGCCATCAGGCACCATAGCAGGACCCTGCTACCCTTGTCGCTTCGCAAGCTGCCTCAAATCTGCTCGCATGTACACGACGATCCCGGGCCGCTTTCATCTCGCTATCGCCGCTCTCGCGTGCGCTCTATCGGCCGCTCAGGCGCAACAGCCTGGCGCCGCATTCGCGCACCAGGAGCACAGCAATCTGATCATGGAGGGCATACCGACTGTGGACGGCGCGCTCGAGGAGCGCCTGGAGCACTACTTGGCCGCGCGCCAGGCCACGTTCCTCGACTGGCTGCCGGACGGCGGCATGCTGGTCAGCACGCGCTTCGCAGATGCGGCACAGATTCACCGCGTCGCCGCGCCTCTTGGCATGCGCGAGCAGCTGACCTACGGCGCCGAGCCCATCAGCACGGCGGCAGTGCCGCAGGTCGCGGGAGCCGAGGGCTTCGCCTATCTCGAGGACCGCGGGGGCGACGAGAACGCGCAGATCTACTACTACCGGCTCTCGGATCACAGCGTACGCATGCTGACGGACGGCAAGTCGCGCCACGGCGCGCTCGTGTGGACGCGCGACGGACGGCGGCTCGCTTTCTTCGGCGAAGAGCGCAACGGCACCGACGATGATATTTACGTCTGGGATGCGGGCGCCGGCAGCTCACCACGGCTGGTGGTCGGCGGCCAGCACGGCACCTGGTACCCACTCGACTGGTCACCCGATGGGCAACAGCTGCTGTTGCAGCACTACGTCTCGATCGCCGAGAGCTATCTGTATGTGGCCGATGTCGCGAGCGGCACGCTGACGCCACTCGATCCGAGCGGGCACAAGGTTGGCATCCGTGCAGCGCGCTTCGCGCCCGAGGGGCGTGCCATTTACGTCGCTTCGGATGCGGGCGGCGAGTTTGCCGTGCTGAGACACCTGGACCTCGCCAGCCACGAGACGCGCGAGCTGACAGCCACGATCCCTTGGGACGTGGAGGATTTCGACGTGAGCGTCGACGGGCGCTATGTGGCGTACGTGTCCAACGAGGACGGTCGCGGCCGTCTCACCGTGCTCGACAGCCAGCAAAAGCTCGAGCTCTCGCCGCCAGGACTGCCTGCAGGGCCCCTCTCGAGATTGCGCTTCGATCGCACGGGGCGTCACCTCGCGTTCTCCGCCGAGAGCCCGCAGGCACCGCGCGACGTGTATGTCTACGACATCGAGACGCACACGCTGGTGCGCTGGACGCACAGCGAAGCCGGTCCTCTCGACGAGAGCAGCTTCGTGCCCGCGCAGCTGGTGCGCTATCCGACCTGGGATCGCGACAAAGGCGGCCGCCGCATGATCTCAGCCTATCTCTACAAGCCCACCAAGGCGGGACCGCATCCGGTCGTGATCGACATCCACGGCGGACCTGAGGCCCAGTACACCCCCGGCTTCGATGCCTTCACTCAATTCCTGGTGAACGAGCTCGGCTATGCGGTGATTGCACCCAATGTGCGCGGCTCGTCGGGTTATGGCAGGAGCTTCATGCAGCTCGACAACGGAGTCCTGCGCGAGGACGCAGTACGCGACATCGGCTCACTGCTCGTGTGGATCGGACTGCAGCCCGATCTCGACCGGCAGCACGTGATCGTGATGGGCGGCTCCTACGGCGGCTACATGGCGCTCGCCTCGCTCATCGCCTACAACGATCGCCTGCAGGGCGGCATCGACCTCGTCGGCATCTCGAACTTCGTGAGCTTCCTCGAGCACACCTCAGCATACCGTCGCGACCTGCGTCGTGCCGAGTACGGCGACGAGCGCGATCCCAGGACGCGTGACTTCCTGAACCGCATCTCACCGCTCAACAACGCGCGATTGATTCGCCGGCCGTTGCTCGTGGTGCAGGGACTCAACGATCCGCGGGTTCCGCCGGCCGAATCCCAGCGGCTCGTGGCACAGCTGCGTGCCTACGGACGGGAAGTGTGGTACCTCGCGGCGAAGGACGAGGGCCACGGCTTTCGCAAGAAGGGCAACCGCGACGCCTATCTCTCGGTCGCTGCGCTGTTTCTATCGCGCCTGGCGCAGTCCGGGCCGTGATGCTGCGCGGGCCGCAAGGGTCCGCGACCACCGCAGGCTCAGTGCTCCAGGGTCAAGCGCGTGTAGGGCCGCTCTAGAGTGTGCAGCGATGGCGTGAGCGAGCTGTAGTAGTCGGCGATCTGCCTCACGTCCGACTCCTTCAGCTGTGCCGCCATGGCATCCATGATCGGATGCTTGCGCGCCCCGCTCTTGTATTCCTCGATCGCTTGCACGAGATAGTCCGACCACTGGCCGGCGAGGGTCGGATACATGCTCACGATGCCGATGCCATTCGTGCCATGGCACGCAACGCATACAGCTGCGGATTGCGGCGGCGTGTGCGCACCGGCCGGGCTAGCCTGCGGCTGCAGCGGCTTGCCGGCGAAATACGTGGCGATGTCGGCCATGTCCTGCTCGGAGAGCGATGAGGCCTGTGAGTGCATCGTCGTGTGCGAGCGCTCACTGTTCTTGTACTCTTGCAGCGCCGTCTGGAGGTACTCCGGATACTGTCCCTCGAGCTTCGGCACTTCGTAGTTGGGATAGGCGTTGCGGTAGCCCTTGATGCCGTGACAGCCGAGACAGGTGTATGAGATCGCCTTGCCGTGCTCCGGATTCCCATGCAGCTCCGGGGTCTGCGCAAGCGAGGACGCAGAGATCAGCAGCGCGCAGACGCTCATCAGCGGCAGGAAAGGAAAGCGGAGGCGAGAGCCCATACCCATCCTCGAGCGCAAAAATGGCCCCGAATCTTAAGGATTCGCGCCGCCGAATGCCACAGCCGCAGCGCACCCGTCCTGCAGTGCGGCCGTCGGCCGGCATGCGCGGCGCTTGCCCGTCGCGATGATCGCTCTCCTGCAGCGCGTGAATCGTGCCCATGTAGAGATCGCGGGTCGCATCATCGCGTCGATCGACCGGGGTGTGCTCGCACTCGTTGGGGTGCAGCGCGACGATGATCCCGCACGTGCAGACCGGCTGCTCGAGCGCGTGCTCACTTATCGCATCTTTCCCGACGAGCAGGGCCGTATGAATCGTGACGTGCGCGCCGCGGGTGGCGGATTGTTGCTCGTTCCGCAGTTCACCCTGGCGGCCGATACCCGCTCCGGAACCCGTGCGGGCTTCACCACGGCGGCCGCGCCCGAGCGAGCCCGAGAGCTGTTCGCCTATCTGCTGCAGCAGGCGCAGCAGCGACACAGCCCCGTGGGTGCGGGCGAGTTCGGCGCGCACATGCAGGTATCCCTCGTCAACGACGGACCGGTGACTTTCTGGCTCGAAAGCTTCCCAAACACTTGAAAACCATCACAGAAGTTTCCTGGGCCCAGACGGGGAATTTGGCCTATCATTTCGGCCTGCGCTGCAATGCAGGCGGAGCCGGAGGCTCGTAGGTAACGGCAATGCGCGAAGTGTTGGTGATCCTGGTGGTTGTGTTGCTGGTCTTCGGCACCAAGAAGCTGCGCACCATCGGCTCGGATCTCGGCGCGGCCGTCAAGGGCTTCAAGAAGGGCATGGCGCAGGGCGCCGCGCAGCCCGCCGCGAAGGTCACGGCCCAGCAGCCGGACGCGGAATTCCCCGAGGTCACCGCCGCGCGCGAGCGCGCCGAGCGGGACCGCAGCTGACGGTTTGCTCCGCGGCAGCTGCTGTTTGGTTGCCAATCGCGTTATGTTGGCAGGATGTTCGGCATCGACTTCCCTGAGGTATTGATCATTTTCGGCCTGGCGCTCGTGGTGCTGGGCCCCAAGAAGCTGCCGGGTGTCGCCGCACAGGTCGGCCGTTGGCTCGGCCGCGCGCGCTCCATGGCGCGCCAGTTCCGCGAGCAGCTCGAGCAGGAAGTCAACAGCGTCGAGAGCGCGCTCGATACCAATCAAAGGCCCAAGCCAGGAGTGCACGCAACTGGGCCGGGGCCGGCAGCGCGACCCGGCACGGCGGACAGCACGACTGTGAGCACGGAGGACCGCGCCGCGATGGGGCCGTCGAATGGGGCAGGCGATAGCAGCTCGGGCGCCCCCGCAGATGCCGCGGCGGCCGAGGCCATCCATACCGCGCACGGCTGGGACGTGCCTGGACCCAACGAGGTCACTCCGCCCGGCAGACTGGCCCCGCACACGACGCAGCAGGATCCTGACGCGCACCGCGATCAGTCGTCTGCCGGGTCGGATTCCGCGCCTGCTTCCGCCACGCGCGACTGAGTGACGGATGCGTGGATGAGCGCGGAGCCTGAAGAGAAACTCGCCGAAGGTACCCTGATCTCGCACCTGATCGAGCTGCGCACGCGGCTCATTCGCGCCATGATCGCGGTGATCATCGCGCTCATCCCCTGCGCGTCATATTCGAATCGGCTGTTCACGTTCATCGCGCTGCCGATACTGCACAAGCTGCCGCCGAACTCGCATCTGGTCGCGACCGGCGTGATGTCGCCGTTCATGACACCGTTCAAGCTGTCGATGTTCGTCGCCCTGTTCGTGGCGATGCCCTACGTGCTCTATCAGGCCTGGGCATTCATCGCCCCCGGGCTCTACCGGCACGAGAAGCGCTTCGCGATTCCGCTGCTCGTCTCCTCGGTCATACTTTTCTACAGCGGCGTCGCCTTCGCCTACGTGTTCGTCTTCCCGGTGATGTTCAAGTTCTTCGTGAACGTGACACCGCCCGGCGTGACCTTGATGACCGATATCAGCAACTACCTGACCTTCGTGCTGCGGCTGTTCTTCGCCTTCGGCATCGCCTTTGAAGTGCCGATCGCGGTGGTGCTGCTCGTCATCACGGGGCTCATCAGTCTGGACAAGCTCAAAGCCAATCGCGGCTACGTGCTGATCGGCATATTCGTGATCGCGGCCATACTCACGCCTCCCGATGCGATCTCCATGTGCATCATGGCCGTGCCGATGTACGCGCTCTATGAGGGTGGCCTGATCATGGCGCGCATCCTGCTCAGGATGCGGCGCGAGGCAGCGAGCCAACCGCAGGCGCCGCAGTCGTAGCGGCAGCGGCATGGGGGAGTGGCGCGATGACCAGCTTTTATGACGTGCCCGTGCAAGGCATCGATGGATCCGCGGATCTTCTGGCCGGCCTGCGTGGCAAGGTGACGCTGGCCGTGAACGTGGCGAGCCGCTGCGGACTCACGCCGCAGTATGCGGCGCTCGAGAGCCTGCATCGCGAGCTCAGTCCCGAGAATTTCGCGGTCGTGGGCTTTCCCTGCAATCAGTTCGGTGCCCAGGAGCCGGGCAGTGAGCCCGAGATCCTGCAGTTCTGTCGCACGCGCTACGACGTGACCTTCCCTTTGAGCGCGAAGCTCGAGGTGAACGGCCCCGCGCGGCATCCGCTGTATCGGCTGCTCACCTCGATCGAGAGCGGCTTCCCCGGCGATATCAGCTGGAATTTCGAGAAATTCCTCATCGGGCGCGATGGCCGCGTACTCAAGCGCTACCCTCCGCAGACGAAGCCTCAGGATAACGGCCTGCTGCAGGACATCGCCGACGCGCTCGGAACCGACGCATGAGCGCGCTCCCGGGATCCGTGCCGCAGCTGACGCTGCGCGCGATCGTGCTTGCGATAGTGCTTGCCATGATCCTGGCGGCGGCGAACGCCTATCTCGGTCTCTTCGCCGGCATGACCATCGCCTCCGCGATCCCCTCAGCGGTCGTGTCGATGGCCGTGCTGCGCGCGCTCGGCGGTGGCGGCATTCTCGAGAACAACATCGTGCAGACCGGCGGATCGGCCGGCGGGTCGGTCACTTCGGGAGTCATCTTCACGATCCCTGCCCTCGTCGTACTCGGCTTCTGGAAGCATTTCGACTATGGCTGGGTGCTGGCGATTGCCGGGCTCGGCGGAGTGCTAGGTGTGCTGTTCTCGGTGCCGCTGCGCCGCTCTCTCATCATCGATCAGCAGCTCGCGTTCCCCGAAGGCAAGGCGGCCGCGGAGGTGTTGCGCGCGGGCGAGAATCCAGCGCAGGGCGTCAAGGTTCTCGCGGGCGCCGCGCTCGGCGGCGGGCTCGCGAAGCTCGCCGCGGGCAGCGGTCTCAGGCTGATTCCTGACACGGCGGCGCTCGCCGGATACTTCGGTCCGGCCATCGGCTACGTCGGCACGAACCTCTCCGGCGCGCTGCTCGGGGTGGGTTACATCGTCGGCTTCAACATCGGCGTGGTCGTGGTCGCCGGCAGCGTGATCTCCTGGAACGTCGTGATCCCACTGTACGGGTCGCTGTTCCTGTCCCACAACGCCACGCTCGCTCACGCCGTCGCAGGCTTGAATGCCGGGGATACCGCCAATCTGCTCTGGTCGCGACACATCCGCTATCTGGGTGTCGGGGCCATGCTGGTCGGCGGAATCTGGACGATCATCAGGCTGCGCTCCTCGCTGCTCTCCGGCGTGCGCAGCGGACTTGCGGTGCGCCGCGGCGCGGCCGCCACGGCGGTCGCAGAGCGCGAGCGCGATCTGCCCATGCAGTGGATCCTCACCGGCATCGTGCTGTTCACGGTGCCGCTCTGGCTGCTGTATCAGAGCATCGTCGGCAGCCTTGCAGTCAGTGTGCCGATGACGATCATCATGATCGTGGCCGGATTCATCTTCTGCTCGGTCTCCGCCTACATGGCCGGGCTCGTCGGCTCCTCTAACAATCCGGTATCGGGCATCACCATCGCGACGATCCTGTTTGCCGCCGTGGTGCTGCTCGCGCTCATGGGACGACAGGCGGTGCTCGGTCCCATCGCCACCATCATGATCGGCGCCGTCGTCTGCTGCGCGGCCTGCATCGCCGGTGACAATCTGCAGGATCTCAAGGCCGGCTATCTGATCGGCGCGACGCCTTGGAAGCAGCAGGTGATGCTGGCGATCGGCACGGCTGCCTGTGCTGTCGTCATGGCCCCGGTGCTCAATCTGCTCGAGGCCGCGTACGGCATCGGTGTGCCGAGCGCGGCTCACCCGAATCCGCTGCTCGCACCACAGGCGACTCTCATGGCATTCGTTGCCAAGGGACTCTTCGGTGGCTCGTTGCCCTGGAACATGATCAGCATTGGCGGCGCGCTCGGCATCGGCATCATCGTTCTCGACGAGATCCTGCGTATCCGCGGCTCGAGCTTCCGCTGCCCGGTGCTCGCGGCAGCCGTCGGCATCTACCTGCCGATGGAAGTGACCATGCCGATCTTTCTCGGGGGCACGCTCGCGTGGTACGCGGAGCGCAGGCTGCGCCGCGCCGCACCCGCAGGTCGCACTCCGAGCACCGAGGATATCGAGCGCATGAATCGCCGCGGAGTGCTGTTCGCCGCGGGCCTGATCACCGGCGAGGCTTTGATGGGAATCGTCATCGCCGTTCCCATCGTGCTTGCGGGCCGCGCCGATGTGCTCGCGCTGCCCGCTTCCTTGCAATTCGGTCAATGGCTCGGCGTGATCGTGCTCATCGTGCTCGGCGCGCTGCTGTATCGCGCCGCCACTGAGGACTCACCGCGCACCCCCACGCCCACTGCCGCGCCCCTCAAGGACCGCGCCGCGCCATAAGCTGCACTCGCCCGCGAGGTCCGATGAGCGACGAGCCGATCCAGCTCGTGATGCTCACGATGAGCGCCGCGAGAAACGCTGCGCGAAAGCCGCTCAGATGAAACCCGGGCAGGAGCCACGCGGTGAGACCGAGCATCGCCGCGTTGACGACCAACAGGAACAAGCCGAGCGAGAACAAGGTGAGCGGCAGTGTGAGCAGCACGACGACAGGGCGCACGATCGCATTGATCACACCGAGCAGCAGGCCTGCGAGGAGCAGCGTCGCGGCGCTATCGATGTGAACGCCGCGCACCCATGCCGTGGCCAGCCACAAGCCCAGCGCCGCTATCACTGCTCGAAATATGAATCCGACCATCGCATCCCTCACGTCACCGGCATTTCGAGCAGCGTCTTCAACCGCCCGATCGCCTTCTCCCAACCGATGCGCAGCCGCAGATAGGTGGGATCCCAGTCCTGCGCGATGGGAATGCCCGAGCCGAGCAGCCTGATAATGGTCCCGTCGCTGCTTGGATCGAGCATGAAATCATCGACGATCGCGCTCTCTGTTACGGGTGCCCCCGCGGCGGGCAGGTGAATGAGCCGCATGCGCCGCTCGGGCTCGAAGATGTCGATGTGCGCTTCCAATTCCGTGATGCGATCCACACTCGCACGAAAGGATCCACCCGCGCGCGGGCTGATCTCGGCACCTGGCGCGCACCACACGCTGAGCGCCGCCGAGGAGGTGAGCGCGGTCCAAACGCGCGCCGTGTCGGCGGCGACATCGATGCGATGGGCATAACCGCGTGTGCGCTCGCTCATGAGCCCGAATTGTGCCACGCAACCACTGTGACGCATCACTCGGATTAGGGGGTGCGGACTCTCGCATTATGCAAACCGGACTTTAGCTTGACTGCTTGGTGGAGTGGCGCCGATCGATGCGGAAGTCGTTGTGACGCGCAGATCCACACGCACACCGTCGTGAGAGCTGCATCGGAACAAGCGGAGCGGAGGGCGCCGACGCACATGCTGCGCCTCGCGCCGCTGTGCCTGCTGGTCCTGGCAGCCGCGATCTTCCTCGCCGATCTGTACACGCCGCTGGGAGTGGCCGCGGGCGCAGCGTACATCGCCGTGGTGCTCGCGAGTCTGTGGACAGAGCGGGCGCGTTACACCATCGCGGCTGCCGCGGTTTGCACGGTGCTCACCTTGGCGCGCATGGCCGCGCCGCACGGCGCGGCGTTCTGGACGATCGTGGGCGATCGCGGCCTGTCGCTGTTTGCCGTGTGGACGGTGGCGATGCTCGGCGTCGGCCGCAAGCGCAGCACGCGGGCGCGCAGCCTCGCGCAGGCCGAGGCCACCCAGGCGCTGCGCAGCAACGCGGCGTTGAAAGCCGCTCTGGTGCGTACCGAGGCCGCGGAGGCCCAGTTGCGCCGCGGACAGCGCCTGCTCGACACGGTGGCCACGATGGCGCGTGTCGGTGGCTGGGAGCTCGACCTTGCGACGCTGACTCCCATCTGGTCGCAGGAAGTTTATCGGATTCACGAGCTCGATCCGGCCCTGCAGCCCGAGCTCGCGGGCGCGCTCGAGTTCTACGCATCCGAAGCGCGTCCGATCATCGAGAAGTCGCTGAAGGATGCGATCGAGCACGGTGTCTCCTTCGATCACACGGTGCCCTTCATCACGGCCAAGGGGCGGCGGCGCTGGGTGCGCACCATCGGTGTCGCGGAGCGCACCAACGGGGTCACCACGCGCCTCTCGGGGGCGTTCCAGGACGTGACCGACCAGCACGAGATCCAGATGCGCCTGGCCCGAGCATCGCGCTCCAGCTCCGAGGGCCACTGGGACTACGACTTCGGTACCGAGATGGTGTGGTGCTCGGCGACGCACGAGGAGCTGCTCGGGCTGCCGGCGCGCGATACGCATGTGAGCGCGGAGCAGTTCCGCAAGCGCATCCATCCACAGGATCAGGATCAGGCCTCCATCGCCTTCGAGCAGCACATCAGCGATGGTTCCGCTTACGACTTGCAGGTGCGCATGTGCTGCGCGAGCGGTGAGTGGCGCTGGTTTCGCCTGCGCGGCGCGGTGGAGCGCGACGAGCTCGGACGGCTCACGAGCTTTGCCGGCTCGCTCACCGACGTGCACGCCGATCGGCTCGCACAGGAGGAGCTGCAGGTCGCGGAGGCGGCGCGCATCGAGGCGGAGCAACGCCTCGCACGCGCCATTCGCGGCAGCTCCGACGGATTCTTCGAGCACGTGTTCGCCGAGAGGCGCGTGTGGTATTCGCCACGCGTGCGCGAGATGCTCGGCTATGCGGCGGACGAGCCGTTCCCGGCGAATCTGCACGATCTGCTCGCGCCCCCCGATCGTGAGCGGATCGAGACTGCGGCGCAGCGCCATTTCCAGGAGGACGTCCCCTACGACGTTCTCTACCAGCTGCCGACGCGGCAGGGCGGGCAGCGCTGGTTCCGCGAGCGCGGCCTGTGCGAGCGGCGCGCCGATGGCACTCCGGCGCGCTTCTCCGGCTCCATTCAAGACATCACGACGCAGCGCGAGGCGGAGGCGGCTCTGGTGTCGGCCAAAGAGGCCGCGGCCACGGCGAACCGCTCCAAGAGCGAGTTCCTCGCCAACATGAGTCACGAGATCCGCACGCCCATGAACGGTGTGCTCGGCATGACCGAGCTGCTGCTCGATACCCCGCTCGAGACCGTACAGCGCGAGTTCGCCGAAACGATCCGCAGCAGCGCGACCTCACTGCTCGGGATCCTGAACGACATCCTCGACTTCTCCAAGATCGAAGCAGGCAAGCTCGACATCGAAACCGTCGAGATGGACGTGCGTCAGTGCGTCGAGGACGTGGGCACGATGATGGCGGTGCAGGCGGCTGCGAAGAATCTGGAATTCATCGTCAACGTCGATCCGGCGATTCCCGATCTGGTGCTCGGCGATCCGCATCGCCTGCGCCAGATCCTCACCAACCTCACCGGCAACGCCGTGAAGTTCACGCAGAGCGGCGAGATCGTGGTCGAGGCGCTGGTCGTTGGCGTACAGGCGGGACGCGTGCTGCTGCACTTCGAGGTGCAGGACTCCGGCGCGGGCATGGCGGCGGAGGTTCTGGGCCGGCTGTTCCAACCCTTCGTGCAAGCCGACGCCTCCACCACGCGCCACTATGGCGGCACGGGACTCGGCCTCTCGATCGTCAAGCGTCTCGTGGAGCTCATGGGAGGCAGCGTCAACGTCGTGAGCCGGCAGGGTCAGGGCTCGACGTTCTCGTTCACGCTGCCCTGCCCGCTCGTGCAGGGAGCGTTCAGCAGCGCCACCCCGGGCGCGTTCAATCCGCAGGGGCGGCGCGTACTCGTCGTGGACGACAACCAGACCAACCAACGCGTGCTCTGTGGGCAGCTGCGCCCGGCAGGCTACAGCGTCGAGACGGCCGGCAGCACCGAGCAGGCGCTCAAGCACCTCGCGGACGCCGCGCGTGCCGGGCGCGGCTTCGACGTGGTGATCGCCGACGATCAGATGCCCGATGGCGATGGCGCAACCCTCGCCACGCGCGTGCGGGCGATTCCCGAGCTCGCCGACAGCCAGCTCATCATGCTCACCTCGCTCGATCGACACGGCAACGTGCAGCGCCTCACCGAGCTCGGCTTCGCGGGCTATCTCACCAAGCCGGTGCGCGGGCGCGATCTGCGCGCTTGCATCGAGCGCGTGCTCGAGTTCGACGCGACCGGTGCGGTTGCCTCGTACCCGCGGCTCGTCACGCGCGGCTCGCTTGCGATCGACAAGGGCCAGGCGCGCTATCACGGGCGGGTGCTCGTGGTCGAGGACAACACCGTCAACCAGCAGGTCACGCGGCGCTTTCTCGAGCGTCTCGGCTGCGAGGTGCAGGTGGCGGAGAATGGCCAGCGCGCAGTGGAATTTTGCACCCACACGGAGTACGACCTGATCCTGATGGACGTGCAGATGCCCGTGATGGACGGTCTGACGGCGACCCGCGAGATCCGCCGCCAGGAGCAGCGCGGCAGGCGTGCGCCCATCATCGCACTCACCGCGAGCGCGATGACGGACGAGCTCGAGCGCTGCGTAGCCGCCGGGATGGACGGCCTGCTCACGAAGCCCCTCGAGCCGACGCGCCTGGCCGAGATCCTGGCGCGCCACGGGCTCGGGGAGGGGGACGCGGGCGTGGGTATGATGACGATGCCGGTGCTGCGGCCACCTTTGCAGGCAATCGACCTGATGCGTTTGCGACTCATCGTCGGCGATGACGACCAGTTCGTGCAGGAGCTTTGTCAGACCTTCCTCGCGAGCAGCGGCCGGATCATCGAGGAGCTGCGCCGCGCGCTGTCGGCGGACGACCGTGCGTCGATCGCGGCGCTGGCACACAAGCTCAAGGGGGGCAGCGGCAGCGTCTGCGCACAGCGGGTCGGAGATCTCGCGGCGGCGCTGGAGCGCAACTGCACCACGCGGCCGCTGCCCGAGCTGCGCGAGTCGGTCGAGCAGATCAGCGGCGCGGTGAAGGAGTGCGCCGGCTTCATCGAGGCGCAGGTCGCATGAACGAGCCCGCGCCGCTGCAGCTGCTGCTCGTCGAGGACGAGCCCACGCAACTGCTGCTCATGCAGCGCCTGCTGCGCCGTGCAGGTTACCTCGTGGAGACGGCAAGCAATGGCGAGGAGGCGCTCGAGAAGATCGGCAGGGGCAGCTTTCAGCTGCTCGTGACCGACTGGGACATGCCCGGCATGGACGGCGCGACGCTGTGCCGTCGCGTGCGCGAGGCTCATCTGCCCGGCTACATGTACATGTTGCTGCTCACGGGCCACAGTTCCACCGAGAGCCTCGTGGCCGGGCTCGAGGCGGGAGCCGACGACTATATCCGCAAGCCCGCGAACGAGGCGGAGCTGCTCGCACGACTGAACGCCGGTCAGCGCATCGTGCGCCTCGAGCAATCGCTGCGCGAGGCGAATGCGAAGATTCAGCAGCTCTCGATCACCGATCCGCTCGTCGGCATCTACAATCGCCGCTACCTCAATGATCAGCTGATGCACGAGGTCGAGCGCGCGCGCCGCTACGGCTATCCGCTCGCCGCGGTGATGGCCGATCTCGATCTCTTCAAGCAGATCAACGACCAGCATGGCCACCAGATCGGCGACGAGGTGCTGCGCGGCTTCGTCGAAGTCGCCAAGGCCGCCATTCGCGCAAGCGACTGGCTCGCGCGCTACGGCGGTGAGGAATTCGTCGTGGTGCTGCCGGAGACCGATCTCGGCGGCGCGGGTAAGACCGCCGACAAGATCCGCACTGCGTGCGCCTCGACGCCCATTGCGACTGCCGCGGGAGCGTTGACGATCACCGCGAGCTTCGGTGTGGCCGCGCTCGACTTTGGCAACGGTCCCGTCGCCACAGCCGCGGAGAGCCTGCTACGCCAGGCCGATGAGGCCCTCTATCGCAGCAAGCACGAGGGACGCAACCGCGTCACCGTCTCCGTTGGGCTGCGCTCCGAGGGACGCCCGGCGCGCTGACGCAATGCCTCATGAGGCCGGACGCATGCGCGCGCGCAGCGCGGCGATGACGACCGGCACGAGCGAGGCAAAGACGATGAGCAGCGTCACGACGCCGAAATGCGCCTTGACGAACGGCACGTTGCCGAACAGAAAGCCGCCCCAGATGAAGAGAGCGGTCCAGGCGATACCGCCGGCGGCGTTGTACATCTGAAAGCGCAGGTATGGCATGCGCCCGATGCCCGCCACGAAGGGCGCGAGCGTGCGCAGGATGGGCATGAAGCGCGATAGAAAGATCGTCATGGCCCCGTAGCGGCGAAAGAACGCCTCGGTGCGCCGCAGGTGCTCGATCTTGAGCAGCGGATGGCGGATATCGAAGGCTCGGGGTCCGATCACGCGGCCGACTGCATAATTCACACTGTTGCCGGTGATTGCTGCGACAGCGAGCAGCGGCCAGAGAAGCGGTGCGCTCAGCGTGCCGCTGCTATCGACCGCGGCCAGCGCGCCCGTTGCAAAGAGCAGGGAGTCTCCCGGCAGAAACGGCGTGATGACCAGACCGGTCTCGGCGAAGATGACGCAGAACAGGATCGCGTAGATGAACGCGTGATACTGCGCCGTGAGCTCGGCGACGTGGCGATCGAGGTGCAGCACCACATCGACGAGCCAGTGCATCAGGGCGCGGGCGCGATGGTCTGTGCGATGGTCGCGATGCCGCCGTGCGCGGTGCGCGCGCGGGCCTTGAGCTCGTCGAGCGCCAGGTGCACTTCGGCGTCGCGCTCGGCGAGCGGCTGCGGGTCGTCGCCATCAAGATCGGCCGGCTGCTGCTCGCGCCCATCCACCGCCAGATCGGGAAGGATGCCGCGCTCATGGATAGAAGCACCCGAGGGGGTGAAGTAGCGCGAGGTGGTGAGCTTCAATGCGCCCCTGGAGAGCGGCATGACGGTCTGCACCGAGCCCTTGCCGTAGGTGCGATGGCCGATGAGCTCCGCACGGCTGTGATCCTTGAGGGCTCCGGCCACGATCTCCGCCGCGGAAGCCGATCCGCCGTTCACGAGCACGACGAGCGGCGCGCCATTGAGCACGTCGCCCGGCGTCGCGTCCATGCGGAAGCGCGCATCGGAGGCGCGGCCATCGGCCGTCACGATGACGCCGTGATCGAGGAACGCGTCCGCGACCGCAACGCCCGCTTCGAGCACTCCACCCGGATTGTTGCGCAGGTCGAGCACCAACCCCTTGAGGCTGCCGGAATTTTGCCGTTTGAGCTCGGCGACGGCCCGATTGAGGTCGGGGGCGGTGGTCTCACTGAAGCTCGTGATGCGAACGTAGCCGTAGCCCGGCTCGAGCGCCGTGTAAGCCACGCTGTGGACCTCGACCTGAGCGCGCTGCAGCGTGAAATCGAGCAGCTCGCCGGTGCTCGGCCGATGCACACTCAACTGCACGGTGGTGCCGGCCTCGCCGCGCATGCGGTTGATGGCGCCGGAGACATCCGCGCCCACATCGACACCGTCGATCTTCGCGATCAGGTCGCCGGCCTTGAGGCCCGCGCGATCGGCGGGCGAGCCTGCGATGGGACGCAGGATCTTCACGGCGGTACCTTGCGCTGCTACCTCGATGCCCACTCCCGGATAGGAGCCCATGGTGCTCAGCCGGATCTCCTCGAATTCCTCGCTGTCGAGAAATGCCGAATGCGAGTCCAGTCCCGCCACCATGCCACGCACCGCATCATCGAGCAGCTTGCGATCATCGATCTCGTCGACGTAGTTGCGCTTCACGCGCTCGAATACCTCGGCGAGCAGGCGCGCCTCCTCCCAGGGTAACGCGGTGACCGAGCGCGCCGCTCCGGCGATCTCGTCCTGACGGCCGGCGAACACGTTGGTCGCCAGCGCCGCCGAAAAGCCCAGCACGGCACCCACGAACAGAGCGGGCAGCGTGCGCGAACGCATCCACATGTTGATCTCGACCCCCGCGTTGATTACGCAAACTCGATACTACAAGCGCCGGCCGCCGGTCAAATGAAAATCGGTCGCCGGCGGCGGCAGTGCCGACGAGCGGCTGGGGCGCCAGTGCGCGGAGCCGGCTAGGCGCGCGACTCGAGCACCGCGACTTGCGCCTCCGCGATCTCATCCGAGATCTCATACGCCGGAGCGGCGGCGGCCATCATCGGCAGCCGCGCCAGAACGTCCGCGAACGGCTCCGGCCGGCCGATCGCGAAGCCTTGTCCATAGTCGACGCCAAGTGTGGCGACGCGTGCCTGGATCTCCTCCGTCTCGACATACTCGGCGACGGTGCGCAGATCCATGCTGCGCGCGAGCTGCGCGATGGCGCGCACCATGAACTCCGCGCGTGAATCTTTGAGAATGTCGCGCACGAAACTGCCATCGATCTTCAAGAGCGTCACTGGCAGCTGCCGCAGGTACGAAAGCGATGACAGCCCGGTGCCGAAGTCATCGAGCGCCACGCCGCAGCCGAGCCGGCGCAGGCGCCGCATCAGCACCTCGGCGCGCGCGACGTTGAGGATGGTGGCGCTCTCGGTGAGCTCGAAGCACAGCGCCGCGGGATCGAGGCCGCTCGACTCGATGGTGCTCAGCAGGAAGTCGGGGAAGGAGTCGTCGCTCAGCGATTGCCCGGAGAAGTTGATGGCAAACACCGCCGGGAACTCGGCGAGCAACGCCGCGTGCGGCGCGAGCAGCGCGAGCGTGCGCTCGACGACCCAGCGATCGATGCTCGGCATGAGCTGGTAGCGATTCGCGGCCGAGAGAAAATTGTCGGGCCCGATCGTGGAGCCGTCCTCGCCGATCATGCGCAGCAAGAGCTCGAAGTGCGGCGCGCGGCGTGCCTGTGTGTCGAAGGGCAGGATGAGCTGCGCATCGAGGCGCAGCCGCGCGTTCGAGATGGCATCACGCAGCCGTGTCGCGACATTGATGTCCGCGAAGCGACGCACGATGCTGGTGTCGTCCGCCTCGTACGCGGCGACGCGGTTGCGGCCGCGGTCTTTGGCCGCCTTGCACGCCGTCTCCGCGGCGGCCAGCACGTGCGCGAGATCCGATGCGCCGTCCTCGAGTGCGGCCACTCCGACGCTGATCGAGACATGGACGCGCGCGCCGGTATGCACGGCGCCCAGCAACTCGGCACCGGCTCGCAACGATTCGGCGAGCGCGGCGGCCGCTTCGACATCGCTTGGCAGCAGCGCCGCGAAGCGATCGCCGGAGATGCGCGCGGCGAGCGCGCCCGGAGGCAAGCGGCGGCGGATCAACTCGCCGAGCTGGCCGATGACCGTGTCACCGACGTGCATGCCGAAGTTGTCGTTCACGACGTGCAGCTGATCGGCGTCGATGTAGAGCGCGCTCCAGGTATGGGTGCGCTCGTTGGCAATGAGACCGCGCATGCGCTGCTCGAGCGCCGCGCGGGTGTGCAGCCCGCTCAGCGCGTCATATTGACTATCGATCAGCGCGGCGGCACGGCGTGCGATCACTTCCGCGAAGCGCGCGTCGCGCGCGACGAACTCGTGCCCGTCGCTGTCGCGAAAGAGCGCGAAGACGCCCATGGTGCGGCCGCTCGTGCGCCGCACCGGACAGGACAGAATCCGATAGGGAATGACTCCCAGGTTCGGGTTCGGCGATACGCGATTGATGATGAGGGGGTCGGGCCGCATCTGCGACATGGACACGAGCTGCCGATGGGTACGTGCCAGCAGGTGGCCGTCCGGTTTACTGCCCTGTGCCGCACGCAGCAGGGCGATGCCCTTCTCCGGCACGATCAGGGCCGCCATCGAGCACTTCAGGTGCTCGACTGCCCCCTGCACCAGGCTCTTGAGCTCATCCGCGCCGCCGTCGCCGGCGTTGCCGCCCGCCGCATCGGACAGCAGCATCTCGAGGTCCCTGTCCCGCTCCGTCACGGTGTCGTGCAGGCAGGCGATCGAGGCGCGCGCGAGCAGATCGCGCCGCAGGCACTCGAGCGCCGGGCGCAGCAGCGAATGGATGAACGAGAAAGCCCGCGGCTCACCCGAGGAGCCGCCGTCCCCGGCGCCCCGCCGGCATACGATGGCGACCACTGCGAGCAGCGCGGTCTCATCATCCCGTAACCAGCAAAGGTAAACGGGCAGGTTGCCCTCGAGGACGCGGACCTGACCGGGCGTCTGCACCTCGGTACGCGCGCTGTAGAGCGTGTCGTCGACCAGCTGGATCAGATCCGGGCCCGTGGTGGCATCGCTGCTCCAGCGCAGCCCGCCGTCGGGATCGAAGACCGAGACGCTCGATGCGCGGGGCAGCAACGAGCGGACGAGTTGCGCATAGGGCTCGAGGGAGGCCCAGGGATTGTGTTCGTTCTCGTTCTGTCCGGGCGCCGTCATTGGCATTTTGATGTTCGCTCGCGAGGCATTCCGAGGCGCTCAACGATTGCAGAGGCGCTTCCCGTGAGTCGTTGCGCCAGTTGGCGATTTTGCTGCTCAGCGGACACGGGACGGCGCCCCGGGGCGCCGGCAGGAGGCGCCGCACCGCAACCCACCGCCCCCCTCCTCGACAGCAGGCGGATTGAACATAATGCGGCCCGGCCCCGGACAGCACGGCCGCGCTCAGCCGCTCACGGGGCGGCAGCTTTGAACCAGGGTCGGGGGTCGACCGGGCGGCCCGCCCGGCGGATCTCGAAGTACAGCTCCGGCCGCGTGCTGCCGCCGCTGTCCCCGGCGGCCGCGATCGCCTCACCGGCGGCCACGTGTTCGCCGACGGCCTTGAAGAGCCGCTCATTGTGAGCGTACAGGCTGAGGTAGCCGTCGCCGTGATCGATGATCGTGAGCAAGCCGAGGCCCGGCAGCCAGTCGGCGAAGATCACGCGGCCCTGGTAAACCGCGTGCACCTGGGCACCGCGCTCCGTGTCG
>Ga0335077_10000129_pt1 | contig 75132 bp, 72 predicted proteins | sample Lox_Sample_31_FD_207151 | JGI IMG/M metagenome (GOLD analysis project Ga0335077, IMG submission 207151) | Soil microbial communities from Loxahatchee National Wildlife Refuge, Florida, United States - Lox_Sample_3.1 | ecosystem: Environmental > Terrestrial > Soil > Wetlands | place: USA... | reverse complement strand
GCTCTCCAGGCGGTGAAGCGTATCGACCCGATAGATGATCTGCTCCAGCGAGCCGCTCGGGATGATGCGCGCGAGCACGCTGCAATCACGATCGAGCGTAACGCTCCCGTTGGTTACGGCACGGCCGGGTCCCATCCGGCCCACGGTCGCTTCCCAGGGGAGCAAGAGCGGCTCGAGCCCGCGCGCGCTTGCGGCGCGCACGAGCTCGTCCGTATGCCAGCCGGTCGTCGAAGCGAGGATGACGATCCGACGCAAGGCTACTTCTTGGAGGTCAGGTGTCCCACCAGGCCGATGAACCCTCCGTCCGCGAACTGCGGCAGGTTATCGCCAACCGCCTTGAAGGCGGGGGTCGCGGTTCCCTTCTTGAGCGCCGCCATGTTCGGCCAGTAGAGCTTGGCCTGACGGTATAGCGCGGCGGGGGAGCCGTCGAGATTCGTGGTGAACTTGGTGAGCTCGGCCCGCGTAAAGCCGATCTCCTGGGCACCTTTCGCCACGATCGGAAGATGGGTGGCCGCGTAATACGTCTCGAACGCGTTCTGGTCCTTGGGCTGATTGTAGATGACGGTCACGAAGGCGGTGGTGTCGCCCTGCAGGAGCGGAGTCGAGTCGTTGGTTTGCTCGCCGATCATGCCAATGAAACCGCCAGTGGCGAAGTTCTTGAGGTCATCGCCGATTCCCTTGAAGCCCGGTGTCGCGATCCCGGCCTGGAGCGCTGCCATGTTCTTGAACCACAGCACGGCCTGCCGGTAGTAGGTCGGCTTCTTGCCATCGAGCGTGGCGTCGAACTTGGTCAGTTCCGCGGCCACGAACCCCACCTCGCTCTGCTTGGAGCTCACGAAAGGCAGGTGCTTCTCCCAGTAGTACTTCTCGAACGCTGCCGGGCTCTTCGGTTGGTTATAGATGACCGTGACGAACGCCATTGGCGCCGGCTTCGGCGCCGGCTGGGCGACCGCAGTGGTGTCGGCCGCCGGCTTTTCGGCCGGCTTGGAGCAGGCCGCCATGGCGAGCAGGCCGACCAGGGGGGAGAGGGCAAGGCGACGCATCGGCAGATCCTTGGAGAAGGGAGGGGTCATTCCGGGTACAGTGACTGACGGAGCACGTCGGCATTCACGCGTCCTGCGTGGTAGGTCTTCCCGGAGCTCGCGCTGGTCAGCCAGACCTCGGCGGGACTGAAGAGCAACGGGTCGATCTTGTAGAAATCCCGGTTGTAGCGCTCGAAGATATCGTAGAACGGCGTGCCGTAGTCCTTGGAGGCGGTGGCCGGAAGCTTCGCCGCCAGGTCGGCGAGTTCGGTGTCGCTCGCCCGGATCGTGTAACGGGCCTGTCCGCCGTAGAGAATGCAGTCGTTGGTGCGGCCAATTCCGCGGAGGTCGGACTTGGCGACGGTCGGGATGGGGGCCGTGCCGATCCCGCTCACGACCTGCCGTACGTCGAACCCCAGGGTTTCCATCTTGTGCAGGCCGGTCTCGAGAATCCGCGCGGAGATCTGCGTTCCTCCCGCCAGGCTGGCCGTGGGCGCGATCAGGAAGGTGAGCTGGCCGGGGGACAGGTTTGCCTTGCGTGCGACATAGGTGGCCACGGCGTCGGTGGGCGGCTCGCGCCCTTCGAGGACCAGGACGCCGCAGGTCGCCGTCTCCCCGTAGGCCAGCTTCTCGAATAGTTCCTTCTCCACCCGGGCATGAGCCCGGAGCGGGCCGGAGCCCATCGCGAAGTACTTGTCGACCTGGATGGCCCAGCCCGCATACTGGGAACCCATGCATGAGATGGCCGGGTGGTCGGTACGCACCAGGACCCCGGGCCAGTTCTCCCCTCCCAGCTGCAGAGAGGCGTAGTCTACGTCTCCCAGGCCGCCCATGCAGATCTCGGCCATGATGATACCCGCGTTGAGCCCGCCATCGACCGCGACGCCCGCATCGATGACCGCGGCGCCGGACTCCAGGGTCTGCACCGCGATCCGGAGCCCGGCGATGTCCTCGCTCATGACCTCCGCGAGGTCACGGGCACGCTCATTCATCATGAAGCTGGTCATGCGTCCATCTCTGGGGTGGTTTGTTCGCCCGTGCACGTGATGGGCGCGGGGCAGGGCCCCGGTCTAGGGGGCCAGAAGATAAGCGGGAGAAGGTGCGGCCGGAACGTACCCCGGGGGAAGGGACGGGAGGACTACACGGGGAGGAGAATCTCGCCCCGTCCATCGTTGGCCAGATCGCCAACCAGGCGGCGGACCCGGAGGCCGGTTTCGGGGAAGGCCCCGAACTTTCCCGGATATCCCCGCCACGAACGGGCAAGCAGTGTCAGAATCGCGAGCGGGTAGACCCCGCAGTCGTTGAAGGTGGGGAGGAGGCGATTCGGGGGGCGCCGGAGCAGCAAGGTTCCCCGCCGCATGGCGAGGCCGGCATCGCGGCCAACGCTTCCCAGGACCGCGATCGTACCGGCCACCATGCGTGAGGCACAGTAGTCGCCGGCATTGCCCTCGATCAGCAGCATGCCCCGACGCATCCGGTCTCCCGCCCGATCCGTCGCATTGCCCTGGACCAGCATCACACCACCCTGCATTCCCTGGTGATCGCCGGGCAGGGCGGCCGCGAGAAAGTCGCCGGCATTCCCCGCGATCCGGATCCGGCCACCTCGCATCCCGGTGCCAGCGTATCTGCCCGCATCACCCTCGACCTCGATCGTGCCGCCGAGCATGCCTGCCCCCAGGCGGGCACCGACCGTTCCGCGGACCGTCACCCGGCCCTCGCCCAGTCCCGCGCCGATGCCGTCGAATGTGGACAGGTCCCCCTCCAGCTCGAGGTCCGACCCCGGCGTTCCCGACACCGCAAAGAGCTCGTCGAGCCGAATCACCCGATTCCCCGAAGGCAGCGGGGTCGCGCCGATCTGGGCCAAGGAAGCCTTGAGACCCCCCGTCAGAGGAGAGAGGTCGACGCGCTGCGGCGGGCGGTCCTTGAGCGTGAGGCGCAGCGGGCTCATCGGGCCATGATCTCACGCAGGCGGAAATGGAATTTGCCGAGCTTGCCACCGTAGTTCCCCGCGGTGACCCGGTGAATGCCACCGGCCCGGCCCGCATCGACCACGGCCCGAATGCCACTCCGCATCGCCGTGGCGATATCGTCAGCGGTGAGGCCGTCGATCACGACCTCCATGACCGCCCCGATCTCCGGAGTCAATTGGGTGGCAGTGACGCCACGGATCGTCGGGCAGTAAGCGTCGTTGGTTGAAGCGCTGAGCGCCTTGTACCTTGACCCCACTTTGGAGCCGGACCGCACGATCCCCCCTGGAAACGGCATGATCACGTTGGGCACCTGGCGCATCGCGGCGATGGCGGCCTCACAGGCCGCGAGCACCTGGGGCTGCGATTCGCCCAGGACGAGGAAGTTGCCGCCGCCGACACCGGGGACGATGCCGGTCGTCTCTTCGATCAGGAACTCGCCATCCATCACCGGGATCCGCCAGAAGCGACGCCCGTCGATCAGCTTGGATGCCTGGAAGCCGTCACCGAAGAACCGGAGATTCTTCCCGAGCGCCACGGGTTCTCCGTCGCGCACGCCCGCATAGGCCGCGCTGGTGGGCGAGGTGAGCACGCACTGCCCGATCCGGCGTTCGATCTGCTTCGCCAACTCCTTCCCCGAGGTCGCGAAGAGGAGAATGGAGACTCCCGGCCGACCGTCCGGCGTCTCCGCGGGGGTGAGCTCCCGCTCCACCGCGGCTTCGCATCCACAGGCGATGACCGATGTGGCGAAGCCCGTGGCGGTGTGGGCCGCCTGGTAGGCCCACGGGAGATTGTGCGCCGTGATGAGGATCCGCGTGGCCTTCATTCCGAAGGCCTCGGCGAACTCGTCGTCGATCGTCACGCCATTGAGGATCATGCTCAGCGCCGACAGGGATGGACCAACAGGTCCGCCCCGTGTCCGAAGGCATGCATTTCCTCCGCGGAGATGCGGAGGTGATCGGCACGTATCGTCTGGAAGCGACTAAAGTGGGCCTCGAGCCGCGGCTCGATCTCCCGGTCGTACTCGGGGGCGACGGTATGGAACCGCCCCCAGGTCACCTTGATGACCTTGCCGTTCTGGACCACGACATCGCCGTCCTTGAAGACGTACTCGGGTGAGGAAAACATCCGCTCCCGGTCCGGGTCGTCCCGGTACACAGTGACATCGGCAACGGCGCCCGGCCCAAGGTGACCGATGTCCGGAATGCCAAGGAGCTTGGCCGGCGCTGCCCGCGTGAGAATCGCGATCTCGTACAGGGTGTATTCGCGCTGGATGCTGGCCACGGTGCTCATGGCCTGGGCGTCCGCGTTGATTGTGCTCAGCCGTTCGTTCCGAAACGTCCGGTCCATCAGGAGCCGGATCAGGTGCGGATACATGGTGAACGGCGCGCCGTTGGGGTGATCGGTCGTGAGGAACACCCGCCACGGGTCGTGGACCAGGAGGAAGATCTCCAGACCGATGGCCCACTGCAGCGCGTTCACGAAGCTCTTGTCACGGTACTTGAACGGGAGCACCCCGCATCCGGCGTCGCATTCGATATCCATGACGACGTATTTCTTGGGACTCGCGAGCCCGGAGTTACGGTGCTGCGCCATGTTGTCCCCTGAGGCTGTGACCGTCTGGCCGAAGAGGATCTGGCCCACGTCGCATGTGGCGTTGGGCGTCGTGTTGACCGCCTCGGCAATTCGCGCGGCGGCGGAAGAGAACTTGCGGTCTCCTTCGGTGCCGTAGCTGTGGAACTGGATGTGGGTGATGTGAATCGGCAGGCCTTCGGACGCCCGGATGGTGTCCAGCGTCGAGTCCACGTTGCCCGGAAGCCCCAGGTTGCTGCTGTGCACGTGGAGTGGAAAAGGGACCCCCAGCTCGTACACGGCGCGACTCAACACTCGAAGGATGTCTCGCGGCGTCACGCCATAGAAAGAGTGTCGCTCGTCGACATCGAGCTTCCGCTGATTGAACTTGAAGGCGGAAATGCCTCCAGGGTTCACGACCTTGATGCCGATGCAGCGCGTGGCATTGAGGGTCCACGCGACGTAATCGTTGATCCGCTTCTGGTCCTCACCCGCGGCCATCATCCGCAGCAGGAAATCATCGCTCCCAAGCATGGCGTAGCCGCCCTTGTCCACGATCGGGGTATCGCCCATCTCGAGGTGCGCCTGGCGGGCATTGACGGGCAGGACGGCGGGTTCGAAGCACGCGGTATACCCCATTTCCGCGTAGCGATAGCCGGTCGCGAGGGTGCCGGGCGCCGCGTGGCCCGCCGACGCCCGCGTAATTGACCCTCGATCGACCGGGTCTGCCCGGTGATCCTCGGGCAGCATCGCGCGGGCAATGTTGAGCTTGCCGCCGCCGATGTGGGTGTGCATGTCGATCGCGCCCGCCATGACGACCCGCCCCGTCAGATCGTACTCCCGGTCGATGCGCTCGTTCGGATTCGGCGGCGCGACCATCCGCCCATTCTGGATGTACAGGTCGCGGACTACCCCGTCCACACCGTTGGCAGGATCGTAGATGCGGGCGCCGCGCAGCTTGATCAGCATCGATCAACCCCCCGGCAGCGCGGCATGGATCGCCGCGAGCGTGTCGGCCACACTGGGGAGCGTGGAATCGCGGAGCTGTGCCACAGGCAGGGTGACGACTCGGTCGACACGGAAGAGGTGACCGGCGTGGTCCACCCCGGGAGTGCCAACGGGAATGAACACCGCGGGGTCCCGGTCCAGCCGCATGGCAGGATGCCCCAGGACGATGGTCGGGACCGCGGTTGCGGGCGGGGTTCGCGTCCCGGAGAAACTCGAAATCCAGAGCAGGACATCGGCTCCACTCTGCAAGAGCGCGGCGGCCGAATACTGCCAGGGGTCGTGCTGAGGGATCCCCTGGCCGAACGAGGTGCGGCTTCCGAAGCCCGTCTGCCACAATTGAACGCTGTCCGCCGTGACGTCTCCGTCGCTCCCCCCCAGAGGCAGCCCGCTGAAGCGGGTCGTCCGATTGAGATCCTTCACCAGTTCGGCGAGCACCTGGATGGTGAGCTCGGCGTGCGGGAAGTCGAGATCGGCCGCCGCCCATGCGACGACCCCGTAGTGGGCGCGCTTCATCCGGTCGGCAAGGGCCTGCCAGTCTCCGATGGGCCGGCCCGCCGCCTCAGCGGCATCCAGTCGCCGCCCCGCCAGAAGGGCGCGCATGGCGCCGAACCCCTCATGCAGGCGCGCCACGTCGCAGGGAATGACGGATGCCTTGCGCTCAGGAACGCTGGGCCCCGGCGTGCCGGCCCGCCCAAGATAGATGACCTCACATTCGCGGTCGGCTCCGAAGAGCGTTTCCCGGTTGGCGATGCACCGTTCGAAGAACCTCGGGAACCGGCTGACGACATCGGTCCCCACCACGAGGAGCAGGTCCGCGCGATTGCGGATTTCCGACAAGGTCGTGATGATCCACCCGCCGTCCTGCAGCACCATCGTGTTCCGGATGGCGGCGGGAGAATTCATGTGGTCGAGAACCCCGCCCAGGCGGTCCGCGAGCCGTGCCGCCTCCCGTGCGCCCTGTACGTCGGTTCCGAGGCCCGCGAGAAGCGGCTGACGGGCTCCCGCCAAGAGGCGGGCGGCCTCGGCAATGGCGTCGGTGAGAGAAGCGTTCCGGCCGCTGATCCGGGGCTGACCGGCGGGACCCGCCGCGGCATAGCTGGCGCTGGCGAGGCCGCACCCGTTGGCTCGAACGGAGATTCGATCCCCGGCCACGGACACGACGAGGTCGTCGCACAGAAGCCCGCAGAACGGGCAGGTCACATCGGTAACTTCGCCGGTGTGCATCGCGGGCGGTGACATGGTCGGTGGAACATAATACGTGGTATGGTGACTGAATGAAGCGCTTCGGGCATGCTGTCGCGGCCGCTGATCCGCGTCCGCTGCTGATCGCCGCCGTGTCGGGCCGCGCGCTGGCTGCCTCCGCCGCGCGGGCTGGCCGGGCAGCGCTGGTGCTCGATCTGTTCGGCGACCGGGATACTCGGAGCGTGGCGTTGGAGAGTCGCGTCGTGAGCGTCCCCGGTGCTCCCCGGCTCGATCCTGCCCGCCTCCTCGCTGCCGCGGAGGAACTCGCCCCCGCGGGTCGGATCTCGGGTCTGGTCTATGGGTCCGGGTTCGAGGGGCAGCCCGATCTCCTCGAACAGCTCGCCCGGAATCGCCCCCTCTTCGGAAACTCACCAGAAGCGGTGCGGCTGGTCCGCGATCCGAAACGCCTCTTCCCCCTCCTTGATGGCTTGGGCATCGCCTATCCGGCCATCAGCCACCGGCCGCCGACCGACCCACGCGGATGGCTCATGAAGGATCCGGGTGGGGCTGGTGGCGCTCATATCCGCGTTGCTGGAGATCCCGCGCCGGGGGGAGCCCACTACTATCAGCGCCTTGAGATCGGCCGGAATCTATCGGCCCTGTTCCTGGCCGATGGTCGCCGAGCGCAAGTGATCGGACTCAACGAGCAATGGACCAGCCCTGCTCGGGCAAACGCCCCCTTCCTTTTTGGTGGAGTGGTTGGAAGAGTACGAATCGCGAGCGGGGTTTTCGAAGGCCTCTCAGCCCAACTCGATCGCCTCGTGGCGGAGGCCGGTCTGGTCGGCCTGAACGGCGTTGACCTGCTTCTCGGGGACAGAGGTTGGCTGCTCCTGGAGGTAAACCCGCGGCCGACTGCTTCGATGGAATTGTACGACGCGGACCTGCCCAAGGGGCTCCTCGAAGCGCACCTCGAAGCCTGTCGAGGCATGCTCCCGGAGCGCCCGCCGGCGGGCGGGCCCTCCAGGGCGCTTGCGGTGGTGTATGCGCCCAAACGGTGGGAGGTGCCCGAGGAATGTGTGTTCCCCGAGTGGTGCCGTGATCTTCCAGTTGGTGGAACACGGTGCGCTCCCGGCGATCCCGTGTGCACGGTACACGCGGAAGACGCCACCCCAGCTGTAGCCATGCGCGTGGCCCAGGAGCGAGCCGAGCGCGTGCGGTCCCTGATCCGGTCCGCGGGTGCAGCCGTCGTATGAGAGTCTTCGTCTACGAATTCGTTACCGGCGGTGGGATGCACTCGCTGCCCCTGCCTGCCGGACTGGTTCGGGAGGCCGACCTGATGGTTCGCGCGCTCATCAGTGACCTCCTGCTCCTTCCCGATATTCAGGTGGTGACGTGTCGCGACACGCGCCTGCCTCCGATAGCCGGGTGCGAGCCGGCTCCCTCCAACTCCTTCGCCGGCGGCGTCGAGGTCGCTGAGGCCGTGTGGCCCATCGCGCCCGAATCCGGCGGAACCCTGGAATCGCTGGTTCGCCATACCCTGGCCGCGGGCCGGATTCTCCTGGGCTGTCGTCCGGACGCGGTTCGATTGACGTCAAGCAAGAGTGCCACCGCCGCCCTGCTTCGGGGGGCGGGGATTCCCGTGGTCCCCACATGGCGGAGCGTGCCTGAGTCTCCTCCCGCCTCCGGCCCCTGGGTAGTGAAGCCGGATGATGGAGCCGGGTGTGAGGATACCTGGCTGGAGACCGACTGGTCCGCCGTGCGGCTGCGGCTTGGAAGCGATCCGTCGCGTCTCGTGGCACAGCCATGGATCGAGGGAACGGCGTTGAGCCTTTCGCTCCTCTGTGGAGAGGGGCGCGCCGCCACTCTGGCCATCAACCGGCAGCAGATCGAAGTCCGGGAGCGGCGCCTGGAGCTGGCCGGCCTCGAGGTGAATGCGGTGGCGGATGCGACAGGCCGCTTTGCAGCGCTGGGGCGAGCTCTCGCGCGGGCCCTGCCCTCGCTCTGGGGCTACGTCGGAGTTGATCTGGTGGAGACGTCGGATGGACTGGTGGTGATGGAGATCAACCCGCGGCTCACAACCGCCTACTGCGGGCTCAGGCGAGCGCTTGGGGTCAACGTCGCCGCCATGGTGCTGTCCCTCCTCACCAGCATGCCTGTTCCCAGCCTTCCGGTCGCCGGATCGGGCCACGCTGTGCCGATTGGTCTCGGCGCGCCATGAAAGAGCAGGCCGTCATTGGATGGGACGTTGGAGGCGCTCACCTCAAGGGTGCGCGGCTCAGCCGAGAGGGGGTTGTCACGAGAGTGGTGCAGGTACCCTGCCCCCTCTGGAAGGGAATGCCACACCTGGCACAGGCGATAACCGAAGTGCTGGCCGCGATCGGCGATGGATCGGTCCACGCGGTGACGATGACCGGCGAGATGGCCGACCTCTTTCCAAGCCGTTCCACCGGCGTTCGCCAACTTGTCTCTGCTCTGCAGGAGCGGTTGGCACACTCCGGGGCTGAGGTCCGGTTCTACGCCGGGCGCTCTGGATTCGTCAATTGCGAGGAAGCCGCACGAGTTCCAATGGCGCTCGCCTCAGCTAACTGGCTCGCCGCCGGCGCCTTCGTGGCCGAGCGCCTCTCATCCGCACTGCTGGTCGACATCGGGAGCACCACGACCGACCTCATTCCGATCGTCGAGGGCCAGGTTCGGGCTCGAGGTTGCGATGATGCCGGGCGACTGGCCGCCGGCGAGCTGGTGTACACGGGTGTCGTGCGCACACCGGTGATGGCGATGGCGGAGCGTGTGCCTTTCGCGGGTGACTGGGTGCCGGTCGTGGCCGAGTACTTCGCAACGGCGGCTGATGTGCACCGCCTGACAGGCGTGTTGCCCGAAGGCGCCGACCAGCATGCCGCGGCGGATGCTGGCCCCAAGGATCTGGTCGGGAGCGCTCGGCGGCTGGCCCGGATGACCGGGCGGGACGTGGAGTCGGCTCCGGCTGAGGTCTGGCGCTCGCTCGCGGAATGGCTCAGCGGGACTCAGCTCCAGCGCATCCAGTCCGCGGCAGAGGACCTGCTGGCGAAGGTGGGCATGCCGGCGGACGCGCCCGTCGTGGGCGCGGGTGTGGGCCGCTTCCTGGCGATGCAACTCGCCGCCCGAATCCGCCGGCGCGAGATCGAGTTCGGGAGTCTTGTCGACGTAGCGGGTGAGGATCCCGCACGCGTCACCGACCTCGCTCCCGCCGTCGCGGTGGCCTGGCTCGCCGCCCGCGGAGGCTGATAGCCTCAGGCCAGCCCGAGGCGCCGACGAGCGTCGTCCGGAGTGATGACGCGCAGATGGTCCAACACCGTGCCGCTCGCCTCACGGATTCGGAGAGCGTCGCAGATTGCCCGACACTCGCCGCCTACGAGACCATCCGCAAGCAGGGCCGCGCCTTGGGCGCCCTGCTTGGCCACCTTGGCGAATCCCTGCAGGTCCACGACAGGCGCGATCCGGGCGAGACGCGGGTACAGTTCGGCGCGAACCTCCGGATTCTGCGCCATGCGTCCGGAAAGCACGATCTCATCGGGTCGTGGCACGGCGGCGGTCAGTGAGAGCACCGCCTTCTCGGCCCCTTCGACGTACGCCTCGAGCCCTGATTCGCCATTGCCTTCGCGCCCACCGGCGAACAGCATGTCTTTCGAGATTCGTCCTGCGAGGAAGGCCACCTCCCCGTCCCAGGCTCCAGCGGAGCGCCAGCCCGGAGGTCCCCCTGTGCCGCCTATTCCATCCACGATGGCGCCGCTCTCGATGGCAAGTGCCGCGGTAAAGGCTCCGCCCAGCTCGAGGAGCATCATTCGACTTTGGGCAGGCTCGGTCCCGCGTATGCGGCTCCGTTCCCACACGGCGAGTGCCGCCACCGCGACCTTGTCCGCGGTTCCCAGATCGACACGGTTGAGTTTGCGGTGATTGGGCACGCTCGGCAGAAGAATCACGCCGGGGGTGAAGACCACGGGCAAACCGGACTCTGCGAGGAGCCGCATCAGCCGGCCGAGTCCACCCAGACCACCCGATTCTCCCGGGCTGCTGAGCAGCGCCAGGCGAAGGTCTTCATCAGTGAGGGCCGTGGCCGCAACCAGCGGCAGGCCATACCCCGAGGGGCCGGCGATCAGGTCGGGGGTGCCGCCCTGGACCAGGAGCGAGACGAAGGCGGCTGGATCACCGAGCGCCTGGGAGGTTGGCACCGACCGGTCGAGCCAGAGCTGGTCTCCGGCGATGCCGCAGATATCGATCGACACCGTCCCGGGATCGATCCCGACGACGCGTGCCACGACTGGGAACCTCCCCCCGCTCCCGCCCCCGTGCTCCGGCTCAGGCCGGAAGGGTTCGGGCGATGTCGGCGATGACCTCCGCATCGAGCACCAGATCGTTGCTCTCGAAGAGGCGGGCAATGCAGCGTTTGTGGAGTCGGGTCTTGAAATTACCGACACCGAAGGCGCCAAACACGGTCGCGCCATCTCGCACCTGGCCGGCGTCGTTGACTTCGATACCCTCAATGCCGAGGGGGGAGACCGCGTTCAGGTCCACGGCCACCTTGATCTTCCGCCCCGTCCAGGCGGCGCGGGGCACCATCATGACGCCGGCTGGTCCCGAGTTGAGCAGAATGTCCACGCCCTCGAGCAGGCCCGCCGCCTGTCCCGGATCGGACATGGTCTCGCTTTTCACCTGGACCTTGAAGCGCTCGCTGATGCTGCGGCGCGCCTTCTCTCCCTGCTCCGGCTTCCGTGAGGTGATCGTCACCTCGGCGCCACCGTTGGCCAGCAAGCCGGCCGCCCGTTGACCCACCGGACCGGTGCCGGCCACGACCAGGACCTGCTTTCCCTTCACGCTCCCGAGCGCCTGCTCGATTTTCACCACGGCCGCGACGGCCGTGGTATTCGAACCATTCGAGTCGAGCATCACGGAAACAGTGAGGGGCTTGAACATGGCGTCCTGCGCCATCGCGAGCAGCTGTTCGCCCTGTGACATGTTGTTGCCGCCGATCCAGACCGCCGTCCGATGCAGGTCCTTGACGCCTCGGGTAAAGATGCAGCCGTGGATGAGGTCGCGGACATCCTCCGGCGTCACCCCGCCGTAACTCATGATCTCGTCGGCGCCGCCGTCGAAGGCGACCACCTGGTCGAAGACACTGGGGAGCCTGGAGGAGTCAAGCTGGAGCAGAAGGTTGCGCATCGTTTTCGCAGTCTGGGCTCTGGATCGGGTTCAGAAATGAGAAGGGGCGGGGGGTCACCCCGCCCCTCCGGATGCCACGGTGCGGGGCCGTTCAGGCGTTGTCGATGCCCGAGAAGGGATGCCGAGCCGTCTTGGCGCCGCTGATGACCGAATCGACCGTCGGCAGACCCTTGAGGGCCCGCTCGATCGATTCCTTGGTCGCCTGATAGTTGAACTGGAAGATCTTCTTGTCGTCGGCGGCCTGCCAGTGAATGAACACGCCCACCAGGACGCACCAGTCGTTCGCCTTGTCCTTCGGGATCACGCCCGAGGAAACACTGTCCACCACTGCCCGGGCGACCGCGGCCTGCGCCGGCCCGAACATCTGGACGGCCTGCTTGGCGCCCTTGATGGTGACCTTGTTGAAGAGGATCGTGTCGGGCTTGGCGGGGAGGTTCGGGGTCACGACTGCGAGCAGCGTGGTGAAGCCATCCTTGTTGTTCGAGAGCGCGTTCAGGAAGGCTGCACCGGCATGGCCGCTCTTGCTGCCGATGATCAGATCGATGTGGGCGATTTCGTTGCCCTCGCCGACCAGCGACTCGCCAATGAAGAAGTCCGCTGCCATGCTAGCCTCCTGGGAAGTGAAAAAAGACAGGATCTGTCGCCACATAGACATATGGGATCCACGGGCGTGGGGGGAATCCCGCGATTTGGCGCGAACCGTCCGGCGTGCTTCGGGCGGCCGCGACCGACCGCGCGGCCAGAACCCGAGCTCGCCTGCCCGGGCGCGTCGGGAGGCCACAAAATGTCGGCGGGCTCAGGGGCTGTCAAGGTGGCGGTGTCCCTTGTCACCGTATCTTTATTCGCCGGCGCCGCCTCGCCGCTCTGCTCTTCGCGCAAAGGGACATCCGCACTCAATCTCGTCCCCCCGGAAGGACACCATCCGACCAGGTCGTCATCCGTAAGCCATTGTGGGGTTGTCGCTTCAGCAGTGGCATACGACTGGCTTCGGGTACCTCCGCACTCGAACACGGAGGATCCGATGACTCGCGCCACGCTGGTGCTCGCCGCCGCCCTGACCACGCTTCTCATTCCCAGCGCTGCTCGCGCGCAGACCGTGGCCGCCAGCATCGCCCTCAATGAACGCTCCGTTGCCGGTCGCTTCGTGATCGGCCACCCGCTCCCCCCACCCGCTCCCATCCTGGTGTATCGCCATCCTGCGTATCGCCCTGCCGGCTGGTACGCGCGTCACGGCTATCGGACGGTCCGGGTCTGGTACGATCGAGAGCACGACTGCTACTACGACCGGTTCGATCGTGGTCGGCCCGGATTGCGGCAGATGATGGTTTATGAACGAGGAGGGCGGTACTACCGCTGAACGTCGCCGGAGACCGGCGACCCGAGATGGGGTGAACCGACCCTTCCTACGGCCTCTTTCGCTGTGCCCGGTTCACCCAGCAGGTCGGAGCTCCCCGCTCCGGCCGACACCCCCGCGGTCTCCGCGGGGGTGTTCTTGTCTAGTGGAGCGTCACTTCCAACCCGCTTACCGTCGCGCCCTGCGGGCTGGCGGCCATGGTGAAGTGAAGGGGGGCCGCGGTCGCCTTGAGCAGTTGGAGGCACTTGGGGTCGACGGTGAGGTCCCACTCGCCAGGACGCACCCCAATCGCGTAGAAGGTGCCATCGCTGAAGGTGGTCAGGACCCGTTGCTCGCCGCTCGCCGGGTGCCGCAACACGATGGCCACTCCCGCGGTCGGCTGGCCCGCCGGAGCACTGACCTTGCCCTCGATCACCCCGCCCGGAAGGATGGGGATATCGAGCGTGCGGTAGCGGTTCGGCGACGGCTCGAGGCGGGCCACCGCGAAAGCCGGTACCCAGAGGGGCGAGGTCAGGCTGGCCGAGTCCACCGTCACCGAGGTCGGCTCGTACGGCAGGATATCCCAGACCCGGTAGACCCCGTTGGAGTCGCTGAAGCTGAACACGGGGCCCACGACAATCCGGACATTCGGCAGAAGCTCCTCTCCCGGATCGAAGCGTCCATTCCCGTTCGCGTCGAGGAAGACCCGCCCCGTCACCCCGCCACGGGAGAGAGCCGTATTGGCCGAGAAGTCCACGCTGTTGCGCTCGGGATTGTAGATCGCCGATCCGGAGACGTACTGGGTCCCGGTGGTCTGGTTAAGCCCTCCGCCAGTCACGGTGGTGTACGACCGGACGGTCGGGAGTTCCGCGGCGATCATCAACGAGGCAGAGGCTCCGGGGAGGCCGCGGGTCCAACTCACACCCGCCTCACTCCGCAGGCCCCGCAGGAGCGGGATACCCAGGTATGCGGAGGCGCTGGATGGCCCGACCCCCTGCTGTATCTCAAAGGTGGTTCGTGCCGTGATCTGGCCGAAGAACTTTCCGAGGCTCGTCCACGGAAGCAGGAAGGTGTTCAGGTCGTAGAAGGTCTGGCTCTGCTGGGGGATGGCGCCGGTCTCGCGCTGAAAGCGGATAGCGGGGAGAATGCGCAGGTCAGCGAACTGGAGCGAGCCGCCCAGGCGGCCGCTCGTGATGTCCGAGCCAGCGGTCGAGGCGCGATCGAGACTCGCCTCGAGGTAGTTGGCGCCCAGTTGGCTCGAGGGACGGAAAAACGCGCTCAAGGTCCACTGATTCTGGCGCCCTTCCGGGGTCAGAATGGGGGCCTGGACGCCGCTGGCGAAGTGATCTCCTTCGGCGGTGAACTGCAGGTTCACCGAAGGTTCGTACTGCACCACGCCGCGCAGCACCGCGTTGCCGACGGCCTCGGCCTCGACCATGAAGGAGTTGCTGAGGGTCCCGGTCGCGCCAACATAGGGATGGGTGAGATTCCCCAGGCTGTCCCGCCAAAACTGGTCGACGCCGGCCCGAAGCGTCCAGCGGGTCGAGAGGCCGTAGCGCAGGTCGAGGTTGCCCGTCGCGCTGCACAACACGGTGCGGCATTGACCAGCGGAGACGCCGTATTCGAATCTGCCAGCGGGCAGCCCGTCGGTGTTGGCACGGTAGGTCTGATTGAACTCACGGACCTCCCCGAACGGCCCGTACGCGACGAAATCCACCGGGTTCTCTCCGTACTGGATCGGAACATCAAAGGAGAACTGTCCGAGGGCGTTGACCGAGTCGAAGCCCATCAGCCGGCCACCGCGGTAGGCCTCGACCGTCCAGCCCGCACCGAGCTGCCCGTTGAACGGCACGTCCCCCAGGGTGGTGGGGCGCGCATAGGGACTGTTACTCAGGGCAAGGCCGCGCAGGTTGCGACCGTTCGGTCCGGTGGCAAAGCCGTCACCGATGGTCAGCTCCGACAACCAGCGGTTCTCCCGCCACACGCCGGTCCAGGACGTCTCCGAACGAGGGGCAGTGGCCGATCCACCCTGGCTCTGGAGACCCAATGCGAGTGAACCACCCAGGACGTCGAGCCCCAGCATGGATGAGTAGACGGTACCTGCCAGCCCCGTCGACGGGGCGAGGACGCTGTAGTCGAAGACCACGCCGTCGACCTTGGGGCGTTCCAGGGCGAGATCGAGGCCAGTGTACTCGCTCTCGTTGGTCCGGGAGGCACGGGCCTGGAGCATCGCCTCCCGGCGGAGCCGGCGGGCCAGAGGGAGGTTGCTGGGGTCCACCACTACCACCTGCAGATCGGGCCAACTCACGTCCCACTCGATCCCGAGCACGCGCGCCAGAACCGCAGTGCTCAAGTAGACCTCGGTTGGCGTCGTAAGGAGCTGCTGGTCCTGGATCGACAGCTTTTCCTTGCCGAGCTGCACAGCGTGCGTCACCGGGTTGACGATCAGGGGCTGGTTGCCCGGCTGCACTATGGCTTCGAAGCTGCTGTCGGCCCGCCGGGTGGTGCGGAGTTCGGCCAGATCGAAGAAGGCGCCGAGCGGTACCAGCGCGTCGTCACCGACGCGGTAGGCTTCGACCGTCCGGGTGGCAATGCGGCCCAGGGACAGCTCGATCAGGACCTTCTCGGGTGCGGCGCCCTGCGCCGAAAGCTCACGGGTTGCCGGCCCGGTAGTTGCGATAGCCAGGAGGAGGAACGGCACCAGGGCCGGCCTGCCCATCATGGCCACGCCACTTCGGTCGAGTCCGCCACAGGCGCGGCTCTGAGCACAAGTTCAGGCGCGATATCAGTTCGCTCCGTCGTGAGCGTCATGCGCACGTGATAGCGTCCCGGGGGTAGCGCCGGAGGCAGTCCGAGCTTGAAGACGGGGTCGGCGTCGTAGTAGATGGCCACGGGCTGTTGAAGGCTCGCGACAGTGGTTCCGCGCTCCGAGACCAGCGACGCCTGGGCGGTCCCGATGTAAGCCGCGGTTCCCAGGCGCTGCAGATGCGCGCGGACATCCAGGGAATCGCCGTCTCGCACCGCGGCGAGCTTAGTCAGGCTGATCCCAGTCTGGAGCGGGCCCTTGCGGTAGAGCAGGGGGATGATGGTGCGCACCTCAAGGGTGAGCCCTACCTGGATTCCGGCGGAATCCGCGCCCTTGACCTGCACCGTTCCGGCTTTTGCGGCGATCGCGATGCGAGACCAGTACTCGCCGTCGGCCAGGTTCTCTGGCGGGCGGGCCAGCAGCCGTACCGTCTGTCGCTGGAGGGGACCCAGAATCATCCGGCGGGGAAAGGCCTCGATCCACGCGGTGGCCGATGGCATGTTGGTGCCGGCGGAATCGGGTACCCGCAGAGTGAAGTGGCCGAGCGAGTCGGTGACCGGATAGCCGAAGAACAAGGAGATCGTGACTTCGGTCGGTTCGGCCCCCGGATTGTAGAGGATGATCGAGGCGCTGCGGGTGAGATGATTGAGATAGACCGCATGCGGCGCGACGATGACCCCTTGGGCGGCTGCACTCCGGCGGATGCCAAGGAGCAGCAGTCCCGCGGTGGCAAATCGGCGGAGCATCAGAGGAAGTTGACGTTGAGAACGACGGTGCCGCTGTAATTCCCGGTGGCCTGATTTGCCGCCGGCGAGACGGTTCCACCCAGATTGAGGTAGAAGTCCGCGCTGGTCACCAGCGTGAACGTGATGGAGTTGTTTGGATTGAAGGTGACTGGCTGGCTGGTGGGTGCCGTGCCCTGCGCGATGCCGTCGGTCGAGGCAAAGCTGATCGTCAGGTTTCCGCCTCCCCCGACCCTTGCGAGGCGGGTGGGCAGCGTGAAACTGACCTGCACCTGTCGGTTGAGCTGGTAGCGCACGTAGAAGCGTCCGCTCCGGATCGGGTCGCTGGGCGGGACCGAGGAGGGGACCCCTCGGACTACCGCGCCGAAGGCCAGGCTCCGGATCCCGGTGACCTGGTTCTGACCCACCACCGGTCGGGCCAACGCGGCAAGCGCGAGGGCGGAAAGTACGAAGCATCGTCGCATGAATGGGATCCCCGGGACGGCCTCACGGGTGACGGAATCTCCGGCAAGATAGCCGCGTTCCTTCGCCCGTGAGCCACCTGGAGGCCCCGTTCGGGGTCTTAGAAGTAGGCTGCCGTCAGCTGCACCGTCCCGGTATACGTGCCGGCGGCCTGATTGGCGGCCGGAGTGACCGTCCCACCGACCCAGACCCAGAGGTTACCGGTGCCCGAGAAGGCGCTGGCAGTGGCCGAGGCCGACGGCGTGAACGCGGTGCACCCGGTTGTCGAGTTGGACGTGTTGGTGCAGCCCGTCCAGGTGCCAATGGGCAGGTTGTTCGCGCCGTTCACCAGGTTGGTCGGGAGGGTGAACGAGAGGTTGACGTTGGCGCTGGACTGACCGGTCAGGGTGAATTCACCGCTGGTGGCGGCGGTCACGGCCACGGTCTTGGCCACGCCGGGGAAGACGGTCTGGAAGTCCAGCGTTCTGGCGCCGGTCACGGTCATGGCCTGATACACCGTGGCAGTGGCCGTGATGCTGGCACTCTGCGCCCGGGCCGTCGCAGCGGTCAGACTCAAGATTGTGGCCAACGCGGCCGATACTCGAATGGTGGTGCGCATTTGCCTTCCCTCGTGGTGGTGGTTTCGTCCGGTCTGGTTCGTTATCCCAACGGGAATGCCAGTTCCCTTGGGCCCGGGGGAAGGCAACCTACGTGCCGCGTGTTTAAACAGGCATGTTTTCACGCGGTAAGTTGTTCTCTGAACGTGACTTCTGTATGTCGTAATATTTGACATATCGAAGCCACTTCTTGGCACACGCCAGGAGCTTCCTCGGGTGATAGAAACCTTGATTCCACACGGAGTTAGGCCGCACATGCCCGCCGGGCGCGCCCCGGCAACCGGCCCTTCGCCCGAGAGCCGCTCGGCCAAGGGAGTGGTTCCGATCGGATTGGTACTGTCTGGCCTTCTTCTGTTGGTCAGGGTCGGCCCGCTCGCGGCGCAGAGTCAGGGCACCCTGCAAGTCGCGGCTGTGGTCGTTTCATCTCAGCCTAGCCGCCTGGCCTTGATCGCGGCCATGGGCCAGACGCCACAGCCAACGGCCGTGGCCGCTCCCAGGTTGGCGACGGTCCAGATCGCTCCCGCCAAGCCAGCGGGGGCGATCGGCCCGGCCATCCGGTCCCTCGTAACGATCTCCTTCGTCTACAACTGACGTTGCAAGCGGCCCTGGCCTGACCTCGTCCGGCAGCCTGGTGGTCCGGCCGCCGGCGCCGGGGAACCGCGGCGGCCAAGTAGATTTGTCGGGTGCCAACCCGAAATCACCAACTCCCTCTCGATCTCGACGCCTACCGGCGCGCCAGCCACCCCCGTGGCAGGATCATCGTCATCGCGCCGACGCGAGCGGCCTGCGAGACGATCGAGCTGGCGCTGGGTCTCAGCGGAGTTGAGACCGTCCTGGAACGGGAGCACGGCGGGGAGTTGCGCAGTATGGCGGCGTCCGGCCGCGGCTTTGGCGTCGTGGCGGGGACGGGGACCGGTAAGACCCTGGGCATCCGTCCGATTGCCGAGACGATCCTGGAGGAGCCGCTCCACGTGGGGGTGGTGAATCGGGAGCGGGAAGCGACGCCCGAGACGCCGACCTGGAACGTCGTGATCGTTACGACAGGCATTGCCCGGCGGTGGTTCGAGGACGATCTCATCACCAATCGGGACACCCTGATCGTGGATGAGATCCATCAGACCTCCGCCGAGCTCGAGCTGTGCCTGGCCCTCGGCAAGCGGGCCGGGTGTCGCTTCATCTGGTTGAGCGCGACGGTGGACCCGGCCTTCTACGCCCGCTACCTCGATTCCGCAGCCACGATCGAGAGCACCGCGTTCGACCCCCGTCTCAAGGCGCGGGTGAAGGTCCTGCCGCTTCGGGCCGAGGAGTTCCTCGACGACCGATTCATCCGGCACGTGATAAAGGACAAACGTGGCGTCGCCGTCTTTGTGCCCACGCGTGCCGAAGTGGAGCAGCTCGCCCGTGGACTCGGTGAGCGTTGGCCCCGGCTGAACGCGGCGTTCTACCACGGCGGCGAGCCGATCCGGGTGATACGCCCCTTTCTCGAAGGGGACGCGCGTCACCCCTTCCTGCTCGCGATGACCTCCGCGGGGCAGTCCGCCCTCAACATCCGGGGTCTGGACACGGTGGTGATCTACGACGCGCGCTACGCCAACGTGGTGGACCGCGGGAGGAATGTCCTCCACCGCATGTATCTGGGCGCGAACGAGATCCTGCAGATGGCGGGCCGGGTGCATGGCCGAGTAGCCGGCGGGCAGGTCTTCATTCTCTCGGACCGCGAGCTGGCTTTCGAACGACTCCGACCTACGCCGCCCGAATTCCAGCTCGCCGGGGATGCCGAACGGGTCGCCATCACCTGCGCCGCTCTCGGTGTCGATGCGTCCGAGCTGGACCTACCCGTCCCACTGGATCGGACTGCGTACCGGGCGGCGCTGACCCTCCTGACCGATCGCGGACTGGTGGAAGCGGCTCGACTGACGCCGTACGGCCGCCAGGTTGAAGCCATGCCGGTGGAGCGGGCCTGGGGCGAGTTGCTGGTCCACTCGGGCTCGGCCCTGGCTCCCATCGTGGCGGTCTGCTCGAATATCGACTCGCTTCACCGAATGACGCGAGAGGAGCGCGATCTCGAGGGCGTGCGAGTGAACGGCAGTGACCACCTGACGGCCTATAACCTCTTTGCCGAGGCGGTTAATCGTCATGGCCATCTCGGCGAGGTCTACGGGCTCCCGCGACACCTGTTCGACGAGGCTGGCCTCGACGGCTGGGCGGAGAACCGCGGTGTTCTCGTCAAGGCGATCGAGGACGTGGCGCTCGGAACCGCGTCGGTTTACCGCGCGCTTGAGATGCCGCTTCCCGAGAAGCTGCCGTATGCGGGTCGGGAGTTGCGCGAGGAGTGGGTCGACCTGGTCGCGCGGATCATGCCGTTCGACCTGGTGCTGGACGAGCACACGGCTGACGGGCAGGAGGCCCGAGTTTCCCGCAATTCAGTGGCGGGGAGCTGGGGCGCTGTGGCGGGTACACTGCGATTCTTCGCTGATCGCTTCGGCATTCCGCGCGCCGCGATCGAGGGTACCACGCTGCCCTACGATCTCATCCGCCGGTATGCGCGGCAGGGCCCAGTGGAGATTGTCCTCACCGGCGGGCGGAAACATCCAGTGCTGCTGCTCCGCCGGCGACTCGCCTATTTCGGGTTCGAGCTCGACGCGCGCGAAGAGCGGCTGGGAGAGCGGGTGCCAGCAGGGCTCCTCCCTGCCATGCGGGACACGCTGGTGCAGGCGCTACTGGCCGGCGAGACGACACATCCCGATCAGGGCGGTGTCCGCCGGGCGGGCGCGGAGTTAAGCGAGCTCTGGCGCCGATCCGCCGGACGGCTGTCCAGCGCGGCGCCGGAGGAGGTGCGCAGGGGCCTCCTGGCACAGCTCGCCTCGGTGACTGGGTGGGATGACTTCATGCAGACTCGGATCCGCATCGATCCTGCCAGCATCGTCCCTCAGACCGACCGCCAGCGACTGCTCGCTCTTCCCAGCAGCGCTCGCCTTCTCGGCGACACGGTGCCGATCCGGTATGAGATCGAGGGCGATCAGGGTGTCGCGAGGCTCCACCTGCGGGAAGGGCAGGCGCGTCGGATCACCGCCGCGGACCTGCCCACGCTCGACCGACCGATCCGGTTCGCCGTGATGCGCGGCGCACATCCGGCGGTCGCGGCGGACACGCTGGAGGCGCTTGCTGCCGCTCTCCGAGGCGAGCCGGAGCTGCGACGGCACAGTCGGGTCGGGCGGACGAGGCGCCGTCATTCGTGACCCATCTGGCTCTCATCCTCGTCCAGGTTCTGTTTGCCAGCCTCGCGGTGGTTGGACGGCTGGTGCTGCCATTCGTACCGCCGGGTGTTCTGGTGGCCTGCCGTATACTTGGCGCGGCTCTGGCCCTTCTCCTGTTCAATCTGTTTCGGCGCGGGCCATGGATCTCTGATCGAGCCGTGCTGGCCAGAATCGCCGTTTGTGCCTGGCTCGGGGTGACCGCCAACCAGGCCCTCTTCCTGTTCGGGCTTCGCCAGACAACCGCGCTCAATGCCACGATTCTGGTGACCACCGTACCCGTGTTCACGGTGATGGGGTCGCTCCTCCTTCGTGTAGAAACCCCGTCACCTCTCAAACTCGCGGGGATCGCGCTCGCCGGAGCTGGGGCAACCTACCTGGTCGGGCCGGAACGGCTTTCCTTCGCTCCGGGTGTGGCTCTCGGTAACCTCTACATTCTGCTCGGCATGATGGCTTACGCCGCCTATTTTCTCCTGTCCAAGCCGATTGTGGCTGCCTACGATCCGGTCACCGTGAGTGTGTACGTCATGCTGTTCGCGGCGGCGGGCGTCCTTCCCATCGGCGTGCCGGCGCTGTTTGCCTCACATTTGGAGAGCGTGAGCCGCGCCACTTGGCTCCTGGTGGGATACCTGGTGCTGGGCCCGACGATTCTCGCCTACTTTCTCAACCTGTGGGCGCTCAGACGGGTGTCGCCGAACACGGTGGCGAGTTTCACGTATCTGCAGCCGGCGTTGGCCGCGCTCGCTACGCCGCTGGTCCTTCCCGGCGAGCACCTGAATTCCCGAACGCTCGTGTCCGGCGCGGGAATCTTTCTCGGGCTGGCCCTCGTCATCCGGGGGGAGGGGGTTCAGCGCCGCCAGGTGCAGATCGAGCCGGGTGTTGGGGAATGAGGTCCGTTGTCCATTTTTGAGTCTGCCGCTCGTCTATTGAGATGGGCGCAAGCTGAAACCCGCGCCGAACCCTAACCGTATCCGAAGATATGCCGGACCACTCGACGCTGACTCCCCCTTCCGTCTTCTCCCCGCTTGCCAAGGCCCTGCTGGACGGTTTCAGCGAGGGCGTGGTGGTGTTCGATCCGCAGGGCAAGATCCTGTACGCCAACTCGCAGGCTCGCGATGCGCTGGCGGAGCTTGCCGGGGGTCCGGACGACGCCCAACACCTGATGCCGCGCCTGGCGGCGATGGGCGGCCGGCTTCGCCCGCTTCGGGTGGGGACGCTGGAGCTGGGGGAGGCGATGTTCATCCCCGGGATCGATGGCCCGACCACGCTCGCGGACCGCGAGCGGGATGCCATCGTGCGGACGCTCGATCAGCATGGCTGGAAGCTGGCCGAGACGGCTAGGCACCTGGGAATCAGCCGGACCACGTTGTGGCGGCGTCTGAAGGCCTACGGTCTCCACCGCGACGGGCGAAGCCGCTGGGCCCGGACCGGCCCGGGCGTCGAGCACCCCGCCTAGTCGCTTGCTGCTGACGCTCGCGCTGACCCTCGCGGCTTCGCGGGCCCTCACCGATACCTTGCCGACGTTCGCCGACCGGCGAACGGAAGCCCTCATTCTCGAAGCCATCCAGCGTCACGAAGCTCAGGACGGGCGGGTTACCGACTACGCGGCCCGGTTCCGATACCGGCTCTCGTTCGGCCTTGGCCGTCGGCGCTGGTCGCGCATTCCCAACGCCGCCGTCGAGGAGCTGGAAGGGCAGGTGCAGTGGGCGACGCCCAACGACCTTCGCGTGGACATTCTGGGGCGACGCGCCGCCGCGCGCGACAGCGAGCTCAGCCTCACCAGCGGCTTCGAGCGCCCCTGGTTCGTCCCGCGCGCGCTGCCGGACTCGATCCGAGTGTTCGGCAACGATCTGCCGCCGCGTCCCGCGCTCCATCCACTCTCTCGTGATGGTCCCCTCTGGTACAGCTATCGGTTGACAGACAGCGTGCAGTTCGTGACGTCGGATGGGCACCGGGTCAGACTGCTGGCCATCGAGGTGCTTCCGCGACGGACGGGGGGGTCGCTCGTCGCGGGCCGCCTCTGGCTCGACCAGGAGAGCCTCGACGTGGTGCGCATCACCTTTCGCTTCGTGGGCGAGAAGCTGTGGCTCGATTCGAGCGACGAGGCGAGCGACGACAAAGGCGCCAGATGGGTGAACCGCGTTGCCAATCGCATCCTGACACTCAATGCCGATTTGGAATACGCGCTGCAGGACCAGCGCTACTGGATGCCTTACCGCCAGGTGGTCTCCGGTCGGGTGGAGCTGCCCTGGTTCGGGGAACTGGTCATTCCCTTCGAGGCCACCACGACTTTCGAAGACTACCAGGTCAACACGGGTCGGGCTGTGGTCTTCCAGCTCGCGTCGCCTGACAGCGTGGAAGCGGACACGGGGTCAAGCGCCGACTCCGCCCGGAGCATCGAGCGTCGGCGAAGGCGACGAGACCCCGATTCCGGGGAGCACGGCTCCGAACGCGACGTGGCGGGGCGCTGGAATCACGGGCGTTACGAGATTCATCAGGCTCCCGGCGACTCACTGGCCGCCTATCGCGACTGGGGAGACTCGCTCGTACTGGCGGACGATCCGATCGAAGCCGGGGAGACCCGCCTGGTCGAAGCCGATCTGGAGCGGCTGTCCTACGATCTTCCCGCCGAACTGACCGGACGCCAGACCCACGGCCTCACCTGGGACCGCCTGACCGACATCTTCCGGTACAATCGTGTTCAGGGTCTGGCGCCGGGGTTGGGGTACCGGGTGGTTCTGCCCGGAGACGGGTTCACAACACTCCAGGCCGATCTGCGGTTCGGCTTGAGCGATCACCGGCTGGTCGGGGGGCTAACGGCAGTTCGGGAAGCTCCGGGCGCGCGCTGGACTTTCGCTGCATATCGGGAGTTGCGCTCCAGCGATCCATTCAATCACTCGAGCTTCGGCCGCAGCCTCGATGCGATCTTCGCCGCACACGACGATGCGGACTACTTTCTCGCGACCGGGGGCCGTGTCACCCGCGAAGGTTCCGCCGGCATGGGCCTCGAACTCGTCACCACGCTTTCCATCGACGAGGAGCGATCGGTGCGTCGGCAAGCGCACTCGGCGGTGAATGACGCTCTGGGTGGTAGCGGGGTCTTCCCCGACAACCCGCCGGTCGCCGAGGGGACGTTCCTCGGCGGGTCGGTGGAACTGCAGCATCGGCTGTTTCGCTCGCGGTGGACTCTCGGGGCGGAGCTGCTTGCGAACACGAATCACGCCACGCTGCGCGGCTTCGCTTCTTGGTCCAGCGCGCTCTGGCGCGGCCGGGTGTCGCCGCGACTCTCCGTGCGCACCGGTCTGACCTCCCGTGACCCGCTGCCCCAGCAGGCCTTCCAGATCGGCGGACTCGAGTCGGTTCGGGGGTTCGACTACGGAACGAGGCGTGGTGCCGCCTTCTGGACCGCGCAGCTTGACTGGCCGCTCACCTCGGGGCTGGTGCAGCCAATGTTCTTTGCGGACGTCGGTCAGGCCGCGCCGGCGAGCCAGCTGTTCAGCTCACCGACCATTGCGGGAGGCGGAGCCGGGCTGTCCCTGCTGGGAGGTCTCCTCCAGTTCGACCTGAGCCACCCGATCACGTCCAATGGGGCCGGGTTCCGCTTCGACATCTCCGCCAAGGGCTTCCTCTAGAGCCCACCGGGCCGGTTCGGGGCTTCCGTCGCCCGAGGTTCTGCCTAGCTTCCCGGCGATGCGAGTCGACATCGTGCGCGGAGTGGCCACGCTGGTTCTGGCCATCGCGGCCTGTAAACGGTCCGGAACGGCCGCCCATGGCGAGCTGGTCGCGTCGTGGTCGGGGTCCGATACCGGCAGGGTAGTCGCGGGCGCCCGCACCAGTTGGTGCCCCGTCGCGCGCCGACTGGAGGTGCTGGCGACAAAGGACGACAGGGGCTTCGGGCTCGTCCTCTACCCCGCACAGGATTCCATCGCGCCAGGCACCTATCCTGGGTTCGACCCCGGGGTCGATACCGTGCATCGACCGGGGTCGGCCGGGGCGGTCCGCTGGTTCGCCGAGCGGTCCGTGGTCGCCTACCAGTCGGACTCGGGGTCCATCCAGGCCGAGCGAGGCGACCGGGGGCTCGAGCTTACCTTCGGCTTCCGAATGCGCTCCCTGAACGGGCGCGATACCATCCGGGCCACGGGTTCGGCCCGCGACCTCGCTCCCGGGCCGTGCGCGGCGGATTCGGTGCCCGGCGCCGCGCCACGACAGTAGCTTTCCCCGATGACCTCCTACTACCGGAAGGGGTTCGGTCTCAAGGCAGCGATCGAGGGCCAGCTCACCGCTGACTACTCGAGCGCGGTGGTGGACGCCTTTCGCGCCGGCAACTACCGCCTGACCGCAGGGCCGCTCGAATTCCGCCTGGCCCGCGAGTTCGGCTTCTGCTACGGCGTGGACCGCGCCGTCGAGTACGCCTACGAGACCCGTACCAAGTTTCCGGACCGGCGCCTCTTTCTCGTGGGCGAGATCATTCACAACCCGCACGTGAACGCGAAGCTCACGGCCATGGGGGTCGAGATCCTGCATCGCGCGGAGAGCGGGGGCTTCGACTTCTCGCCGATTACGGCGGCGGACGTGGTCATCCTCCCCGCGTTTGGCGTCACGGTTCTGGACTTCAACCGGCTCCGCGCCATTGGCGCGGTCCTGGTTGATACCACCTGTGGCTCGGTGCTCAATGTCTGGAAGCGGGTGGAGAGCTACGCCCGAGACGGGTTCACCGCGGTGATTCACGGGAAGTACTTCCACGAGGAGACCCGGGCCACGGCGAGTCAGGTTACCCGCCACCCCGCCGGGCGGTACCTCGTGGTGCTCGACATGGTGGAGGCGCGGGAGATCTGCGAGTTCATCGAGGGTCGCGGCGATGCGGCCGCGCTGGAGCGGCGATACGCCGCTGCGATGGCGGAGGGCTTCTCGTTCGACCGGGACCTGGTGCGGATCGGTGTGGCTAACCAGACAACGATGCTCTCCGGGGAATCGCTGGCGATCGCCGAGGAGCTCAGAATGAGTATGATTCGCCGATACGGGGAGGCGCACCTCGCGGAGCATTTCCGCACCTTCGATACGATCTGTTCAGCCACGCAGGAGCGCCAGGATGCGGTGGTGCGGCTGCTGGAGACGGGCCCGGACCTGATGCTCGTCGTAGGGGGCTACAACAGCAGCAATACCACCCACCTGGCCGCCCTCTCCAGGGAGCGGGGGGTGCGGACCTACCACATCGAGGACGCTACGGCAATCGATCTCGAGACCGGCCGCCTTCGGCACCAGCCCGGCCTCAAGGCCGAGGAGCGGATCGAGGATCACTGGCTCCGGGATGCGCGGGCGATCGGGATCACAGCCGGGGCATCCACGCCCAACAACAAGATCGGAGAAACGGTGCTGCGGGTCTGTGCCGTTGCTGGCGTCGAGCCCGACCTGCCCGTCTGACTTCCTCCCATTCGCACGGTGCTGTCGCATCCACCTGCCACGACGGGGTGAGGGTGCCACGCCTGCGGGATCTCTGGCGCTGGAACGGCAAGGGTTACCTCCTGGTCTGCGCGTGGCCCCATTCCTGCCTCTGCAATGGTCGTTGAGGGTCCCCGTTTACGGTCGCTGTTCGGGACGGGCGTTCTAGCGCCTCATGCCGGCGCGTGGTACGTTTGCGACCCTTTTGCCAGTCCGTGGCCCCCGACCCAGCGGCGAGGAGAGGTAGAGCGTGGCCCGAGCCCGGAGCGATGCGTCTGAGGTGGTGCAGGCCGCCATCCAGGCGATGCCCAGCGTGACCACCAAGCGGATGTTCGGCGCGGAGGCCTTCTTCACCTTCGGCCGCATGTTCGCCTTCCTCTTCGAGGAGGCGATCGTTCTGAAGCTGCCCGAGTCGGAGCGTCAGGACGTCCTCGACGCCCGGCATGCCCGCCCGTACCTGACGGGGGAGCGGGCGCCTTTCGGCCGCTGGGTGGAGACGACCATCCATGGGAGCGAGAGCGCGAGTCGCGCCATCCGGCTCGCTGCCGCTGCGCACGCCCTCGCTCAGAGCCCGCAAGACGACGGCCCCCGCAAGCGCCGGCCGACCGCGAAGCGTCGTGCCGCCGGGCGGCGCGCCCCTCAGGACGCCTGATCGCCGCTCGCCAGGTCCCGAGACTCCTCTCCGGCAGCTTCCTCCCGCGTCACCAGCTCGGCGATCGCCTGGATTGTTAGAGGCGCGCTCCCTTCCGCCCGGTTGTTCACCAGGACATAGGCAGGAATGCGCAGCAACGCTGCCTGACGGATGAGCCGGGCCACGTCAGCGCGCAGCGCCGGGTTGGGCTCGCGGATGCGGTCGTAGGGAGCGAAGGCATCGACTGCCTCATCGTAGGTCCTGCCCGTCCGGAGCAGCACACGGGCCACGAGAAAGGGCGCGGTGATGGCCCCGGGTACCCGGAGCTGCTCTCCAATCGGCGGCATGCGAGTCCACGAATTGAACACGTGCGCCACGTTGTGCTCGCGCAGCACCGCGAAGTACGGGGGAACCAGGAACTCCTGATTCCGGATCTCGACGGCGTAGGGCACCTCGCGCGGGAGCCGCCCAAAGAAGCGGTCGAGCAGGTTCGCGAAATCCTGGCCGGTGATTCCGGCCGACCGCCCGATGGTCTGGAACTCGAAGACGAAGGGGCCGACGTGGTCCCCGAAGTGCCGCTGATAGAGGTCGAGAACCTCGGAGTTGAAGAGGTCCGGGTTGAGGAAGTCGGGGTTGCGCTCGCCGGCTTGCTCCCTGTAGCGCGCCTTGGGAAACTCGAGGACCGTGAGGCGATCCCAGACTTTGCTGACGACAGGGAAGCCGGCAGGGAGGGCCCGGGCATACCGGTCGAGCGTCGCGGCGGTAGGCGGCCCATAGAAGCTCGAGTCCATCCCCACGGTCCTGAAGAGGGGATACCGGGCGTACTCCTCGAGCATGGCCGCCGCCGCTCCGGTCTTCGGATAGGTCTTGTGGTAGACCACCCCCGTCCAGCCAGGGTAGGTCCAGGTGGAGGCTCCAAACCGCAGGCCTTCGGGAAGTCGGGCCGCCAGGGCCCGGAGTTCATCGAGGGAAAGGGGAGGCACGCCGGGAAGCTATCGTGCCGAGGGCGACCGGCGTAACTCCCCTTCGCGGTGCTACCGCGGGACGATCTTGAAGATCACCCCGTCCAGGCGGGCAAGGTACAGCTCGCCCTTCCCGTCCTCCCCGAAGCTCGAGACGCCCGAGCCAGGGGCGAGCGCGGGGAGGTCCTGCTGATTAGTGGCCTGCCCGCCACTCCAGACGAAGCTGTGGAGCCATCCACCGCAGTTGTCGCTGTAGAGGTAGGTGCCTTGCAGTGTCGGGATCGCGGAGCCCCGGTAGACATAGCCGCCGACGATGGCGCAGGCGTTGCTGTGGTCGAAATCGAGTACGGGCAGGGTGAGGCCCGTCTCATCGCAGCTGCTCGCGTTGTAGCAGTGGGTTCCCTCCATGATGTTCCAACCGTAGTTCTCCCCGCCGGCGCTCGAGGCCGGCTGCACGTCCACTTCTTCGTAGAGGTTCTGGCCGACATCGCCGATGTACAGGTCGTGGGTCTGCCGGTCGAAGGACCATCGCCACGGGTTTCTAAGCCCGTAGTTCCAGAGCTCCTTCCGGTACACGGCGCTCGAGGCGTAGGGGTTGGTAGGGGGAATCGCGTAGGTGCCCGTACCGCTCACGTCGAGCCGGAGCATCGAGCCCAGCAGGTCGGTGCGATCCTGGCCGTGACCCTGGGGGTCCCCGCCGCTCCCTCCGTCGCCGAACCCGATGTACAAGTAGCCATCGGCCCCGAAGGCGATCATCCCGCCCTTGTGGTTCGAATAGGGCTGGTTGACCGACAGGATCGTCTGTCCGGCCGTATTGGCGATATCGGCGTTTCCCGAGACGGTGTACCGGGCGATGACCGACTTGGCGCCGGTATCCGCGACGCGCAGGCTGTCGTAACTGACGTAGAAGCGGCCGTTGTTCTGGTAATCCGGATCGAACGCGAGACCGAGGAACCCCTCTTCCCCACAGCACACGACGGCCGAGGTCAGATCGAGGAATGGCGTCGCCAGGAGGGTGCCGTTCTTGATGATCCGGATCGCGCCAGTCTGCTCCACCACGAAGAGGCGCGAGGTGTCGCCCGGGGCCGCGGTGACGAAGACGGGGTTGCTGAGGCCGGTTGCCACCGTATCGAGGCCCATGCTGGGCGGCGGCGCAGCGACTGTCAGGGTAATCGTGGCGGATGCGCTGAGCCCCGAGTCATTGATCGCCGTCAGGCGGATGGTGTGCCGACCGATCGACAGGGTGCTGTCCCTGAGCGTGTCTCCCTTTCCGAGCACCCCGTCGATGGAGCTGGCCCAGGAGAGTGCCGAATCGGGAAGAGCGCCCGCAGGGTCAGTCGCGGAGCCGATGAAAGTAACGGGCGTTCCCACGACGACGACCGTGCCGGAGGAAGGGCTCGAGATCCTGACTGCCGGGCCATTCGGGCCGGTCGACTTGTTGGTGTCGCTGCAGGCCGCCACGACGGCCAGCGCGAGCAGCGTCGAGACTTTTGCAAGATGTCGCACGGGGACTCTGGGCTGGGCGAATGTCAGGGTAAGGATAACCGGTCGGCGGACACCTACCGCCGTGACCGTTGTCACGTTCTCACGTACCCGGTCGGAAGAGAAGGTCCTGGTAGTCGAAGCTGAAGTCCGTAGAAGGCAGCACCGGTGCCAGGGTAACGCGGTCCACCGTGCCGTCGTACTTGAGGTCGAAGGTGACAAATGCGTCGGCCACATTGGCCGCCCGCATCCGGGCGCGGAAGGTGTCGTACTGCCAGTGCTCGAGGTCGGCGGTGAGCGCCGGGGAGTGGCTCCAGTGCATCACCAGATGGCCATTCTCGACGGTGAAGGTCGCGTCGCCGTACCAATCGTCGGTGTACCGGCCGGCGAGGCGTTCGATCGGGACCGATGGGCCGATCTCCCGGTGCCGGGCGGCCTGGGCGGAATCCTCGAAGACGCTGTCCGCCGCCGTGCCGTTCTGCTGGAGCGCCAGGTATGCCGCCACCCAGTCGGTCCTCGGCGCGCCGAGGTAGTAGTCGAGAACGTACCACGCGAGCGCCTCGTATGCGGCGCCTTCTGCGTTGGTGAACACGACGATGCCCAGCTTTCTGGCCGGCACCATGATTGCGCGGGAGAGCATCCCGGCCAGACCGCCATCATGAAAGACGACCTTCAAGCCGCGATAATCGCGGAGGTACCAACCCAGTCCGTAGGCCGCGAAGTTCGGCGCGAGCGCCTCGAGGCCCGCCGCCGGCGTGCCGGTCGGGATCCAGATTCCCGGAGACCACATCGCCCTGGTTTCGGCCTCTCCCCAGAGACCGAGACTCGGATCCACCCGTCCAGAATCCATCTGTACCCTGAGCCACTCGAGCCAGTCGGTAATGGTGGAGTTGATGGCGCCCGCCGGCGCGGTGTTCTCCACCGAATCGAGCGGGATCACCTTCATCCGGCCGTTCACGCGGCCGTGCGGGCTTGCGACGTCTCCGCTCCCGAACATCCCGATATCCGTCCCGGTCTCGTTCATTCCGATAGGTCCGAGAATCCGCTCGCGGACGAAGGTCTCCCACTTCATGCCGGATACCGCCTCGACCACCAGCCCCGCGACGATGAAGAGCACGTTGTCGTACGCGTAGCCGCTCCGGAAGCTGGCCCCGGGCGCGATGAACCTGAGGCGGTGCGCGATCTCCTCGCGGGTGAGCGTCGAGTGAAACCACAGCAGGTCCCCCGCGCCGAGCGAAAGCCCGCTCCGATGCACCAGGAGATCGCGCACCGTGAGCTCCCGGGAGACATAGGGATCGCCTCCCAGGCGGAACCAGGGGAGATAGTCGGTGACCGGATCGTCCCAATGGAGCTTGCCTTCGGAGACCAGGATCGCGAGGGCGGCGCTGGTCACGCTCTTGGTGTTGCTGGCCACCTGAAACAGCGTATGGGCGGTGATCGGGGCCGGGTCGCCGATGCGGCGCACGCCCCATCCTTTGGCGAACACGATCTTGCCATCCTGGATCACGCCGATGGCCACTCCGGGCTGATCGAAGCGGGAGAGCGCCTGTGTGACATAGGCGTCGAGATCCCGGGGCGGCGACTGGGCGGAGAGAGCGAGCGGCAGGAGGGGGAGGAGGAACAGGTGTCGCATCAGGAGTCCCGTGATGAAAGGCCAGCGGCTCGCCGGTTGGCGTCGCCATCGGGGAGGCGCTCCAGTCGGTCCAGGTGCGTGATGGTGAGCGTAACCGCCCCGAACTCTTCTTCAACCTTTCCCCGGAAGATGAACGGCCCCTGGTCGAAAAGCACGTGGCCACGGGACCGGTAGACGGCTGGAAAGAGCACCGCTTCGATCAGGCCGGCGCCATCATCGAAGGTGGCAAACTCCATCGGTTCATCCTTAACAGTGTGAACCGGCTTGGCGGTGGTAAGCATGCCGGCACACAGCACCGAATGACCGACGTGCTTCGGGAGCTCCGTGCTCGACACGATGCGAAGGCGGGCCAGCCGGTCCCGGTACAGGGCCATCGGGTGACAGTCCGTCGTGAAGCCTAGCGACTCGTACTCGGCCCGCCGCCTCCGATCCGCGTCGTACTCGCGGAGACGGGGGACCCGGGTCGGGGAAGAGGGAAAGGGGGAAGAGGGGAAAGGGAGGGTAACTCCCTTCGCCCGCCCTTCTTCCCCTTTCCCCCTTTCCCCCTTTTCCCTTTCTCCCATTTCCCTGTCGATCGCCCACAGGAGCATCGGCCGCGTCATACCTCCCGCTATCGAGTCCAGCGCCCCCACCTTCGCGAGCAGGCGGAGATCATCCATTCTGAGGCCGGTGCGGCGCCGGAGATCGTCGAGGGAGATGAAGGGGTTCCCCACGGGACGGGTGACCTCGATCCGCTCCACCGCGTCGGCCGAGAGCCCCTTGATGAATTGATAGCCGATCCGGACCTCGCGGCCCCGGCCCGCCGTGCGCGCCCGGCTGGCGTTGACGTCGGGCGGGAGGACGGTGAGCCCCATCCGCATCGCCTCGGCGACGTAGGCGAAGGGATGATAGAAGCCCCCTCCGTTGGCGAGCACCGCGGCCATGAACTCGGCGGGATAATGGGCCCGCAGATAGCACGAGTGCTGCGCCACCTGGATGTAAGAGCAGGAGTGGCCCTTGCAGAAGCTGTAACCCGCGAACGACATCACCATCTCCCAGACCCGGGCGGCGGTGGCCATGTCGCGCCCTAGGGCGCTGGCTCCGGCGAAGAACTCCTCGGCGTAGGCGGCGAGTTGCTTGACGGGCCGCTTCTTGGAGAGCGCCTTCCGGAGCCCGTCGCCGGTGGCGAGCGGCATGCCGGCGAAGGTGGCGCAGACATTCACGACGTCCTCCTGATAGACCATGACGCCGAAGGTGTCCGCAAGAGTGTCGCGGAGCGACGGGTCGAGCGGCTCGTACGCGGCGCCGTGAAGGCGCTCGAGGTAGATGCGGATGAAACGGTTGGAAGCCGGCCGGATGATGCTGGTGTTGAGCACCAGCAGCTCGAAGGTGTCGGCCCGGGACTTGGCGCAGAGCAGGCGCGAGGCCGGGCTCTCGGTGTAGAAGACCCCCATGGTCCGCCCGGCGCGGAAGAGGGACCTGGTGGGCTCGTCGTCTTCCGGGTCGCTCGAGGTGTAGTCGATCTGCCGGCCGGTGTGGGCCCGGACCTCGGCGATCGCGTCGCGGATCACCGCGAGGGAGCGGTTGCCGAGCAGGTCGATCTTCACGAGGCCGGCATCCTCGGTGCCGTCCTTCTCGAACTGAATCACCGGTACGGTGAGGTCGGGGCAGGGCTCGAGCTGCTTGGCGGCGGGCTCTACCGGCACGTACTCGGTGAGCGCATCGGGGACGATCACCACGCCGCCGGGATGAAGCGAGAGGTGCCGTGGCATGCCGACCAGCGGCTGCGCGAGTCGGGCAAGATCCTGCCAGATCCGGGGGAGATCGAGGCCCTGGAAGTTGGGATGCTTCGCGAGCACTTCGCCAAGTTCCCCTTCGTCCATGAACCAGGGGAAGCGGCGGGTGATCTCCCGGATCTCGCCGGCCGGGCGGCCGTGGACCTTGGCGACCTCGCGGAGGGCCCCACGCAGCCGGAAGCAGTTGTGGTTGGAGACCATTGCCGCGCGGGGATGGGGATACTTCCGGAACACCCACGCCAGCACCCGGTCGCGCTCGTCCCAGGGAAAATCGAGGTCGATGTCGGGAGGGTCCCTGCGCTCGGGATTGAGGAAGCGCTCGAAGAGTAGCCCCGCGCCCAGCGGATCCACGTGCGTGATGCCGAGCGCGTAGCTCACGATCGAGTTGGCGACGGAGCCCCGGCCGCAATGGGTGGGACCATTCTGGACGATGTCATGCACCACGAGGAAGTAGTCGGCGAAGTTCTTCTGTCCGATGATGCCGAGCTCGTGCTCGAGACGGTCCCGGGTTACCGGAGCAATGGTGCCATAGCGCACGCGGGCACCGTCGTAGGCGAGCGCCCGAAGCCGGTCGAGCGCATCCTCCACGTCCGCGAAGCGGGGAGCCACGACCCGCTCGCCGATCGGGATCCGGTAGGCGCAACGCTCGGCCAGCTCGCCGGCCCGGTCGAGCGCCTCGGGGCAATCGGGAAAGTGCCGCGCCAGGTCGGCCCCGGCGCGGAGCCAGGCGTCTCTGGGGGACGGTAGGGCGGTAGGACGGTAAGGCGGTAGGTGAGTCCCCGTACCGCCATACCGCCCTACCGCCCTACCGTCATCACCGAGATCCGACACCGTCGTATTCCGCGCGATCGCCACGCGGAGCCGGTGGATCGGCCACTCCTCGGGGTGCGCGAACATCACGCCGCCTGTCACTACGGCGGGGAGACCCAAGCGCGCGGCCGTGGCGCCCACGGCGTGCCTTCCCTTTCCAGGACGGAGCTCGGTGTAGACATCGCGCGGGCCGGATTGTGCCACGAGGCGCTCGAGAAGGGCAGTATCCTGCGAGAGCACGAGCAGTCCATCGCGGTCCGCGGCAAGCTGCCCCGCAAGGGAAAACCCTCCTTCCCCCTTTCCCCTCTCTCTCTTCCCCCTCTCCCCCTTCCCCCTTCCCCTTTCCCCTCTTTCCCGGTGGATCGCGGTGATTGCCCGGCAGAGCGCGGCCCAACCACGCTGGTCCATTGCCAGCGCCACCGCCTCCTCGTCGCCGGTTACGAGATGGGCACCGAGGAGCGGGACGATCCCCCTCGCGAGCGCCGCCTGCTGGAACTCCACGGCTCCGTACACGCCGTTGGTGTCGGTGAGGGCGAGCGCCCGGTATCCTCGCGCCTGCGCGGCATCGAGCAGTGCGCCCGGGCTCGAGACTCCCTGGCCGAAGGAGAAATGGGAGTGGACGTGGAGGTGGGTGAACAAAGTCAGCGTTCAGCGTACAGCGTTCAGGGTTGAAATCAGCCGTCAGCCGTCAGCCGTTGGCCGTTGGCCGTCAGTCATCTGCAATAGGCGGCGGTACCCAGCTCCCGTTCATTACCCTGCCGCTGAACGCTGTATGCTGCGGTTACCGCTCACTTCTCACTTCTCACTTCTCACTTTTCACTTCTCACTGCCTCCCCCCATAACGGCTTCTTCTTCAAGATTCTCTCGTACACCGGGCAACTCTTCTGATGTGCGCCGGGGAGGACCCCGATGCTCATCAGGAACTCGCCCACGATCTCGCCGCCGGTGAAGCGGAAGGTCTCCTTGAAGAGCGCGACCCACGCCGGTTTGGTGCGGGGATGGTGCGCCCGGATCCAGCGGTAGAAGCCGCCGTGGCTCTCCTGAAGCGTGAGTACCGTCCGGGCATTCGCGATGGCGGCGTCGACCTTGAGTCGATTGCGGATGATGCCCGGGTTGGCGAGCAGACGGCGCCGTTCCCGCGCGCCGTAGCGGGCGACGGCCGCGGGATCGAACCCATCGTATGCCTGGCGGAAGGCCTCGCGCTTCTTGAGGATCGTGAGCCAGGAGAGGCCGGCCTGGTTGATCTCGAGCATGAGGCGCTCGAACAGCTCGGCTTCACCTGTGAGGGGGAAGCCGTACTCCCGATCATGGTAGGGGCCGTGCCACTCATGACCAGGGGCGACGTCGCAGTAGGTGGGCATCGGTTCGCTCTATTTCTCTAATCTGTCGTTGGCCGCGTAGCGGCATCGGCCATCTCCGTGGATGAGCGATTGCTTCGTTGGGCGCTCCGCGCCCTCCTCGCAATGACCGAAGGCGCGCGCGGCGTCTTTCTCAATGACCGAGGGTGGGCGTTCTGGGCTCTCCCGAGCGACAGAGTCAGCTTCGGTATTTCTTCGGTATCCTACGCTCCCGTTCCGGTTCGCGCAAGACGGGGTAGCTTCCCGCCCAATGCGCGCCATTGTCCACACCGGTGCCGGTGACGTCTCGGTCCTTGCCCTCAAGGAAGTGGAGACACCCATCCCGGCTGCCCAGCAGATCCGCGTGAAGGTCGCCGCCAGCGGGCTCAACCGCGCGGACCTGCTGCAGCGACGGGGGCGCTATCCCGCGCCCGCGGGCTGGCCGGCCGAGATTCCGGGGCTCGAATACGCGGGCGTCGTCGAGTCGGTGGCTCCCGATGTCACGCGCTGGAAGGTGGGCGACCGGGTCATGGGGCTGGTGGGCGGCGGGGGGCAGGCGGAGTTCGTCGTGGTGCACCAGGACGAAGCTATCGCCGTGCCGGGCAACCTCACCCTGCAGGGAGCCGCCGCGATCCCCGAGGCCTTTCTCACGGCGTGGGACGCGCTGGTCAACCGGGGCCGTCTCGCGCCCGGGGAGCGGGTCCTGATCCACGCAGTGGGGAGCGGGGTGGGTACCGCCGCCGTGCAGCTCGCGCGGCAGTTAGGGGCCACCACCGTCGGCACATCGCGGAGCGCCAGCAAGCTGGCGCGGGTTATCGAGCTTGGTCTGGACGAGGGGATCGATACGGCGACCCAGGGGTTCGGTGGGCGGCTGAGCGCACCGGTCGACGTGATCCTCGACGTGCTGGGTGGCCCCGCGTTCGCCGACAACCTGGACGCGCTCGCGCCGCGCGGACGCCTGGTGCTGCTCGGCCTCATGCAAGGCGCGAAGGCCGATGCATCGCTCGAGCCGATTCTCCGCAAGCGCCTCGAAGTGATCGGCAGCGTGATGCGGACCCGAGTCCATGAGGAGCGGTCCGCGCTCGCCGCGGCGTTCAGCCGGCAGGTCCTCCCATGGTTCGAGGCGAACCTCGTCCGGCCGGTTGTGGAGGCGACCTACGCCGTCTCCCGCATCGGCGAGGCTCACACCGTGATGGAGCGGGACCAGAACTTCGGAAAGCTGGTTCTCACCTGGTAGCGTCCCCGACTTCCGTCAGGCCCCTCGACGCAACACCCTGAAACAGTTTGCCATCGAAGCGATGGCGACATCTTGTCGGCGCGACCTTCTGGCCGGGCCCTTCTGTCCCGACGAGCATCGTCTCGCGTCTGCTTCTCCTGCAAACGAACGCGTTTCCGTTCACTCCCGAGCGCGGGGGAATGGCGCGCGAGTTGCCGCAGCGGATGATGGCTGGCGCCGCTCGCGCCGGCTCACGCGTTCGAGAAGGTGCCAATCGATTTGGAGGAACGATGTCGTCCAAGCCCACGATGCTGATCATGACGGCCGCGCTGATCTTCGGTGGCGCCGCCGCGCTGCAGGCGCAGCAAGTCTCGCCGGTGGCCGCTGCAGGGATTCGGGAGCACAGCTCCCTGAAGCAGGACATTGCGGCGGACAGAAGCCAGATCAAGGGCCTCGAGCATCAGCTGCTTCTGGCCCGGCGTACGCAACAGAGCGAGATGGTGAAGAACCATCCGGATTCGGTCCGGGTCGCCAACAACCGGTGGGCGGTGGAGCTGCTGCAGCACAAGATCGCGGTGGCCCGCCAGCACCTCGCGGCGGATGAAGGCCACGAACAGATGAGCTTCGTCCTGCCGAAGGCTCAGGCCAGCCTGGGCTGATCATTCCCGAACGGGACGGGGGCGGGCCGTCAGCCCTCCCCCGTTCCGGGGGAGTTCAGCGGCCAGCGCGCACCCCCCGCGTTCCCCACCGATTTCGTATTCGATCTATGGCGCCCTGCAGCGCCTCGGCTCGGCTTTCCAGCGTGGCCCCGGCAGGTGCCGGCACCGGATCCAGCGGCTCGGCTCTCCATAACTCCAGCTGCAGATCGGCCTCCAGGAGGCGATCCACCGACGCGCCGACCGCGCGGAGGGCGACCGTGCGCTCGTTGGCGAGGGCAAAGGCACGGAGCGCGGCCTCGAGCAGATCGCGGTCGAGCGAGACCAAGGAGAGAGGCACGCTGCGGCGGGCGGTCGCGTAGTCGGTGTAGGCGAGATGCACGGTGATCCGGCGCGCGACGAAGTGGCGGGCCCGAAGCCTGGCGCCGAGGCGCTCGGTGAGATGGCGCAGGACCCGCTGGAGGAGTGCCTGGTCGTTGGTGTCGTCGCCAAGGGTATGCACCGCGCGAAACTCCGCCCGGACCGCCGGTGGGAGCACGGGCCGCGGATCGATGCCGCGGGCATGCTGACCCAGCACGCGGCCCGGCGGCCCGAACACGGCGGCCAGCGCATCGTCGTCGATGGCCTGGATCTCACCGATCCGCTCCAAACGATACTCGTCGAGCCGGGTGCGCATCTTCTGGTCGATGTCGGGCAAGAGCGAAACCGACTCGGGTGCGAGGAAGCGGGCCTCGGTGCCGGCCGCGACGTCGAGCACCGCGGGATCGGCGGCGGAGCGTTCCTTCACCACCTCCGATGCCGCCTGGCTGACCAGCTTGTTGCCGGCCACGCCGGCGGCGAGGGGAAGGCCGAGGTGCTCGCGGGCCTCGCGTTGGATCCGCGCCGCCACATCCACCGCGGGCCCGAAGAGGCGGCCGGTACCCGTGAGGTCGAGAAAGGCGTGGCCGTAACCCCGAGGCTCGATCACCGGCGCGAAGCGGCGGAGGATCCGGTCGAGCGCCTGTGAGGCGCGCGCGTAGAGCCGGGGGTTGGGTGGTCGGATGATGAGATCGCGGCACAGCTTCCGCGCCGTGCTGATCGGCATGCCGCGGGTGATCCCCGCGCGCCGCGCCTCGACCGAGAGGGCAAGCACGGTGGCGCGATCGGCGCCCGGCGCGGCGATCGCCAGGGGCCGTTCTCGGAGCGCCGGCGCCACCAGGCCTTCGACGGTGGTGCAGAAGGCGGGGGGGTCGAGGTAGAGGACGGTTCGGAGCACGGAATACAGTGAGAAGTGAGAGGTGAGAGGTGAGAAGTGAGAGGTGAGCGGTGAGCGGTAACTCAACGATGACGACTGCCCACGCGAACCGGGAGCCCTACCACCGGCTCGCTCCTTCATGGTGAGCTCTTCCCGCTCACCGCTCACCTCGTATACTCCAAGTCGTAATAGTGCTTCCCGTCCGTGATCGTGATCCCCAGCGTTCCACTGATGCCCGTGAGCTCGTCGGTGCCGGAGTCGGGGACAATAGTGATCGTGAGCTGCTGGGCACCGCGAGTCATGGTGCCGGAGTGCCACAGCATGAAGCTGCCGCGGCGGCCGTTGAGGGTGCCGGTGACCCGCTCGACCGCCACATAGGTGCCGGAGTTCTTCACGCTGGGGCTCATGGCAGTGAGCATCTCGCCCACCGCCGTGGCCTCGAGGTCGCCCTGATACTGCTTATCGAGAGCCATCCGACCCAGACCGCTCTCGGTGCCGCCCGGGCCCGGGGCCTGAGGGGTGATCTTCACTGTGAATTCGCCGCGGGCATGGGGCACGGGGGGTCTCCGGGATAGAAGTTCGTACAGCAGCGTACAGCGTTCAGCGTACAGGGTACAGATTCAGCGTACGGCGAGCAGCAATGCGTTACCGCCCTACCGCCCTACCGTTCGTCCGCCGTCGGCCCATAGCTCCCCGGCACCGGCACGTTCCGGAGCCGGAGATAGACCGTGAACTGCCCACGATGGTGAATCATGTGATTCATCACGAACGAGCGGAGCACCGCGATGCGGGGCATGGTGAAGAGCACGGCGCCGCTGTTCTTGAGGGACCAGGGGACCATGAAGTCCGGGTCGGCGGTCCTGGCGAGCGAGGCGCGGGCCTGCTTCACGTTCTCGTCGAACAGAGCAACCAGTGCCGTCGTCGTGGTGAACTCCGGCACCTTCCACCTGGCGCCGCCCGGCGGATTGAAGTCGAGCTCGGCCTGCTCGAGCGTCACGGGGATCCAGGAGGGCAGCTGCGCGAGGTGCGCGGCGAGATACCCCAGCGTCGCCGACCTGGGATGCGGCTTCCACGCGGGGTCCGTCTCGGGCGTACGCTCCAGCATGCGGCGGGTGGTGGCCATCTCGTGGTCGAATTCGGGGAGGAGGGAGTCGGCGATGGACATGGTCCGTCCTGGAGTCAGGGGCGTTGGAGATGGTGAGCGGTGAGCAGTGAGCGGTAAGCGGGACTTAGCGTTCGCGAGCTCATGTCCACGTCTCTCACATGGCCCACATTTAGCGGCCAAAGCCGCAATTCGGCCATAAAGCAACTTCGGAATCGACACCCTTTGAGCGTGAGACTGAGCCAGCGCTCAGCGGTAGGCCTGGGAATGGCGCCGGAGGGAGGTCGGTCTTAGCTTCGGACCGCTCACCGCTCACCGCTCACCGCTCACCGCTCACCGCTCACCGCTCACCGCTCACCGCTCACCGCTCACCGCTCACCGCTCACCGCTCGCTTCACAACAGCTTCCACTGCTCCGCGCTCGCCGGTATCACCGGGTGCCGTGGGGCATAACCCTGACGCTTCCGGCGGCCGTCCATGCCCGTGTCCACCGGGAAACCGTACTCCCGCTGCAGCGAGTGGAGCCGGCGGTTGAGCGCGTCGATGTAGTCCTGACCGGGCGACTCGCGGTGCCCGAAGCGCAGCTGATAGCGCTCCACCAGCTCGGGAAACTCCTGGGCCAGGTGCGGGAGGAAGCGAGCACGCGCCGCAGGGCCGAGCCGGAGCGGCGACCCCACCGCGTAACGGGCGCCCGCCGTCTTCCCCGCCGCCATCAGGGCAGCGAGGGCATCGCGGCTGTCGGTGATGCCGGGGATGATCGGCGCGATCAGGAGCCCCGCGTGGATGCCGCCTTCGACCAGGCCCTTGAGCGCGCGGAGCCGAGTGTGCGGGGCGGGAGACCGCGCCTCGATGCGGCGGAGCAGCTCCCCATCCACCGAGGCGATCGAGATGTTGACCGACAACTCATGCCGCTCGGCGAGCCCTTGGAGCAGGTCCAGGTCTCTGAGAATGAGCGGCGACTTGGTGATGATGCCTAACGACAGCCCGCGCCAGCCCAGCAGCGCCTCGAGGATGCTTCTCGTGAGGCGAAACTGCCGTTCCGCGGGCTGGTAAGGGTCGGTCGCGGTGCCGATGACCAGCGAAGCCCCGGCGAGTTTGGCGGGGAAGAGCGTGCGCCGGAGCACCGCGGCGGCCGTGGTCTTGACGAGGATCTGCTTCTCGAAGGCGAGCCAGGACGGGCTCCCTACCGCCTTACCGTCGCTCCCAACTCTCTCCATCCTCCATCTATGGGTCTCCCTGGCGTAGCAATACGTGCACCCGAACTCGCAGCCGACGTAGGGATTGAGCGACCAGAACCCCATCCCGGTCGTGGCCGGGGAGTTGAGGATCGCCTTGACCGGCACCTCGTGGAAGGTGGCGCCGCGCCCGGCGCGCCCATCGAGCACGGGAAGGCCGGCATCGGGCGACGGAGCGTCTAGAAGGGGGAGTTGGCCTTGGTTGGCGATCAATGGAGCTCCGTCATGTGTTGAGCGTACAGCGTTCAGGGGTGTGAGGCGGGGCATGACCCAAGAGGCTGCCTTCGCCTTAGCTTCGAGCCGCTCACCGCTCACCGCTCACCGCTCACAGATGACGGTAGGACGGTAAGACGGTAGGACGGTAGGACGGTAACCGAGCTGAGGCGCGACCTTGTGGCCCGCTCACCGCTCACCGCTCACCGCTCACCGCATGAAGTCATTCGCTTCGGCATACGGCATCGCCTGATCCCGGAAGCCGAAGGTGCCGTGGTCGTGCACTTCCCGTGCGGCGCGGATGAACGCGCCCAGCGCGACGCGCGTGAGCAGGGAGCCCAGGCTGATCCGCCGGACGCCGAGCGACCCGAGTTCCGCGACTGTGAACGCGGGGCCTTTCGAGGGCATGATCACGTTGACCGGCTTGGTCACCGAGCGGCAGACGGTCTCGATCTGTTCGGCGGTGGTGAGGCCCGGCGCGAAGAGCACATCGGCGCCGGCGGCCTCGTAGGCTTGGAGGCGCCGGATGGTGTCGCCCAGGTCCGGGCGGCCGTGCAGGAAGTTCTCGGCACGACCCACGAGCATGAACGGCACCGGGAGCTTCCGCGCGGCCTCGGCGGCCGCGGCCACGCGCTCCACTGCGTGCGCAAAGTCGTAGATGGGGCGGGCCGAGTTGCCGGTCGCGTCCTCGATGGAGCCACCCACCAGCCCGGCGCTCGAGGCCAGCCGGATCGTCTCCGCTGCTGCCTCGGGCGCGTCTCCGTAGCCGTTCTCGAGATCCGCCGCGACGGGGAGATCGGTCGCCTCCACGATCAGGCGCGCATTGGCCAGCGCCTCGTCGCGGCTCACCAGGCCGGCGCCATCGCGGCGACCGAGCTGGAAGGCCAGGCCCGCGCTGGTGGTGGTGAGCGCCTCGAAGCCCACGGCCGTGAGGATGCGCGCCGTCCCCGCGTCCCACGGATTCGGGATGACGAACGCACTGGGCCCGGCGTGGAGGGCCTTGAAGCGGGAGGCTTTGTCGGCGAGGGAGGGCATGAACGGTGAGCGGTGAGGGGTGAACGGTGAGCGGTGAGAAGTGAGCGGTGAGAGGTAGGAGGATCATCCTTCTCACTTCTTACTTCTCACGTCTCACTCAATAGGCCATCGCCGGCAGGCCCGCGTACTTCCGGAGCAGGCCCAGCTGGCCCAGGTGGTAGCTGTCGTGCTGCACCATGAAGGTGAGCACGCCAAGGAGCGTCTGGTTCTCGATCGGAAAGCCGGGATCGACCGGCGCATCCAGCTCGGCGGCGGTCATCGTCTTGAGACGCTGGTCGAGCAGGTCCGCCACGCCGGTCCACGCCGCGAGGATCTCGAGGATCGGCGGATAGCTGGAGACCTGGCCGATGTCATTGAACGTACCGGGGGCGCCGAGGGGGCTGGTATGGGTGCCGCCCAGGAGACCGTTGAGAATGTAGTAGCGCGAATCGGCGAGATGCGCCGCCACGAACGCCGCGCTGTTGGTGGCGGGCGTGGGCCGCTCCCGGGCCTCGGCGTCGCCAAGGTCGGCGAGGCAGTTCCGGAAGAGGCGGGTGTTGAGCTTGATCGTCTCGACCAGGGGAATCACGCGGGGGTCCATGGGGGCTCCAATGTGCTTATGACGGGTCACGGTTCTGCGATTGTGCCGGGCCTTCGGTGCCGCCGATTTCACCCGCATCTCCCCCATCCGCACTGCCGGCAGGTGACGCAGCCGGAGTTCCGGACGACCGGCCCGGCGCACTCGGGGCAGACCCGTATCTGACTGGTAACCAAGGGGTTGGACGGCTGGTACCGGGTGGGTCGGAGCTGGGGTTTCTGAGGTGGCGTCATCAGGGGCTCGGGGCAGGTGGCTGACCCCGAAGATACACCGAAGCTGCTTGGCGTCAAGATTCGATAGGGATAAGAGACAGGGGGGCGCCGCATCAGTTCACTCTCGACTGCTGCTGCGATCTCCGGACTTCCCCTCGCGCGGATTCTTCTACCGGATTGCTGAAGGCTCTGCGCCCAGTGCCAACCTACTCGGTCTGATGCGGGTGCGGACGCCCGCCTCGATGCCTCCTGCCTCAGGCTCTGCCGGCCGGGAAGTACCGTCGCTGTGCCCAGAGCGACACGCACACCAGACCTACCAGCGCCGGCACCTCAATCAGCGGGCCCACGACGGCGGCCAGCGCTTCGCCAGAACCGATCCCGAAGGTCGCGACTGCCACGGCGATGGCCAGCTCAAAGTTGTTGCCTGCAGCCGTGAAGGCGAGCGACGCGGTCGCCTCATAGGGGAACCCCAGCCGCCGCGCGAGCCAAAAGGCAAGCCCGAACATGATGGCGAAGTAGACGAGGAGCGGGAGCGCAATCCGCAGGACGTCGAACGGCAGTTCGACAATACGATGCCCCTGCATCGCGAACATCAACAGGATGGTGTAGAGCAGACCGATCAGGGCGGTGGGGCCGATGCGGGGCATGAAGACGTCGTCGTACCAGGTGGGGCCCCGTTGCGCGATCAGGATGCGTCGCGTGAGGTAACCGGCCACCAGCGGCACTCCGAGGAAGATCCCGACACTTCGGGCAATCTGCCCCATCGATACATCGAGCACGGCGGTATCGGCCCCAAACCACGCGGGCACCACCGTCAGGTACAGCCATCCCAGCACCGAGTAGGTTAGGATCTGAAACACGGAGTTGAGGGCCACGAGGACCGCCGCCAACTCCCCCGACCCACAGGCCAACGCATTCCATACCAGTACCATCGCGATGCACCGAGCCAGGCCGATGAGGACGAGCCCGTTTCGGTAGTGAGGGAGATCGGGGAGAAACAGCCACGCGAGCCCCAGCATGAGCAGCGGTCCGAGCACCCAGTTGAGGGTGAGCGACGTGCCCAACAGCTTCGTGTCGCGCGCATGCTCGCCGATGGCCTCATACCGCACCTTCGCCAGCACCGGGTACATCATCCAGAGCAGGCCGATTCCGATGGGCACTGATACTCCGGCCACCTGCACGCGGTCCAGTGCAGACCCCAGATCGGGGAAGGCGCGCCCCAGCAGCAGTCCCAGGGCCATCGCCGCGAAGATCCATAGCGGGAGGAAGCGGTCGAGTGTGGAGAGCCGTTTCAGGATCGGCGTCTCGGCGGTGATGGCAGTCATGTCAGATGTGCTTCTGAAATGGTCGATACGAGCCGCGTGGAAGTGGCCGGGATTCGCGGTGGAGGCTCACCTCGGAGTGCCGCCTGTCCTCAGATAGTCGGCGAAGTCGATGGGCAGCGTGGAGCGCCGGATGCCGTCCATCGCCCGGTCGAGATCATAGTCCACGCGGATGCCCTCAACCGTCATGCCCTCACCGCTGTGCGTGAAGAGCATGTAGCCTGCCCTCCAATCGCCGTCCTTCGGGCGCCCCACACTGCCGGTGTTGACGAATCGGACACCCTCGATCTCGCGCGTCCACGGCCTGTGGGTATGCCCGAACGCGATGGTGTCTCCTGCTTTCGCCCCGGCCTGGGCCGCCATCTTGAGGCAGAAATCGTCAGACCGATCCTCGGTCCAGTACAGGGTATTGAGGGTCGGCGTGCCGTGGACCAGGACCAGGGTCGGACCGGACAGGTGGCCACCGTTCAGGCGGACATCCAGACGGAACGGGAGCGCTCCGAGGAACGCCTTCGACGCATCGGTGGTCTGCGCGACGGTCCAGGCGAAGCTCTGGTGCGAGAGCGCCTCCTGGCAAGGGTCCTCATACTTGCAGCCACAGTGCTTGTAGTGAGTCGCGACGGTGGAGTCGTAATTCCCCGACACACCTGGGATGTGTCGCCCGCGCAGCAACTGCACGACCTCGTTCGGCCAGGGCGCGTAGCCCACCAGATCGCCGAGATGGTAGATAGCGTCCGGCGAGCGGACGTCGATATCGGCGAGGACCGCTTCGAGGGCCGGCAGATTGGCGTGAACGTCGGAGATGAGCGCGATGCGCATCCGTCGCTCAGACCTCGCGCGTCACAAGCGGAGGAGCGCCTGCGCCACCGATCTCGTTCACCCGGTGTTGGAGGGCGAGCTTCTCCAGTTTCTCCATGGGGAGTGCCAGGAAGAGGTCCAGGCGCCGGCTGATCAGGAGCAACGTGTCGTCGAACATGCGCTGCCGCTCTTCCTCAGTACCAGTCGCCTCGGCAGGGTCGGGCATACCCCAATGGGCGATCACCGGTTGCCCCGGGAAGATGGGACAGGTCTCCTTGGCACGGTCGCAAACCGTAATCACGAAGTCCCAGGGCTGCCCCATCACGGCGTCGAGGCCCTGCGGAGCGTGACCGGTCCAGAAGAAGCCGTGGCGCTCCAGCGTGCTGATGGCCAGGGGATTGACTTGCTCAGCGGGCTGCGATCCGGCGCTTTCCGCGACGAAACGCCCGCGCCCTTTCCGGTTCAGAACGGTCTGGGCGATTTGACTCCGGGCACTGTTCCCGGTGCACACGAAGAGCACACGGAGCGGTCGATCCGAGGGGAGCGTCGTCATGGCGTGATCCAGGCTCGAATTGGAAGGTCAGCAGTGGCTACGAGCTGAGGGAGCGGTGCATCACTATCGCGGTTGCAGGGCAAGCCTCGCGGAATTCCACCGATTGCTGCACTGACACCGGGACAGCTTCGCGCGTGATCACCCGGAACCCGAGCCGTGGGAAGTAACGCTCGGCGGTCGTGGTCAGGAGGTAGGCGTCGCGCGCTCCCGCCCGGCTAGCCTCGCCAAGGACCGACTCCACCAGGGCGCGGCCCAGCCCGGAGCCGCGCCAGTCTGGGTGGACGGCGACGGACCGGACCAGGATCCCGTCGGCGTAACGCTCGATCCCTGCCAAGCCCACTAGGGCGCCGTCCGCCTCGGCCAGGGTGAAGTGCGGCCACCATTCCTGTGTCCCGGCCGTGGGCAGCGACAGCGCAGTCAGAAGGGTTTCCACTTTGCGCAGGTCGCCCGCAGTGGCGGGCCGCAGCCCCACGAGACGCCCGTCGAGGGATAGCTCCGAGACAGTCATGGATCGCTCCCTTAGGACTTGTGGGGATCAGGAGCAGCAGTCCGGGCCGCAGCAGGCACCGGCGGTGACGGGGAGCGCTGCAACCGGCTTGGTAGCACGGACAAAGGCGCCCATGACGCGCCCGCTCACATCACGCGCGAGAACCTCCAGCTCTTCGCCGGCCGCGCCGAGGAACGCGCGGGCGTCCTCGAACTCGTAGATCCGGGTCGGCTCGACGCTGGCCGACTCGAACCCGGCCTCGCGGAGGAGGTCGAGGAACTCCTGCTCTTCCAGGGCGCCGGCAATGCAGCCGACCCACAGCTCCATGCAGTGGCGAACCTCCTGGGGAATCGCACCCCGCACGACCACGTCGGAAACCGCAAACCGCCCACCCGGCTTGAGCACCCGGAACGCTTCCCGGAGGACCCGTCCTTTGTCGGCCGACAGGTTGATTACGCAATTCGAGATGATCACGTCGACGCTGGCATCCGGCAGCGGAATCTGCTCGATACTGCCCCGCAGAAACTCGACGTTAGTGGCGCCCGCCCGGACCGCGTTGGCGCGAGCCAACGCCAGCATTTCGTCGGTCATGTCGAGGCCGTAGGCCTTTCCTGCGGGGCCGACCCGGCGCGCCGAGAGGAGCACATCGATCCCGCCGCCGGAGCCCAGGTCCAGCACCACCTCACCCGGATGCAGCTCTGCGAGGGCCGTCGGGTTGCCGCAACCCAGTGACGCGAGCACGGCCTCGGAGGGCAGGGTGCCGGTCTGATCGACGCTGTAGAGATCCGAGGTGATGGGGTCTCGCACGCCGTTGGCGGGAGCCGACCCGCAGCCGCAGCTCACCGGGCCACAACAGCTTCCGGCCCGTCCCTCCAGGACCCGCCTGGCTGCCTGGCCATATCGCGCCTTCACCGTCTCCGTCAACGTATTCGCGCTCATGGCGCCGGGCCCCTCAGACGTGCTCGTCATTCTCTGCCTCGCATACACCAAGATTGGTTGATGTGTAATTCAAAGGAAAAGCGTGTCAATCGCAGCACCGGGCATTGGCGGTGGTTCGCGCGCCGGGCGTCGGGCCCAGGAGCTTGACCGCCTCTGCCAGATCGTCGAAGGCGTCCGGCCGCAGCCAGTAGTAAGCCCAGCGGCCCTCCCGCCGACAATCCACGATGCCGGCTTCGCGGAGCACCTTGAGATGGAAACTCAACCGGGACTGCGCGGCATCGAGCTGGTCCATCAGCTCACAGACGCAGCGCTCGCCAGTCCTGAGCCGTTGGACCAGCGCGACCCGGGTCTCATCGGACAGGGCGTGGAACATCCGCACGGCGGTGGTGAGATCCTGTTGGGTGGTGCTCATAGGCAGCTATAATATCAAGAAATCTTGATCTGTCAACCCTGAACGACCCGAGGTGGACTACCGAGCTTCGCCAATAGGGACTTCAGGCGGCGCCCACAGGATGCCTTGCGTAATCGGCGCCGCCTCTTGCCTTTCGGAGGGAGCCCGCCCTCCGGCGTGTGGGGGTCGCCACTACATTTGTAGCGCGCTGTTTCCTTGCTACCTCCTCGATCCTCACCAGCGCCGACCTCCCGCGGCGCGCCTCCCTCGAGGGTTTCGTGCCGCGTGCGGCTCTGCTCCTCTCCCTGCTCCCGGTGCTTGCCCCCTCCGCGCGGGCCCAGGCCCCTGGACCCGATCCGGCGCTCGCCCACGCCCGCCGGCTCCTGCAAAGCACCATTCTAATCGACGGCCACAACGACCTCCCCTGGGCCATCCGGACCTATAAGGATGCGCCGATGGACGTGGATGCCTATGACCTGAACCGGAAGACGCCTGGGATGACCGACCTCCCTCGGCTCGCCGCCGGGCTGGTTGGGGCGCAGTTCTGGTCGATCTATGTGCCGGGCGAATATCGGGACAGCGGGTACGCCAGAGTCCAACTCGAGGAGTTCGACATCGCGCGGCGGATGATCGCCCGCTATCCGGACCGGATGGCTCTGGCGCTCACCGCCGACGACATCGTCCAGGCCCATAAGCAGCACAAGATCGCCTCGCTGCTCGGCATGGAGGGCGGCCACGCCATCGAGAACTCGCTGGGGGCCCTCCGCATGTACTACGCGCTGGGTGCGAGGTACATGACGCTGACCCACAACGTGACCCTGGACTGGGCCGATGCGGCGCTGGACAGCGCCCGGCACAACGGGCTCACCCCGTTCGGGAGAGAAGTGGTGCGGGAGATGAACCGGCTTGGAATGCTGGTGGACCTCTCGCACGTCTCGCCCGCAGTGATGAGCAACACTCTCGACGTGAGTGAGGCGCCGGTAATCTTCTCCCACTCCTCCGCCCGCGCCCTGGTCGACTATCCGCGCAACGTACCCGACTCGATCCTGGCTCGGCTTCCGGCCAACGGCGGCATCGATATGGTGACCTTCGTGCCGTCGTTCGTCTCCCGGGCCGTCGACTCGGCGGATCGGGCGACGGACAGCGCCATCGCGAGCCTGACCCAGGGCGTAACCGACACCGCCGAGCAGCACCGGATCGCCAAGGAGTACCGTGACACGCACCCTGAACCCCACGCGACTCTGGCCGACGTGGCGGACCATATCGAGCACGTTCGCAAGGTGGCGGGGATCGATCATGTGGGCATTGGCAGCGACCTCGATGGGATCGACTTCGGTCCCGACGGCCTGGAGGACGTGTCGAAATACCCGTACCTGTTCGCGGAGCTGATCCGGCGCGGCTGGGGTGACGCCGACCTCAAGAAGCTTGCCGGCGAGAACCTGCTCCGGGTCCTACGTCAGGCCGAGGCCACGGCGCACCGCCTGCAACGCGAGCGGCGCCCGTCGACGGCGACGATTCAACAGCTGGATGGGCCGAGGACAGAGGCGCCGAAGACGTGAGGAAGGGGGAAAGGGGCATCGCGAGTCAGGTGACGGAGACCCTCACTCGATGCCAGGCGTTGTTACCGTAGCCTTTGACGTTCCATGTGTCTCGAATCTCCTCGGGCATGGCTCCGGTTTCATCGACGGCCCGTGCGACCAGGATCTGATTTCCCGGGGACAGAGGCACAACAGCCTCCCAGAGAGTCCACGTCCAACGGGTGGGTGCGCCCAGGATATCCGCCCGGATCCAATGCGTGGCGCCGCTGTGGCAGACCTCGACTGCCCTGATGGAGCGCCCTCCCGATCCCATGGCCCATCCTCGCACGCGGACCGGCCCGGCGGGGACCAGCGCGTCCTGCCGAGGCTCGAGGATCACGGCGTTGAGCGGGACCTCGCTCATCGCCTCTCCGGCGGTGACGTCACGCGGATCGTCGGGGTTGGGTTCTCGCTGGATGCGGTACGCCTTCTCCTGGAAGTAGTTGGTGGAGGGCTGTGTCTGCGCGGTGATTCGGCCCAGCCACTTGACGCTCCGGGCGCCGATCCAGCCCGGCACGACGGCCCTGACGGGGAACCCGTGATCCCGCGGCAACGGCTCACCGTTCAGGTGCGTCGCCAGAAGGACATCACCGCTCTCCGCCTTTTCCAGATCGATCGAGCCACCGAAGCCGAACTGCTGACCGGCGCGCTCGACTCGATCCAGTCCGACCAGCTCGACGTGATGGGCTTCTCGAGTCACGCCGGCGGTTCGCAGGACCTCGGCCAGACTGACCCCTCTCCACCGCCCGGTGCTCGCGGCATCCGCGCTCCATGGAAGCTCGCCGGCAAGTGGGCCGAGCGTCAGGAACTCGTCCCGGCGCAGGCCGGCACAGATCAGCGTTGCCTCCACCTCCCGTCGATCGAATCGGGTCAACAGCTCCTTGAGCGAATACCTGGCCGGGCGACTCACGAGGCCGCCGACCTCGAGGCGCCAGGTCTCGGCGTCGATCGCAGGCGGAAAGGCGTGACTCCGCTTGAAGAAGTGATCGGAAGGAGTGATCACCGCCCCGTGCGACAGGGACGAGGCTCCGACGTTGAGACCATCAGGATCGTATGGCTGCCGGTGATGAGTTTCGCTCAACCTGCCTCCTGACTCCACTCAGCCGCTGTGATGCCGAAAGACGAAGTAGACCGCGCCCAGCAGGCATATACCAGCGTAGACATAGTCGATCTTGAACGTCTGTCGCATGTAAAGCATCGCGAAAGGAACGAAGACGCTCAGAGTAATGACCTCCTGGAGGATCTTGAGCTGGCCCAGGGTGAGCGCCGAATAGCCGATACGGTTGGCCGGCACCTGCAGCAGATACTCGAAGAAGGCTATCCCCCAGCTGATGATCGCGGCCAGGTACCATGGTCGCCCCGCCAGATTGCGGAGGTGTCCATACCAGGCAAAGGTCATGAAGATGTTGGAGAGGGTCAGTAGACCCGCGGTCCGAAGCAGGGCTGAGAGAATGGGAGCCTCCCGGTGAAAGAAGGGCCTTCGGTCGCTCAAACATCCGAGGGCCGTCCTGCGACGACAAGGGCAGCGCCTCTTTAGCGGAGGCGCCTGGCGGGAGATGCCTGCCGGGGAGGCGGGCGTTCGAGTGATCCTGAAGGCCCTGGCCGGTGCTCGTCACCGCTCGAGCCCGCGATCAGGTTGGCGCTGCACGCCGGAGATGGTTGTAGGTCCAGGCTGGGGCAACCATCCCGGTCACCGGGGCCGCCCAGTAGATCCAGTGCCCATCCCAGTGGCCACCCACCAGCGCAGGTCCGAGGTGCCCCCGTCTGTCAGGTGTACCGCAACACTCGGCTCACCCCGCCGATGAGCCGGCCCCAGCTCTCCTGCTCCCTGGCCAGTTGCTTCCGCCCCGCCGCGGTGAGCGAGTAGAACCTGGCCTGCCGGTTCTTGTCCGTGGTCCCCCACTCCGCCCTGATCCAGCCCTCCTCCTCCATGCGGTGGAGAGCGGGATAGAGGGAGCCCTCCTCGACGCGCAACTGGTCGGCCGATACGCGATGGATGTGCTCCGTGATCGCGTAGCCATGAGACCGCCCCTGTACCGCGAGGGTACGGAGCACGAGCAGGGCGAGGGTGCCCTGGAGGATGTCGTTCCGCTGCTTGGGCATGCTGAGCCCCGGCTGGTGCGTGTCTCTATATATAGCTAGCTGGGCAAGGGCCCTACGGGCCGGGAGCGAAAGGGTTTCAGGGCGGACCATCCGTTTGGCCCCGATGCCGGCTCGACGCAGCGCATGTAGCTTTCCAAAGGCGCCCCGGTCTGTCAGGCGCCATCACCATCGAGCTGCAGAACAAAGGAGAAGGGTGTGCGTATCCATTGGGCCGGCCCGCTCTTTCTTGCCACCCTCGTCGCGACCTGCGCCACCAACCCGGTTACCGGCAAGCGGGAGCTTTCCCTGGTGTCGGAGTCCCAGGAGATCGCGATGGGCCGGGACTACTCGGCACAGGTGACTCAGGAGATGGCGGTCTATCCCGATTCGGCGATTCAGGCCTACGTGAGCGGGCTCGGAAGGGAAATCGCCCTTACCACGGAGCGGCCCGCGCTGCCGTGGACCTTCACGGTGATCGACGACCCGGCCGTGAATGCCTTTGCTCTGCCGGGCGGGTTCATCTTCGTGACCCGAGGGATTCTCACTCACATGAGCTCCGAGGCGGAGCTGGCGACGGTGGTTGGGCACGAGATCGGGCATGTCACCGCGCGCCACTCGGTCCAGCAGATGACGCGACAGCAGATCGCGCAGCTCGGCGTGGTGGCGGGCGCCATCGCCTCGGACCAGATCGCCCAGAACCTGGGCCTGATCAGCCAGGGGCTCGGCATCCTCTTCCTCAAATACAGCCGCGATGACGAGACCCAGGCTGACGGGCTGGGATTCCGGTATGCCCTGAACGACGGGTACGACGTGCGGCAGATGGTGGACATGTTTCAGATTCTGCAGCGTGTCACCGCGCGAGCGGGTCAACGGATTCCGGAGTGGCAATCCACCCATCCCGATCCCGGGAACCGGATCGCGGCGACTCAGGCGCGGCTCGCCAGAGTCACTGAGCCGCTCGATGGCAAGAAGGTGAATCGTGAAGCCTTCCTGCGGCACATCGATGGCATGGTGTACGGCGAGAATCCGCGCCAGGGATTCTTCCAGGGCGGACGCTTCCTGCATCCGGATCTGGCCTTTCAACTGGACTTCCCGCCCGGGTGGCAGAGCGTCAATCAGGCTTCTTCCGTGGTTGGGGTGAGCCCACAGCAGGACGCGCAGCTCCAGCTCGCCTTGGGTGGCGCGGCTCCACCGGAGCAGGCGCTCCGGAGCTTTCTCGGCCAGCAGGGGATCCAGGCCGGGCGAAGCCTCTCCACCCTGATAAACGGCAACCCGGCGGCGCTTGCGGCGTTCACCGCCCAGACGCAGAACGGTGGCCCCCTGTCGGGACTCGTGGCGTACGTCGCGTACGGTGGCACTACCTACCAGCTGCTCGGCCTGACAACACTCGGCTCCGGGGCGTATGATCGGACGTTCCAGAGCTTCATCGCGAGCTTCCGACGCCTCACCGACCCGGCAGCGCTCGACGTCAAACCCAACCGGATCCGGGCCACCCGCGTGGGAAGGGCGATGACTCTGACCGAGTTCAATCAGGAGTTTCCTTCGACCGTCCCGATTGACGAGTTGGCGTTGATCAACGGACTGGCAGACGGGAATGCGCCACTGGCAGCCGGGGCGCTGGTGAAGCGGGTCGTGGCACGGTAACCATCCCGGACGACGTTCTCGCCGCGACTCGGACGAGGGAGGACTCGAGTGGCCTGAAGGGTTGCCTCACACGGGCTTGGCGCTGGCCGCCTCGACGATACCTTGAGAGAGGGTCGTGTGCTTCGGCGAGTTCTGACCCGGAGTCCTGCGGGTCCAGCTCTACGGTCACAGTTCGGCGGAGGGTCGAGCGATGAGAGTCCCGCATTCCAAGGCGCTGCATGCCGGCATCGTCTCGGTCCTCGCGGCCGGGCCGGTCCGTGCGGCGCACGCCGCCGTACCCAACCCCTGCAGTCTGCTCACTCCCGCGCGGGTCAGCGCGGTGATCGGTGCCCCGGTGGGACAGGGCAGCGCCATCGGGACCACCGGCTGCGAGTGGGACGCCACGCCGCAATCCGGCTCTCACGCGAAGGTCACGCTCGTTCTGTGGGATGCCCAGGCCTTTGTCGGCATGAAGGCGCCGCTGCCGAGAGTCACCAAGACTCCCGCGGCCGGGATCGGGGAGGACGCTGTGTACGCCACGATCGGCTCCCTGACCACGCTTTCCGTCAAGCAAGGGCACGTGGCATTCGTGATCCGCGTCTACGGGGTGGCCGGTCAGGACAAGCAGATGGCTATCGAGAAGTCGCTTGCCCTCGACGTGGTGAAGGGGGTCTGAGACTTCCCCCGCCTGCAACCCAGCTTCGGCGATTCGCGGAGGTCGCGGGCGCAGTATCGACCGGTAACTCGCCGGCCGTTTCCGACGCGGGTCCCAGAGGTGGGTTCGCCGAGGCAACCGCCGCGGGGCCGGGCCTTCCAAGCATGGATCATCCACGACATTCTTAGGTCGACCGTGGCGCGGCGGCCGTCCGACCACGCGTGGCACACCCTTCTCACGGAGCAGGAGTGGAGCAGTCCCTCCCTGCTGTTGATGCCTTCCTCGAACTGCTCCCGGTCCCCGCCCTGGTAGTCGAGAGCGGGGATCGCATTGTGCTGGCGAACAGTCGCGCGTGCACCCTGCTGGGATGGGGCGCGGGCGGACTGAGTGGCCGCCTCCTGTCTGCCCTCCTGGGCGAACTCGAGGGGCGCTCCGTCAAGGCGGAGTTGCTGGCTGGACGAGAGCGGTGGTCGCGCCGGTTGACGCTGCGCGGGAAGGACGGGGGCGAGGTGCCGGTTGAGGCGGTTGGGGCATTCGTCTCTGGCGGGGCCCGGGCCATCCTCCTGCTCGAAGAGGTAAAGGACGGTGCCGGCGGCCAGGCGCGCCTCAGCGAGGATCGGCTGCAGCAGGCGATCCGGCTCTCGCAGATCGGCATCTTCGATCACGACCAGGTGTCCGGAACGGTCTACTGGTCGCCCGAGCAGCGCGCCAACTACGGCTGGGGCCCTGACGAGGTGGTGACGCTGGACAAGTTCCTGGCCCAGGTTCACCCCGCCGACTTGGCGCGGATCGCGGCTGCGGTGCGGCACGCACACGATCCCGCGGGCTCCGGCCTGTTCGATGTCGAGCACCGGATCATCCGGCGTGACGGGAAGGTGCGGCGGCTGCTGACGCGGTCTCAGACGATGTTCGAGGGGGAGGGCGCCAGCCGCCGCCCGGTGCGCACCGTCGGCGCCGTTCTGGACGTGACGGAGCAGCGGGACGCGGCCGATGCGCTCCGGATCAAGGACCAGGCGATTGCCACGGCGTTCAACGGCATCGCGATCGCCGACGCGGAGGCGCGGATCGTGTACGCGAATCCCGCCTTTCTCCGCATGTGGGGCTACTCGTCCGAAGCCGAAGTCCTCGGACGGATGCCGCAGGAATTTCTGGCCGACTCCACCGCGGCGCCGCGGATCATCGAGCGGGTGCGCGCGGATGGATTCTGGCAGGGAGAGCTCGTGGCCCGGCGGCGGGATGGCAGCACCTTCGATCTCGTGCTCTCGGCGAGCGCGATCGCCACCGCTGGTGACGAGGGGCCCTACCTCATGGGCTCCTTTCTCGACGTGACCGAGCAACGTCGGCTCGAGGCCCAGCTTCGGCAGGCGCAGAAGATGGAGTCGATTGGCCGCCTGGCCGGCGGGGTGGCCCATGACTTCAACAACCTGCTCACCGCCATCAAGGGCTACGTCGAGCTTGCGCTGCTGGACGTGGCGGCGGCGGACCCGCTGCGGGAGCTGCTGAGCGAGATTCACCATTCGACCGACTCGGCGGCGAACCTGGTGCGCCAGCTACTGACGTTTTCGCGCAAGCAGATCATCGACCCCCGGGTCATCAACCTCAACGAGGTGATCGGCCATCTGCGTCCGATGCTGCAGCGCCTGCTGGGGGAGGATGTGGAGCTGCGGGTGGCGCCATTGCCCGATCTGGGCCAGACGCGGATGGATCGGGGCCAGCTGGAGCAGATCCTCGTGAACCTCGCGATCAATGCCCGCGACGCGATGCCGACTGGCGGCAAGCTGACCATCGAAACCGCCAACGTCACGCTGGATGCCGAGTACGTCCGCGAGCACCCGCACGCCGTACCGGGCCGCTACGTCCTGCTGATGGTGAGTGACGAGGGAAACGGCATGAGCGAGGAGGTGAAGGCCCATCTCTTCGAGCCGTTCTTCACCACCAAGGACCAGGGGAAGGGGACCGGCCTGGGGCTACCGATGGTGTACGGGGCGGTCAAACAGAATCGAGGGTCCATCGAGGTGTACTCGGAGGCGGGGCACGGGACCAGTTTCAAGATCTACCTGCCACGCCTCGAGGCCGCCCCCGAGCCGGTGCCGGAGCCCCTGCCGAGCCACCTGCCGGTGGGCACGGAAACCATCCTGCTGGTGGAGGACGAAGCTCAGGTCCGAGCCATGGCGGAGCGCCTACTCACCCGTCAGGGCTACACGGTTCGCGCCTTCGCCGACGGCGCAGAGGCCCTGGAGGCGGTTCGGGCGAGGCAGAGTCCTCTGCATCTTCTGATCACCGACGTCGTGCTTCCCGGGATGAATGGGCGGAAACTGGCTCGCGAGGTGGAGGCGCTCTGCCCCGGCATCAGGGTCCTGTACGCCTCCGGGTACAGCGAGAACGTCGTCATCCACCACGGGGTGCTCGATTCCGGCATCGAGTTCATCGCCAAGCCCTATTCGATCGAGCTATTGGCCCAGCGGGTCCGCGAGGTGCTGGACCGGCCCCGGTGATGGCCCGGGCAGGCTCCCGCCTCTGTCGGGCGCTATTGCACAGGAACGTCCCGCTGTGATCGGGGCTCGAGTTGGTATCGACGGTGACCGTGTGGGGCAGATGATTCGACCCAGGGCGTACTTGCTTGCCGCCTCACTCCTCATGGCCGTGCCTGCTGCCTGGAGTCAGGATACGGCGCCGGCCTGCGTCCTCGACTCGGCCGCCCATCGCCGCGCGTTCGACCTCTACCTCTCGCTCGCGGCGCCGAGGACGGCGAGTGCGGAGGAGCAGGAGGCCTACCAGGCGATCGCGATCGCAATCGCCTCGGTGTTTCAGCAGCCCACTTCAGTCAGCCTTCCGGGCTGGCCTGGCACCTTTGTGCCCTTCGATGTGGATTCCGCGGATCCGGTCCAGGCCTACCTGGGGCTCGCGGGCTCCCTGGAATTGAACCTGGACCGTGATGGCCACCTCGTCACGGACGCGGTTCATGTCGTGTCGGGCTCACCGGAGGTCGCCTTCGGGCTCAGACAAGCGGTGAGATCTGCCGCCGCTCAGGGGGAGCTTCCCCGCTTGACGCGGGCGCAGTGGCCACAGCACGGTCGGGTACACTTCCAACTCCTGGAGAGCCAGCGGCCAATCCCCGATGCTGTCGCGATCGTCCATGTCAAGATTCAAGGTCTCGCAGTCGATGAACTCCCGCGCCTGGTAAGGCCTGCCGTGGGCGATTCTCCGGCCTTGGCGTCTGATGTGTGGGATGAAGCGGTCTGGGAGTTCGTCATTGCGCCGACGGGGCGCGCGATACCATCCTCATTTTCGCTCCTTAAGGCCAAGTTCTCGGAGTATGCCGAAGCCGCGCGCGACATTCTGGTCAGATCTGTCTTTCAGCCAGCGATGATCGACGGCTGCCCCGTCCCAATGCTCGTGCGGGAAGCGGTAAGGTTCCAAGTCCCCTGAAACCGACACCCCGAAGGCGCGCCTCTTACCATCCAGCAGGGACGTCCATGAGCCCATCGCAGTCGCCCCCCTCGCCCAGCGCCACGGTGCGCATTCTCCACGTCGCGATGTTCACGGCGCCGTGCGCCGCCGGCGTGATCTTTGGCCTGCTCCTGTGGATGGGAAGGGCCCCGCTGGTCAATCCAGCGGGTTTCGAGGCACCGATCTGGATCGTCTCCACGCTGATCGCGGTGCTCACGCTGCTGGGCTGGCTCTGGGCACGTCCGCGCGTCCCGCCCCGTCCCGAGACGGCGAGCACCGACGCCTTCTGGTCCCCATCCACCCGGGTGAGCGCGCTGGTGACCTGGGCCCTGTGGGAAGGAGCGGCCCTGGCGGGAGCGGCGGCCACCCTCGTGACGGGCTCCCTGCTCACCGCGGGGCTCGGTCTCGTGGCGCTGGCGAGCCTTCTGGTCAGCGGGCCCAGCGCGCTGGAGTCGCGCCGTCCCTGAGCACGGCGCGACCCGTGTAAAGAACTCCCGGACGCTGCCGATCCGTCAGGTCCCCATATACATCGCGTGCACGTACATGCCGGTCTGGATGTCGTAGACGATGTACCAGCCAGGATGGTCGGGGTCGTCGTAGATGACGAATTCGTCGCCGCAGTCCCAGCACCAGGTCGTGACGAACGGCCAGTCCCAATCGGCAATCTGGAAGTAGAAGCCCCCGGGCAACCAGAAACGGTGCAGGTCCCGATCAAGCCGCGCGATCCTGTAGTGGTGCATCGGCCCGACCCCGGGGAAGCGCCCGTGCTCGAACGGGTGGAGCAGGCGGAACCGCGCATCGTCCGGGGCGGCGTGGCCATACCAATGATTGTTGCGCACGTGAGGTGTGCGGTCGACGGTACCATCCGGGCGGCGTTCCGGCTCCGGCCTCGCGGTCGTGCCCCGGCGGGCGGGGGCGCGGGGCGGGTTGGGCGCGCGGGGCGGACGGGCATGGCCCTGTGCGGCCAGTGGCGCGGCGAGGGCCGCCAACAGAACGGTGAATGTCAGCAGTCTCTTCATATGAGGCATCTCCTTTCCTCACCTGGAGTACGCCATCCGCGGTCATCGCGTTGAGTCGAAGCCCGCCCGGGCGACCCCGACCTGAAGGGTCGGTGAAGCCGGGATACAGGCAGTGGTTGACCTGGATCCGTCATAGTGGATATTGTGTCCATTATGGTGGATGCTTGCCCGATCTGAACCGACAGGTGGCAAGCCGAGTGCGCGCGCTGCGCGCGGCTCGCCGGCTTCCGCTCGAGGCTCTGGCCCGGAAGAGCGGGGTCAGCCGCTCGATGATCTCGCTCATCGAGCGCGCGGAGGCGAGCCCCACCGCGGTCGTCCTCGAGAAGCTGGCAACCGGGCTCGGGGTGACGCTTGCGTCGCTGTTCGACGTCCCGGCGGCGGAGGGGTCGCAACGCGCCGGCCCGGTATCGCGGCACGAGGATCAGGTCGAGTGGCGGGATCCGGCCTCCGGGTATCGGCGGCGCAACGTCTCTCCGCCCGGGGCCAACCAACCGATGCAACTCGTTGAAGTGCACTTTCCGCCCGGGGCACGCGTGGCCTTCGAGTCCGGGGCTCGGGAAGTGCGAGTCGAGCAGCAGGTCTGGGTGCTCGAAGGGACGATCGACATCCGGGTCGGAAAGGATCACTACCGCCTGCGACGGGGCGACTCCCTGGCGATGCGACTCGACCGGCCGACGATGTTCCACAACCCTACCCGGAGGACCACACGTTACCTGGTCGTGCTCGGCTCCGGCATATACTCGCCGCGATGACGCCCCCGGTCTGGACCATTCGGCGCGTGTCCGATCCGACGGACGCCGACCTGGATGGTCTCGCCGGGGTCCTGATCGACTGCGTGGAGGGTGGCGCATCGGTGAGCTTCATGCACCCGCTCACCCATGAGCGCGCCCTCGGCTTCTGGCGGGACGTCGCCCGCGGGGTCATCGCCGAGGAGCGCGCCCTGCTCGTCGCGGAAGATGCCGATGGAGTGTGCGGCACCGTCCAGCTGGTGCTGGCCCAGCCCGAGAACCAGCCCCACCGGGCCGACCTGGCCAAGATGCTCGTGCACCGTCGCGCCCGGCGCCGCGGCTTGGGCGCCGCCTTGATGCGGGCGGCCGAAGCGACCGCGCGCGAATGCGGCAAAACGCTGCTGGTGCTCGACACCGTGACCGACGGAGAGGCTGCGCGGCTATACCAACGGCTGGGCTGGGTGCGGGTAGGTGAGATCCCCCGATACGCTCTGTGGCCCAAGGGCGGGTACTGCGGGACGACGGTGTTCTACAGGGACTTGGCGGACGCGGAGATCTGAGGACGTTCAGCGTACGGCGTATGGCGTTCAGGGGTGAACGTTGAGTGGCGCTGTCGCCCGCTTGCCATTCGGTATTTCTTCGGGTATGCTCCGAGCCCGCTCAATATGGAGCTCCGATGATCCCGACCCCCGATCTCGAGCACAAGATCAACGTGCTCATGTCGCTTGCCGCCGATGATCGGGAAGGGCTCCCTCCGCGGCTTCGGAACGCCGCGGCGGCGGGGTCACTTCGGCCGATCAACATCAGGACCCTGGCCCCCCTTCCCGGGATGCGAATCCGGCTGCTCCGCATCCTGATGACCAACGCCTGCAGCTACAACTGCCTCTATTGTCCGATGCGGCGGGACCGCGAGATGCCGCGGAGCCTCCTCACCCCGGAGGAGTTGGTGCGCATCTTCCTGGGCGCCAGGGCGCGCGGGTGGTGCGACGGACTGTTCATCACGACCGGGATTCCGGGTCGGCCGGTCAAGGTGGTGGACGATCTCATCAAGGTGCTGGAGCTGCTCCGGAACCGTCACCGCTATGCCGGCTACATCCATGTGAAACTGGTGGCGGGCGCGGAGCCGGCGCAGATCGAGCGACTCACCGCGCTCGCCAACCGGATCTCGCTCAATCTCGAGACGCCGTGCGGGGCAAGCCTCGCGGCGATCGCGCCCGAAAAGAACCATGCCGTTTCTCTGGAGAACCTTGAGCGGGTCCGCGGCCTGGTCGCACTCGAGCGGGGGGAGCGCGCGCACGGGCGCCCCGCGGATCCTCTCCGGCCGGGGGGAGCGAGCGGGATCACCACCCAGTTCGTGGTGGGAGCGACGCCGGATAGCGATCGGTCGCTGCTCGACACCGTCGCGCGGCTCCACGGCAACGGCGAGGTGCACCACGTTCACTTCAGCGCCTTCCGTCCGATTCAGGCCACGCCGATGGAAGCCATGCCGGCGACACCGGCGCTCCGCGAGCAGAGGCTCTATCAGGCCGAGTACCTGTTCCGCGACTACGGGTTCTCGCCCGGGGAAATCGTCTTCTCGCAGGACGGCAACCTGCCGCTCGACCGGGACCCCAAGCTGGCGTGGGCACTGGCCAATCCCGAGCGATTCCCGGTCGCCATCGAAACGGCAAACTATGGGGCGCTACTGCGGGTGCCGGGGGTGGGGAGGGTCAGTGCACGCCGTCTGCTGGCCGAGCGGCGTCGAACCGTCTTCCGATCACTGAGAGACCTGGCCGGTCTGGGCGTCCAGACGACGCGCGCCGCAGGCTTCCTCACGCTTCGCGGTCGACGGCTCCAGTCAGCGCGCTGGACCGAGCAGCTGGGGTTCTGGTCGATGGACCGGGAGGTCGGCGTGCCCCACCGCACCTATGAGGTAAGCCCCGGCACCTTCCGCTAGCCGCGCGGCCTCCCCCTGCCCAGCTGGCCGAAAACGCGACCGACGTTCAGTCGCCCGGGTGGTACTCCCGTTCGGTGTGGCCCGCGAGTTGTGAGCGGTAGAAGTACACCGGCCTGAGGTTCCCGGAAGCGTAGCGCTCGGCCTCGTCATCGAAGTGGCGCGAATCGGGGTGCCCACTCTCGCCGCCGGCGGTGACGGCGCGAGCGTGGACGCTATCGCCGAACTCCACGACCGCCACGAAGCTGTTGCCGCTGGTCCCGTACCACCGCCTGGTGCCAGGATAGGGGCGCGCGCCGAACGAGGCCAGCGATCCCCAGGCGGACGAGGTGAACGGCACGGGGATGCTCGGCGCGGAGTCGCTGAACTGCGGCGTGATTTCGTCGGTGAGGCGTTGGAATCGGTTGATCTCGCCCCATGGCGTCTTCCAGGTGCCGAAGTCGTGGGTGAGCCGGTCACTTGCCTCGGCCAGGGATTGCAGCAGCTCCTCCGGGCTGGCGCGGTCCGCCACGTAGTCCTGCACGGAGAGCCCTGCCATCCGGGCATCGCGGAGCACCCTCCGCGAGATCGCGCCGCCCCAGAACACCGCGAGGGCCGTGGGTACGGAAGTCGCCGACCAGCGCAGATCCCAGCTCCGAAGGGCGGCGATCTGATCGGCCAGGCTGTCCCGCAAGGGGTTCGACGGGGGCAAGCTGTCCCATGCGCGGATCAGCGCTGGAACGGGCCGCTCGAACCAGGTCAGGTAACTGTCGAATGCCGCCGCGAGCAGGGTGTCCAGGGTGAAATGGGTCCGGTGCTCCAGCACCCGGACGGCGTGCTGCCCTCGAGCCGACCAGCCGCCCCGGTCGACGTAGGCGGGGAAATCTTCCTTTCGTGGGCTGTCGGGGCCGGCCGCCCACCACGGTGCGTCATTCGAGTTATAGAGCCAGCCGCTCTTCGGGTTGAGCAGGTGCGGTGACTGATCCACGGACAGGAGGCCATGCCACTCGGTGGCCGGGTTGCTGCCATCGACCGGTCGGGTCCAGTCGAACGCCGTGTCCCGCCGGGGGATGAAGTTGGCCTGGAAGTAGGCAATGTTGCCGTCGGCATCGGCGTAGATGGTGTTGTTCGACGAGTTGGTGTGCAGCTCCATCGTCTGACGGAAGGCCTGGTAGCTCCTGGCCTTGGTTCGCGTGTAGGACTGGATCAGGGCCTTGACCGGCTCCTGCATGAGGCGCACCGTCACCCAGTTCGTGCCCTCACTCCGTACCACGGGGCCATGCCGCGTGCGGTATGTAGTGAAGGTCCGCACCGCCATGCCGGTATCGGTGCGGAACCGGACCCGGACCGTGATGGTGGCCACGGGGAGCTCGGCCTGGCCATACCTATAGAAGTATCTGCCCCCATGGCGGGTGACGGTTTCGAGATACTCGTCGACGGCATCGACGCCGCTGCTGGTGTGCATCCAGCCGGCGCGGTCATTGAACCCCTGATAGACAAAGAACTGCCCCCAGGTCACGGCCCCGTAGGCGTCGAGGCCCTGCTGGCTGGTCATCTGCAGCTCGGACCGGAAGTAGAACGAGGTGTGGGGGTTGATGAGCAGCAGGGCGTGATGCGCAAGAGTGTTGGAGGGCGCGATCGCCATGCCGTTGGAGCCGCTCGGCTCGGGCGGCACGGGCTCAGGGGCAGCGCCGGTCTGGATGGCGGAATCGCCATAGAACGCCCGCAGCCCGTCGACGCTCACCGTCTCGATATCGCCGCCGATGCTGCCCTCGGTGAAAGCCAGTGCCATCCAGGGCTCGAATCTGGTGAGGACCCGCGGCTTCACCTCGGGGTGCTTGTACAGATAGAAGTTGAGGCCATCGGCGAATGCGCCCATGAGGCTCTTGAGCCACAGCGGGCTCGCGGCATACCGCGCCTTCAGCGTGTCGGGATCGATGAACAGCTTCATCCTCAGGTCCTGGTAGATGGCCGACTCGCCTTCCGCCTCGGCCAGGCGGCCCAGGGCGTTGAGGTAATTGGTCTCCACCCGGTTGAAATCATCCTCGGCCTGTGCGTACTCCATGCCGAAGACCGCCTCCGCGTCGGTGCGGCCATAGACGTGGGCGATCCCCCAGTCATCGCGGATGATGGTGACGGCACGGGCCTCGCTCTCCCAGCGGGCCCTCTCCTGCGCCGCGCCGGGGGTGATGGACAGAGCCGAAGCGACGATGCAGAGGCCGACCGAGGCAAGCACTTTCATGGGAAGCTCTTCCCTGTTCCGGCCCGCGGTGATTGTCGAAACGGTCGATTACTGCCGGGGCCGGAACTCCGGAGCATTCTCCGGGAAGCTCCAGATGAACGGCGGAGCGACACCGCAGGCCCTTGCGAAGGCCGACAGCTGACCCCGGTGGTGCAGAAACTCGTCGGCCATGATGTTGAAACCCACCCAGCCGGGAAAGGTCATGTGCCACGGCGTAGGGACCATGGCGTTCAGTTGGCGGTCGCCGATGTTGGCGACCGCCGCATCGGCATCGGCCCAGCACTTCCTCGCGAAGGAGAGCAGTGCCGCCCTGGTTTTCAGACCCGCCGCTTCGTTCGGCTCTGTCTGCTCGTCGGACGTGACCGCTCCCTTCTCGACCCCCTGGGCCATGTCCCGCACCACGGTCCTCGATATGTGTACCGCCATCTCGGCAGGCGTGCGGAGCCCCGGAATGGGATGTGTATGGTACCGGTCCTCAGGGAAGACTTCGAGAATCCGCAGGTAAATGCCGTACTTCTGCCGCATCTGGTCCCACGCCTGTGCGAGCATCTGCTTGTCCACGCTGGCGTTCCTTTCCTCGGGGTTCGTGTTCAGACCGTCGCCTCGGGGAGCCACGGGAAGAGCCGTGACGGTGCGTCAGTCCGCGGTTCTCCGGTGCGTCTGCGGAGCAGCGAGGCGCGATTGCGCACTCGCGCATAAGAGTACGCGGCGCGGGGCCGCAGTCAAAGGGCGAACATGCTCGATCCTGGTTGGAGCAGCGGGATCAGCGACGAAGAACGCGTCCCGGTATGGCCTGGTTGCGAGCCGTGAGCAGGTGAGGTGGGCTCAGGTGGGGTCTCTCGGTCTCAGGGCGTCGCCTGAGGGAGCGGCGACGGCGTAGATCCTCACATCGGCGTTGCCAAAGACCAGGCGAAAGGTCGAAGGCCGCGCGGCCATCCAGGCGGCTTCGATCGGGAACCCGGCAGTATCGTGCTCCAGGTACGCTCGTTCGTCCTTGGAGAGGGTGGTGACGTACACATATTCAATCTGTCGGTCGCGAAGGTTGGCGATCCAGGCAGCGGCATCAGGGGCTCGTCGCTCGAATGCCGGCTTGGCGCTCGTCGCGGGGCCTTCGATGACGGGCCGGGCCCTGTCGTAGTCGTCGAAGCGCCAGCCGCGATGCGCGTCGATGTTCACGTATTCGACCTCATTCTCGTAGTGCGGGCCGAGGAGCGGATAGGGAGCGTTGGTGCCAGCGTAGGCGATGCGCGCCGGCGCGTGCGCATCCGTCCACTGCCATGCCTCCTGCCACGTTGCGAGGAGTTCCCGCGGGGCGCCGGGAGAGGCGGTGATTTCGCAGCCCGTGGGGCAGGCCCGCACCGACCAGACCGTGAGTCCCGTCCCCGCGGTGAGCGCCACCAGGGCGGCAACCGGCGGGAATCTCCGAGGGTCTCGAGCGGCGAAGAGCAGCAGCAAGGTCAAGCCGACGCCGCTGACGAAGAGCCAGAGATAGGACACCGTGATTGCCAGGCCGAGCAGGCGGGCCAGGACCCCGATCGCAGCCAGGTGCAGCACGGTATCGAGGGCCTTCGAACGACCGAACGCGGTCGGCGCCGCCGCGCACATCAGGCCGACAGCGGGGAGCAGAAAGCGGAACTCCGAGTTGTATGGAATTCCGAACCAGAAGAGCGGCAGGAGCGCGATGGCGCCCGCCACGATCGCCACGAGCGGGAACCCGCCGCTGCCTGGGGGGAACCGGCGCTGGCTGAGGCCTGCGAGGGTGAAGACGGCGATGAGAAGCAGCACGGGCAGACTGAAGGCGTGCGCGATGGCCAGGAGGGCGGGTTGCCATCCCTCGCGGTGGAATACCGAGGCCAGCATTGCCGTCCGCTCGTAGGCGCCATCTGTCAGGGGGTGTCCGAAGAGCTCCACGCGGAGCGGGTAGACGGGGCTACCGGTCACAATCCAGTTGCGGAGGTACCAAGGGGCTCCACATACGAGAAGACCCGGGAGGAGCCAGGCCGCACGCTGGCGGAACCTCGGTGTGAATGCGAGCGGCAGAAGCGCCGGGAGGAACGGGAGCGCGGCGAACTTGGTCCCCAGGAAGAGCCCGAGGCAAATGCCGGCGAAGATCGCGTCCTTGCGATCTCCTGTCTCGCGCGCTCGGAGGCCGAAATGGAACGTGGCGAGGAACATCGAAGTCCAGATCACGTCGACCAGCGCGGTCTCCGCCTCGTTCCGCATCGTCGGCGTGAGCAGGAACAGCATCGGGGCATACAGGGCGGCAACAGAGGAGGCGCCGGCCCGACGGGCCAGGGCATACACCACGAGCCCGCTCAGCGCGTAGAACGGCACCTGGCCTGCGCGGGCGATCGCGTCGCTCCGAAACGGCATGAGGAGGGCGAGGAAGGCGAGCTCGCCGTCGCTGGGAGCATAGGCCGGGGCTTCGTCGCCGAAGGGCGTGGGAATGATGGTGAGGCGGCGGAGCTGGAGCCAGCGCGCCGGGAAGAACAGGTGGTAGGTGAGACTGTCGTAGGCGGTGGGCGGATGAGACAGCGCGGCGGCGAGCACGAATGCCACCAGCATCGCCAGAACCGCGACGCCCACGGCGGCACCTGGCATGAACGCTTCCGACCCCGACTCCACCAGCGCGCCGGACCCGAACGAGCGCCATCCAGCCACGAGAGCCAGCGCGGCAAGGGGTAGGAGGAGGACGGGGGTGAGGCCTCCCGTGAAGCCAAGCAGCAAGCCCGAGGCGACCACGGTCGCGTAGGCGAGCACGGCAAGTCGGATGGTTCGCTCGACACTGGGCCACATGCGGCCGATTGTAGCGGAGTCCAGAGCGCTGGGCTACGGCCCGAGTGGTGCCTGGAGCCATGTCGAAAGCCTCATGCTTTCTTCGACGTGCCTTCAGATCGGCCCGGCTATTATGCTGCCAGCGTCGGGCGACAAGTAGGGACGCAGTTTGGTTGCCTACAAGACTCTCCCAGGAGAGTCCTAAGACAGAGGGTGATTGCCCACTGGCCCGACGCACCGGCTGCCTGAGGAGACTTAGGCGGCCGGTTTGTTTCTGGAGGCACTGGGAGGAAGCCGTGCCGGCCGCCTCATCTCACCGGGTTCCTCTGCGGCGACCGTCGGTCGGCTCTCTCTGGGCTATCTTCTCGGGGGGCCCTTCGGAGGTGGTCCGATCAGCGCATCGGTAGGGACCCGGGTTCCGAAACGGCTGGTGGTGGATACTCACCCCGGTCTGCCGCCGTTGCTGTTCGGATTGCTGGCGATGCTGCTCGGGGCGGTGGCCGGGCTCGGTGCGTTCGGCTTCCGGGTGCTGATCGCCCTCTGTCACAACGCCGCTTTCCTCGGGCGTTTCTCGATCGCCTACGACACCAACCTCCACACCCCCAGCTCTCCCTGGGGACTCGGAGTGGCGTTGGTGCCGGCTCTGGGCGCTGTCCTCGTGGTGTTTCTGGTGCAGACCTTCGCGCCCGAAGCACGAGGCCATGGCGTACCGGAGGTGATGGACGCGATCTACTACCAGAAGAGCGTTATCCGGCCCATCGTCGCCGCGATCAAGGCCCTGGCCTCCGCGCTGTCAATCGGTACCGGAGGATCCGTGGGGCGCGAGGGACCGATCATCCAGATCGGGGCGGCGTTCGCCTCGCTGAGCGGTCAGGTGGCGAGGGCTTCGCGCTGGCAACGGGCCACGCTGGTGGCCGCGGGCGGAGGAGCGGGGATCGCCGCGACCTTCAACACGCCGATCGGGGGCCTGCTCTTCGCCGTGGAGGTCCTGCTGCACGAGGTGAGCGCTCGGACCCTCGTTCCGGTTGCGCTGGCCACGACCACGGCCACCTACGTCGGCCGATTCTTGTTCGGCAACACACCCGCATTCCCGGTACCGGTGCTGCACGTTCCCGAGAGCCTTCCACTGCTCCCGGCCTACCTTGGCCTCGGTGCCATCACCGCGCTGGCCTCGGTGCTCTTCATCAAAGGGCTGTACGGGACGGAGGATCTCTTCGAACGGCATATTCCACGGCATCCATACCTGCGCCACGTGATCGGAATGCTAAGTGTGGGCCTGGTGTTCACGGCACTTTGGCTTTGGCGCGGGCACTACTACATCGAGGGTGTTGGCTACGCCACGATCCTGGACGTGCTGGTCGGCTCGATTCACGACATTCCCTTTCTCCTGCTGCTGTTCGCGCTCAAGCTCTTCGCCACCTCCACCACACTTGGGTCAGGCGCCTCGGGGGGCATCTTCTCCCCGTCCCTCTTCATGGGTGCCACGCTCGGCGCGGCCTACGGGGCCGCCATAGGGGCGTCGCCGGCGGTCTTTGCGCTCGCCGGGATGGCCGGACTCGTCGCCGGCGCCACGGGCGCGGCCCTGACCGCCACCGTGATGATCTTTGAGATGACCCTCAACTACTCCGTAATCCTGCCGATGACGCTCACGGTAGCGGTGAGCTACGGTCTCCGGCGCCTCATGCTCTCCGACAGCATCTACACCATGAAGCTCACTCGGCGGGGACATGTGATGCCCGAGGCCCTCCAGGCAAACGCTCATCTGGTGCATCACGTCGGGGATATCGCCTTTTCCCGGGCTGTGATCGTGCCCGCGGACCAGCCGCCGGGGGAGCTTGCCGTCTCGGATGATCCGCAGGCACCGGCCTATTTCGTGGTGTGCGAGGGGCACCGGGTGATCGGCTTCATATCGCGTGAGTGGGCGCTGGGGCATGGCGCAATCCTCCGAGCGGCTCATTGGTGGGTGGAGATCGCGAGACGCGACTTCGTGGTCGTCACCTCCGAAACGACAATGTTCGATCTGCTGGCCGGCCTCCAGAAGGCGGGCGCGGCCATAGCGGTGGTGATCACGGGCGCCGGTCCAGGTTCAGGCTCTCAGGCAGTCGTCTCAGGGGTGGTCACCAAGGCCGATGTGGTCGAAGCGCTGGCCGAGAGCATGGAATTGTTCGAGGATTGAGGGTTCACGTTGACCGGGCGTCAACACACTCGTACGTTCTCATTCTCTTCTTGGGCAAGGCATCCATGAACTGCCCCTCCTGTGGTACCACCATGACCGAGATGAGCGCGGGCCCCCTCAAGGTGAACGCCTGCAAGGGCGGGTGCGGAGGGCTGTGGTTCGACGAGTGGGATCTCCGGAAGCTGGCAGAGCTCGATCCGGCGGCGGGTCAGGCCCTGCTCGACATTCCGCAGAATCCGGCGGTGAAGGTCGATGCGGATCAGCGGCGCAAGTGCCCGCGGGATCCGGACATCGTGATGATGCGCCACTTCTGGAGCACCAAGCGTCAGGTCATCGTTGACGAGTGCCCCAAGTGTGAGGGCGTGTTCCTCGACCCGGGAGAGCTGGCCCAGATCCGCGGCGAATATGCGAGCGATGACGACCGGCACAAGGCGGCGCGTGCCTACTATCATGAGATGTTTGACACGCAGCTCGTCGGGATGCTCAAGGCGGAGAAACCGAAGCTGGACAGCGCCCGGAAGGTGGCGCACATCTTCAAGTTCCTGTGCCCGAGCTACTATGTCCCCGGCAAGCAGGAGTGGGGAGCCTTCTGACCGAAGGCGGCAGCCTGGGATCACCCTCAGCAGGGCCCTGATATGAAAGCCATCCATGCCGTCTCGATTCTGGTCCTGACCGCCGCGGCGGCCCTGCCGTGCCCCGCGCCGGCGCAGACCTTCAGGGTGGACAGCTTCAACATCGGGGGCGACGGTGGCACGGACTACCTGACGGCGGAACCGGGAACGGGCCGGGTCTTCGTTTCGCGCGGCACCCACGTAATGGTGGTGGACGGCCGGAGCGGCAAGGTGCTGGGCGACATTCCGGATACGCCGCGCACTCATGGCATTGCGCTTGCCCCCAAGGCGGGCCACGGGTTCATCACCAACGGCGGCGACTCGACCGTCACCATGTTCGAGCTCGCGAACCTCAGGGTGATCCGGAAGATCCCGGTGGCGACGGGCGGCCTCGACGGCATCATGTACGACGACTACTCGAATCGCATCATTCTCACCAGTCACAGCCGCCCGGCCGGCACCGTCACCGCCATCGATCCTTCCACCGGGGCAATCGTTGGAACGACGGACCTGGAAAGCACGTCCCCCGAGGGCGCCGCGAGCGACGGGCAGGGGAAGATCTTCATCAACAACGAAGGCACCAGTACGATGCAGGTGCTCGACGCGCAGACGATGAAGGTCCTGGGTTCGTGGCCGCTCGCGCCATGCGAGGGGCCCACGGGCATTGCCTACGATCGCCTGCACAACCGGATCTTCTCCGGGTGCAGCGGGACGTCGGTGGTGGTCGACCCCGCCTTGGGCAAGGTGGTGGCGACGATTCCGAACGGGAACGGCGTGGATGCCCTCGGCTGGGATCCGATCGAACAGCTGATCTACGTTCCCGCCGGGCGGGATGGCAACCTGACTGTGGCGCACGAGGACGCGCCGGATCGCTACTCGGTCATAGCCACCGTCTCAACGAGGCCCGGCGCCAAGACAGTCAGCGTGGACACCCTCGATCACGTGGCGTACCTCTTTCAACCCGAATATGGCCCGCCCCCGCCTGCGGAGCCCGGCGCCCCTCCGCCGCCACGAGAAGGTCGCCGGGGGCCGAGAGGTCCGGTCATCGCGGCCTGGTTCGTCTCGGTGCGGCATTGAAGGCCCTGGCATGGCGTGCGTCATCCGGGAGGCGGTTCTGGCTGACGTCGGCGCTCTGGTCGGGATTCTCATCGCCACCAAGACGGGCTCTCTTCCCCACCTGGTAGAGTCGCACGACCTCGACGTGGCCTTCTGGACCGATCGCTGGCGGCAATACCTCGCTGAGGGGAGCCGGGCTCAGCTGGCGCTCGGGGATGGCTTCGTCCTCCTCGCCGAGGCGGCAGGCGGCCCCGTCGGGTTCGCCGCGTTTCACCACACTCGACGGCACGATGCCGATGCGGAGTTGCAGGCGCTGTACGTTCTCCCATCCTGCCAGCGGCAGGGCATCGGGACGGCGCTATTGCTCGAAGTGGCCCGCCGCCTGGCGGGCGACGGCTCCCGCTCGATGTGCGTCGGGTACCATCCTGCCAATCCCTTCAAGGGCTTCTACGCAACGCTGGGCGCTCACGAGATCAATCCGCACTGGGCGGTCTGGCGGGACCTTGGGGCACTAGCCGAGCGAGGCTCGAGCACCGGATGAGATCCCGGTTGCGAGTCTCGACCCGGAACGCTGCCTTCGTACTCTTGCGGGAGACGCCCTGGCTCGCCGAGCGCTGCGCTATGATTCCTTTCTCAGGGCGAAGGCCGCGATGGCCACGAGCACCAGGTACATCAGGAGACCGTAGACACAGGCGGGATAGCCGAGAATCGTGCCCGCTCTCCCCACGTCACTGCACCCACCTCCCCGGCCGCAGAGCTCACGGTAGGTGAGGGTTCCCGAGAACGCGACCCCGATCAGGCTCACGATCAGGACGGCCTGCAATGCGCGCTTCATCGTCATGACTCGCTCCGGTGGCACCGTGGCCGGACGTTACTCCGCCGAGGATGACCCCACGATGAAGGCGGAATGAGCGGAGTTTAGCGGGCACCTCCTCCTGGCGAAGATGATCACCGTCCTGGTTCTCGTAGTGGGCGCCGCGCTGCTGGTGGGCGCCGTGGTGGCGCTGGGGCCCCTGATTCGGCGCGCCGCCCTGTCGGCGGCAAGTCGGGTGGAACACCAGCCGATCCCGGCCCGCTGGCTGCGTGTCGTGACAGAGAGGGTCCCAGCAATACGTTCGCTCAACGCCGAGCAGCAGAACCGGCTGCTCCGGGCGGCGCGGGACCTGATGCAGCACTGCCATTGGGAGGGCTTGCGCGGGCTGGTCCTGACGGAGGACATGCAGCTCGTGATCGCCGCCCAAGCCTGCCTGCTCACGCTGGAGCTTCCCGGCGATCCCTACCCCGGACTTCGCGCCGTTCTGGTCTACCCGGGCACTTTCCAGCCACATCCCGATGCCGATCCGCGGAAGTGGGTCGTCGATCGCGCGGCGACCGAGCCGCCGTCCCCCGAGTTGGGCGAGGCGTGGCGGGATGGGACAGTCGTCGTATCCTGGGGCGCAGCCGAGACGGGCGGCCGGAATCCCACCGACGGTCGCAACGTCGTCTTTCACGAATTCGCACATCTGCTCGATTACCAGTACGCCCTGGAGCAGGGCGATCCGAACCTGTCCTACGTTCGGAACGATGCCGCGGGCAGTGGCGCCGAAATGAGCACGCCCCGGCCAGGGCGGTGGAGCCGTGTGCTGGGGGAGAGTTACGAGCGGCACTGCGCGGCGGTGGCGGTTGGCGCGCCGACCCTGCTGGGCGAGTATGCCGCGACCAGCGTGGCCGAGTTCCTGGCGGTGGCGACTGAGCGGTTCTTCGAGCGGCCCGGGGAACTGCGGGAGGAGTATCCCGACCTCTACCAGCAGCTCAGCGGCTTTTTCCGCCAGGATCCAGCACGGCGAGCGGAGTGACTCGCCGTGGCGGAATTCTCCTCGACTCAGGTCTCCGAATGGGCGTCGGCGGCGGGCGCCAGATCCGCGAAGCGCTCCGGATGGAGCGCCATGCTCCGGGTGAACAGGTGGTGCAGCCGCGCGATGTCCTCAGCACCGTCCTCCCCGGGCCAGAACAGCTCGCGCAGAGTCAGGGTCCGCTGCCCGTAGTCGAGAGCCACCGGCAGGATCGGCACACCGGCTCCCACGGCGATCCGGTGGAACCCGGTCTTCCAACGCTCGGTGCGCCCCCGCGTCCCTTCCGGAGAGAGACCCAGCACCCACTGCTTCCGGGAACGGAACCTCGCGATTGCCGCCTCCACCGTGCCCTGGGTGGCGCGGCGGTCGAGCGGCTCGCCCCCGAGCCAGCGGAGCAGAGAGCCGGCCGGAAAGCGAAACAGGCTGTGCTTGCCCAGCCAGCTCAGGCGCAGCCCGAGCCCGAACATCGCGAGGATGCAGATCAGGAAGTCCCAGTTGGAGGTGTGGGGAGCGACGATCAGGACAAAGCGTGACCGAGCCGGTAGCTCGCCCACGATTCGCCATCCTCCCAGCCGCAGCAGGGCGCGCGCGATGGCGCGAGTGGCCGGAGAACCCCGGCGGGGGCACGACTCCTCGGCGGGAGACACGGAGGAGAAGATGCCGGACTCCACGTGGGGCGCCAGCCCTGGCGCGACCGAGTGAAACTCCCCGGCACTCCATTCGTCCTTCCCCGGGTCGCGCTTGCGGATTCGGCACATTGGGCGACCTTCACTGGAGCCACACCGCCCGTGTCCTGCTGTAGACGGCCTTTCGACTGGAGGGGGAAATGGGGGGAGTACGACTGCTGGTGGGCACGCGGAAGGGGGCTTTCGTCCTGACCTCGGACGCCAGGCGGGAGCGCTGGGAGGTAGCCGGGCCGCACTTTGCCGGGTGGGAAATCTACCATATTAAAGGATCGAAGGTCGACGCGAACCGGATCTATGCCTCACAATCGAGCGGCTGGTTCGGTCAGCAGATTCAGCGCTCCAACGACGGCGGCAAGACCTGGGAGCCCGTCGGGAACGAGTTCAGGTATGACGGCGTTCCTGGGACGCACCAGTGGTACGACGGAACCCAGCACCCCTGGGAGTTCAAGCGGGTCTGGCACCTCGAACCATCCCTCACGGATCCCGACCTGGTGTACGCGGGTGTCGAGGATGCGGCTCTCTTCCAGTCGGCCGATGGTGGCCGCAGCTGGCGGGAGCTGCCAGGGCTCCGGACCCATGGTTCGGGCCCCAAGTGGCAGCCGGGAGCCGGCGGCATGTGCCTGCACACGATGCTCCAGGTTCCCTCCAACCCCAAACGGATGTACATCGCCATCTCTGCCGCGGGGGCATTCCGGACCGATGATGGCGGCGCTACGTGGCGGCCGATCAACCGGGGCCTGCGCTCGCAGGGGATCCCGGACGAAACCGCCGAGGTCGGGCACTGTGTGCATCGGATCGTGATGCATCCCTCCCGTCCCTCAACCCTGTTCATGCAGAAGCACTGGGACGTGATGCGGAGCGACGATGGCGGGGACTCGTGGCGCGAGGTGAGCGGCAACCTGCCCACCGATTTCGGCTTCGCGATGGGCGTCCACGCCCATGAGCCGGAGACGATCTATGTGGTCCCGATCAAGAGCGATTCCGAACATTTTCCCCTGGACGGAAAGCTGCGAGTTTACCGGAGTCGCACAGGCGGAAGCGAGTGGGAGCCGCTGAGCAAAGGGCTCCCGCAGCAGGACTGCTACGTGAATGTCCTGCGCGGCGCCATGACAGTGGACGCACTGGATCGCTGCGGAGTCTATTTCGGGACGACCGGCGGGCAGGTGTACGGATCCGCCGACGCGGGGGACAGCTGGACCGCCCTCGTGCGGGACCTCCCCGCGGTGCTTTCGGTCGAGGCCCAGACGCTGGCGTGATTCGGGTCGTGCTTCCCGTGCACCTCCGAACCCTGGCGCGTGTAGAGGGGGAGGTAGGCCTGGAGCTTCCCGGGCTCATTTCCCAGGCCACGGTTCTGGACGCCTTAGAGGCGCGCTACCCCGTGCTCCGGGGCGCCATACGGGACCACGTCACCGGGAAGCGAAGGCCGTTCATCCGGTTCTTTGCCTGCGGAGAGGATCTCTCCCACGAGCCGCCGGACGATCCGCTGCCCAAGCCCGTGGCGGCTGGAGAGGAGCCGTTTCTGGTCGTGGGGGCGATGGCGGGTGGATAGGGGGACGGCGCCGGATCTGGCCGGAGCCGAATCCGCGGCGTAAGCTAGGGCCGACGGCCTTGGGTCCAAGGCCTCCGTATTCGAGCCAAGAATGACCGAGCCCGATCAGAGTCGAGACGCACCCACGGGTACCGGAGCAAGTCCGGAGCGCCGTCGCAGGCCACGTCCAGCGCTCGCGCCACCAGGGCGGCGTGGAAACACGCTCTTCCCGCATCAGCTCCGCCCGCCGGGGCCACCCACTACCCGGTTGGGCCGCCTGATCGCCCAGCTCCGGGAGCCGCGGAACTGGATCCCGCTCGGCCTCATGATCGGGCTGGCGATCGTTGCGGCGGCGCTGTTCCTCCACGAGCCACAACGGGTGGACCCCGAGCCGCCGATTCTCACCAGGCTCAGCGTATCGAGCTCCCGAGCCGGAACCAGCCTGTTCGTCCAGGGCCACTATGCGGGAGAGATCGGGCGCGACCCGCGTGAGTTCGCGGTCGATCCGGGGCATCTCCGGCTGCGGCTGATCCGTCGGGACTGCCGGGCCAGAGACACGACCGTGGACATCAGAGCGGGGGAGACACTGTCGATCGGACCGCTCGATCCCGCCTGTCCGGCCCCCTGACAATGGCTTCCAGCGAGTGGCGAGTGGCGGTGGGGGAGCACCAGACCTCCGTCGCCTGGGACCACGCGACTGCGGCCGGGACCGGCACCGTGTTCGTCTGTGCGCACGGTGCCGGGGGCCACATGTCGGACCGGAGCATGCTGCAGCTCTCCGGGGAGCTGCTGAGCCGGGGGCTCGATGTCGTGCGGTTCGACTTCCTGTATCGCGCCCTCGGAAGCAAGCGTCCCGATCCGATGCCTCGACTGCGGGACTGCTTCGCCGCTGTCGTCGACTCGGTGCGCCAGCGCCTGAACCCGCGGACGCTCCTCATCGGCGGCAGATCGATGGGTGGCCGGGCGGCCTCCATGATGGCGGCCGACGGGTTCGCCTGCGACGGCCTCCTGCTCTTCGCCTATCCGCTCCATCCCGCGGGGCGTCCCGACCAGCTTCGAAGCGCCCATCTCTCGAGTATCCGCTGCCCCGTGCTCTGCTTCAATGGCACGCGTGACGCTCTCTGTCGCGAGGACCTGATGCGGCAGGCGGTGGCGGCGGCGGGCTCCATCTGGACGATGCACTGGCTCCCGGGCGCCGACCACAGCTTTCACGTGCTCAAGAGCTCCGGGACAACGGACGCCGCGATTCTGGCGGAGGTGGGCCGGACGACAGAAGGGTGGCTGACGCACCTGCGGTCTCATGCCTGACCGGCCACCAGCGGGCGACCTCCTTACCGAAGGGCAGCGCCGCCACCTGGTGGCGAGCCTCGAACGCATCGAGCGCTCCCTGCGCGGCATTGTGACGCTACTGGGATCTCCCGGTGGGTTGCCTCCGGCGCTGTTCGTGCAGGAGTCGGTTGACCTCCCAGCCGAGGCAGGGGGCACGATCGTCGAGGCAGTCGATCAAGCTACGACGACTCTTGCCGAGCTCATCGCCACGTTCGGCCTGGCGCCGGTCTCCACCTCGCACGCCCGGACGGTGCAGAGCCTGGTGCTCTCCAGCCTGGTCATCATCGAGGATGCCGCCTCGAAGAACCTCCGCGGCTACGGCTCCATTCACCCAGAGCTCCCTGGCCGCCTGGATCCCCTGCTCGAGCGCCTCCACGCGCAGGTGGCCGAGATCGGGAAGGCGCTGCCTGGTGGGGAGCGGCCTCGGTGAAGCTCAGCGTGAGGCCGCGAGGACCTCGACCTCCCGGAGCCACACCTCGAGCTGTTCTCGTTCCACTCGAATCTCCTCCAGCCCCCGCGCCCGCACCGTGCGGGCCCACTCTAGTGCCTCGGAAGCGGCCCGCGCCGTTACGCGCAAGGCGGTCCGGATCTCCGCTTCCGCCTCCCGGCGGCTCTCCCGAACGCGTTCGGCCAGGTCACCCGCGACCCGGCTGGCGTTCACGGTGACGAGGTCGA
>Ga0335077_10000126_pt1 | contig 75360 bp, 71 predicted proteins | sample Lox_Sample_31_FD_207151 | JGI IMG/M metagenome (GOLD analysis project Ga0335077, IMG submission 207151) | Soil microbial communities from Loxahatchee National Wildlife Refuge, Florida, United States - Lox_Sample_3.1 | ecosystem: Environmental > Terrestrial > Soil > Wetlands | place: USA... | reverse complement strand
GTGAACGACGTCGTCGACCGCGACTTCGACGCACACGTGAAGCGCACGGCGCAGCGGGTCGTCGCAACCGGACGCGTCGGTCCGAAGGAAGGGCTGCTCGTCGGCCTCGCGCTGGCGGCGATGGCGGGCCTGCTGCTGCTGCCTCTGAACGCGACCACCTTCCTGTACGCGCTCGTCGCACTGGGGATTTCGGCCAGTTATCCCCTCTTCAAGCGCTTCTTTCCGCTGCCGCAGGCTTGGCTCGGCATCGCCTTCTCGTTCGGCATTCCGATGGCCTTCGCGGCCGTGCAGGGCAGGGTCCCGTTGCTCGGCTGGGCGATCTTCGCCGGCAACATGTTCTGGGTCGTCGCCTACGACACCGAATACGCGATGGTCGATCGCGACGACGACCTGAAGATCGGCATCCACTCCTCGGCGATCCTGTTCGGCCGCGCCGATGTCACGATCGTGATGGCGTGCTATGGCGTGCATCTGGCCGTGCTCGCGGCGGTCGGGCGGTACATCGGCGCGGGGTGGCCGTACCACGCGGGGCTGCTCGTTGCCGCGGGCATCGCGGCCTATCACTACACGCTGATCCGTACGCGCGAACGGGACGGATGCTTTGGCGCCTTCCGCCACAACCAGTGGCTCGGCTGTGCCGTCTTCGCAGGTGTCGTCGCCGACTACGCGCTGCGCCAGGCGACCTGAGCTGCGGCGTCAACCGCGGCCGAACTCGTCCCCCAACTCTTGCGCGCGCGCGCTGGCGGCGTGGATCGCCTTCGCGATCGCTGCGCCGACACGATCGGCATCGAGGCTCGCCAGGGCCGCCGCCGTCGTGCCGCCTTTCGACGTCACCCGTTCACGCAGCACCGCAACGGGCTCGTCCGAGCGAGCGGCGAGTTGCGCCGCTCCGGCAAGCGTCGCCGTGGCGAGCGTTCGCGCCTGTCGTTCGGTCAAACCCTCTGCCCGACCCGCGGCGATCATCGCTTCGATGAAGTAGAAGACGTAGGCCGGGCCGCTGCCGGAAAGCGCGGTGACCGCATCGAGTGCCTTTTCATCGTCGAACCAGACCACGCTCCCCACCGCTGCGAGGATGCGCTCGGCGGCCGCGCGTTGTGATGCATCGACCGCCGGCAGTGCCGCGAGTCCGGTCACGCCCTGTCCGATCAGCGCCGGCGTGTTCGGCATGGCCCGCACGATCGCCTGCGTGCCAAGCCAGCGTGCGATGTCGCGCGCCCGGATCCCGGCCGCGATGGAAACCACGAGCTTGTTGCCGATGCGGGGAGCCAGCGCGGCGCACAGCTCCTTCATCTGCTGCGGCTTGACCGCGAGCACGAGCGCGTCCTGCGCCTGCAACCGATCGTCGGCACCGGCAGCCGTGGCGATGCCGAAGTGCTTCTCCAGTTGCGCGCGGCGCGCCGGATCGATCTCGAGCGCGAACAGGTCGTGCGGCGGGGTGCCCGCCTGCAACAAGCCGCCGATCAGGGCACCGGCCATGTTGCCGCCGCCGATGAATCCGACCCTCTGCGCGCCCTTCATGGCTCGAGATCAGGCAGGGCAAGCTCTTCCAGGTCCTGCCGGTACGCCCTGCGCAAGTCGTCGTCGAAGCCCGCCGCCAGGGCGTCGGCCTCGGCGCGCAGCGTCGCCGCGCGTGCCGGGTCGCCCATGGCCGCGTGGGCGGCGGCGAGCGGCAGCAGCAGGAACGCGCGTTCGATCGCGTCGTTGCCGTTGGCTTCGACCAGGCGCAGGCCGCGTTCGGCAGCAAGCACGGCCGCGGCCGCCGCCCCGATGCGCAGCTCGACCTTCGCACACAGGTAGTCGGCGCGTTCGTGCTGCAGCCATTGTCCGGCTCGATACCAGAAGCGCCGCGCGGCTTCGGCGCCCGCCTGCAGCGCCTGCAGCTCGGTCGCACCGAGCGTGACCTTGCGGCTCGCGTCAAGCAGGCGTCCGGTCACGTTGTTGAAGCAGGCCGCGAGCGCGGCGTCGAGCGGTGTCTCCTGGTCGATGTTGGCGGCCTTGGCGAGCGCGAGCACATCGGCAGCGTGGGCCAGCGGGTCGGCGACATAGGCGAGCACGGTCAGTTCACCGGCGGTATTGGCGTCGCTGTCCCGCGCCCCGGTGGAGCGCGCAAGGCCGATGCGTGCGGACGCGGCACCGAGCGCGTCGCCCCGCAGCGTCTGCGCGGCGAACAGCTGGCGCCACACGCCGGGCGGCGCGTCGGTGCGGGCGGCGAGCGCAGCAATGCGCTCGGCCGCTTCGTTCCACTGTCCGAGCTTTTCGCCCAGCACGTGATTGAGCAGGAACGCCAACTGGCCCAGCCGCGGGACGGGCAGGCCGGCAGGATCGAACTGACGCAGCAGCTGCGCGGCCCGCTCGGGCGCATCGTCGTGGATGCGATCGATCTCGTCGAGCATCGTTCCGTCGGTCTGCACCCGGTACTCCGTAACGTCGAAAATCTCAGCAGCAGCCCGAGTCTAGCGGCGCGCCCGCGGCATCCAAGCCGATGTCCCGCCGATGCGGGCCGGAGCCCATCGCCTAGGGACCGCGCGCGCCGAAGATCGCCGCGCCGATGCGCACCATCGTCGCACCTTCGAGAATGGCGGCTTCCAGATCCTCGGACATGCCCATCGACAGCGTGTCGAGATCGTGGCCATGCGCGCGCAGCGATTCGAGCAGTTGTCGCAGGCGCGCAAACGGCCGCCGTTGCTCCGCAGGAGCCGATGCGGGTGCCGGAATCGCCATCAGGCCGCGCAAGCGCAAGCGCGGAAGTGCCGCGACGGCGGCGGCGAGCGCGGCGACTTCCGCGGGAGGTACACCACTCTTGGTCTCCTCGCCGCTGATGTTGACTTGCAGCAGGACGTTGAGCGGCGGCAGGCCGGCGGGCCGCTGTTCGGCGAGCCGTTGCGCAACCCGCGTGCGCTCGATCGATTGCACCCAGTCGAAGGACTCGGCCACCGGCCGGGTCTTGTTCGCCTGCAGCGGACCGATGAAGTGCCATTCGAGGACCAGGTCCGGCGCCGCCTCCCGTACGCGCGCGATCTTTTCCACCCCTTCCTGGACGTAGTTTTCCGCAAAACGTCGCAATCGGGCCCGCGTTGCCGCGAGTACGAGGTCGGGGCCATAAGTTTTGCTCACCGCGACGAGGCCGATCGAGGCCGGATCCCGACCGGCGGCGCGGGCGGCAGCGCTAATCCTTTCGTGTACGCGCCGCACGCGCGCTTGCAGCGTCTCGTCCAAACTCGACATAATGAACTCGAGAATCGCGCTAACGACTTGTCTTTTTTCGGCTTTTGACGGTGGCGACGTGCCTTAGCGTCCGCTTTCGATAGCGCACTGGCCGGCCGGCTCCTGCACGACACACGTGGGCGCGGCCGACCTCACCCAACCCGGCATCTGGCGATGGACATCTCCGAACTGCTTGCATTCTCTGTCAAAAACAAGGCGTCCGACCTGCATCTGTCCGCCGGCCTGCCTCCGATGATCCGCGTGCACGGCGACGTAAGGCGCATCAACCTGCCGCCGCTCGAGCACAAGGACGTGCACGCGATGATCTACGACATCATGAACGACAGCCAGCGCAAGACGTTCGACGAGAACCTCGAGTGCGACTTCTCGTTCGACCTGCCCGGGCTGGCGCGCTTCCGCGTCAACGCGTTCATGCAGGATCGCGGCGCGGCCGCCGTGATGCGGACCATTCCTTCGCGCGTGCTGTCGCTGGAAGAACTGCAGGCGCCGCGCGCGTTCGCCGACTTCTCGCTCAAGCCGCGCGGCCTCGTGCTGGTGACCGGGCCGACGGGTTCCGGCAAGAGCACCACGCTCGCCGGCATGGTCGACCACGTCAACAACAACCTCTACGGCCACGTGCTGACGATCGAGGACCCGATCGAATTCGTGCACGAGCCGCGCAAGTGCGTCATCAACCAGCGCGAGGTCGGGCCGCATACGCTGAGTTTTGCCAACGCGCTGCGTTCGGCGCTGCGCGAGGATCCCGACGTCGTGCTGGTCGGCGAGTTGCGCGATCTGGAAACCATTCGCCTCGCCCTGACCGCGGCCGAAACCGGCCACCTTGTTTTTGGCACCTTGCACACGTCGTCGGCGGCGAAGACGATCGACCGCGTGGTCGACGTGTTTCCGGCGGCGGAAAAGGAAATGGTGCGCGCGATGCTGTCCGAATCGCTGGTCGCGGTGATCTCGCAGGCGCTGCTCAAGATCAAGGACGGCAGCGGCCGCGTGGCCGCGCACGAGATCATGGTGGGCACGCCGGCGATCCGCAACCTGATCCGCGAGAACAAGGTTGCGCAGATGTACTCGATGATCCAGACCGGCAGCCAGTTCGGGATGCAGACGCTGGACCAGACCTTGATGGAACTCGTCCGTCGGAATGTGGTGGCGCCGGCCGAGGCGCGGCAGTACGCGAAACAGCCGGAAGCGTTCGTGGGGTGAGGATTCACCCAGGGCAGGGCGGGGATGGTTGAGGTCGTTCTGCTTGTCGCTTGTTAGTGTCCCCGCCCCCGGCCCCTCCGCCACTGGAGCGGGGCAGGGGAGATTCGAGAATTCGTCGCTGTCCCTGAGGGCAGCGACTCGTTGAGGTTCAAATGGAACGCGACCAAGCAACCCGATTTGTCCACGATCTGCTGCGGCTGCTTCTGACGAAGAAGGGCTCGGACCTTTTCCTGACCGCCGAGTTTCCGCCGGCATTCAAGGTCGACGGGCGGGTGCTGCCGGTGTCGAACCAGCCGCTCACCGCCCAGCACACCTCGGAACTGGTGCGCGCGATCATGAACGATCGCCAGGCCGCGGAGTTCGAGGCGACCAAGGAATGCAACTTCGCGATCAACCCGACCGGCATCGGGCGCTTCCGCGTGTCCAGCTTCGTGCAGCAGGGCAAGGTCGGCATCGTGTTCCGCGTGATCGCCGACCGCATTCCCACCGTGGACGAGCTGAACCTGCCGCAGGTGATCAGCGAACTCGCGATGGCCAAGCGCGGCATCGTGCTCGTGGTCGGCGCGACCGGCTCGGGCAAGTCGACCACGCTCGCCGCGATGGTCGGCTACCGCAACGAAAACAGCCAGGGGCACATCATCACGATCGAAGATCCGATCGAATACGTCCATCCGCACAAGAACTGCATCATCACGCAGCGCGAAGTCGGCGTGGATTGCGAAAGCTGGAGCGTGGCGCTGAAGAACACGCTGCGCCAGGCTCCCGACGTGATCCTGATCGGCGAGGTGCGCGATCGCGAGACGATGGAGCACGCGATCGCGTTCGCCGAAACGGGCCACCTGGTGATGTGCACGCTGCACGCCAACTCGACCAACCAGGCGCTCGACCGCGTGATCAACTTCTTCCCCGAAGACCGGCGCGCGCAGTTGCTGATGGATCTGTCGCTGAACCTGCGCGCGATGATTTCGCAGCGCCTGGTGGCGTTCAAGAGCCGCAAGGGGCGCGTGCCGGCGGTCGAGCTGATGCTCAACTCGCCGCTCGTCTCCGATCTCATCTTCAAGGGCGAGGTGCAGGAGATCAAGGAAGTGATGAAGCGTTCGCGCGAGCAGGGCATGCAGACCTTCGACCAGGCGCTGTTCGACCTGCACGAGTCCGAGCAGATCTCCTACGAGGACGCGCTGCGCAATGCCGATTCGGTCAACGATCTGCGCCTGCAGATCAAGCTCAACTCGAAGCTCTACGGCGGCGTCGCCGGCATCCACAAGGGCATCGAGCACCTTGGCCTCGCCGGGTAACCGGCGCTTCGAACGGCGCAGATTCGCGCGGGTTTGCGCCGCATTCTCTTTCTTGCCTTTTCCGCGTTTATCCGCGTAAATCCGCGTCCAGTCCTTTCGACGGAGATCTGCGATGGCTCTTCAAGGATCGGTGGCGTGGGTCACCGGCGCGGGCAGTGGCATCGGGCTGGCGGCCGCGCGAGAACTGGCACGCGCCGGCGCGAGCGTCGTGCTTTCGGGCCGGCGCGTCGAGGCGCTCGAACGCGAGGCTGCGGCAATCCGTGCGGCCGGGGGCGCCGCCGAGGCGGCTCCGCTCGACGTGCGGGATGCCGGCGCCGTCGAGGCGGTCGCGCAGGGAATCCTCGCGCGGCACCGGCGCATCGACATCCTCGTCAACAGCGCCGGCCTCAACAACCCGCAACGGTACTGGCGCGACCAGACGGTCAAGGGATGGGACGAGGTGATCGAGATCAACCTCTCGGGCACGTTCTATTGCGTGCGCGCAGCGCTGCCCGCGATGCGCGCACAACGCAGCGGCGTGGTGATCAACGTCGCTTCATGGGCGGGGCGTCACACGATGGCGCTCGTCGGTGCCGCATACAACGGCTCGAAGCATGCGGTGGTCTCGCTGTCGGAGACCATCAACATGGAGGAGTGCGGCAACGGCATCCGGGCATGCGCGATCTGCCCGGCCGAAGTCGCGACACCGATCATGGACCGGCGTCCGGTGCCGCCCACGCCTCAGGAGCGCGCGCGCATGCTGCAGCCGGATGACATCGGGCGCACGATCCGCTGGATCGCCGAACAGCCGGCGCACGTCTGCATCAACGAGATCCTGATCAGCCCGACGTGGAACCGGATCTACCTCGGCGGCACCGAACCGCCGAAGAGTTAGTGCACGTCCGGATCCGGGAATGAGTCCGCGAAGCGCGCGATCCATTCGCGTGCGGCCGCCTCGGGCGTGAGCGTGCGGCCCTCGTTCGAAATGAGCTTGCGGCGGTAACTCTCGATGTGACAGATCTGCTCGACCACGCGGGCGCGATAGGCATCTTCGGCATTGAGGAAGGCCACGCCCAGATCGAAGCCGGTCACGACAGGACGGCACCAGACGACACGCGCGGCACTTTCGAAGGCGGGCTCGACGCCCGGGATGCGCAGGCTCACGACGCTGCCGAGCGTCATCTCCTTGTCGGCATGGAACGAAAGCCCGCCGACGCTCAGATTACGCACGCGATGCGGAATCGGCGCGCCGTCGGCGGGATGTACTTCGACCGGGATTTCGGTTGGGTGCCGAATGAACTGGCGTCCAGCGCGGTCCGACATGAGTGCGACTCCCGTTTGCCGGGCGAGATTACCTGCAAGCCGCGCAAATCGCGGTGATGCGCGATCCACTTCCGCGCTGGGGTGGCCCCTTGATTGCACGCACCGCGCGGCCGGCGAATGCGCCGCTATCGGAAGCACTGGCTCGGCTTGCGTACACTCACCAACCCGATTCGCGGAGTTGCGCCTTGGCCAACGTGCACGACTTTTCCGCCCGGACCATCGACGGCAGGGAGCAGCTCCTCGATGCTTTCCGGGGCAAGGCGCTTCTGATCGTCAACACGGCGAGCGAGTGCGGCCTGACGCCGCAGTACGCCGGCCTCGAAGCGCTGGAGAAACGCTATGGCGCGCAGGGTTTCGATGTACTCGGCTTTCCCTGCAACCAGTTCGGCGCGCAGGAACCGGGCACTGAAAAACAGATCGCCCAATTCTGCGCGACCCATTTCGGCGTGACGTTCCCGATGTTCGCCAAGGTCGACGTCAACGGCGAAGCGGCACATCCACTGTTCAAGCACCTCAAGGCGTCCACTCCCGACAACGGGCCCATAAAGTGGAACTTTGCGAAGTTTCTGGTGGACCAAGAGGGAACGGTGGTCAAACGTTACGCGCCTACGGTTGAGCCGGCGTCGCTGGCGCCGGACATCGAAGCGTTGCTGCGCAAACGGCAACAAGGCTGACTCCACACACAGCGAGGTGATCATGACGACACGCAGTTCTTCCGCGGAATGGAAAGGAACTCTGAAGGAGGGCGCCGGCACCATGAGCCTGGGCAGCGGCGCCTACACGGGGCCGTTCACGTTTGCCTCGCGCTTCGAGAACGGCACGGGCACCAACCCGGAAGAACTGATCGGGGCGGCGCATGCAGGCTGCTATTCGATGTTCCTCTCGGCGCTGCTCACCAACGCCGGCTTGAAACCGACCAACATCAGGACCAAGGCGACCGTGCACCTCGGCGACGGGCCGACGATCACCCTGATCGAACTTGCCACCGAAGCGGTCGTGCCCGGGCTGACCGATGCCGCATTCCAGGAGCACGCGGAGGCGGCGAAGAAAGGTTGCCCGGTCTCGAAAGCGCTGGCCGGCCCGCAGATCAAATTGACGGCGAAACTCGCGAAATAGCGCGGCGCGGGCCGTGGCCGCCGCCGGCGCGGCGGCCTACTCGCACAGTCCCAGTATTTTTTGCTCGGTGGTGCACGCCTTGCGCGCGGGCTTGACCTGCGCCGCGCAGCGCTTGAATTCCTTCGCGGTCGGCGGCGAGTAGATCCAGCCTTTGCCGACCTCGGGCATCGCGAGGTCGACTTCCTTCCACTTCGGATGCCCCTGCGTCTGCAGCGTCGCGAAGTTCTCGCACAGCGAACGCGCGAAGCGCGACAGATTGGCAAGCGTGCTCGGCAGCGAGTAGTCGTAGGTGACGAGAAACGCCTTGACCGCGAAGCCGGGTACGTCCTCGGTGAGCAGATTCGGATAACTGTCGACGCGGACCGACGACGCGAAATAGGTCTTCAGCGCCGCCTTGGTGGCGGGATGGTTCGTGTCGATCTTGAGCAGCTTGATGAGCGACTTGGCTTCCGGCTTCATGTCCGTGAGCAGCTTCGCCGGCTGTCCGGCCACGGCGATCACCACGTCCACCGTCTTGTCGCTCACCAGCTTGACGAGCGCGTCTTCGTTGCTCAGGAACGACGTGGCCTCCTCGGGAATCGGCTGGTTGAACATCAAACGATAGATCGTCGTTGCCGACATGGCGGTGCCGCTCTGCAGCGGCCCGACGTTGATCTTCGCGTCGCGGATCTCGTGCACGTAGTTCATCGGCGAGTCCGAGCGGGCGATGAAATAGATCTCCTCGTTGTAGAGCGGCATGATCAGGCGCAGCGGCTTGATGATGGCGGCCGCTTCGGCGTTGCCGGCCGCGCCCTGGTTGATGAACGCCTGGTACACGTCGGACTGCACCAGCGCGAACTTCACGCCGGGCTCGTAGCGCAGGCGATGCACGTTTTCCGCCGAGCCGGCGGAGGGAAGCACCTCGAGTGCGATGTCGGCGGCCGGCGCGACGAATTTCGCGAGGTCGCGGCCGATCTGGATGTAGGTTCCGCGCTCGGAGGCGGTGACGATCTTGTATTCGGTCGCCGCCTGCGCCTGCAGCGCAGGCAGCAGCGTGGCAAGCAGCATCGGGACCCACCGTGACATCGAGCGCATCATTTTCCTTCCGGGTTGGATTCGAGAGTGCAGAGTCCCAGTGCCGCGATGGCCGGCGTGCAGGTGCGCGGTGTTTCGACCGTCGGGCGGCGCGCTCTCATCACGGGCGGCGCCGTCGCCTCCCGGGTTGCTGCCGGCGCCGGTGCGGGGCGGGGCGCCGGCACGGGCGTGGCGGCGACGGGCGCCTGCGCTTCCGTCCGCGCGATCGAGGCGGGCGGCGCGCTCGGGGCGTTCTCGCGCGAGTCCCCTCGAGCGGTGGCTGGCAGCGGCGCTGGCGGGCTGGCGTCGACGCTGCGCGCGGCACCTGGGTCGGGCATCGCCGCCACACTGGCGGCGGGCGCCGCTACGTCGGCCGCCCGCGGCGCGGGCACCACCGCGGGTGGCGGTGCGGAGGCATCAATCGGTGCGGGCGGCGACCCGGTGCCGGGAGAGAGGCGCACCGAATAAACCAGCGCCGCGAGTGCACCGACCGCCGCGACGACGAGCCCGATCCGGTGCATCGAGAGCCGTCGTTCCGGGCGCGCGGGCGCCTGGATCAGCGCGGGCGTCAGTCGTGTCGCCGCGTCGCCCTCGGTCGGAATCGCACTGCGCCACGCCCCGCCGCGCAGTTGGCCTGCCATCTCATCGATCGGTACCGCCTCGGCCACTGAGATTTCGTCGGGTCGTTGATACGTGACCGGCGCGACGCTGGCCTCGACCAACGTCTCGGCCTCGGCGCTGATCTCGATCTCGGATTCGCTTTCCGCAGTGAGTTCGACATTCGGTTGCACGCCTTCAGCCGCGGGCGGCGGGGCAATTGTCTGCGCGAGCGGCAAGTCGAGTCCGGGCTGTGTGCCGTGCAGGCGTTCGATGACGGTGGGCTGCCTCGTCTTGGGCACCGACGACTGGGCGTCCGGTTCGGCTTGCGGCTTCGATTCGGCAATCCGCTCCGACAACACCGGAGGATCCGGCTCGGGCACGGGCGTCAACTCGGCAATTTCGCCCTGCAAGGCATCGAGCCTCGGCGTCGCGTCGGCGCCGCCGTGCACGGTCACCACGATGCCATCGTCAGGGGCGAGGTGAAGTCCCGGCGGCGGTGCGTCCGCCTTCCAGATGCTCTCGGTATCGGGCAGCACATCGGCCGCGCCCGGCAAGGGACTCTCGAGCGAAAGCGCCGGAAGCTGCTCCCCGCACGAGCGGCAGACGAGCGATGCGGCATCTTCGGCCGCATGACAGGCCGGGCAAAAGCGCAGCTGGAGCGGAGATCCGCACTCGTTGCAGAAGCGGGAGCCGCGAGGGTTGCGATGCTCGCAAACCGGGCACACCTGCAGGAACATTCGTACCGCCTCGACTCCGACCCACCATTCATTGTGAGTCTCCCCGTCAATCGGCGCAATCGGTGTCTCGTCAGGTGGCAGCTTCCTTCCGACGGGCGAGAACGGCCGTCCGGGCGCGATGTCAGGCCGCGTTACTCAGGGCCGGGCCCTGGCGATAGGTTCCACTGACGAGCTCAAAGCGGAAGTAGCGGCACTCGAGCGGGCCGTTGAACAGCACGGTGCGGCGCGATTCCTTCAGGCGCATCTGGCGCGGCAGGTCGAGGTCCGCACTCAGCAGCCAGGCGGTCCAGCCGCCAAAATTGCGCTTGAGGTTGGCGGCGACATCGCTCATCAGGCGCGTGACCGGCGCCGACTTTGGAGTGCTTTGCGCGCCATACGGCGGGTTGGCAACGATCAGGCCGGATCCGGCCGAGGGCACGACAGCCCGGGCATCGCCGGCGCGCAGCTGCAGTCGGCCGTCGCCGAGCCAGGCTTCGAATCCGGCCAGTGCGGCGTTGTGGCGCGCCAGTTCGACGACACCGGTCGAGATATCGGATCCGACGATCACCGGTGCCGCGCGTGGGTCGACGGCGGCTTGCGCCTCCGCCGCGATTTCCCTCCAGATCGGCGCCTCGAAGGTGCGCAGCCGCTCGAAGGCGAATCGCCGCGCCAGGCCTGGCGCTCTGCGGGCGGCGATTGCCGCGGCCTCGATCGCGATCGTGCCGCTGCCGCAGAACGGGTCGAGCAGCGGGATCTCCGGGGTCCAGCCGGCCAGCGCCAGCAGGCCGGCGGCGAGGTTCTCCTTCAGCGGCGCTTCGCCCTTGTCGGCCCGCCAGCCGCGCTTGAACAGCGCTTCGCCCGACAGATCGAGGTACAGGTCGAGCGTTGCCGCGGCCGCGTGCGCGAAGACGCGCACGTCCGGCCGGGCGCGATCGATCGACGGGCGCGCGCCGGTCCTTTCGCGCATCCGGTCGACGATTCCGTCCTTGATGCGCAGGGTCGCGAACTCGCGGCTGCGCAGGGACGTGCGCGTCGCGGTGAAGTCCACGCGCAGCAGGTCGTCCGGACCGAACCACTGCTCCCACGCGACCGAGCACGCGGCAGCGTAGACGTCGTCCTCGTCGCGGTACTCGCTGCGCAAAACCCGCCACAGGACGCGGCTCGCGAGGCGCGAGTGCAGGTTGGCGGCATACGCGACCCGGAGGCTGCCCGAAAAACCGACGCCACCCGGCTCGGGCGCGCAGTCGGCCGCGCCGCATGCCGCGAGTTCCTGCGCAAGAAGCGGTTCGAGTCCGCGCGGGCAGATCGCGAAGAACGTCTCCGTCCCGGTCACCGCGCCAGCGCCCGCTGCAGGAAATCGAGCCGGTCCTGGCCCCAGAACGGCTCATCGCGATAGAAGTAGGTGGGTGCGCCGAAGACCTGGCGCGCAATCGCTTCTTCGGTGAACGCGTCGTAGCGGGCCCCGATCTCCGCGGTCTTGCTGCGCTCGAACAGTGCGCTGCCCCGGAGCCCGGCTGCGTCAGCGATAGAAATGAGCGTTGCCTCGTCGGCGATGTTGCGTTCCTCGGCCCAGACTGCGGCGAGCACGCGCCCGGCCAATTCGAACGCGGCCGTCTCGGACGACTCGAGGGCGCTCACGATGAGCCGTGCGGCCGCGTCGCTCGGGACCGGAAAGAACCTGGGCTGGAGGTTCAGCGGCACCCCCAGGTAGTCGCGCCAGCGCTCGAGTTCAACCAGCCGGTAGGCCTGGCGCTGTGGTGCGCGCTTGGCGAGCGGCAGGCCGCCCGAAACCGGAAAGATCTTCGCGGCGTCGACCGGTCGGACCCGGATCGTCGCGCCGGCGGCGCGGGCAATGTCGCCGAATCGGCGATGTCCCAGATAAGCGTAGGGCGAGTTGGCGAAGAAGTAGTAGTCGATGACCTTTTCCATGCCGCGCGACTCCTCGTTTCAGAACGGCTTGACCACCACCAGGATGACGACAGCCAGCAGCAACAGGATGGGCACCTCGTTGAACCAGCGGAACCAGACGTGCGAACGGCGATTGGCGCCCCGGTTGAAGTCGTGCAACAGCTTGCCGCACCACGCGTGGTAGCCGACGAGGACGAGCACCAGCGCGATCTTCGCAGTCATCCAGCCGGTCCCGAGGCCGATGCCGTAGCCCGCCAGCAGCCAGAGGCCGAATCCGATCGCGAGCACGGCCAGGGGCGTCATGAAGCGATACAACTTCGTCGCCATGAGCAGCAGCCGGTCCCGCTCCGGACCGGCGTGCTCCGCCATCGCGAGGTTGACCAGGATGCGCGGGAGGTAAAAGAGGCCGGCGAACCAGCTGGTGACGAAGACGATGTGCAGCGACTTGATCCAGAGCATGGCCGCGCCAGCCTGCTCTTACTCGCGCACTTCGCCGTTGCCGAAGACCACGTACTTCTGCGACGTGAGGCCTTCCAGGCCGACCGGTCCCCGCGCGTGCAGCTTGTCGTTGGAGATTCCGATTTCGGCGCCCAGCCCGTATTCGTAGCCGTCGGCAAAACGTGTCGAGGCGTTGACCATGACCGAAGCCGAATCGACCTCGCGCAGGAAGCGCATCGCGTTCGCATGGTCGCGCGTGACGATCGCGTCGGTGTGCTTGCTGCCGTACGTGTTGATGTGGTCGATCGCCGCATCGATGCCCGGCACGGTGCGGATGGCCAGGATCGGTGCCAGGTATTCCGCGCGCCAGTCCTCTTCGGTGGCGGCGCCGCTGGCGATACCCGCCCGCGCGAGGATCTCCCGCGTCTGCGGGCAGCCGCGCAACTCGACCCCCTTCGCGGCGAGGACGGCGCCGACGCGCGGCAGCACCGCGGCCGCCGCCGGCTGCGCCACCAGCAGGGTCTCCATCGCGTTGCACACGCCGTAGCGCTGCGTCTTCGCGTTGTCGGCGATGCGCACCGCCATCTCGAGGTCGGCGTCGGCATCGATGTAGACGTGGCACACGCCGTCGAGGTGCTTGATCATCGGTACGCGCGCCTCGCGCATCAGGCGCTCGATGAGCGAGCGTCCGCCCCGCGGCACCACGATGTCGACGTATCGCGGATTACTCACCAGCAAGCCGACCGCAGCCCGGTCGGTGGTGTCGACGAGCTGCACCGCGTCGCGCGGCAGGCCCGCTGCGGCGAGCCCGTCGCCGATCAACGCAGCGAGCCGGCGATTGCACTCGATCGCTTCCGATCCGCCGCGCAGGATGGCCGCATTGCCGCTCTTCAGGCAAAGGCCGGCTGCATCGATGGTCACGTTCGGCCGGCTCTCATAGATGATGCCGATCACGCCCAGCGGCACCCGCATGCGGCCCACGCGGATGCCCGACGGCATCGGCCGCACCTCGCTGATCGAACCGACGGGATCGGGCAGCAAGACGATCTGTTCCAGGCCGGCCGCCATCTGCTCGATTGCCGCGTCGTTCAGCGCGAGACGGTCGAGCATCGCGGGCTCGAGGCCCCCGGCCCTGGCGCGGTCCACGTCGCGGCGATTGGCCGCCTTGATCGCGGGGGCGTCCGCGCGCACGGCCGCCGCAATCGCTCGCAGTGCGCGGTCCTTGGCCGCGGTCGACGCCGCCGCCATGGCGGTCGCCGCGGCGCGCGCGCGCGCGCCCAGCGCGTCCATGTAGCCGGCGAGTGATTGCGCGGCCGTCGCCGTGTCCGGCGCGTTCATGCTCCGATCCTTCCCTACGCGGTTGCCGGTGCTCGCGGGCGTCCGCCGGACGCGATATCGAGCACCACCCCGGCCAATTCTAGCCACGGGTCCGAATCGCGCGCCGGAGCGCGCAGCCCCTTGCCGAGGCGATCGATGTCGGCGCAGCGCGCCAGCAGCGTCGCCGCGACCGGCGCAGGCACGCGCGCGGCAACGGTCTCCAGCTGGCGCTCGCGGCCCGGCCACATGCGCATCTCGCGCGCCAGCGTGGCCACGCCACGGCCCGCCGAGATCATCTGTTGTGCGCGCAGCAGGGCGCGCACTTCTTCCGCAACCGCCCACAGCAGCAGCGGCAGCGCCGCCCCTTCCGCACGCAACACGCCGAGGATGCGCATCGCGCGCGCGGCGTCGCCGTCGAGCATGGCGGCCGGCAGATCGAAGACCTCGTAGCGGGCGACATCCTGCACGGCTTCGGTGACCTGCTCGAGCGTCAGGTCGCCGGGCGGATACAGCAGTCCGAGCTTGGCGATCTCCTGGCGGGCGGCGAGCAGGTTGCCCTCGATCCGGTCGGCGAGGAACTCGAGCGTCTCCGCGTCGGCGTTCTGCTGCTGGCGCTGCAGGCGAGCCCGCAGCCACGCCGGCAGCTGCTCGCGTTCGACACGGCGCACGTCGATCCAGGCGCCCGCCGACTCGAGCGCCGCCGCCCACGCGCTGGTGCGTGTCGTGCGGTCGAGACGCGGCAGGACAAGCAGCGTCAGCACGTCGTCGCTGGCCGCGGCGGCATGTGCGCGCAACGCTTCGCCGCCTTCCCGGCCTGGCTTGCCGCCGGGCAGGCGGATCTCGATGATCCGGCGCGCGGCGAACAACGAAAGGCTGGTTGCCGCGGCGGCGAGTTGCGACCAGTCGAACTTGGCGCTCGCGTGCAGGACCTCGCGTTCCGTGAAACCCGCGGTCCGCCCGGCCGCGCGGATCGCATCCATGGATTCCTCGGCGACGAGGGGCTCGTCGCCGCTTACGCAGTAGAGCCGCTCCAGCCGCCCGCGTGCCAGGTGCGCGGCGAGCGCCTCAACCTTGAGTTGCATCGGGTTTGACGGCGGCCAGCCGGCGCAGGATCTGCTGCACCAGGTCGGTCTGCATGTCGCGATAGATCAGCGTTTCCTCGCTCTCCTTGGCGAGCACCTCGGAGTCGTTGAACGAGATGTCGCGCTTGACCGCGATTTCGGTGGCGGGGATGAATTCGTGGCCCTTGCCGTCGTGCACCTTGAAGCTCAAGCGATAGCGCAGCGTGTATTCGGCCGCGCGCCCCTGCGCATTGAGCGAGAGGATCTCGCGGTCGCGCGCCTCGCTGAGGATGTCGAGCACGGCGCCCGCGCCGCTGCGATCGTCGACCACCTTGGTCGAGGTGCCGACGCGGATGTTGCGGGCCAGTTCGGCGCGCAGCGCGCTGTTGCTGCCGGCGCTCAGATAGATGGTCGAAAACGGCAGCTCGCGTGACCCGCGCAGGTGGAAGCCGCAGGCCGTGGCGGCGAAGGCGAAGGCGAAAGGAAGGGCGACGGCGAGCGCGCGGCGCATCGCGGCTAGACGGCGAGCGTCATCAGGTTGCGTTGCTTGAGCACCCGCGCGAACTTGATGGGCTTTCCTTCAAGAAACTTCTGCACGTTCGCATCGGCGAGCGCCGTCGCCGTGATGGCATCGTCGCCGGCCTCGGCCGCAACCCGGATCGATGCGCGCACCTTGCCGTTGACCTGGACCACGAGTTCGATCTCGTCGCGTGCGAGCGCTGCCGCATCCGGCTGCGGCCACGGGGCGTCGAGAAGATCGCCCAGGTCGCGGGTGAATCCGAGGTGGCCCCAGAGCGCGTGGGTGATATGCGGCGCGACGGGGTACAGCGTGCGCAGCAGGATCGAGAAGCCTTCGCGCAACACGGCGGCGGACGCCGGCGTGTCGTCCAGCGCTGCGTCCTCGATCGCGTTCAGCATCTTCATCGCCGCCGAGACGACGGTGTTGTACTGCATCCGGTTGTAGTCGAAGTCGGCCTGCTTGAGATTGGCGTGGATCTCGCGCCGCAGGTCCATCAGCGGCGGGGTCAGCGTTCCGTTGACGCCGCCCGCGCCCCTTACCTGGGCCTGGCGCGCATGGCAGGTGTTCCACAGCCGGTTGAGGAAGCGATAGACACCCGCTGCGCTGGCGTCGGACCATGCCGCGCTCATGTCGGGAGGGCCGGCGAACATGACGAAGGCGCGTGCCGTGTCGGCGCCGAATTTCGCGATCGCCTGCTTGGGCTCGACCACGTTGTTCCTGCTCTTCGACATCTTCTCGGTGCCGCCGAGCTGCACCGGTTTGCCGTCCGCCTTGAGGATAGCGCCGGTCGTGCGCCCCTTTTCGTCGTGCGTGACTTCGACCTCGTGCGGGTAGAACCACGTCTGCGCGCCGTTTTCCTCCGCGCGGAAGTAGCTCTCGTGCAGGAGCATGCCCTGGGTGAACAGGCGCTTGAACGGTTCGTTGAACCGGACCAGCCCGAGGTCGCGCATCACCTTGGTCCAGAAACGTGCATAGAGCAGGTGCAGGATGGCGTGTTCGATGCCGCCGATGTACTGGTCCATCGGCATCCAGTAGTCGTTGCGGGCATCGACCATGGTCGGCGCGTCCGGACAGCAGTACCGCATGTAGTACCAGGCGGAGTCGACGAACGTGTCCATCGTGTCGGTCTCGCGCCGGCCCGGCTTGCCGCACTTCGGGCAGGTGCAGGCGAGAAACGCGGCGTCCTTGTTGAGCGGGTTGCCGCTGCCGTCGGGGATGTGATGCTCCGGCAGAACCACCGGCAGATCCTGCTCCGGCACCGGCACCGGGCCGCATTGGGCGCAGTGAATGATCGGAATCGGGGTTCCCCAGTACCGCTGGCGCGAGATCCCCCAGTCGCGCAGGCGCCATTGCACCTGCTTGTCGCCGAGCCCTTTCGCGTTCAGGTCGGCCGCGATGGCATCGGTCGCCGCGCTGTAGGCGAGGCCGTCGTACTTGCCGGAGTTGACGCAGCGGCCGCGCTGCTTGTCCTCGTACCACGGTTGCCACGCGTCGGTCGAAAAGCTTTCGCCCTCGACCGCGATGACCTGCTCGATGCGCAGGCCGTACTTCTTCGCGAATGCGAAGTCGCGTTCGTCATGTCCCGGCACGCCCATGACGGCGCCCTCGCCGTAGCTCATCAGGACGTAGTTGCCGATCCAGACCTCGACGCTTTCTCCGGTCAGGGGATGGGAGACGCGGAAGCCGGTCGCCATCCCCGCTTTTTCAGCGGTCGCCAGTTCGGCCTCGGCGACGCCGCCCTTCTTGCATTCTTCGACGAAATTGGCGAGCGCCGGGTTGTCCCGCGCCAGGCGTGTGGCGAGCGGGTGCTCGGCAGCGATAACGACGAACGTGACGCCCATGATGGTGTCGGCACGGGTGGTGAAGACGCGAAGCAGGCCCTGGGGTGGAACCCCGTCGTCTGCTTCGTTGCGCCCCCTGGAAACCGGCGGAGGATTGCGCCAGCTGGCGCGCGCCTCGAGGTCGTACGGAAAACCAAAGTTGACCCCGACGCTCTTGCCGATCCAGTTCTCCTGCATCACCCGGACCTTGTCCGGCCACTCGTCGAGGTCCCCGAGGTCGGCGAGCAGCTCCTCCGCGTACTGCGTGATCGCGAGGTAGTACCCGGGGATCTCGCGCTTCTCGACGATCGCATTCGAGCGCCAGCCGCGCCCGTCGATCACCTGCTCGTTGGCGAGCACGGTGTTGTCGACCGGATCCCAGTTGACGATCTGGGTCTTGCGATAGGCGATGCCGCGCTCGAGCATCTTCAGGAACAGCCACTGGTTCCACCTGTAGTAGGACGGATCGCACGTGGCGATTTCGCGCGACCAGTCGAATGCGAGCCCGAGCGGCTGCATCTGGGCCTTCATGTCGGCGATGTTCGCGCGTGTCCACTGGGCCGGCGCGATGCCCTTGTCGATCGCGGCGTTTTCCGCCGGCAGGCCGAAGGCGTCCCAGCCCATCGGCGTCATGACGTTGTACCCGCGCATCCGCAGGATGCGATAAAGCACGTCGTTCAACGTGTAGTTGCGCACGTGCCCCATGTGCAGCTTGCCGCTCGGATAAGGCAGCATGGAGCAGACATAGAACTTGCCCAAGGGGAAACGCGGGTCGTTCTCGCGGGCGCGATACGCGCCGGTTTCGCGCCAGTGCCGCTGGGCCTCGGCTTCGACTTCCGCGGGGGCGTACTTGGCGTGCATCTGACGAATTTTTGTGAGCGGGGGCGACGGATGATCGAAAACGATTATAGGCGCCGGTATAGTCCGCACTCTCCATGGAACTGCTCGACAACCTCAACGAACAACAGCTGGCGGCGGTCACGTTGCCCGATCAACCCGCGCTGATACTGGCCGGCGCCGGCAGCGGCAAGACGCGCGTGCTGACCACGCGCATCGCATGGCTGATCCAGACCGGTCGCGTGAGCCCGCAGGGCGTGCTGGCCGTTACGTTCACCAACAAGGCGGCGCGCGAGATGCTGACGCGCCTGTCGGCGCAGCTGCCCATCAATACGCGCGGCATGTGGATCGGCACGTTCCACGGCCTGTGCAATCGCCTGCTGCGGGCGCACCATCGTGATGCCGGACTGCCGCCGGCATTCCAGATCCTCGATTCCACGGACCAGCTGGCAGCGATCAAGCGGCTGCTCAAGTCGCTCAACGTCGACGACGAGAAGTATCCGCCGCGCAACCTGCAGCAATTCATCAATGGCGCGAAGGAGGCCGGCCTGCGCGCCCGCGACGTCGAGGTGAACGATGAGTACAACCGCCGGTTCATCGAGTTCTACGCCGCGTACGACGCGCAGTGCCAGCGCGAAGGCGTGGTCGATTTCGCCGAGCTGCTCCTGCGTTGCTACGAGCTGCTGATGCGCAACGAACCGCTGCGCACGCACTACCAGGCGCGCTTCCGCCACATCCTGGTCGACGAGTTCCAGGACACCAACGCCTTGCAGTACAGGTGGCTGAAGCTCCTCGCCGGCAAGACCAACGCGATCTTCGCGGTGGGCGACGACGATCAGTGCCTGATCGCCGGCACGCAGGTCACGCTCGCGGACGGCTCGGCGCGCGCGATCGAGGACATCAAGCCGGGCGACGAGGTGCGGTCCAGCGTCGGCGGCGGCGAGTTCGGCCCGGCGCGCGTGATCCGGGTGCACAAGCGCCCCGGCACGACCGAACTCATCACGCTGCACACGCGCGGCGGGCGCAAGGTCACGTCCACGCCGGAGCACACGCACTTTGCCGGCTACGCCGTCGGCGAACAGCCGGAGAAGTTCTTCGTGTACCTGATGCGCAAGCGGCAGGTCGGCTACCGGCTCGGGTTCTGCGGCTACCTGCGGCCGGGCACGGATCTGCGCCCGGTGCCCGGCTATCGCTGGCGCGGCCGGCGCGAAGGCGCCGACGCGGTCTGGGTGGTCGGCAGTTTCGACACGGTGCAGGAGGCACGGGTGCAGGAGATGCTGCTCTCGTTGCGCTACGGCCTGCCGACGTTGCCGTTCGCCGGCGATCGCAAGCCCAAGGCCGACGAACGTCGCGGCGGACTTTCGGACGATCCGAAGGTGGTGGCGCGCGTGTATCGATCGCTCGATACCGATGCGGCGGCCAAGCGCCTGCTCGCCGATCACCAGTTGCTGCTCTCCGAACCGCACGAGACTTTCAGTTCGGGCGCGGCCAACGACGGCGACGTCCTTCTCCATCTTTGCGCCGCACGCGGGCGCGGCAAGCCGCAGCACCGCGCGTACGTACGCATCTATCGCGAGCCGGTTGCCGAAAAGGCGCGCCAGGCGGGCTTCGACGTCAAGCCGGTCACCGACGGCATCGGCGGGTGGTACGTGCAGTTCTGGCGTGCCAACTACGGCGTCGCGCTGCGCGAGGCGGAAAAGTTGAGCCAGGTCACCGGCGGCAAGCTGGTGCAGAAGGCGCGCGTCGCCGACGAGACGCTGCAGTTCGCGCGTGCCAGCGCCGTGCAGCCCGGCATGCAGCTGTTCCTCGGCGATGGCACGCTCGATACGGTCGAACGCGTCGAACGGCACGAGCCGGTTTCGACGGTCGTCTACGACATCGATGTCGACGCCGCGCATAACTTCATCGCCAACGGCGTCTTCACGCACAACTCGATCTACGCGTTCCGCGGCGCCAACGTCGGCAACATGGCGGACTTCGAGCGCGAGTTCCAGGTCCGCAACGTCATCAAGCTCGAGCAGAACTACCGTTCGCACGGGCACATCCTCGATGCGGCCAACGCGCTGATCCGCAACAACGCGCACCGCCTCGGCAAGAACCTCTGGACCTCCGAGGGCCACGGCGAGAAGGTGCGCATCTACGAGGCGCAGTCGGACGGGTACGAGGCCGCCTGGCTGGTTGACGAGATCCGCAACCTGATCGCAGAAGGGCAGCGGCGCAGCGAGATCGCGGTGCTTTACCGGTCGAACGCGCAGTCGCGTGTCATCGAACACGCCCTGTTCAGCGCCGCCATTCCCTACCGCGTCTATGGCGGCTTGCGGTTCTTCGAACGCGCCGAGGTCAAGCATGCGCTGGCCTACCTGCGCCTGCTCGAAACGCCGGCCGACGACACGGCGTTCCTGCGCGTCGTCAACTTCCCGCCGCGCGGCATCGGCACCCGCACGCTCGAGCAGCTCGCCGACGCCGCCCGCGCAAGCGGCAAGAGCCTCGTCGAGGCCGTGCCGCTGCTGGGCGGCCGCGCAGGTGCGAACCTCGCCGCGTTCGTCGCGCTGCTCGATGGTCTGCGCGCGCAGATCCGCAACCTGCCGCTGAGGGAGATCGTCGATGCGACAATCGAACGAAGCGGACTGATCGCGCACTACAAGACCGAGCGCGAGGGCCAGGAGCGGATCGAGAACCTGCAGGAACTCGTCAACGCCGCGGCGGTGTTCCTCGCGGAAGAGGGTTACGCCCAGGACACTCCGGCGGCCAGCGCCGACGCGGCGGCCGCGCTGCCATCCCCGTTGGCCGCGTTCCTGTCGCACGCCTCGCTCGAAGCAGGCGAGAACCAGGCCGGTGACGGGCAGGACGCGGTCCAGCTCATGACGGTGCATTCGGCGAAGGGCCTGGAATTCTTCGCCGTGTTCATCACCGGGCTCGAGGAAGGCCTATTCCCGCACGAGAACAGCATGACCGAGCAGGATGGACTGGAGGAAGAACGCCGGCTCATGTATGTCGCGATCACTCGCGCGCGCCGGCGCCTCTATCTTTCATTCGCCCAAAGCCGTCTGCTGCACGGGCAGACGCGCTACGGCATCAAGTCGCGTTTCCTGGACGAGATTCCCGAGCCGGTCAGCCGATGGCTGACGCCACGGGTCACAGCGGGCGAGCGGCGCGGGCGCTGGTACGAACCGACCGTGGCGGCGCCGCCGGTTGCCGCGCGCGCCGACGCCTCGATGTCCAGTCATGGCTTCCGCGTCGGTCAGTCGGTGCATCACTCCCGGTTCGGCGAGGGCGTGATCATCCGGCTCGAGGGCAACGGCAACGACGCCCGCGCGAAGATCAACTTCGGGCCGCAAGGTGTGAAGGAACTGCTGCTCGATATCGCGAAGCTCGAAGCAGCCTGAGATCCTTACGCCGCCGCGGGCTCCTCGGCGAAGATCGAGCGATACATCGGATAGAAACTGGCCTGCACGTAGGTGGTGAGCGCGAGCCCGATCGGCGCGGCGAGCAACGCCAGCGTCTGCGCCGACATGAAGGCGCCAAGCACTGCCATCGTCACCAGCGTCACGCCGACGAGGATGCACGTCATCAGGAAGCCATAAACCAGCAGCGCACCCTTGTTGCGCCAGCACGCGACCGCGCTGCCGAACATGGCCTTGCCGACATCGAGGCCGTGCCAGCCCGCGAGCAGCGGCGCGAACCACATCACGGTCATGACGGGGGTGTAGAACAGCGCGAAAACGACGAAGTCGGCAAGATGCAGGCTCTCCAGCGTGAGGGGTTCCTGGTCCGTCGAAACCGGCTGCGGGCCGATGATCAGTTGTGCCAACGCGTTGACGAGGATCATCAGTCCGCCGTGGATCAGGCCGAGCTTGAACAGGGCGCGCCGCACGGTTGCGTCCTGCACGGCCCGCGCGAAGACGCCGGGACTCGGAACCCGTGCCGCGGCGACCTCGCGAAAGGCTGCCATCAGCCCGACCGTCGCGAACGGCGAGAGGATGCCGAGCAGGGCGATCCCGACGTACGGGAACGGAATCGTGGCCGGCACGAGCAGCACAAACGTGTACATCACCACCATCGCCGAGAGCCCGAGCGGCTGCCGCTTGAGCAGGCGCCAGCCGTCGCGCAGCCACGCGGCACCGGTCGAGGCGGGAAGGGAACGGATCTGCACGGAACCGGGTTTCGCAGCGCCAATCATCGGGCGGCGGTCGCGCGCAGCCGCAACTGCACACGCCCGCACAGGAACGACATTATCGCGGCCAGGGCAACCAGTCGTCGGCGATGCGTACACGCAGTGTGCGCTCGAAGCGCCTGGGATCGTGCGGCTTCAGCACTGCGGCCGTGCGCGGAACGTGCAGGTCGTACAGGCGCGACAACCAGAAGCGCAGGGCCGCCGCGCGCAGGACGGTGCGCCAGTGCACGCGCTCCAGTTCACCGAGGGGTCGTTGCGCGTGATAGGCCTCGATCAGCGCGGTCGCGCGCGGCCGGTCCCAGGTGCCGTCGTCGAGGTACACGCACCAGTCGTTCATCGTGACCGCGAGGTCGAACAACCACAACGTGCAACCGGCAAAGTAGAAGTCGATCACGCCGCGCACCTGGTCGCCTTCCCACAGTACGTTGTCGCGGAACAGATCGGCGTGCACGGGTCCCTGCGGCAGCGCCTCGAAGGCGGGGCTGCGCTGGAACGTGTCCTGCTGCACGACCTCCTGGGCGAGCAGATCGAACGTCGCGTCGTCGAGGAACGGCCGCAATTGCGGCACCGTGCTCTTCCACCAGCCCAAGCCGCGCAGATTGGGCTGGAAGTGCGCGAAATCGCGGGCTGCCTCGTGCATGCGCGCCAACAGCGCACCGATGGTCGCGCACTGCTGCGGTGTGGGAGCTTCGATCCACCGCCCGTTGACGCGTGACACGATCGCGCACGACTTTCCCTTCAACTCCTCGATCAGGCTGCCGGAACGGGTCTCCTGCGGTGCCGGCACCGGCAGGCCGCGCTCCGACAGATGCCGCATCAATTCGAGGTAGAAGGGCAGCTGCCTGGAGGTGAGACGCTCGAACAGGGTCAGCACGAACTGGCCGCGCTCGGTGTCGACGTAGTAGTTGGTGTTTTCGATTCCGGCGCTGATGCCCTCGTACGAGAGCATCGCGCCGAGCGTGTAGTGCCCGAGCAGGGCGCGCACCTCATCGCGGCTGAGCGGCGTGAAGACGGCCATTTACGAACCCGCGCCCTTGCGACACCGCGCAACGCACGCGGTGTCGCACCACTGGGCGCAGCGTTGCGGCCGATGGGGCATGCAGATCGTCAGAAGTCGAAGCGCAGGAAGCGCGGCGTGGAGAGTCCCGAACTCAACTCCTGCGTCGTCAGCGGCGGGCGACCCTCGCGATTGACGATCACGTAGCTGCTCGACGAGCCCTGCGGTGTCACCACGATCTCCACCACCCGGTTGCCCTGCCGTATCTGCTCGATGCGGGTCTCCGGCGCGATGTTGCGCGCGGGTGGCAGTAGATCGCTGTCGGGGGGCTCGGTGTCCGGCGCAGGTTCCGACAACGGCTGGTCCTGCTTCGCGCGGTCGGCCTCGGGCAGGCGTGCGACGGTGCGCCGCGATGCGCTGGCCGGCGGAGGCGGCGTCGAAGGTTTCGCTTCCGGCGGCATCGCCGGCGGCTTGTCCAACGGGTGCTGCGCCAGCGCAGCTGCGCTGAACAGCGCGGACGCCACTGTGAGGATCAGGGCGGACGTTTTCACTCGATCGATTCTACGCCTCGCGCTAAAGATGGAGCAGCTGTTCCCGCTCGGCGGCGGTGGTGGCGAAGCCGCGTTTCTCGTAGAAATCGAAGATGGCGTCGACCACCGCGTCGTTGTCATCGACGACGCGCATGAGGTCGAGATCGGGTGCATCGATCATCGCCTCGCCGACCAGCGTGCCGCGCATCCAGTCGAGCAGGCCGCTCCAGAACGAGGTCCCGACGAGCACGATCGGGATTCGCCGTCCTTGCCGGGTCTGGATCAGCGTCAGCGCCTCCGACAGTTCGTCGAGGGTCCCGAAACCACCGGGCATCACCACGTAGGCGGCCGCGTACTTGACGAAGGCCACCTTGCGTGCAAAAAAGTGACGGAAGCGCAGCGAGATGTCCTGATATGGGTTGCCGCTTTGCTCGAACGGCAACTCGATGTTCAGCCCGACGGACGGTGAGCGGCCGGCAAAGGCGCCCTTGTTGGCCGCCTCCATCACCCCCGGGCCGCCTCCGCTGATGACCGCGAAGCCGGCGTCGGACAGCTTGCGCGCGATCTGCTCGGTCTGCTCGTAGAGGTTCATGCCCGGCCGGATGCGCGCACTACCGAAGATCGACACCGCCGGTCGCACTTCGGAGAGCCGCTCGGCGGCCTCGACGAACTCCGAGATAATTCCCCATATATGCCAGGACTCGCGTGCCTTCTGCGACGTGGCGCGCTCCGGCATCGTGACTGCACGCAGGCTCGGAATATTCTTTTGACGGTCCAACATTCGGATCTCCAGTGAAGACGCTGTTACTCGTCGACGGTTCGAGTTACTTATACCGCGCCTTCCACGCTTTGCCCGACCTGCGCACCGCGGCCGGAGAGCCGACCGGCGCGATCCGCGGCTTCGTGGGCATGCTCAGGGTGCTGCGCGAGCAGGTGCCGGCCGACTACCTTGCCTGCGTATTCGACGCCAAGGGTCGCACCTTCCGCGACGACCTGTACGCCGACTACAAGGCCAACCGGACGGCGATGCCGGACGACCTGGCGCGCCAGATCGCGCCCATCCACGAGGTCGTCGAGGCGCTCGGCTGGCCGATCCTCGAGATCGAGGGCATCGAGGCCGATGACGTGATCGGCATTCTCGCGCGGCAGGCGCAGGAGCGCGGGCTGCGCACCGTGATCTCGACCGGCGACAAGGACCTGGCGCAACTGGTGAGCGACCGCGTGACGCTGGTGAACACGATGAGCAATGAAACGCTCGACGTTGCCGGCGTGCGCGAGAAGTTCGGCGTGGAGCCGCGCCAGATCGTCGACTACCTGACCCTCGTCGGCGATTCGGTCGACAATGTGCCCGGCGTGGAAAAGGTCGGGCCAAAGACCGCCGCCAAGTGGCTGCAGCAGTACGGGTCGCTCGAAGGCGTCATCGCGGCCGCAGCAAGCATGGAAGGCAAGATCGGCGAGAACCTGCGCAAGGCCCTGCCGTGGCTGCCGACCGCAAGGACTCTGGTGACGATCCGCAGCGATGGCGACCTGTCGCAGCAGGTTCCCGACCTCGAGTCGCTGCGCGTACGCGAGGTCGACAGTGCGAAGGTGCACGATCTGTTCACGCGCTGGGAGTTCCGCGCGTTGCTGCGCGATGCGCCCGCAGTGCCCGCGGCCGCCGCTCCGGCAGCAACGCCCGTGGCATCGCCGACGGCGGCGCCGGTCGCGGCAAGCGCCGAGTACGAGACCCTGCTCGACATGGAGCAGTTCGATGCGTGGCTCCAAAGACTCGATGCCGCGCCGGTCAGCTCGATCAGCGTCGCATACACGGGTCCCGATCCGATGCAGGGACGTCTCGTCGGGATCGCGCTTGCCGTCGAGTCCGGACGCGCCTGCTACGTCCCGCTGGCACATCGGTACGCGGCGGCGCCGGCGCAGCTCGCGCAGGCAATCGTGCTGGAGCGGCTGAAACCGTGGATGGAAAGCGACCAGCACAAGAAGCTCGGACACCAGTTGAAGCGGGCTGCGCACGTGCTCGCCAATCACGGATTGCGCCTGGGGGGTACCGCCCACGACACCCTGCTGGAAAGTTATGTCCTCGAGCCGCATCGCAATCATGACCTCGCCGACCTCGCGCAGCGCCATCTCGGCCGCAAGGCGGTCACGCTCGAAGATGTCTGCGGCAAAGGCGCGGGCCGGATCGAAGTCGACGCGGTGCCCCTGGAGAGTGCGACGCCCTATGCGGCCGGAGAGGCCGAGATCGTGCAGGCGTTGCACCGGACACTGTGGCCGCGCATCGAGGAGCACGAGCCCCTGCGCTTCATCTACGGCGAGCTCGAGATCCCCGTGTCGAAGATCCTGTTCGAGATGGAGCGCACCGGCGTCCTGATCGATCGCGACGCGCTCGCGCGGCAGTCGGCCGAACTCGGCCGGCGCATCCTGGAGCTCGAGGAGCGTGCGCATTCCCTGGCGGGGCAGCCGTTCAACCTGGGCTCGCCCAAGCAGATCGGCGAGATCCTGTTCGGCAAGCTCATGCTGCCGGTCGTCAAGAAGACGGCAAGCGGCGCGCCGTCGACAGACGAGGAGGTGCTGGAAAAACTCGCGCTCGACTATCCGCTGCCGAAGGCGTTGCTGGAGCATCGCGGCCTGGCGAAGCTCAAGTCGACGTACTGCGACAAGCTGCCGGCTTCGATCAATCCGGCCACCGGACGCGTGCATACGAGCTACGGTCAGGCGGTCGCCGTCACGGGCCGGCTGTCCTCGAGCGAGCCGAACCTGCAGAACATTCCGATCCGCACTCCCGAAGGCCGTCGCATCCGGGAGGCGTTCATCGCACCGCCCGGAAGCTGGATCCTTTCGGCCGACTATTCGCAGATCGAGCTGCGCATCATGGCGCACATCTCGGGCGACACCGGGCTGCTGGCCGCGTTCACGGCGGGCGAGGACATCCATCGTGCCACCGCGAGCGAAGTGTTCGGCGTTCCTCTCGGCGAGGTGAGCGCCGAGCAGCGCCGCTACGCGAAGGTCATCAATTTCGGCCTCATCTATGGCATGAGCGCGTTCGGACTCGCGTCCAACCTCGGCATCGACCGCGAGACGGCGAAGAATTTCATCGAGCGCTACTTCACGCGCTACCCCGGCGTGGCCCGGTACATGGAGCGCACTCGAGTGCTCGCCAAGCAGAACGGCTACGTCGAGACGGTGTTCGGACGGCGGCTCTGGCTTGCCGAGATCAACTCTCCAAACGGCCCGCGCCGCCAGGCGGCCGAGCGGGCGGCGATCAACGCGCCGATGCAGGGCACCGCCGCCGACCTGATCAAGCTGGCGATGATCGCGGTGTCGCGCTGGCTGCACGAGGACAAACGCCGGACCAGGCTCATCATGCAAGTCCACGATGAACTCGTGTTCGAGGTGCCCGACGTTGAGCTCGACGCGGTGCGCGAGCGGGTGCCAAGGCTGATGTGCGAGGTCGCCGAGTTGAAGGTCCCGCTGGTCGCCGACGTCGGTGTCGGCGCCAACTGGGACGAGGCGCACTAAAACCCGCCAGCGGTCGGCTACCCGCGATTGAAGAGCAGTTACACGTCCACCGAGGCCGTCAGGCCGGGTGGTCCGTATCGCCATGTCGCGCGGCGCGATTGGCGCTCGAAATGGTCCAGCGGTGACGAACTCACGATCTGTGTTGCGCACGTCGTTGCTCACGTCGACGCCGGCAAAAGGATCGCCATGCGGAGCATGCGAGTCAACGCCCGCCGCGGGAGCAGCCCGCGATTCGGTGCCTGTCGCGCGCGCAATCGGTCCTGCCGCGGCGCGCGACGTCGCCCTGCGATCGAGCCGCCGCAGCGCTACAGCGTGAAGTTCAACCCCGACAACAGAGTTCCCGGGACGCGGCTCGTTTCGATGGAGCGCTGTCCGTACGTACCGGAGTTGACGATCCACTCGCGCTCGCGGGTGAAGTCGACCAGGTGATCGCCGAGCATTCGAAACAGCGAGTCGTCGAAGCGCATCACCGTCAGCGGCGCCACGATGCGGCCGTTTTCGACCCAGAACGTGCCGAAGCGCGTCATGCCGGTGATGCGGCCGTTGGGGCGGTCGGAGTAGTTGAGGTACCAGACGTTGCCCACGTAGACGCCCTGATCGAGCGCCCCCAATGCGTCGGCTTGCGCCAGGTTGCCGGCGGCGAGCTCCATCGACTGCATCGTCTCGTCGTCGTCGGCGCCGTTGGCGTCGAGCCCGTACTCGCGCGCCGTGCGCGGCGAGACCAGCGAACCGGCATGGCGGCCGCCCGTGATGAGCGGTACCGCCGCCGGCTTCACGAACCCGGCCGCGTCGAAGGCGGGGGCGAGCCCGTCCAGCGTGTTCTCGCGCAGGTGCACGCGATCGGAAAGGTGCCTGTCGTTCTCCACCAGACGCTGGATCGGACTTTGTTTTGTGCGTTGGGCCTTCGCCGACACGCCGCCCCAGTTGAGCATCCACAGCAGTTCGTCGACCGCTGCGGGAGCCAGGTAAGCGCGACAGACTCCGGGCGGCATGGTCATCGGCGGCCGTCCGAGATACGCGAGGCGTTCGCGCGCGGCATCGACGCGCCGCCGGGCATCGGTCGCGCTCCAATCCGTGCCCGCGTAGGCCGACTTCACCGCCTTGTCCTGCGCGTGGTACAGCGACCACTCGAAGTTGAAGCAGTCGACTGCGTGCCAGTTGCGCTGTCCGGCCGAGTTCGCGAACCCGCGGTACACCGGACCGCTGCCGAGGATCCCGACGAGATCGGCGCCTTGTGCGCTGTCGATGATGGTTTCGATGGCTTCGCCGCCCTGCGGCAGCCTGCCCGCGCGCACCACCTCCGACGAATTCACCGCCGTCGAATAGAGCAGATACGGGTCGGCAGGCAGCGTCGGCAGGTCGGCGCGCAACTGGGCAAGTGCCTGGTCGACGGCGGCGTGGTCGGTGGTCGGATCGGCCGTCAAGGTGAACTTGATCGATGCGTGCCGGTTGGCGTCGATCAGCGTCAACGCGAGGTGGGCCTGCTGGATGGTCATCGCCTGACGGACACGCGTATGGTTGAAGCGCACGAAGTCCGAGATCTCGCCTGCGAAATTGGCGAGCAGGAACTCCCGCCCGCGCAGGGCGCCGATCGCGCGCTCGACAAGGCCGAAAAAAAGATCCTGCATGGGCTCAGTGCTCCGCACCGAAGACGTCGACCCCGCCGAAGGTGCACGCGGGACTTGCGTGACCGACACGAACGATCTGATTGGGCTCGCCCTTGCCGCAGAAGGGCGTGCCGAGGGTTTCGACGGTGGCCGCGTCGCCTACCATCGACAGCGAGCGCCAGAAGGTCGCGGAGATGCCGCGGTAGTTGGGGTTGCGCACCACCTCGGCGAGCTTGCCGCCGCGGATGCGCTGCCCCCATTCGCACCCGAACTGGAACTTGTTGCGCGAATCGTCGATCGACCACGAGGTATTGGTGGTCATCAGCACGCCGTCTTCGATCGAGGCGACCATGTCGGCGAACGACGTCGCGCCGGGCTCGACGTTCAGGTTCGACATGCGGTCGATCGGCGGCCGGTTCCAGCTGCTTGCGCGCGTGGTGGCGACACCTTCGATCGACGCGCGCGTGCGCCGCGCGCGCTGCTGCGAGACGAGCCCGCCGAGCGGGCGCACGAGGATGCCGGCCTTGATCAGGTGTTCGCGCCGGGCCGGTGCGCCGTCGTCGTCGAACGCGAAGTTCGCAAACTCGAACTCGCGCGCCGGATCGAAGGTCACGTTGAGCAGCGGCGACCCGTATTGATAGGTCCCGAACATGTCGAGGGTGACGAAGCTCGTGCCGGCATAGTTGCGCTCGTCGCCGAGGATCCGGTCGAGCTCGAGCGGGTGGCCGATCGACTCGTGGATCTGCAGCATCATCTGATCCGGCATCAGCAGCACGTCGAACCTGCCCGCCGGACAATTCGGCGCAGCGAGCAGCTGCAGCGCCTGCTCGGCAGTGCGGGCCCCCGCACCGGCGAAGCCCGAGCGCGCGAGGACATCGAGGCCGCCCTGCTGGCAGAAGCCGTTGTGGCGGCCGCCCCAGGAGCGTGTCTGCGTAAGGCCGTCGCGATGCGCGGTCACGTGCAGGCCCGGCACCGTGAAGCGCCATTCCTGCAACGTTTCGCCGCCATCCGCGGTCAGCATCAGCTGGCGCACGCGTGTGCTCCAGAGCTGTGCCGCCCAGTCGACGATGCGATCGTCGATCCGGCAAGCCGCGGATTCATGCTGCAGCAGGGCGATCGCATCGGCCTTCGCAAGGTCGGATCCGGTGAGGCCCGGCGAGCGATAAGCGCCGCGCGGGCTGGGCAACGCGGGCGGCTCGCCGTCGAAGACGCTGCGGCCGCGACTCAGGCGCGCCCACTCGAGCGCACGCGCGACCATCGCGGACAGGCCGGCGTCGGTGAGATCGCTGCTCGCGGCGTATCCGAGCCCGTCGCCGTCGACGACGGTGACCATGGCACCGAAGTCGCGGCTCGTCTGCACCGGCTCGGCGACGTCGCGCCGGACACAGAGAAACCAGGAGCTTTCATCGAGAACCCGCAACGAGCAGTAATCGACCGCTGGCGCGATGCGACGGAATCGGGTACCGATCGACTCGACGTCAAATGGCATCGGGAGCTCCTGACGGACCGCCTCGGTTCGACGGACCAGCCAAAAAAGGCCGCGGCCCTCTTGAGGCCGCGGCACGTGTCCATGGGATGAGCGGATTCTAATGGCGCCCTACGCTGTCAGCGCACCAGGGCCGCTGCATGGATTCGGGCGTCCTGGATCATTGAACCACCAAACGGACGAGGAGACACGCATGGATGAAACGATCGGGCCGCGCGACGCGGCCGAGGAGATCGACAGCTTGCTTCCGCCGCTTCGCGTCGACCGGCGCGGATTCGTGAAGACCGCGTTGTCGGCCGGCTTTGCGGCGGCGGTGACGCCGATCGTCGCCCAGACAATGATCGTGACCGATACGCAAGGCCTCACCGCGGGCGAGGTGAAGATTCCAGCCAAAGGCGGCGAGATGCCGGCGTATCGCGCGATGCCGGCAGGCAGGAGCGGATTGGCGACCGTGCTCGTGGTGCAGGAGGTGTTCGGCGTGCACGAGCACATCAAAGACATGTGCCGCCGCTTCGCCAAGGCGGGCTTCCTCGCCGTCGCCCCAGAGCTCTACGCGCGCCAGGGCGATCCCTCGAAGTACACGGACATCGGAAAACTGATGAGTGAGCTGGTCGCCAAGGTGCCCGATGCCCAGGTTCTGGACGACCTCGACTCGACCGCAGCGTGGGCGGCAAAAAACGGGGGTGCTGCCGCCAAGCTCGCCGTGACCGGCTTCTGCTGGGGTGGCCGGATCGTCTGGATGTATGCCGCGCACAACCCGAAGCTGAATGCGGGCGTCGCCTGGTATGGCGTCGTGGCGCGTGCGTTCACGCCGGGCGACAAATCGGCGCTCGAGGTCGTCTCGCAGATCAAGGCACCGGTGCTGGGCTTGTACGGCGGAGCCGACCAGGGAATCCCGACCGACAGCGTCGAGAAGATGCGCGACGCGCTCAAGGCGGCGGGCAACAACGGGTGCGAGTTCGTCGTCTATCCGGACACGCCGCACGGATTCAATGCCGACTATCGCCCGAGCTATCGCAAGGAGGCCGCGGAGGACGGCTGGAAACGATGCCTGGCCTGGTTCCGCCGCACCCTGGTGTAGCGCATCGCGATTCGCACGGCCGGCCGGCGGCTCCTTTCCTTTGCGTCCGACCGGGGCTCGTTCAAGCGGACCGGCCGACTGCGACCGGCCGCGTCGGATCCGCGACCCATTCGCTCCACGACCCGGCGTATAGCCGCGTGCCGTGCAGACCGGCAATCTCCATCGCGAGCAGGTTATGGCAGGACGTCACACCGGAGCCGCACTGGTGAATCAGGTCCGACGGCTTGCGCCCCGCGAGCAATGCCTCGAACTCGGTGCGCAACGCAGACGGTGACTTGAACTTGCCGTCGGCGAGGTTCGCCTGCCAGAACCGGTTGATGGCTCCGGGAATGTGGCCGGCGACGGGATCGATCGGTTCCTGCTCGCCCGCGTAACGCTCCGGTGCGCGTGCGTCGAGCACCAGTGTGCGTGGGTCCGCAAGATGATCGAGAACGAACGCGGCGTCGACGTATTCGACCAGCGGCGCGCCGGCCGCAAACGTCCCCTGTTGACCTGCAGGCGCCGTGCGGCTGGTTGGAGCTCCGATGGCAAGCCATGCCTGCCATCCGCCGTCCAGCACGGCGACACGCGAAAATCCGAGCCAGCGTGCGAGCCACCATAGCCGGACCGCGAACTGCCCGCCCTGGCCGTCGTAGGCGACGAGCTGCGACGGGTTGCCGAGGCCCCATCCGCGGAACAGTTCGACCAGCTTGTCGCGTGCAGGCAGAGGGTGGCGTCCATTGGTGCCGGTTTTTGGTCCCGACAGGTCGTGCTCGATGTCGGCGAAGAATGCGCCGGCGACATGTCCGGCGTCGTATTCGCGCCGCCCGAACGCATGATCGCGGAGGTCATGGCGGCAATCGACGATGCGCCAGGCGGGATCGTTCAGATGAGCGGCGAGTTCTTCGGCGCTGACGAGGGTGGAAGGGGTCATTTGTTTGCCGTGGCGATGGTCGCCTCGAGAACCGGTGCCGCCCGCCGGCGCGCGACCAGGGCGGTGGCGATCACACAGCTTGCAATGATGATGCCGACGCCGAGCCAGCCCGCGTGACCGATGTCGTCGCCGAACAGCGCCATGCCGAGAAGCGCCGCGAAGACGATGGCGGAAAACTGCAGGTTGGCGGTGAGCACGGTACGGCCGCGCCCATAGGCGCGCGTCATGGCGAGCTGGGCCAGGGTGGCGCATACGCCGACGGCAACCAGCGTCACAAGCCCAGCCGGCGTGTGATGTCGCGTCAGGCCCTTCGGCACGGAGCCGATCAAGCCCAGCACGGACCCGCAAAGCGAAAAGTAGAAGACGGTGCGCCACTCCGGTTCGCCGATTCGCCCGAGCTCGCGCACGTGCCAATAGGCGGCGGCAGAGAGGAAGCCCGACAGCAATCCAACCAGCGCCGGCACTTCCTGGCCCGTACCGAACGAAGGACGCAGGATCAGCACCACGCCCAGGAATCCGGCGCCGATGCAGGCGGCCAGGATCCAGGGCACGCGCCGCCCGCCTGCAAACGCGGCCGCGATGACGAACGCGGTCGAAAACAGCGGCGACGAAAAGTTGAGCGTCATCGCGGTGCCCAGCGGCAACGCGCCGATCGCGTAGAACCAAAGTGCCAGCGCCAGGACGCCCAGCGCACTCCGCCGCAGGTGCATGGCGGCGACGCCGGTCGACAGAGGCTGGCCCGCGACCCGCGCGTACGCGAACAGGCCCACGACGCCGACCAGCGAGCGGAAGAGCACGATCTCCGCCGTCCCGTATTGCGTTGCTGCGAGCTTGACGCACGCCGCCATCAACGCGAAAAGGAGTGCCGAGACGAGCATCCAGAGCGATTGCATGGCGGGGCAGTGTAGCGGCGCGGCGGCGCGGAATCCGGTGTTGCGCGCCGCCCCCGCAGCGCGAGCGCCCGACACAACGGCTCTAGAATCGCGGCCTGCACAAAGGAGCCATGCGCATGGCGAAAAGCGCCGCCACACAGCCGCCGGTCACCGAATTGACCTTCGAGCAGGCGCTCGATGAACTCGATGCGCTGGTGCGGCGCATGGAATCGGGTCAGCTTGGGCTGGACGACTCGATCGCTGCCTACCAGCGAGGCGCCGAATTGGCCAAGTACTGCCAGGCGCGCCTTGCCGCGGCCGAGGAGCAGATCAAGGTGCTCGATGGCGACTTGCTGAAGCCGCTCGATCCGGGCCAGGTGCGCGGCTCGCAGGGAGGCTAGGGCGGTGACCGCGTCGCCCGTGGATGCCGCCCTGCTGGCGCAGGCACCATTTGCGCGCTGGCTGGCGCGGGAACTCGCACGCTTCGAGCGGTGCGCCGAGGCTGCGCTTCCGGCGGCCGACCGCGCCCCGCGACGGCTGCATCAGGCGATTCGCTACGCGGCGCTCGGAGGCGGCAAGCGCGTGCGGCCGTTGCTCGTCTACAGCGCGGGGGAGTGTGCGCGGCCGGGCGGGCCGACGGCAGTGCTCGACAGCGTTGCGCTGGCGGTCGAGTTCGTGCACGTGTATTCGCTCATTCACGACGACCTGCCTTGCATGGATGACGACGTGTTGCGCCGGGGGCGCCCCACGGTGCATGTCGCGTTCGACGAGGCGACGGCGATGCTCGCGGGCGATGCGCTGCAGGCCGAGGCCTTTCGCGTGCTGGCGGACGCGCCGGCGCCGGGCGAGGTGCGCGCGGCACTGATGGGCGAGCTCGCACGCGCGATCGGCACGGATGGAATGTGCGGTGGCCAGGCGATCGACCTCGATTCGATCGGCCGCTCGCTCGACCTGGATGAACTCGAGGCCATGCACCGCAAGAAGACCGGCGCGCTCCTGCTGGCCGCCGTGCGAATGGGCGCGCTTGCCGCAGGGATTAACGCACCGACGCTGCCGGCGCTCGATCGTTACGGGCGCGCAATCGGCCTCGCGTTCCAGATCGTCGACGACGTGCTGGACGTCGAGGGCACATCCGAGGTGTTGGGCAAGACGGCCGGCAAGGATGCGCAGAGGAACAAGCCAACCTACGTCTCCGTGCTGGGGCTCAGCCCGGCGCGCGAGCGTGCGGAGTGGCTGCGCCGCGACGCGCTCGCCGCGCTCGACGAGATAGAAGGGGTCGTCAACCCCGTGCGGACCCTGCGTCTGCGACAATTGGCCGACTTCATCGTCCTGCGCTCGCACTGAGCGACAGCGCGCCACGAAATCGATCCATGTCCGAACTGCTGACCAACATCAATTCGCCGGCCGAGCTGCGTAAGCTCGACCGCACACAGTTGCAGCCTCTGGCGGAGGAACTGCGCGGCTTCGTGCTCGAATCGGTGTCGAAGACCGGCGGGCACCTCTCCTCGAATCTCGGCACGGTCGAATTGACGATCGCTCTGCACTACGTTTTCAACACGCCGTTCGATCGCCTCGTGTGGGACGTCGGCCACCAGACGTACGCGCACAAGATCCTCACGGGCCGCCGCGAAGCGATGCCGACGCTGCGCCAGTTCGGCGGCATCTCGGGCTTCCCGCGGCGCTCGGAGTCCGAATACGACACGTTCGGCACGGCACATTCTTCGACGTCGATTTCGGCGGCGCTCGGCATGGCCGTCGCCGCGCGCAACATGGGCGAACCGCGCCACGTCATCGCCGTCATCGGTGACGGCGCGATGAGCGCCGGGCAGGCGTTCGAGGCGCTCAACAACGCCGGCGTGATCGAGAACATCCGCCTGCTGGTGATCCTGAACGACAACGACATGTCGATCTCACCCCCCGTGGGCGGCCTGAACCGGTATCTGGCGCGGCTGATGAGCGGCAAGTTCTACGCGGCCGCAAAGAACGTCGGCAAGCAGATGCTGCGCCCGGTACCGCCGCTGTTCGAACTCGCCCGCAAGTTCGAGGAGCATGCCAAGGGCATGGTTGTGCCGGGTACGTTGTTCGAGGAATTCGGCTTCAACTACATCGGCCCGATCGACGGCCACGATCTCGATTCGCTGATCCCGACGCTGCAGAACCTGCGCGAACTTGGCGGGCCGCAGTTCCTCCACGTGGTGACGAAGAAGGGCCAGGGCTACAAGCTTGCCGAGGCGGACCCGATCCTCTATCACGGTCCGGGCAGGTTCGACCCGAAAGAGGGCATCAAAAAAGCGGCGGCGGGCAAGCCCACGTACACACAGGTCTTCGGCGACTGGCTATGCGACATGGCGCGTGACGATGCGCGACTGGTCGGCATCACGCCGGCGATGCGCGAGGGATCGGGCCTGGTGCGTTTCGAGCGCGAGTTTCCGCACCGGTACTTCGACGTCGGCATCGCGGAACAGCACTCCGTGACGTTCGCCGCCGGGCTGGCGTGCGATGGCATGCGGCCGGTGCTCGCCATCTATTCAACCTTCCTGCAGCGCGGCTACGACCAGGTGATTCACGACGTCGCGATACAGAACCTTCCGGTCACGTTCGCGCTCGACCGTGGTGGACTGGTCGGCGCCGACGGCGCGACCCACCACGGCGCGTTCGATCTTTCGTACCTGCGGTGCATCCCCAACATGATCGTAATGGCACCGGCGGACGAGAACGAATGCCGCCAGATGCTGACGACTGCGTTTCGTTCGAACGCGCCGGCGGCGGTCCGCTACCCGCGCGGCACCGGCACGGGCGTGGCGATCGACCCCGAACTGAAGGCCTTGCCGATCGGCCGCGGCGAGGTGCGGCGCGAATCGGCGGCGCCCGCGGGACAACGCATCGCGATCCTCGCATTCGGGACGATGCTGCATCCGGCGCTAGCGGCCGCCGCGACCATCGATGCCACGGTTGCCAACATGCGCTTCGTCAAGCCCCTCGACCGCGATCTGCTGCGTCGCCTGGCGGAGTCCCACGACGCGCTGGTGACGGTCGAAGAAAACGTCGTCATGGGAGGCGCAGGATCGGCCTGCGCTGAGGCGCTTGGAGAATTGCGCATCGAGCGGCCGTTGTTGCGCCTGGGCCTGCCGGACGAGTTCATCGATCACGGCGATCCGGCGCTCCTTCTGGCCAGTGTCGGACTCGACCCGGCGGGCATCGAGGAATCGATCCGCGCGCGCTTCGGCAGCCTGCTCCAGGCACCGCGGCGCGCCCGCCACGTCGCCTGAACCCAGCGGAGCGCGCGCAAGTGCGCCCGGTCGCCATCCTGCAGCACGCGGTCGACGTCGAACCGGGTTTTTTCGAGACCTGGCTCGACAGGTGTGCCATTCGGTCGCGGAAGTTCGAGCCCTATCGCGGTGAGGCGGTCCCGGCTGACCCACGCGCCTTCTCCGGCGTCTGCCTGATGGGCGGACCGATGAGTGCCAACGACCCTTTGCCCTGGCTCGAAGACGAGATCCGCCTCGTGCGCGCGGCCGACGCCGCGGGCGTTCCGGTCATCGGCCATTGCCTGGGTGGACAGCTGCTCGCGAAGGCGTTCGGGGCACCCGTGACGCGGCATTCGGTGAAGGAGATCGGTTGGGGCGAAGTGCACGTCACCGATGCGGCGGTCGCGGCGCGTTGGTTCGGCGACGAGGCGTTGCGTTCGATCGAGATGTTCCAGTGGCACGGCGATACGTTTGCGCTGCCGCCGCAGGCGAACAATTTCCTCGCCAGTTCGCTCTGCGCGCGCCAGGCGTACGTCATCGAGCGTGCCGGGTACGCGCACCTGGGCATGCAGTTCCATTGCGAGATGACGCCGGATCTGATCCGCGCCTGGACCGACGATCCGACCTGGCTGGAGGAGGTCGAGATTGAGCGCCGCGTCAACGGCGGCCCGGGCGTACAGGATGCGGAGCAGATGCTCGAGCGCGTCGAGGAGCGGTGCTCCGTGATGAATCGGGTCGCCGCGCGCCTCTACGCACGCTGGAGCGACGGGTTGGTGCGCTGAGGCGGTCGCTTCAGCGACGCCTCGGTAGGTCCTCCCACACGTCGCGGCGGCTGCCGCGCGTGTAGTCGGTTCCGTAGATGGTGGCCAACGACCGGCCAGGCCGCTGTGGCACGATCGCCTGATGGATCTGAGCGAGCAGCATTAACTCGGACATCGCCTCGGGAACGATCGGTGTCTGCGATCCGTCGGCGAGCCAGAGGCGATCGAAGTAGGCGTTCAACTCCGCGTAGCCCCACATCAGGCAGATCGCCTGCACCATGCCGGGATAACGCGACTCGAGAACCGACCGGCCGTTGCCGGTTGTGAGAGGAGCCTGCGGCGTTACAGCATCGTTGGCGGCCGGCCGAGGCACGCCCGGATGCAGCTCCGCGAATGGATCGTATGAACGGAGACGGGGCTTCATCTTTTTAGCCTACCATCCCATATTAACGCTATCATGCAAAAAAGCCCAGAAATTCAACCCACCAGCGGTGGGACGAGCCCCGCCGCTAGTCGCCCGCTGCGCGGGCGCTGCGTTGCATCAAACGGACCGCGATGTCGTGACATGTGGGGAGCCCGAGAGGCCGTGCCTACGAGTCCCGCCGGTGGCGTTCTTATACTGGCTCGATGCCTCTCGAAGTCCTCGAAAATGCAGCGCTGCGGCCGTTCAATACGTTCGGCGTCGACGCCAAGGCGCGCTTCTTCGTGCGTGTCCGCACGACGGACGACCTCGCCGAATTCGGCGCGCATCCGGTGTTGCGCGGCCACAAGCGCCTGATCCTTGGCGGTGGAAGCAACCTGCTGTTCGCAGGCGACTTCGACGGAGTGGTCGTCAAGGTCGACCTGCGCGGACGGCGCGCCATCGGGGACACCGCCGACGCCTGGCTGGTCGAGGCTGGCGCCGGCGAAGACTGGCACGCAACGGTCGAGGCACTGCTCGCGGATGGGCGCCCGGGCCTCGAGAACCTGGCGCTGATTCCAGGCCAGGTTGGTGCGGCGCCGATCCAGAACATCGGTGCCTACGGGCTCGAACTCGCCGAGCGCTTTCACAGCCTGCAGGCCTGGGACTTCGATTCGGGTCGCCTCGGGACGCTTGCGCTCGACGACTGCGGCTTCGGCTATCGCGACAGCATCTTCAAGCGCGATTTCGGCAGCCGCGTGATCACCGCGGTCGTATTGAGCCTGCCGAAACGATGGCAACCGATCGCCGGTTACGCGGACGTGGCGAACGAGCTGAAACACCGCCGCGTCGACCGTCCGACTCCGCACGACATTTTCGACACGGTCGTCACCATCCGCCGCCGCAAGCTTCCCGACCCGGCATCGCTGGGCAACGCCGGAAGCTTCTTCAAGAACCCCGTCGTCTCGCGCGAAAAGCACGGCGAACTGATCGCGCGTTTTCCATCGCTGGTCGGTTACGCGCTGCCGGGGGGACGTTTCAAGCTCGCGGCCGGCTGGTTGATCGATGCGGCGGGGCTGAAAGGCGCGACCCGCGGTCGTGCCGGGGTCTACGAGAAACAGGCCCTGGTCCTGGTCAACCGCGGCGGAGCGACCGGCGCCGAAATCCTCGCGCTCGCGCGCGAGGTCCAGGACAAGGTCGCCGAACGCTTCGGGGTCGTGCTCGAGCCGGAACCCCTGATCGTGTGAAGTTCAGTCGCTCGTCTTCTCGATCCGGATCAGCGGCAGGGGAGAGTCGTCCCCCTGCGACAGCAGGCCCGCCTTGGAGTAGGTGACCAGTTTTTCCCGCGTGTCGGCGATGTCGAGGTTGCGCATTGTCAGCTGACCGATCCGGTCCTGCGGCGAGAAACTCGATTCGCCTCTCTCCATGGTCAGCCGCTCGGGCTTGTACGTGAGGTTGGGCGATGCGGTGTCGAGAATCGAATAGTCGTTGCCGCGCCGCAGCTCGAGCGTGACTTCGCCGGTGATCGCGCGCGCGACCCAGCGCTGCGCCGAATCGCGCAGCATGATGGCCTGCGGATCGAACCAGCGGCCCTGATAGAGCAGGCGGCCGAGGCGGCGCCCGTAGTCGCGGTACTGCTCGATCGTGTCTTCGTTGTGGATGCCGGTGATCAGGCGTTCGTAGGCAATGAACAGCAGCGCCAGTCCCGGCGCTTCGTAGATGCCGCGGCTTTTGGCCTCGATGATGCGGTTCTCGATCTGGTCGGACATGCCGAGGCCATGGCGTCCGCCGATTCGATTGGCCTCGAGCATCAACGCGACCCTGTCGTCGAAGCGCATGCCGTTCAGGGCCACTGGCAGCCCCTCCTCGAACCGCACCGTCACCTGCTCGCGCTTGATCGGCACGTCGTCGCGCCAGAACGCGGTTCCCATGATGGGCTGGACGATGGTGATGTCGCGGTCGAGGCGCTCGAGATCCTTCGCCTCGTGCGTCGCGCCGAGCATGTTGGAGTCGGTCGAATAGGCCTTCTCGGCCGTCATCCGGTAGGCGAAACCGGACTGGCGCATGAATTCCGACATCTCGGCACGCCCGCCGAGTTCGTCGATGAAGGCCTGGTCCAGCCACGGCTTGTAGATCTTCAGGCCCGGATTGGCGAGTAGACCGTAGCGATAGAAACGCTCGATATCGTTGCCTTTGAAGGTGCTGCCGTCGCCCCAGATGTGGACATCGTCTTCCTTCATCGCGGCGACCAGCATCGTGCCGGTGACCGCGCGCCCGATCGGCGTGGTGTTGAAGTAGGTGAGCCCGGCGGTCGAGACATGGAACGCCCCGCACTGGAGCGCGGCGATTCCTTCGGCGACGAGCTGCGCGCGGCAATCGACGAGGCGCGCCTTCTCGGCACCGTATTGCATCGCCTTGCGCGGTATCTCGTCGTAGTCCGGCTCGTCGGGCTGGCCGAGGTTGGCGGTGTAGGCATACGGGATCGCGCCCTTCTGGCGCATCCAGAGCAGTGCCGCACTCGTGTCGAGGCCGCCGGAAAATGCGATGCCGACCCGTTGCCGGATTGGCAGGTGCTGAAGGATGGTTCCCATGGCTGCCCAGGTTCAGTCGAGCCGCGCTCCACTGCTTGCGATCACTGGTCGCCAGCGCGCGCGTTCGGCGGCCATGAAGTCGGCGAATTGCTGCGGGGATCCGCCCACGACATCCCAGCCGGCGCCCTCGATGCGCGGCCTGACCTCGGGGTTGGCGAGAATGGCATTGATCTCGCGATTCAGTCGTTCGATCAACCCGGCTGGTATCCCGCTCGGCGCGACAAAGCCGTTCCATGCCACAGCCTCGAAACCGGCGAATCCGCTTTCGGCAATGGTCGGCAGCTCCTTCATATGGCTCCAGCGCGTGCGGCTGGTGACCGCGAGCGGCTTCACGCGCCTGGCCGTGATCAGCGGCAGCAACGACGTGGGATTCGACATGATCGCCTGCACCTCGCCGGCCGCGATCGCCTGCACGGCGGGCGGCGCTCCGTTGTACGGGATGTGCGCCAGGAAGATCCTTCCTTGCGTCTTCAAAAGCTCCATCGCCAGATGCGACGTGCTGCCATTGCCGACCGAGGCGTAGTTGAGCTGCCCGGGGCGCGCGCGCGCGTATTCGATGAACTCCTTGAACGAATTCACCGGCAGTGTGGCCGGCACGGCCAGGATGTTCGGCGCCGAACCGACCAAAACGATCGGCGCCAGGTCGCGCGCGGGGTCGTATGCGAGCCTCGAGTACAAATACGGCGCCGTTGCAAGGGGTGCGGTGAAGGACAGGCCGAAGGTGTATCCGTCCTTTTCCGCGTGCGCGATGAGCTCGGTCCCGAGCGTGCCGCCGGCCTGCGCACGATTCTCCGGAACGACTGGCTGCCCGAGCCGCTCCTTCAGCATGTCGCCGACGAGGCGGCCGAGAAAATCGATCGACGACCCGGGCGGTGCCGTCAGGACCATGCGCAAGGGCCGGCTCGGCCAACCTTGCGCGTGCGCGCGCGAGGCGATGCCGAGTGCGGCGCCGGCACTGGCGTATGCGAGCAGTACACGCCTCCTCATGGCGCTACTCCTGCGGTTCGACCGCGCTCCCTTTCACTGCACATCGCGCCCAAGCAACAGGTACTCCATCAGTGCCTTCTGGGCATGCAGGCGGTTCTCGGCTTCGTCCCACACCACCGACTGCGCCCCTTCGAGCACGTCCGCGGTCACTTCCTCGCCGCGATGGGCCGGCAGGCAGTGCATGAACAACGCATCGGCCTTGGCGGCCCGCATCACTTCGGCATCGACGCGCCATCCTGCGAACGCCCGGCGGCGCGCCTCGTTTTCCGCTTCGAAACCCATGCTGGTCCAGACGTCCGTCGTCACGAGGTCGGCGCCGCGGGCTGCATCGAGCGGATTTGCGCAGACCTCGAGGTGCGCTCCCGCGCGGGCCCGCGCCGGCTCGAGGCCGTATTGCGGAGGCGTCGAGACGCGCACGGTGAACCCGAGCAGTGCGGCCGCCTGCAACCAGGTGTAGGCCATGTTGTTGGCATCACCGATCCACGCCACCGTGCGCCCGGCGATCGAGCCACGATGCTCGATGTACGTGTAGACGTCGGCGAGGATCTGGCAGGGGTGAAACTCGTTCGTCAGGCCGTTGATCACGGGCACGCGCGAGCATGCCGCGAAGCGCTCGATCTTCGACTGCTCGTACGTGCGGATCATCACGATGTCGACCATGCGTGAAATCACGCGCGCGGTGTCCTCGATCGGCTCGGCCCGGCCAAGCTGGGAATCGCCGGTGGTCAGGTGGATGACCGAACCGCCGAGCTGGTACATGCCGGCCTCGAAACTGACACGGGTGCGCGTCGAGGCTTTTTCGAAGACCATCGCGAGCGTGCGATCGCGCAGCGGCTGGTAGAACTCGTAGCGCTTGAACCGGTCCTTGATGACGCGGGTTCGCGCAAACACGTGCTCGAAGTCGGCGCGCGAGAAGTCCTCGCAGCTGAGGAAGTGGCGGAGCGGCGCCGGCATGCCAGACCTATGCCGCGCTGCGCGTGGAGGAAACGAACTGTCGCACGCACGGGACCAGGCGCGCGACGATCTCGTCCGCCTCGCGCGCGTCGATGACGAGCGGCGGCAGCAACCGGATCACCGAGTCCTGCGTGACGTTTATGAGCAGGCGCGCCTCGAGGGCCAGCCGCACGACCTCTGCGCACGGGCGATCCAACTCCACACCGATCATGAGCCCCTTGCCGCGGATCGCGACCACACCCGGCACATTCGCAAGCTCGCGCGCGAGTCCGTCGCGCAGGCGCTCACCCTGCGCCGCGGCGTTGGCGAGCAGGTTTTCCTCCTCCAGGATGCGCAGCGTCTCGAGACCGGCCCGGCAGGCGAAGGGGCCGCCGCCGAAGGTCGTGCCGTGGTTGCCTGGGCCGAAAACACCGGCACCACGGCCGGTCGCGGCGATGGCACCGATCGGGACCCCGGAACCGAGTCCCTTCGCGACCGTGAGGACGTCCGGTCGGAGGTCGCACCACTGATAGGCGAACCATTTTCCAGTGCGTCCGGTGCCCGACTGCACCTCGTCGATCATGAGCAGCCAGCCGCGCCGATCGCACAGCTCGCGCAATGCGCGCACGTACGTGGGGTCGGCGATGTTGATGCCGCCCTCGCCTTGCAGCACCTCGAGCCAGATCGCCAGCACGCGCGGATCGGCGCTGGCGGCACGCTCGACCGCCTCGAGATCGTTGTAGGGCACCTGGATGAATCCGCTTGGCAGCGGGTCGAAGCCCTGGCGGGCCTTCTCGCTTCCCGTGGCCGCCAGCGTCGCCAGGGTGCGGCCGTGCCAGGCATTGCGCATGACGATCGTCTGCGCTTGCGGATTGCCATGCTTGTGGCCATAGAAACGCACCAGCTTCAGCGCGGCCTCGTTCGCCTCGGCGCCAGAATTGCCGAAGAAGACCTCCTGCATGCCTGAGATCGCGCACAGGCGGTCGGCAAGTTGCTCCTGCTCGCGGACGCGGTAGATGTTGGAGGTGTGGATGAGCTTGCCGGCCTGGTCGGCGAGCGCCTGCACGAGCTTCGGATGCGCATGGCCAAGGCCGTTCACTGCAATGCCGGCGAGCGCATCCAAGTATTCTTTGCCGTCGTCGCCATAGAGCCAGGCTCCCTTGCCATGGGTGAATGCAACCGGCAGGCGGTTGTAGGTGTTCATCAAGTGCGACATCGGCACGCTCGCTGCGGAAAAGAAAACGCGGCGCACGCCAACGCCGCGTTGCGCGGATTATAGGAAAGCCATGAGGAACGTTCGTTGATTCGCGACCTCGGCACCTTCGACGTCGTGATCGCCGGCGCCGGGACGGCCGGGTGCCTGCTGGCCAATCGCCTTTCCGCCGATCCGCGGATGCAGGTTGCGTTGCTCGAAGCGGGCGGCGACGACGGCTACATCTGGATCCGCATTCCGGTCGGATACCTGTACTGCATCGGCAATCCACGCACCGACTGGTGTTTCGAGACCGAGCCGGTCGAAGGATTGAACGGGCGCGCGGTCGGTTACCCGCGCGGCAAGGTGCTGGGCGGCTGCTCCTCCATCAACGGCATGATTTACATGCGCGGCCAGCGCGAGGACTACGACGGCTGGCGTGCGGGGGATGGGTACGGTGCCAATCCCGGCTGGTCATGGGGCGACCTGCTCGGGTTCTTCGTGCGCCACGAGGACTACTTTGGCGGCGCCGATTCCCTGCATGGCGCCGGCAACGAATGGCGTGTCGAGAAGCAGCGGCTGTCGTGGACGATCCTCGATGCGTTCCGCGCCGCCGCGGGCGCGGTCGGCATCCCGCCCACCGACGACTTCAACCGCGGCAACAACTTCGGTTGCGGTTACTTCGACGTGAACCAGAAGCGCGGTGTGCGCTGGAATGCGGCCGACGCTTTCCTGCACCCGATCCGGCGCCGGCCCAACCTTGCCGTCTTCACGCAGACCCGTGCGACGCGCCTGGTTTTCGACGACAAGCGCTGCGTCGGCATCGAGGTCCTGCGCGACGGCGAGCGCAACCGCATCGGCGCGCGGGGCGAGGTCCTGCTTGCTTCTGGCACCGTCGCGTCGCCGCAGTTGCTGCAACTCTCCGGCGTCGGGCCTGGCGAACTGCTGCAGCGCCACGGTATCGAGGTCCGGCACGCGTTGCCTGGCGTTGGTGCGAACCTGCAGGATCATCTGCAATTGCGGATGGCATTCAAGCTCTCCGGCGTTGCGACGCTCAATACGCTGGCCGCGCGCTTCTGGTCCAAGGCGGGGATGGCGCTGCAATACGCGTTGTTCCGGCGCGGGCCGCTGACGATGAGTCCGAGTCAGCTCGGTGCGTTCGCGCATTCAAACCCCGGCGTGACGCGGCCGGACCTGGAGTATCACGTCCAGCCGCTCTCGCTCGACCGCTTCGGCGAACCGCTGCACTCGTTCGATGCCTTCACCGCCTCGGTCTGCCACCTGCGTCCGCAGTCGCGCGGATCGATCGCGATTCGCTCTGCGGATCCCCTGCAGCCGCCCGCGATCGCGCCCAACTACCTTGCGACGACGGGCGATCGTCTCGTTGCGGCGGCGGCGCTGCGGCTGACGCGGCGCATCGTCGCGGCGGAGCCGCTGGCCCGGTATTCGCCGCAGGAGTTCAAGCCCGGCCCGCATCTCACGACCGACGACGAACTCGCACGCGCCGCCGGCGACATCGGGACCACGATCTTCCATCCGGTGGGAACGGCGAAGATGGGGCCGGCGAGCGATCCGGCCGCTGTCGTCGGCCACGACCTGCGCGTGCACGGCCTCGCGGGCTTGCGGGTGATCGATGCTTCGATCATGCCGACGATCACATCGGGCAACACCAACTCGCCGACGCTGATGATCGCGGAAAAAGGCGCCGCGATGGTTGGCGCGACCCTGCGCGCGACCTGAGCGGACTCAGGCGGCAATCCGCGCGACGGCCGGCTCGCGCAGCGCGACGAGCCGGCGTTCCTCGCTCGCCATCAGCACGCGGATGCTGGGGAAGTAACCCTGGTAGACGACGCCGTGCAACTCGACCTTGTTCTGCACCCGCAAGTAACGGATCAGGTACTCGACGATGTTCTCCGTGATGAGCTGTCCGGGTACGAGCACCGGGATGCCGGGCGGGTAGGGGACGATCTGGTCAGCGCAGGTGCGCCCGACCAGGTTCGCGTTCGGCTGGTCGTTGTCGTCCAGCAGCGGAATCAGCTCGCCGCCGCAGTAGTACGCGTCGCGCGGCAGGTACATGAGCTCGGTGAAACCCGGAATGTCCGGCGTGCGGTAGAGCCGGCGCGGCGCTCGCTTCTCGCGTGCGATGCGCATCAGCGCGTCGTAGAGGCGCGAGCATTTCGAGCGGGTGGTGCCGATGGTCAGCAGCAGCGTGATCGTGTTGAAGGTCGACTTCTCGACCGTGATGTTGAAGCGCGTGAAGAGCTCCTGCTGCAGCTCGTCGACGGTGAGTCCGCATGAGGAGATGTCGACCGTGATCTTGGTGGGGTCGAGCAGGATGTGGTCGTCCTTCACTTCTTCCGGCAGCAGATCCTGCAGGTCGAGCACGCGGAACGCGCCGGTCGAATTGATCTGCTGGCGCAATTCGTCGGCGAGCATCAGCGTGCGCTCGAGCAGCTTGTAGCCCTCGAGGACCGCCTGTTTGCGGCCCACGTCGAGGCTCGCGATCATGCTGTACATCGGGCTCGTCGACGTATGCATGTTGAAGTTCTCGCGGAACAGGTGTTCCTTGAACCCCGGATCGTTGACGTGGATGAAGGCCGCCTGCGAGAAGGCCGACAGCGTCTTGTGCGCCGATTGCGTGACGTAGTCGGCGCCGGATTCGAGCGCGGTCGGGCGCAGGTCGGGATGGAAGCGGGCGTGGCTGAACCAGGCCTCGTCGATCAACACCTTGATGTTGTGAGCGTGCGCCGCCTCCACGATCGGCTTGAGGTCGTAGCGCAGGCCGTCGTAGGTGCACGAGGTGAGCACGAGCAACTGCGCGTCCGGGTGGTCCTCGATCGCCCGCAGGACGGTCGCTTTAGGCACCGTGCCGAAGACGCCGTACTTGCGGTTGACGCTGGAATCGAGGTAGATCGGACGCGCGCCGGAAAGCACCACGCCATGGTGGACCGACTTGTGGCAATTGCGGTCCAGCAGGAGCTTCTCGCCCGGCGCGATCAGGGTCTGCAGGATCACCTTGTTGGCGGTCGACGTGCCGTTGGTGGCGAAAAACGTCTGGCGAGCGCCGAACGCCTTGGCTGCCATCTGTTGGGCTTCGGCGATGACGCCGGTCGGCTCCATGAGCGAATCGAGCGCCTTCACCGACACCGAAAGGTCGGCGTCGAAAACGTGCTCACCCATGAATTCGTAGAAATCGTTGACCCAGGGGCTGCCGCGCAACGAGTCGCCACTTGAGTGACCGGGCGTGTGCCAGGCGTCCTTGGCCGCCAGCACGTAGGCCCGCAGCGCGTCGTAGAACGGCGTCCGGGCGCGTTCCGCGATCTGTGCGTTCAGGATGCGATAGATACCGCGGAAGTCCCGTTCCTCGCGATAGAAGTAGCCGTCGACCGCTTCGGCGAAGAGGGCATCGACGACCTGGTCCTCCTTTTCCTTTTCGATCAGGATGTACAGGTCGAGTTCCGGGCGCAGGCCCGTGATCTTCTGCACCAGCTTCAGCGCACTCATCTGCAGGCTGCGCGTTGCCTCCTTGCCGTTGCCGTTGCGGGAGACGGCCCGGCGGCCGCCCTCGACCACCGCGTAGAGCTTGTCGTCGACGATGACGATCTGCACATCGCCATCGCGCTCGATCAGTTGCAGGCCCTCTTTGGCGGTCAACGCTCCGATGAACGTGATGCCGAAAGGATTGTCCAGCGAGCGCGCCGCTGCGTTCAGGCCCTTGAGGAATTCCTTCAGGATCAGCGGTTCGTCATTGATGACGAGAATCTTGGAGGTCGGTCTGGCCATGCGGGGCGGGACAAGTGGAATAAGCGCGGTTTATGCGCGAAAAGGGCCGTTAACGCAAGGCAAAAGCGGCCGTTGACTGCCGTGGGAACTGGCTAGTCTGCGTTCGAGCGCGGGCGCATCGACTCGAGTCGACGGGGTGGGGGCACCTTGCTCATTCCTGACGCGCCGGCGGCCCGACCGAATCTCCGATTCCAGGTCCCGGGAGCGTCGCGTGATCACACGAACTGCACGAGAACCGGCGTTGCCGATGGTGTGAAAATCATGTCGAACCTGTTGGATCTGCCCGTGAGTGTCGTCGCTGAAATCTGGAAAGTTTCGGACCTGCCGCGTCTCGGCGAGTTCCTGATCCACGGCGTGACGCGCCATGGCAAGCTCTTTCGCCCTAGTGATTGGTCCGAGCGCCTCTGCGGCGTGATGGCGTGTTTCCGGCCCGGCGGTGCCGCGGCGGGCCGCGATGCCCTGATCGGCTACTCACCCTTCGTCCAGCCCGTTACGTTCGACGGCCTGAAATGCGTGCTGGTCGACCCGGCTTTGCGCGAGGTCGAAGTGATGGCGCTCGATTTCGTCGTGAACTTCGCCCGCGACAACACCCTCAAGGTCACCGTTGCACAATCGCCCTGGACGGGGAACTGAGAGCGACCGAAGGACAAAGAAAAAGGGCGCTGCCCGACAAACGGTATCAGCGCCCAGTACCGCGGGAGGCGGCGTGAGCGGCCGCCACACACACTAGCTCTTCAACTCATTGCCTTGATGGCGGCTGCAAGCCGGCTCTTGTTGCGTGCGGCCGTGTTCTTGTGCGCGATCTTCTTTTCGGCGACCGAATCGATGATCCGCACCGCCTTGCGCAGGACTTCGGCGGCCGACTGCTTGTCGCCGCCGGCGATCGCCTTGCGGACAGATTTGATTGCCGTGCGCATGCGCGAGCGCAACGCCGCGTTGTGAGCGCTGCGGATCACAGCCTGGCGGCCGCGCTTGCGGGCCTGTTTGGTATTCGCCATGACACTCCTGGTTCACTGGTTCGGCGAGGATGCATGTTGATGCTGCAAAAGCCCGCCGCGCGAAAAGCCCTAAACTATACCAGCGCACGCGGGCGCGAACAAAAAAGACGCTGATCGCGCGGTACGGAGCGCGGTCCGTACCGCGCACTCCCACAGAACTCGCTGCGCAGTCTCCCGATCTGGTGAACCTCCTTCGTGCCGCCGCAACCGTTTCCAGCCTGACGCTGCTGTCGCGGGTCACCGGGCTGATTCGCGACCTGCTGATCTCCCGCGTCTTCGGGGTCAGCGGCGCGACCGACGCATTCAACGTCGCGTTCCGGATTCCGAACCTGCTGCGCCGCCTGTTCGCCGAGGGTGCGTTTCAACAGGCCTTCGTTCCGGTGCTCGCGGACACGCGCGCGCAACGGGGCGACGATGGCATGCGCCACCTCGTCGATCACGTGGCGGCCACGCTGTTCTGGACGCTGCTGCTCGTTTCACTCGCCGGAGTGGTCGCGGCCCCGGCGCTGGTATGGATCATCGCGACCGGTCTGGCGCACGACGCGCAGACGTTCGATCTCGCGACCAAGATGACGCGGTGGATGTTTCCCTACATCCTCTGCATGTCGTTGGTTGCCTTCGCGGCCGGCGCTCTCAATACCTTCAAGCGCTTTGCGGTCCCTGCGCTGACACCGGTCGTCCTCAACCTTTCGTTCATCGCGTGCGCGCTCTGGCTTGCGCCGCGTATGGCCACCCCGATCCTCGCGCTCGCCCTGGCGGTCGTCATCGGCGGCGTGCTGCAACTCGCACTGCAGGTGCCGGCGCTGTATCGCATCGGGATGCTTCCGCGCGTCGGCAATCCTCTCACCGGGCTGCGCGACGAGAACGTGCGACGCATCCTGCGGCTGATGCTGCCGGCGATCTTTGCCGTCTCGGTGGCGCAACTGTCGATCATCATCAACACCAACATCGCGTCGCACCTGCCGACGGGCAGCGTGACCTGGCTGGCGTTCGCCGATCGACTGATGGAGTTTCCGACCGCGTTGCTCGGCGTGGCGCTCGGCACGGTACTGCTGCCGAGCCTGTCGGCGGCGTTCGCGGAGCAACGCAGCGCCGACTACAGCCGTCTTCTCGACTGGGGGTTGCGGCTGACGCTCCTGCTCGCACTGCCTGCGGCGGCCGGGCTCGGCCTGCTGGCGGAAGGACTGGTCGGGGTGCTGTTCCAGGGCGGCAAGTTCTCGTGGCACGACGTGCAGCAGACGGCCCTGGCCCTGATCGGGTACGCGGTCGGCCTGATCGGATTGATCGCCGTGAAGATCCTCGCGCCCGGCTTCTATGCCCAGCGCGACATCAAGACGCCGGTGAAGATCGCGGTCAGCGCCCTGATCGCGACCCAGCTTGCCAACCTCGCATTCGTGCCGTGGTTAGGACACGCCGGCCTGGCGTTTTCGGTCAGCCTCGGTGCTTGTGTCAACGCGGCGTTGTTGTTCGCCGGCCTGTGGCGCCGCCGGATCTTCGTTCCGCAGCCCGGATGGGGCGGCTTCGCGCTGCGTCTTGCGCTGGCGCTGGGCGCGATGATCGCGTGGCTCGGCTGGACGCGCGCCACGATCGACTGGCAGGCAGGTCAGGGCTTGTGGGCGACGAGAGCAATACAGCTCGCCGCCGTCATCGCGGCCGCAGGCGCAATCTACTTTGCGGCGCTCTGGCTGCTGGGCTTCAGGCCGCGCGACTTCGTGCTGCGCGGCTGATTCCGTCGACCGCGAGCCTCATAGCTTGGTCAGCATCGCTTCGGCGCTGCTGACCTCGAATTTGCCGGGCGCCTCGACGTTGAGCGACTTGACGACGCCGTCTTCGACCAGCATGGAGAACCGCTGGCACCGCACGCCCATGCCGCGCGCGGTGAGATCGACCTCGAGGCCGAGTTTCTTCGTGTAGTCGGCGGAGCCGTCCGCCATCATCCGCACCTTGCCGGTCGAATGCTGGTCACGGCCCCAGGCCCCCATGACGAAGGGGTCGTTCACGGACATGCACCAGACCTCGTCCACGCCTTTGTTCTTCAACGCGTCGTGGTGCTGCACGTAACCGGGCACGTGCTTGGCGGAACACGTCGGCGTGAAGGCCCCCGGCAGGCCGAAGATCACGATCCTCTTGCCGCGTACGAGTTCGCCGACGTTGAACGAGTTGGGCCCAAGCGAGCATCCTGCCGTTTCGACCTCGATGAACTCCTGCAATTGACCTTCCGGCAGCTTGTCTCCGACTTTGATTGGCATGGGGTCGATCCTCCGGACAACGGCTTGCAAAGATATCCAGTCTAACAATCCGGGTCATGCTGCCTGTCAACCGCGCATCCGCCGCGCCCTGTCCGCGCGGGGGCGGGGTCGTCGGTCGCGCCGTTACTTTGGCTGCATGCGGATCGCGCCGTCGAGGCGGATCGTCTCGCCGTTCAGCATGCAGTTTTCGAGGATCGACTTCACGAGGTGTGCGTATTCACCCGGGCGGCCGAAGCGCGAGGGGAAAGGCACCTGGGCGGCAAGCGACTGCTGCAGTTCGGGTGCCATGCCGAGCAGCATCGGTGTTTCGAAGATGCCGGGAGCGATCGTGACCACCCGGATTCCGTTGCGGGCGAGATCGCGCGCGATTGGCAACGTCATGCCGACCACCCCCGCCTTGGAGGCCGAATACGCGGCTTGCCCGATCTGCCCGTCGAATGCGGCCACGGACGCGGTGTTGACGATGACGCCGCGCTCGCCTTCGGCTGTCGGCGGCAAGCCGGACATCGCCTCGGCCGCGAGCCGGATCATGTTGAACGTCCCGATCAGGTTGATCCCGATCACGCGTGCGAACGAGTCCAGTTTGTGCGGTCCGTCCTTGCCGACGGTTTTTTCGCCCGCGGCGATTCCGGCGCAGTTGATCAGTCCGCGCAGCGTGCCAAGCGAGAGTGCGGCGGCGATCGTCGCCTTGCCGTCGCTCTCGCTCGACACATCGCAGCGGACGAAACGCGCGCCGCCTCCGAGCTCGCGCTCGAGCGCTTCACCCTTGTCGGCCTGCACGTCGGCGATGACGACCTGGCCACCTTCCGTGGCGAGCAGGGTGGATGTCGCACCGCCAAGGCCCGACGCTCCGCCGGTGACGATAAAAACATTGCCGCGAATCTGCATGCGTGGCTCCCGTACGAGGCCGACGATTGTACGGTCCGACCTGCACCAGCACAGTTATCTGAACGTGCAGCGGCCGTAGACCCAGACCGCCCCGGAACTGCCGCTCGCGCTGATCCTGCTATGCAAGCGCATCAATGGGAGGTAACACGTGCGGGCGTCGAGCCCCTGGTCGCGCAGCCACGACTCTGCGCCTTGCCAGCGATAACCGAAGGCGTGATGCGGGCGTCCGCCCGACCCTGCGACCTGAGCGTCGGGGGGGAGTTCGATCAACGCAAAGTGAGCATCGGCGCTCGAGAGATCCATGCCCGAGTGCGTCGCCAGCGGGTGCTTCGCACGCTCGTCGCCGGTGACCGCCCCGGGATCCGATGTGATCGGGCTATGCGCGCCAAGCGCGAGGCCGTAGATCTCAAGGTCGACATCCGCCTCACCGGCCAGTCCCGGCGCCGCGATCAGAACCGACTCCAAAAGCGCGCACAGAGCGATCGGTGCTCCGAGACTTGCAGGGCGGATCGCGTGCAGCAAGCCTGACCACATGCGCGCATCCTGCGCGGCGCCGCTGAATCGCGCACGAACCTCGTGTCAGCGAATTGACCGTTTCGAAACGTCGATGCGCGCGGCTCAGCGAAGCAGAGCGGGCGCCGTTCCACAATCGTGGGTGAGCGGGTCGCGCGCAACGGCGACGAACCGCGGCGCTCGCACGTTTGCGCGTTTCAATTTGACGGGAGCGATCGGTCGCCCTCGCCGAGCGCGCGCTGCATGAAGACGGTATCGACCCAGCGCCCGTGCTTGAAGCCGGTGGCGACGAAGACGCTCATCCGATCGAAGCCGCATGCGCGATGCAGCCTGATCGAAGCGTGATTCGCGGAATCGCCGATCACTGCGATCATCTGTCGATAGAGCGCGCGCGTGCACGCCTCGATGAGGGCAAGCAGCAACGCGCGCCCGATGCCGCGCCCGGTCGCGGCGGGGTCGAGGTACACCGAGTCCTCGACTGTGTACCGATACGCAGGACGGCTGCGGAACGCGCTCGCGTAGGCATAACCGAGGACACGATCGCCCTCGGTTGCGACGAGGTAGGGATAGCCGGCGCCCGTCACCGCTTCGAAGCGGCGCCGCATCTCGTCCGGCGACGGCGCCTCGATTTCGAAGCTTGCGAGCCCGTGCAGGACGTGGTGGCTGTAGATGGCGGCGATCGACGGGACGTCGGCCGGGCTCGCGGCGCGCAGGACCGCCGTCATCCGCTCCGGGGTGCTATTGCGGCGCGTGTGCTGCCGCGGAGGCGGGAGGCGGGTTCGCGACCGGGGTGGCTGCGTTCGCGGTGCCGGGCGCGGCCTTCACCTGTTGGGCCGAGTGTGCGGCGCCCTGCTGAAGCACGAACAACGCGATGCCCACCGCGAACAAGGCGATCAGCATGCCAATCGCGAGTCCCATGCCGCGGGCGAGATCGCCTTCGGTCTCAATGTGTTCCATGCCCGTCCGACCCATGCCCCGATTCTATCTGTCTTCCCGGAGCGACGGCCATCGGCGCCGGACTGCCGACCGCAGCGGTCGCGACGGCCGGCACTTGTAGCGATGATCCGGCCGGCTTGTCGGTATGCATCGCTGCGATGATGGGGACGATGAGAAGGGCCACGATGTTGATAATCTTGATGAGCGGATTGACGGCCGGGCCGGCCGTGTCCTTGTAGGGGTCGCCGACCGTGTCGCCGGTCACCGCCGCCTTGTGTGCGTCGGAGCCCTTGCCGCCGTAGTTGCCTTCTTCGATGTACTTCTTCGCGTTGTCCCAAGCGCCGCCGCCGGTGGTCATCGAAATCGCGACGAAGAGCCCGGTCACGATGGTTCCCATCAACACGCCACCGAGCGCTTCCGGCCCAAGCACGATGCCGACGACGATCGGGACCAGCACCGGCAACAGGGACGGCACCATCATCTCCTTGATCGCCGCACTCGTGAGCATGTCGACCGCTCGCGAGTAATCGGGCTTGGCCGTGTGCTCCATGATGCCCTTGATCTCGCGGAACTGGCGCCGCACTTCCTCGACCACCGCGCCGGCCGCGCGTCCGACCGCTTCCATCGCCATTGCGCCGAACAGATAGGGGACGAGGCCGCCGATGAACAGGCCAATGATCACCTTGTAGTTCGACAGGTCGAACACCGGCTTGATTCCTGCCTGCTCCAGGCCGCCCGTGTAGTCGGCAAACAGCACCAGTGCGGCGAGTCCGGCCGATCCGATCGCGTAGCCCTTCGTTACCGCCTTGGTCGTGTTTCCGACCGCATCGAGCGGATCGGTGATGTTGCGCACCTCCTTCGGCAGTTCGGCCATTTCCGCGATGCCGCCGGCGTTGTCGGTGATCGGTCCGTATGCGTCCAGGGCGACGATGATGCCGGTCATGGACAGCATTGCGGTCGCCGCAACCGCGATGCCGTACAGGCCCGCGAACTTGTATGAAGCGAAGATCGCCGCGCAGATGGCGAGCAGCGGCCAGGCGCACGCCTTCATCGAAACGGCGATCCCGGCAATGATGTTGGTTGCATGGCCGGTCGTCGAGGCCTTGGCGACGTATCTGACCGGCGCGAACTGTGTGCCGGTGTAGTACTCGGTGATGTAGACCAGCGCGCCGGTCAGGACCAGCCCGACCAGCGCCGCCAGGTACAGGCTGCCCACGCTGGTGCCCGCCTGAGCCGCGAAGGGGCCGAGGACCCAGTTAGTCACCGGATAGAACAGGACGAGCGCGATGACTCCGGCCACGATCAGGCCGCGGTACAGCGCGTTCATGATCTTGCCGCCTTCGCGCGCCTTGACGAAGAAGCAACCGACGATCGAGGCGAGGATCGAGACCCCGGAGATTGCCAGCGGGTAGACGATGCCCGCGGCGACGCCCTCGGCGCCGGCATCCTTGAAGAAGAACCCGCCGACGAGCATCGTGGCGACGACCGTCACCGCGAACGTCTCGAACAGGTCGGCGGCCATGCCGGCGCAGTCGCCGACGTTGTCGCCGACGTTGTCGGCAATCACGGCAGGATTGCGCGGATCGTCCTCGGGAATGCCTGCTTCGACCTTGCCCACCAGGTCGGCGCCGACGTCCGCGCCCTTGGTGAAGATGCCGCCGCCGAGACGCGCGAAGATCGAGATCAGCGATGCGCCGAACGCAAAACCGATCATGGGGTGAAGCAGCTCGCGTGTTTCTGCGCCGGCGTGCGTCGCGCTGATGAGCCAAAAGAAGCCGCTGACACCGAGCAGACCGAAACCCACCACCAGCAGGCCGGTGATCGCGCCGCCCCGAAAAGCGATGTTCAGTGCTGCATTCAGGCCTTGGGTCGCCGCCTGGGCGGTGCGCACGTTGGCACGCACCGAGACGTTCATGCCGGCGTAGCCGGCGGCGCCGGATAGCACGGCGCCGAGCACGAAGCCGATGGCAGTCCACGGGCCGAGTTGCGGCACCAGCCAGATCACGATCGCCAGCACGACACCGACGATGGCGATCGTGCGGTATTGGCGATTGAGGTAGGCACGTGCGCCGGTCTGCACTGCAGCCGCGATTTCCTGCATGCGCGCGTTGCCCGCGGGTTGCTTGAGGATCCACGAGATGGACCAGGCGCCGAACACCACGGCCGCAAGGCCGCAGACGAGCGCAAGCATCAAGGCGGAAGACATGAGGTTCTCCTTGTCGGGATTGCTGGAATCGGGGGTGGCGCCGGCGACGCTATCTCAGAGCGTCGAACACGCGTTGTTTGATTTCTTCCACCCGTCCGCGCCCATCGACCTTGCGGTGCTTCGGCGCGGCGGCGTCGCCGGTGGCGGCCCACTTGGCGTAGTAGTCGATCAGCGCACTCGTCTGTGCGCGATAGATCTCGAGCCGCTTGAGCACGACCTCGGCCTTGTCATCGTCGCGCTGGATCAGCGGCTCCCCGGTGGCATCGTCGCGGCCTTCCTGGCGTGGCGGATTGAACCTGACGTGGTAGGTGCGACCACTCGCCAGGTGGACGCGCCGGCCGACCATGCGCTCGAGAATGTCCTCGTCCGGAACTGCAATCTCGAGCACGAAGTCCACCTGGACGTTTGCCTCCCTCAGGCTCTCCGCCTGCGGAAGCGTGCGTGGAAATCCGTCGAACAGGTACCCGCTGCGGCAGTCGGGTCCTTCGAGGCGCTCCTTGACCAGGCCGATGATGATGTCGTCCGAGACCAGCTGGCCCGCGTCCATCACCTTCTTTGCCGCAAGTCCGAGCGGCGTGCCGGCGCGCACCGCCGCACGCAGCATGTCACCGGTGGAAATCTGAGGGATGCCGAAGTGCTCCTTGATGAACGTCGCCTGCGTGCCCTTGCCGGCGCCCGGCGGACCAAGAAGGATCAGACGCATCCCCGTTCCTTTGTCTGATATCGCTGCATCGCTCAGGGGGCGCCACTTTTTCCACCGGCGTCCGGCCAAAGCGGCGCATTCTAACCGCAAGACCCTGACGCCTCGCAAAAACCGCTGGTGGGAACGCCGGCTTTCGAGAGGAGCGCTGCGCTCAGGAGGCGGTGAATGCGCGGCGCACGAGCTCGAGGTCAGCCGGTGTGTCGACGCCTGCGGGCAGGCCGTGCGCCAATGGCAGCACGGCGATCCGCTCGCCGTGCCACAGCGCGCGCAGTTGTTCGAGGCTCTCGAGGGCCTCGAGCGGCGACCGTTCGAGCGCCGGGAAGCGCGCGAGGAAGGCCACCCTGTATGCGTAGAGGCCGACGTGGCGCAAGACCGTCATTCCGGCGGGCAGTGCGGTGCGATCGAGTGCAAACGCATCGCGCGCCCACGGAATCGGCGCGCGGGAGAAGTAGAGCGCGCGGCCGCGCCGATCGGTGACGACCTTGACCACATGCGGGCTGAAGAACTCGGTCGCATCGTGCAGCGTGTGTGCCGCGGTGGCGATCGCGCAGTCGGGACTCGCCGCCAGAAGATCGGCGACCTGCGCGACGAGATCGGGCGGAATCAAAGGCTCGTCACCCTGCACATTGACGACGAAATCGCTTCCGGCAAGGCCGAGCAGGCGACAGGCTTCGGCAAGGCGGTCGGTGCCGGTCGCATGCGTGCTCGCGGTGAGAACCGCCGCCACGCCGTGGGCGCGGCAGGCCTCCAGGACCTCGGCGTCATCGGCGGCCACGACCACACGGGTCGCGCCGCTTTGTGCAGCGCGCTGCGCGACCCGCACGACCATCGGGACCCCGTCTATGTCGGCAAGTGGTTTGCGGGGCAGGCGGGTCGATGCCAGGCGCGCCGGAATCAGCGCGACGAAGTCAGCCATCGCGGGGCCCGCTCAACCGGCGTCCGGCGCCGGGGGCTCGTCGAGGCGGCGCCCCTCGCTTTCGAGCATCACGGGGATGCCATCGCGGATCGGGTAGGCAAGCCCGGCCGCGCGGGAGATCAGCTCCTGGTTGGCGCGGTCATAGGCCAGGGGTCCCTTGGTGATCGGACAGACGAGGATCTCGAGCAGGCGATGGTCCATGGTGGCGCGTTTCCTGCGTGGGCCGCACGCGCGCTTCGATCAGGTCGATCAACGCCGCGTCGACCTGCGCTTCGAGCGGCACGACGTAGAGGCGGGCATCGTTGGCGAGCGACGTATTGGCCGCGCATTTTACGGCGTCCTTTTCGGTGATGAACGCCCGGTCGAACCTCAAGTCGAGGAACGGGTTGCGGGCGAAGTCGTAGTGATCGCCCAGCGCCAGCGTCGTGATCTCGAGGCCGAAGGCGCGCAGCATGGCGAAGAAGCGTTCCGGGTTGCCTATTCCAGCAGCAGCGACACAGGTCTGATTGCCGACGCGCTGCTCAGCGGCCAGGTCGGCGAGCGCAAAACGCCGCACCGGGTCCTTCAGCGGGTAGGCGCACGAAATCGATGTCTTCATCCGAAAGAACGGCGAGTAGATCCGCACCGGAGGCGTCAACCCGTGCAACACGACCGCATCTACACTGTCCAGTCGCCACGGTGGATCGCGCAAGGGGCCGGCCGGGAGCAACCATCCGTTGCCGAAACCGGCCTCGTGCACGACTGCGATCTCCACGTCGCGCGCGAGGCGGCGGTGCTGCAGGCCATCGTCGGCGACGATCACGTCGACATGCGGATTCAGATTCAGCAGCAGCCGTGCCGCGGCGGCACGATCCGTTCCCACGGCGACCGGCACCTGACTGGCGCGTGCGATCAGCAGCGGCTCGTCGCCGTAATCGCTGGCGCTGCCGTTGACCTGCACCGCGCGCGGCGAGGCGCGCCCCGCGCCATAGCCGCGCGAGATCACTCCGGGTGACCAGCCGCGTGCACGCAGCGCACGCGTCACTTCGATCGTCAGCGGCGTCTTGCCGCTGCCACCGACGTAGAGGTTGCCGATCACCACGACCGGAACGGGAAGGCGCTGCGGTTGTGCCAAGCCCGCCCGGTACCGCCAGACGTCGAAGCGACGCCACAGGCCGTGCAGCAAGGCAAGCGGCAACAACGCACGCGCCAGCACGCCGCGCCGCTGCCAGGCCTTGGCGAACCACGACTGCAGGCGCGCCCGGAGCGCCATCGCCGCACGCCTCAGCGCCGGCCGCCCGCGGCTTGCCGCTGCGTCGCGAAACTGATGCGCGGGAGATTGGCGAGGCGGGCTGCCTCCATCACGTTGATCACCGCCTGATGCGGGGCCTGGGCGTCGGCATTGATCACGAGAAGCGGCTTGTCCTTGCCGCGCGCCGCGCGCACCAACAAATCGGCGATGGCGCCCGGATCGGTGACGCCGACCAGGACGCGCTCGATCGCGATGCGCCCGTCGGCCGTGACGCCGACCTGGATTTCCTGCGGCCGATTCTGGGTCTTGTTTGCATCGGCGGTCGGAAGCTCGATCTGCAGCTCGGAGAAGCGCGAATAGGTCGTAGTGACCGCGAGGAAGATCAGGACGATCAGCATCACGTCGATCAGCGGGATGAGATTGAGTTCAGGATCTTCTTCGAGCGGCCGGCGGAAGCGCATCAGGTCCTCCTCGGCATCCGGTCGGCGTAGAGCGCGTCGAGCAGGCGCTGACCCTGCTGCTCCATGTCGACCAGGAAGGACTCGACCCGGGTGCGAAAGTGGCGGTAGAACAGCACGGCCGGCACGGCGACGATGATGCCGAAGGCCGTGCAATACAACGCGAGCGAGATGCCCTGCGCGAGCTGCTGCGGATTCGAGCCGGCCTGCTGGGAAGCGAAGATCTCGATCATGCCGACCACGGTGCCGAACAGGCCGAGCAGCGGGGCGATCGAACCGATGGACCCGAGCAGCGTGAGGTACCGTGAAAGCTCGTGCGCAGCGTGGGCGCCTGCACTCTCAACGGCGTGGATGGCGATGTCACGCGGCGCGCGTTCGTTGCGCAGCCCTGCCGCGAGGATGCGGCCGAGAGGCGAACTCTGCTCGAGACGGCCCACGACTTCGGGCGTGACCTGGCGCTTCGCATGCAGCGCAAGCACATCCTGCAGAAGCGTCGCGGGCGCGATACGGCCTCGTCTGAGCACGGTCGACCGCTCGATGATCAGCGCGAGGGCAACGATCGATGCGATGATCAGCGGCCAGATCGGCCAGCCGAGGCTTTGTACGATCGCGAACAATCGGGCATCTCCGTCGCATGCAAAAAAAGCGCCCGCAGTTTAGTCGAGGCATGCGAACCGGCGTTTTGCGGCTTCCTGGCGCGATCTTGTGGACAACATTGTGGACAAGTCGTGCGCGGAGGCTGCAAGTGCGCGCCGCCGCACGAATCTCCCTGGTTTCGCTACCCTGCCGACGATGAATTCACCTGCCGAATCAATCCCTTGGCATGACCGTGTGGACGCGAGGGCGGCGCCGCGCGCGGACCTACGCAAACACGTGCTTTGTGGAAAGCTTTTGCTCCGAGAGCCGCATGGCGCTTGAATCCGGGTCCGCCAATCCAGCAGCCACGCGGGAACCGCTGACAGTTTCATTGCTTAACCGCGCAGTGGCTGGATTGCTGGCGCGCGGATTCCCGCTGGTGCGGGTGCGCGGGGAGGTGAGCGGTTTCGCGCGCGCATCCAGCGGGCATTGGTATTTCGCCCTCAAGGACGACAGCGCGCAGGTGCGTTGCGTGATGTACCGCATGCGCAACGCGCTGGCACGCAGTGCCCCGCGCGACGGCGACGCGGTCGAAGTGCTCGCCCAGGTGACGCTGTACGAGCCGCGCGGCGAGTACCAGCTCACCGTCGAATCGCTGGCGCCCACTGGGCCAGGGCGGCTCTACGAGGCGTTTCTGCGGCTGCGCGAGCGGCTCGGCGCGGAAGGCCTTTTCGACGCTGCGCGCAAGCGTGCTCTTCCTGCGATGCCGTCGGCGATCGGGATCGTCACGTCGTTGCAGGCGGCGGCCCTGCGCGACGTGCTGACCACGCTGCGGCGACGGGCGCCGTATTGCCGCATCGTGGTGTACCCGGCTCCGGTGCAAGGCGACGGTGCCGGTCGTGCGATCGCGTCGATGCTCGAGCGCGCATCGGCGCGCGCGGACGCCGACGTGCTGCTGCTCGTGCGCGGCGGCGGGTCGATCGAGGACCTCTGGTCGTTCAACGATGAAGCGGTCGCGCGAGCGATCCGCGCGAGCGCCATTCCGGTGGTGGTCGGCGTCGGGCACGAGTCCGACTTCACGATCGCGGACTTTGCCGCGGACCTGCGTGCGCCAACGCCCACCGCAGCGGCCGAAGTCGTGGCGCCCGATGCGGCGGTGCTGGCGGGGACGATCGAAGCCCGCGTGCAGCGCCTGCGCAACACGCTACAAGGACGATTCGGAGCGTGGCTGCAGCGGCTCGATTATGCGCAACGGGCGCTGCTCGCTCCGCGGGCGCCACTGGCCGGTCTGCGCGCGCGGATCGCTCAGTTGGTCCTGCGGGTGCGCCGCATCCCCGCCGAGCAATGTTCGGCGGGGCGCGTGAGACTGGCATCCGACCGCGAGCGCCTGCGCCGGGAGCGTCCCGACGTCGCGGCCGTGCGCCGCGCGTTGCGTGAGCAGATCGACGCGATCGGAAGGGCCGGACGGGACGTCGCGCAAGGCAACAGAGCCCGGCTCGAGCGGATATGCGGCGAACTGGCGCATCTCGACCCCGAGGCCGTGCTCACGCGCGGCTACAGCATCGTGCGCGATGCCGCGGGCCGCGTGGTCACGCAAGCGCGGCAACTGAACGTGGGCCAGCCGATTGAAATCGTGCTCGCGCAAGGCAGCGTGCATGCTCGCGTGGAGAGCACGGCATCGCCCGCCTCGAGCGCCGAATAGTAGCGCTGCGATCCGGGCCGACAGGTCGCTGTGCTAGATTCGCCGCCCTCCGGAGAGGCCTCTCGCGGTGGCTGGTGCGGAGAAAAGTGACAAGAGGAGATCGAACGATGGGCGCAATCCTCCAATCCCTCGGGCGCACGGTGATAGCGGGTGTCGTGCTGCTCGTGATCATCATCATCCTCGCCGGTGCCCTCAGCGGGCATTTCATCTCGGTCGACATGACCTGGTCGACATTCTTCATGCGCTGGCTGCACGTGCTCTCCGGCGTCATGTGGATCGGCCTGCTCTGGTACTTCAACTTCGTGCAGATTCCGTCGATGCCAAAGATTCCCGACGAGCAGAAACCGGCGGTCGGCAAGGTGATTGCCCCCACTGCCCTGTTCTGGTTCCGCTGGGCTGCTCTGGCGACGGTCGTGACGGGCCTGCTGCTGGCGCTCATGAACGGTTACCTCGTGCAGGCGCTCACGTTCCGAACGCCGGTGTACACGATCGGCACCGGCATGTGGCTCGCGTTGATTATGGCCTACAACGTGTGGTTCATCATCTGGCCGAACCAGAAGAAGGCGCTCGGCATCGTTCAGGTCGCCGCCGACGAGAAGGCGAAGGCGGCGCGCGTCGCCATGCTGACGTCGCGCGTCAATACGCTGCTGTCGATCCCGATGCTCTACTGCATGGTCGGACAGTCGCACGGCGGTCTCTGACCCCCGCGGCATGTCGGCGTTAAAAGGGGGCCCCCGGCCCCCTTTTGGTTTCAAGCGCAGTTTGCCCTCAGGCTCACTTGTTCGCCGAGATGCCGCCGATGATCGTGCCGGCCTTCAGGCCCCGCTGCGCGAACCATCCCTGTTGCATCTCGAGCGCATAACGCACGGGCGCCCGCGCGCAGTGACTGTCCTCGGTTCGTGGCTTCATGTCTTCGATGTTCAGGATCCGCCCGTCGTCGTCGATGAATGCTACGGACAACGGGATGAGGGTGTTGCGCATCCACATGCACTGGACGCCCTTGCTGTCGAACACGAAGAACATGCCGTGGTTGGGTGCCAGCGACTCGCGGAACATTAGTCCGCGCATCCGCATCGGGTCGTCGGCCGCAAGTTCCGCCGTGATCAGGTGGATGCCGGCCGTGAGTTGCACGGTCCGCGGCGCGGCCTGTGCCCAGGCAAGCCCGGCGGCGAGCAGAAGAGGCGGGATTGCGGCGGCGATACGTGGCATCGGAAGGATCCAGCAGTCGGCGTCGGGCTCGTCTGAGACGAACAGGGCGGGGTGACGCAACCCCGCCCTGTCGACTGGACGCGCGCCGGCGGGATCAGGACTTCTTCGCTTCCGGCGCGGCCGGCGCCTTGGGCTTTGCCTTGGTGGTCTTTTTCTTGCCCGACTTCTTGTGAGCGGTGCTCTGGCTGGCGGCCTTACCCCCGGTCTTCGCCCCGCCGGTCTGTGCTTGCGCCAACGCGGTGCCGGCAAAGGCCAGGGTGAGGAGAACTGCTAGCAGCTGCTTCATGGCGGTCCTTTCGATCTACGTTCGGAGGTGCCCGCTACGGGATGCGGCGCGTAGAACGGGCGTCGGCTGCCGTAACGGAAGGTGCAAGTCGCCGGTTGACGTCGAACAAGGTTAGACGACGGCACGGCGGATTAAACTGCGTCGCTCACTTGCGCCGGCGGCAGTCCGGCGGCGCCCGCTTCAGTCGTCCTCGAACATAACACCCTCGGACATCGCGCGGAGACATCATGTATCAGCACATCAAGGTCCCATCGAGGGGCAAAAAGATCTCGGTAAACAAGGACTTCAGCCTCAACGTCCCGGACCAGCCGATCATTCCCTACATCGAAGGCGATGGCACGGGCGTCGACATCACTCCGGTGATGATCAAGGTGGTCGACGCGGCCGTTGCCAAGGCCTATGGTGGGAAACGCCAGATCGTCTGGATGGAGATCTTCGCCGGGGAGAAGTCGACCCGCATCTACGGTCCGGACGTGTGGCTGCCCGACGAAACGCTGCAGGCGGTGCGTGAATACGTCGTTTCGATCAAGGGGCCGCTGACGACACCGGTTGGCGGCGGAATTCGCTCGATCAACGTCGCCATGCGCCAGGAACTGGACCTGTACGTCTGCCTCCGGCCGGTGCGCTACTTCAAGGGCGTTCCCAGCCCGGTCAAGGAGCCGGAGAAGACCGACATGGTCATCTTCCGCGAGAACTCGGAAGACATCTATGCCGGGATCGAGTACGAAGCCGAGAGCGACAAGGCGCGCAAGCTGATCGACTTTCTGCAAAAGGAGCTGGGTGTCAAGAAGATCCGCTTCCCGGCCACTTCGGGCATCGGCGTGAAGCCCGTCTCACGGGAGGGCACCGAACGCCTCGTGCGCAAGTCGATCCTTTATGCACTGGACAACAAGCGCAAGAGCCTCACCCTGGTGCACAAGGGCAACATCATGAAGTTCACCGAAGGGGCATTCGCCAAGTGGGGCTATGCGCTGGCGCAGCGCGAGTTCGGGGCCGAACTGCTGGACGGTGGGCCGTGGATGAAGATCAAGGCCAAACACGGCGACGTGATCGTGAAGGACGTCATCGCGGATGCGTTCCTACAGCAGATCCTGTTGCGACCTGCCGAATACGACGTCATCGCGACCATGAATCTGAACGGCGACTACATCTCCGACGCGCTCGCGGCCCAGGTCGGCGGGATCGGCATCGCACCGGGTGCCAACCTGTCCGACTCGGTGGCCATGTTCGAAGCCACCCACGGCACGGCGCCCAAGTATGCGGGCAAGGACTATGTCAATCCCGGCTCGGAAATCCTGTCGGCGGAGATGATGCTCAGGCACATGGGCTGGATCGAGGCGGCCGACCTGGTGATCAGCTCGATGGAAAGGACGATCCAGAAGAAAACCGTGACCTACGACTTTGCGCGCCTGATGGAAGGCGCGACGCAACTGTCGTGCTCCGGCTTCGGGAACGCGATGATCGGCAACATGTAGCGTGACCGGGAGTCCCTGGACGGGACGCGCTCGCCGCCCTGCGGGTCTGTCGCAGGGCCGCCACAGTCGGGTTGGCCAGGGCCCGACCTAAGACAGGCCCGAATCGGCGGGCAGCCGGCTCCCGGAGTTGAACGTCCGGGGCGTGTCCGCAGCTAGGAACTCGCGGTGATGTTCGAGGCCTGCTTGCCCTTCGGTCCCTGGACGACCTCGAACGCGACCTTTTGACCCTCCTTGAGGGTCTTGAAGCCGTTCATCTGGATGGCTGAAAAGTGCGCGAACAGATCCTCTCCGCCATCGTCGGGCGTGATGAACCCATAGCCCTTGGCGTCGTTGAACCACTTGACAGTGCCTGTTGCCATTTTCTTTCCTTCTTACCGCACGCTTCGCCGAGGTGTCGCGGCTTTTCTTCCAGGACTCCTCCCCTTCCCCGAGCTGCCGAAGTGCCGGCTGCCTACGGAGACCCATAGCTTGTTCGCGTTTTCTTCAAGCGGGCCGCAGATTCTTCGAGCAAATACGCACCATCGTCAAGTACTTCACATGTCCGCTCGTTCGGGTTGTTGCGTCCGTGGGTCAGGGCAGGTCGGATCGTGGCGCCGCGAAAAACCCCTTGTTTGCCGTCCATCCCGCCGCACCGGCCGCGTGGAGCTTGGCTACAACCTGATCGGGCAGGTCGGACGTCCGAAGCGCGACCGGGCGCCCGCGACGCAATCGGTCTGGCGCTCTGCCAGCGAACAATTCCCGCACTGGAGCGATGACAAATATTCGCGGCCAATGCGATGGCAAGCGCACGCTTTGCCGAGTGCGAGTTAACTTATGATTGGACTGTTTTTTCACTACCTGTCGACGAGGCTGAAGTTCCTAGAATCGGCGTATGAGTGAGCGGTCCGAATCGGGCACGGTCGTCGAGAAGAAGGCGTCTCGCGTCAGGCCGCCGCCCATGTACCAGGTCATCTTGCTGAACGACGACTTCACCCCGATGGAATTCGTGGTGGGTGTACTACAGAAATTCTTCGGCAAGGGCCGCGAGCAGGCGACGCAGATCATGCTCAAGGTGCATCATGAGGGCCGTGGCGTTTGTGGTGTCTATCCGCGCGACATCGCCGCCAGCAAAGTCGAACAGGTTTGCAGCTATTCACGGCAGCATCAGCATCCGCTGCAGTGCGTGATGGAGGAAGCATGATCGCGCAGGAACTGGAAGTCAGCCTGCACATGGCCTTTGTCGAGGCCCGTCAGGCGCGACACGAATTCATCACCGTCGAACACCTGCTGCTGGCGCTGCTCGACAATCCTTCGGCGGCCGAGGTGCTGCGCTCTTGCGCCTGCAATATCGAGGATCTGCGCAAGAGCCTGCAGAACTTCATCGCCGACAACACTCCCATCCTGCCGCCCAACTCGGAAGCCGACACCCAGCCGACGCTCGGTTTCCAGCGCGTGATCCAGCGCGCGATCATGCACGTGCAGTCGACCTCCAACGGCAAGAAGGAAGTCACCGGCGCCAACGTCCTGGTCGCGATCTTCGGCGAGAAGGACTCGCACGCCGTGTACTACCTGCACCAGCAGGGCGTCACGCGCCTCGACGTGGTGAACTTCATTTCGCATGGCATCACCAAGGCGCCGCAGGGCGACGAGAAGGCGAAGGAAAAGGCGGAGCAGGAACAGGAGCAGACCGAGGGGCGCGAGCAGGCTTCGCCGCTCGAGCAGTACACGATGAACCTCAACCAGCTCGCCAAGGACGGCAAGATCGATCCGCTGATCGGCCGCGAAGCCGAGGTCGAGCGAGTCATCCAGGTCCTGTGCCGCCGCCGCAAGAACAATCCGCTGCTGGTCGGCGAGGCGGGCGTGGGCAAGACGGCGATTGCCGAGGGACTTGCGTGGCGGATTGTCAAGAGCGAGGTGCCCGAGATCCTCGACAAGTCGAGCGTCTATTCGCTCGACATGGGCGCGCTGCTCGCCGGCACCAAGTATCGCGGCGATTTCGAGCAGCGTCTGAAGGCCGTGCTCAAGCAGCTCAAGAGCAACGCGCACGCGATCCTTTTCATCGACGAGATCCACACCCTGATCGGTGCCGGATCGGCCTCGGGCGGCACGCTGGACGCCTCCAACCTGCTCAAGCCTGCGCTCGCGACCGGGCAGCTGAAGTGCATCGGCGCGACCACCTACAACGAGTACCGCGGCATCTTCGAGAAGGACCACGCGCTGTCGCGCCGCTTCCAGAAGATCGACGTGATCGAGCCCACGGTGCAGCAGACGATCGAGATCCTGAAGGGGCTCAAGTCGCGTTTCGAGGAGCACCACGGCGTCAAGTACTCCACCGGTGCGATCACCGCGGCCGCCGAGCTGTCGGCGAAGTACATCAACGACCGCCATCTGCCGGACAAGGCGATCGACGTCATCGACGAGGCCGGGGCGGCGCAGCGCATCCTGCCGCTGTCGAAGCGCAAGAAGACCGTCGGCAAGACCGAGGTCGAGGACATCATCGCCAAGATCGCGCGCATCCCGCCGCAGACGGTTTCCACCGACGACCGCGCGCAGCTCAAGAACCTCGAGCGCAATCTCAAGAACGTCGTGTTCGGCCAGGACCCTGCCATCGAGGCACTGTCGTCGGCCATCAAGATGGCACGTTCCGGTCTCGGCAAGCCCGACAAGCCGATCGGTTCGTTCCTTTTCTCGGGCCCGACCGGCGTCGGCAAGACCGAGGTCGCAAAGCAGCTCGCGTTCACGCTGGGCATCGAGCTGATCCGCTTCGACATGTCCGAGTACATGGAGCGTCATGCGGTGAGCCGCCTGATTGGCGCGCCGCCGGGCTATGTCGGGTTCGACCAGGGCGGGCTGCTCACCGAGGCGATCAGCAAGAAGCCGCATGCGGTGCTTCTGCTTGACGAGATCGAGAAGGCGCATCCGGACATCTTCAACATCCTGCTGCAGGTGATGGATCACGGCACGCTGACCGATAACAACGGCCGCAAGGCGGACTTCCGCAACGTGATCATCATCATGACCACGAACGCGGGGGCCGAGCTGCTGCAGCGGCAGGTGATCGGATTCGGCAACTCGCGCGAAGCGGGCGACGAGATGGCCGAGATCAAGCGCCTGTTCACGCCTGAATTCCGCAACCGCCTCGATACGATCATCTCGTTCAAGTCGCTCAACGAGGAAGTCATCCTGCGCGTCGTCGACAAGTTCCTCATGCAACTCGAGGACCAGCTGCACGAGAAGAAGGTCGACATCGGCTTCTCCGATGCGCTGCGCAAGCACCTCGCGAAGAAGGGCTTCGATCCGGTGATGGGCGCGCGCCCGATGGCGCGCCTGATCCAGGACACGATCCGCAAGGCGCTCGCCGACGAGTTGTTGTTCGGCCGGCTGGTCAATGGCGGGCGCGTCAACGTCGAAGTGGACGAGGCGGGGGAGATCAAGCTCGACTTCCCGCCGTCGGACAGCGGCGATGCGCCGGCGTCACGCCGCGGCGAGCCGGTGCTCTCCGAGTAGCGGTCGCAAGCTCCGCATCCGTCGAGGCCCGGATCATCCGGGCCTCGTTGTTTTTGCGGTGTGCCGCCTCGGTTGACAGCACCGTCCGATCCGGCCGACAGTAGCGCGGCTGCGCATCCTGGCGGGGTGCGAAGCTCCGGAGGGATACGTGATGAGACGAGCACTGGCGGTGAGCGGCGCGCTCTGCGTGCTGCTGCCCGCCGCGGCGACCGCCAAGGGCGATCCTGACCCGATCCGCTACGTCGCCGCCAATTGCGCGAACTGCCACGGAACGATGGGGCGCGGCGGCGGGGCAATGCCTGCCCTCGCAGGTCTGCAGAAGGCGTACTTCCTCGAACAGATGCGGGCGTTCCGCGACGGCAAGCGGCCGGCGACGGTCATGCAGCAGATCGCCAAGGGCTATTCGGACCTGCAGATCGAGCAGCTGGCCGGGTACTTCGCGCGCCAGCCGGCACGGTGACGAGCACCATGAGCACCAGGCCGACGACGCGGCGCGACCTGCTCAAGGCTGGCGCTGGCGGCTTGTTGATCTCGTCGCTCTCCGCGTGCGCGGCGATGGGCGAAAGACGGACGCTCGGTAAGGTCGTCGTGGTCGGGGCCGGCTTCGGCGGTGCGACGGCTGCGAAGTACGTGCGTCTCTGGTCCGACGGTGCCATCCAGGTGACGCTGGTCGAGGCCGACCGCCAGTTCGTCTCGTGCCCGATGTCGAACATGGTGCTCGGCGGAAGCCGCACACTTGCCGATCTGACCGTCGGGTACGAGGGGCTGCGCAGGCACGGCATCGACGTCGTCAACGGCAGCGCCACCGCGATCGACCCGGACCGGAAACAGGTGCGGCTGGCGTCCGGCGCGAGGCTGTCGTATGACCGCCTCGTCGTGGCGCCGGGCGTCGAGTTCGAGTACGAGACGCTGGCCGGCATGGACGCCGCGGCGCAGGAAGCCGTTCCGCACGCTTGGAGGGCCGGGCCGCAAACCCTCGCGCTGCGCCGGCAGCTCGAGGCGATGCCGGACGGCGGAGTGGTGGTCGTGAGTGCCCCGCTTGCGCCCTATCGCTGCCCGCCCGGACCGTACGAGCGCGCCTGTCAGATCGGGTGGTACCTGAAGAACAAGAAGCCGCGGTCCAAGCTGCTGCTGCTCGACGCCAACCCCGATCTTGTATCGAAGAAACCGCTGTTTTCCCGTGTCTTTGCCGAGGACTACAAGGACGTCGTCGAGTACCGGCCGCAGTCGACGGTGAGCGAGGTGGATGTGCGCGGCAAGGCGTTCGTGCTCGACCTGGGCGAGCGCATCCAGGGCGACGTGCTCAATCTCATCCCGCCGCAGCGCGCCGCGAACATCGCGCGCGATGCGGGACTCATCACCGCCAACAACCGCTGGTGCGAAATCGACTGGATCACGATGGAGTCGATCAAGGTGCCGTACGTCCACGTGCTCGGCGATGCCACCTTGTCCGCGCCTGCGATGCCGAAGTCGGGGCACATGGCGAACCAGCACGGCAAGACTGCCGCCGCCGCGATCGTCGAATTGATGAGCGGCCGCGCACCGCTGGCGCCGATGATGAGCAACACCTGCTACAGCTTCATCGACGACAGGACGGCCGTGCACGTCGCCAGCGTGCACCGCTATGTGGCCGAGAAGAAGACGATGGAAATCGTGCCCGGTGCGAGCGGCCTGTCGACGCAGGACCGCGCGGCATGGACCCTCGAAGCGTCCTACGGCAACGGTTGGGCGCAGACGATCTGGGCCGACATGTTCGGTTAGCGATGGAACGCGGCGGAGCGGCCGCGGTCAGGTGCTGCCCGTCGACCCGAATCCGCCCGCACCACGAACGCTTGCGGCGAAGTCTTCGACCACGTTCAGATCGACCTGCACCACCGGTACGACAACCAGCTGCGCGATGCGCTCGAGAGGCCGGATCACGTAGGGCGCGCGACCGCGGTTCCACGCCGAAACCATCAACTGGCCTTGATAGTCGGAGTCGATCAGGCCGACGAGATTGCCGAGCACGATGCCGTGCTTGTGACCGAGTCCCGAGCGCGGCAGGATCAGGGCGGCGTAGCGCGGGTCCGCGACGTGGATCGCGAGCCCGGTCGGAATCAGCTGCGCCTCGCCCGGCGCGAGCGCGAGGTCGCTTTCCAGCGCCGCACGCAGGTCGAGTCCCGCGGCGCCCGCACTGGCGTAGTGGGGCATCTGGTCGCGCAGCCGGCCATCGAGGATCCGCACGTCGAGCTTCACTTGCGCTGTCGCCCCTTGCGCTCGGCACGCGCGGACAGCAGCCGCGCGACCTCCTGCATCGCCTGAGTCCGGGTCCCCTGTGCCGTCGCCCGCGCGTTGCGACGGATAACCCGCAGCGCCTGCCAGAGCAGGAAGATTCCAAATGCGATCAGAAAAATTCCACCTTGGAGGAGCATGCCGGCGATCACCAGCACGAGCCCGATCGCGATCAGGCCGACCGAAGAGGACTGCACGCCCGGTGTGACCGCCTTCCCCGATGCAAGGGTGGTCGCGTTTGCCGTCGCGACCGGATCGGGCTTGATCTCTTCGACACCGCTGGGCGTGCCGGCCGGGGCCGAAGGCTGATGCGCACGCAGCTGGCGCCGCTCGAGTTCCTCGATGTAGGCGACGAAGTCGCCGTTCTTCGGCGCCTGATCGGACGTGTTCATCCGTTCACCCGGCGGGCGATCTCGGCGACGATGCGACGCGCCTGCGCGAGCTTGCCGTCGCGCGGCAACGACGTGACGCCGGCGTTGTCGACCAGATGCACCTCGTTGTCCGAGGCGCCGAGCGCGTCTTGCGCGCGATTGGCGACGACGAGGGGGATGCCCTTGCTTGCCAGTTTCGCCCGGGCATTCTCGATCACGTCGTCGCTCTCGGCCGCGAATCCGACGCAATAGGGAGGATTCGGCAGCGCGGCCACGCGGGCAAGGATGTCCGGGTTCGGCGTGAACTGGAGCGCCGGCGGTGCGCCGCGGGTCTTCTTGAGCTTGCTGGGACTCGGGTTCGCGACGCGCCAGTCCGCGACGGCCGCGACGGAGACGAAGATCTGGGCGTGGTCGATGTAGGCGAGGACCTCGTCGAGCATCTGCTGCGCGGTCTGCACATCGATACGCCGCACGCCACGTGGCGTCGCGAGCGAGGTCGGCCCGGCGACCATCGTGACCTTGGCACCCGCTTCACGGGCGGCGCGGGCCAGCGCGAATCCCATTTTGCCCGACGACAGGTTGGTGATGCCGCGCACCGGGTCGATCGGCTCGAACGTCGGGCCGGCCGTGAGAAGCACCCGCTGGTCGCGCAATACCTTGGGCTGGAAGAACGCGATGATGTCCTCGAGCATCTCGTGCGGCTCGAGCATCCGTCCGCTGCCGAATTCACCGCACGCCTGGTCGCCGCTGGCGGGACCGAGGAACTCGACCCCGTCGACGCGCAACTGGTGCACATTGCGTTGCGTGGCCGGGTTGTTCCACATCTCGACGTTCATCGCCGGTGCGACCAGCAGCGGGCAATTGCGGGCAAGGACTGCCGTCGAAAGGAGATCGTCGGCGAGCCCGTGCGCAGTCTTCGCAATGAAGTGCGCCGACGCGGGCGCCACGACGATGGCAGCCGCGCCGCGCGACAGCGCGATGTGTGGCATGGCGTCGGCGACCTGCGCGCCGCTTCGATGCCACTGGTCGGTGAACACGGGCTTCCCGGACAGCGCCTGCATGGTCGTGGCAGTCACGAACTCCTGTGCGCCCTGTGTCATCACCACAGTCACGTCGGCACCGTGATCCTGCAGGCGCCGCACTAGCTCGCACACCTTGTAGGCGGCGATGCCACCGGTCATCCCGACCACGATTTTTTTGCCGGCGAGGTCCATGCGCGCGCCGGGTCAGGCGGTTCTGCGCATGCGCAGCAGTTCGTCGAGGATCAGCAACGCCGCGCCGCTCACGATCGCGCTGTCGGCGACGTTGAATGCCGGCCAGTGCCAACCGCCCCAATGGAAGTCGAGGAAGTCGATCACGTGCCCGTACGCGAGCCGGTCGATGACGTTGCCGACCGCCCCGCCGAGGATCAGCGCAAGCGCGGCGCTGAACAGCTTCTGCTTGCCGTGCCGGGTCAGCAGCCAGACGATGAATGCGGAGGCAGCGATCCCGATCACCATGAAGAGCGTTCCCTGCCAGCCGGACGCAGCCGAGAGAAACGAGAACGCCGCGCCCTTGTTGTAGGTGAGCACGAGGTTGAAAAAGAACGTGATCGGCGTGCTATCGCCGAAGTCGAACCATCGTTCGATGGTGATCTTGGTCGCCTGGTCGAACGCCACCACGATCGCCGCCACCACGAGCCAGGGCGCGAGATCGCGGCGCCAAGAGGAAGACTGCATCGGTGTCGCCATCAGGCTACCTTGCGCGTCTCGCCCGCACCGAAAAGATTGTCGAGGCAGCGTCCGCACAGCGTCGGATGATCGGCGTTGCGGCCGACCTCCGGCCGCCAATGCCAGCAGCGGTCGCACTTCCTGTACGAGCTCGGCGTGACCTCGATGCGCTGGCTCTCCGCGTCGGGTGCGACGTGCAGTGTGGCCCGGCTCGTGATCGTCACGAAACGCAGTTCCTCGCCGAGCGTCGCCAGAAGCGCGTGGCGTTCACCATGCAGGTGCAGGTCCACTTCGGCCCGCAGCGAGGAGCCGATCTTGCCCGCTTCGCGCTTTTCCTCGATCTGCTTCAGGACTTCGGCCCGGATGGCGCGGATGCTGCTCCATTTGGCGAGCAGCGCTTCGTGCCCCGGCACCGGCGGCAACTCGTGGTAGGTCTCGATGAAGATCGAGGTTGGGGCCGCGGGCGACGCGGCGCGCTGGAACACCTGGTGCGCTTCTTCGGCCGTGAACGAGAGGAAGGGCGCCATCTGCCGTAGCAGGCTGGACGTGATATGCCACAGGGCCGTTTGCGCGGAACGACGCGCGTGCGACCGCGCCGGGGTCGTGTAGAGCCGATCCTTCAGTACGTCGAGATAGAAAGCGCTCAGGTCCTCGGAACAGAACGTCTGCAGCCGCGCGACGACCGGGTGGAACTCGAAGCGCTCGTAGCAGGCAAGCACTTCGGCCTGGACCTGTGCCGTCAGCGCGATGGCATAGCGGTCCAGTTCGATCATCGCGTCGATGGCGACGGCGTCCTGCGCCACGTCGAAGTCACTGGTATTGGCGAGCAGGAACCGCAACGTGTTGCGGATACGCCGGTAGCCCTCGACGACCCGCTTGAGGATCTCGTCGCCGATGTACATCTCGCCCGAATAATCGACCGAGGCAACCCAGAGGCGCAGGATCTCCGCGCCCATCTTGTCCGCCAGTTCCTGCGGATCGATGCCGTTGCCCAGGCTCTTGCTCATCTTGCGGCCCTGCGCATCGACCACGAAGCCGTGCGTCAGCAGCGCCTTGTATGGCGCCCGGCCGTCGATGCCGGCACCGATCAGCAACGACGAGTGGAACCAGCCGCGGTGCTGGTCGGAGCCTTCGAGGTACAGGTCGGCCGGGTAAGCGAGCTTTGCGGCGTGCGAGCCGCGCATCACCGTGCGATGGGTCGAGCCGGAATCGAACCAGACATCGAGGATGTCGTTGACCTTCGTGTACCGCTGCGCTTCCGCCGGCGGCAGGAAATCGGCTTCGGTCGCGCGGCTCCACGCCTCAATGCCGCCCGCCTCGACCTTCTGTGCGACCGCCTCCAGCAATTCAAGCGTGCGCGGGTGCAGGGCGCCGGTCTCCTTGTGCAGGAAGAACGGCAGCGGCACGCCCCAGTTGCGCTGGCGCGAGATGCACCAGTCCGGCCGGTTGGCGATCATTCCGTGCAAGCGGGCCTTGCCCCACGCGGGGAAGAACGCGGTCGCATCGATCGCGCGCAACGCCGTCTGGCGCAGCGTCTCGCCGACGGTCTCGGTCTGCATCACGCCCCGGGTTTCACCGGTCGCCCCGTCCATGCGGATGAACCACTGCGACGCTGCGCGATATATCAGCGGGGTTTTGTGACGCCAGCAGTGCATGTAGCTGTGCTCCTGCGTGTCGAAATGAAGCAGCCGATCCGCAACGCGCAAGGCATCGATGATCTTCGGATTGGCGTCCCAGATCTTCAAGCCACCGAAGAGCGGGAAGTCCTTGGCATAAACGCCGTCGCCGCCGACCGGATTCAGGATCTGGTCGTTCGTCATGCCGTACGACTTGCACGAATCGAAGTCCTCGACGCCGTACGCGGGCGAGGAGTGCACGACACCCGTGCCGGCGTCCGCGGTGACGTAGGTCCCTAGGTAGACCGGCGCGCAGCGCTCGTATCCCTTGTCGAGCGCGGCGAGCGGATGCCTGAAGCGGATCAATTCGAGCGCCGTTCCCCTGGTCGTCGCCACGATCCGGCCCTTCAGGCCGTACCGTTCCAGGCACGACTGCACCAAAGACTCGGCGAGCACCAGAAACCGGTCGCCACAGTCGACCAGCGCGTACGTGAATTCCGGATGGAAATTCAGCGCCTGGTTGGCTGGAATCGTCCACGGAGTGGTGGTCCAGATCGCCGTGTACGTGGGTTTGCCGAGCGACGGGACGCCGAACGTCGAAGCGAGCTTGCCTGCGTCGGCGGCGGCGACTTCGAACGCGACGTCGACCGCGGGCGTCTTCTTGTTCAGGTACTCGACCTCGGCTTCCGCGAGCGCCGAGTTGCAATCGAAGCACCAGTTGACGGGCTTCAGTCCTCGATAGACGAACCCGCGCTCGATCATCCGGCCGAGCGTGCGAATCTCGTCCGCCTCGGTCTTGAAGGTCATCGTCTTGTACGGGTCGTCCCAGTCGCCCAGCACGCCGAGGCGCTTGAACCCCTTCATCTGCAGCGCGATCTGCTCCGTCGCGTGTGCACGCGCCTTTTCCTGCACCTCGGCGCGCGGAAGGTTCTTGCCGAACTTCTTTTCGATATGGATCTCGATCGGCATGCCGTGGCAGTCCCAGCCGGGGACGTAAACCGAGTTGAACCCGGCGAAGGACCGAACCTTGACCACGATGTCCTTCAGGATCTTGTTCACGGCAGTGCCGAGGTGGATCTCGGCGTTCGCGTAGGGCGGCCCGTCGTGCAGGATGAATTTCGGGCTGCCGGCACGCGCGGCGGCGACGGCCTGATAGACGTGCCTGTCTTCCCAACTCTTCACCCACCCCGGTTCGCGCTTCGGCAGGTCGCCGCGCATCGGGAAAGGCGTGTCTGGCAGGTTGAGCGGGTACTTCTTGGTCGCCGGATCGGCGGGTGGTTTCTTGTCGGCGTCAGCCATGGCTCGGTCCCCTCGGACTCTTCGAGTCAAGTTGGAAATCGGGTTTGCTCAGGATGCCGCGACGCTGCCAAACAGGGCACGCGCCTGCGCGGCGTCGTTGCGGATTGCTTCGGTCAGCTGATCCAGTGTTCCGAATTTCTCCTCGGCGCGCAGGCGCTGGATGAACTCGACCCGCACCAGCCTGCCATATATCGATGCTGCGAAGTCGAACAGATGGACTTCGAGCAGCCAGCGCCCGGACCGTTCGACCGTGGGACGCAGGCCAACGCTCGCCACTCCCGGCCAGGCCTTGTCGTCGATGCCGAACACGCGCACCGCGAAGACACCGTGCACGGCCGGACGCTTGTGCGCGATGCGGAGGTTGAGGGTCGGAAAGCCGATCGTGCGGCCCAGTTTCGCTCCGTGCAGCACCCGACCCGAAATCGAATACGGGCAGCCGAGAAGACGTTCGGCCTGTTGCAGGTCGCCTTCGAGCAGGGCGGCACGGACCGCCGAGCTCGAGACGCGCTCCGCGCCCTCGGTGACGGTGGGCAGCTGCGCGACTTCATAGCCGCCCCGCTCGGCATGCGCGCGCAGCAGACCGACGTCACCCGTGCGCCGGCTGCCGAAGCGAAAGTCGTCACCGACCGCGAGCCAACGCGCGTGGCAACCGCGCACCAGGACGTCGTCGATGAAATCGGCGGCGCTCATGCTGGCGAAACCGCGACTGAAATGCATGACGAACACGCGTTCGATTCCGCATCCGCTGAGCGCGGTGATCTTGTCGCGCAAATTGGCGACTCGCGC